>Ga0070681_10001812_pt1 | contig 19234 bp, 21 predicted proteins | sample KBSC83BmetaG_FD_65650 | JGI IMG/M metagenome (GOLD analysis project Ga0070681, IMG submission 65650) | Corn rhizosphere microbial communities from Kellogg Biological Station, Michigan, USA - KBS C8-3B metaG | ecosystem: Host-associated > Plants > Roots > Rhizosphere | place: USA: Michigan... | reverse complement strand
GTTGTTCCGCCGCTGGTCGCGCAATCGACGTGGCGAGATCATTGAGTCACAGGTCGGAGGTTGCTCCGAGGGCTTCGAACGCCTCCGTGGTGCGCTTGCCCCGTTGGAGCGCATCACGATGGTCGGCGAAAGCCATTGGCGAGCATATCCGGTCGTCGGGTTTGTAGATTTGGCCGCACGCACCATCCGGGAAAATCCCACAATCACGCATTGCGACGACGAGTACTGCCAACGCTGCAACGACGCCATTCTGGGCGGGCCACTTGGGGTTGATACGTTCGACTAACTGCCACGCGATGCCCCGTCCGGCGTTTATTGACGGGCTACACTGCGCGACCCTGACCCTGTTGAATGTGGACACGGTACGACATGCGCGGGCATGTCCGTCGCGGCAGGCCATGCGGGTGACTGTACTCTCGCAAGGATCGCTGTAACCATGCTGTTACGTTCGGATGCTTCTCTTGGAGCAAGCGGCCTCGGACGGCGAATGACGGCTAAGGACTTCATCTATGCGACAGCGCACGCATCTGAGCCGGCCTTGGTCGAGATTCAGTGGTCTCGTTGCGATACTGATGCTCCTGTCGGCGTGCAGCATCATCAATACCAGTCGCAGCACGCCGCAACCGACTGGGACCACACCGGCTACCACAACCAGCCCCGCCACGGCGCCCCCGGCCAGTTCTCCTGCGAGCCTTGCGGGAATTCACAAAATCCAGCATGTGATCGTGATCATGCAGGAGAATCGCTCGTTTGACTCCTACTTCGGGACCTACCCTGGGGCAGACGGTATCCCGATGCAGAATGGGGTGCCGACCGTCTGCGCTACCGATCCGGCAAACGGCCGGTGCGTCAAGCCCTATCTCGACCATCAGGATGTGAATGGTGGTGGGCCGCATGAAGCGGTCAACTCGACGGCAGACGTCGACGGCGGGAAGATGGATGGATTCCTCGCCCAGGCAGAGAAGGGTGCCCGTGGCTGCCTTGGTGCGACCAATCCAGCCTGCACGAATAGCACTGTCCCCGACGTGCTGGGCTATCACTCCCAGAGCGATATCCCCAACTACTGGGCCTACGCTCAGCACTTCGTATTGCAGGACCATCTGTTCGAGTCGGTCCACTCCTGGAGCTTTCCCTCGCATCTCTTCCTTATCTCAGGTTGGTCTGCCACTTGCAGCCAGCCGGACGACCCGATGAGCTGTCAGAGCCAGGTCGACCCGCGCCAACCAACGGCGAAGGATCCAACCCCGTACGCCTGGACCGATTTGACCTATCTGCTCAATAAGAATGAGGTCAGCTGGGCCTGGTATCTCGATCGAGGCGCACAGCCGGTCCAATCGACCAAAGCCGGTGACGGAGGCGACGTGCCGAAGATCTGGAACGTACTGCCCGGTTTCAACGACGTTCACCAGGATCAGCAGATGGGTAACATCCAGGGACTGTCGGCCTACTATACGGCGGCCAAGAACGGGAACCTGCCGTCCGTATCCTGGATTTTGCCCAACGACGCCGACAGCGAGCACCCGCCTGCGCTGGTCAGCACTGGCCAAAGCTACGTCACGAGTGTCATCAACGCGGCGATGCGCAGCCCGGATTGGGATAGCACCGCCATCTTCGTGACCTGGGACGACTGGGGTGGCTTTTACGATCACGTGGTACCGCCGGCAGAGGATCAGCTTGGCTATGGGATTCGCGTGCCGGGGCTACTGATCAGTCCTTACTCCAGGGTCGGCTACATTGACCACCAGACACTCAGCTTCGACGCCTATTTGAAATTTATCGAGGATGATTTCCTCGGTGGCCAGCGCCTCAATCCTCAAACGGACGGCCGGCCCGACCCGCGTCCGGTCGTGAGAGAAGATGTGCCGCAGCTGGGCAACCTCGTGAACGATTTCAACTTCGATCAGTCGCCGCTGAAGCCGATGATGCTTCCGGTGTACCCGCGCACGACGTTGATCGCCCCGGTCAAGAAGACCCGGCACGCTAAAGCTGGGCCGATTCGCTGATGTGGGCCACGATGTAGGGCGTCGTTCAGGTGCCTGAGCGACGGCCGCCTTTATGAGCGCGGCATACCTGTCTGCTATCATCTTTTGGACGCAATTGCTCGTCATGCTCGAAAGAGGTTGGCACTCTCACAGCACTCGGTGAACGACTCCCTGCGGCTAGGTGATCGCCTGTGAATTCTGAACCTGGCGCGTCGGCGTGGCGCTCACTCGTGCTGGTGACGGCGGCCGATGGTCTGTCGCGCTTTGGTTCGGCGATGACTGCGGTCGCGATTCCCTGGTTCGTGCTGGTGACGACCGACAGCGTCGCGCGCACGAGCTACGCCGTTTTCGCCGGAGCCATGGGAGCGGTGCTGGCGCTCTTCTTCGGCGGCGCGGTGGTCGACCGGTTGACCTACGCCCGCGCCAGCGTGCTGTCGGATCTCCCCGCTGGCCTGGTCGTGGCGCTTATCCCCTTGCTTTATCTCACGGTGGGGCTGCCGTTCCGGCTGTTACTGATTCTGGTGTTCACCGGTGCCCTGCTCGATACGCCCGCACAGGTCGCGCGTTACAGCGCGATGCCGGACTTGGCGCGACAGGCTGGAATGCGATTTGAACGAGCCAACGCCATGTTCGACGCGGTGTTTACCATCGCGGGGCTGATCGGCCCCGCGCTCGCGGGAGTGTTGATCTCGGTGTTCCAGGCGACCTATGTGCTCTGGATCGACGCGGCGACATTCTGGCTTTCCTCCACGCTTATGTTTGTCGTCTCGCGTCGTATGAGCGTGCCGGAACGCGGCGAACGGATGTCGGACAGCTACCTGGCACAGCTCCGTGCCACGCTGCGGTTCGTCTATCACGACAACGTCCTCTTCCCGCTCCTCATTTTCTTCGCGGCGATGAATCTGGCAATCGGGCCGATGGAAGCGCTTTTCGTACCGGTTATTGCGCGCGATGTCTATCACAGCGCGTATGCGCTCGGTCTTCTATCGACGGCGCTTGCGCTCGGCGCGCTGGGAGGCAATGCTCTCTTCGGTGGGATCGTTCATCGTCTCCCTCGGCGAGCGATATTCGGGATCGGCTATCTCGCGGTTCCCATCAGTTTTGCAGTTCTGGCGCTGGAGCCGTGGTTCATCGTCGCACTGGCTACGCTTGGGTTGGTCGGGCTTGGACTCAGCCTGGCGAATTTGCTTGAATACACGATCTACTTTGAACGGATCCCGAAGGAGATGCGCGCGCGAGGACTTGGCGTCGCGGGAACGATAAGCTGGGGCTCGGTCCCCATCGGCCGGCTATTCGCCGGAGTTGTCCTGGCCGCCTTTGGCCTTGTCGGTACGCTCGGTGGCTTCGCCCTGCTTTTCGTGCCGGTGCCGCTGTTTATGCTGATTGGGCCGGTCTTCCGCCATTTGCAACAGCCAGCCGTTGACGCGCCAGGCGTGTGAGGGACCTGCCCGGTCGCTCATTGACCAGTGACAGCGATGCAACCTATACTCGACCAGATGATCTTGTTTGCGTGGGAGGGCTGATGCGGATCGCGTATCTTGGGCCGGAGGGCACTTTTAGCGAGGAAGCGGCGCTGAGCCAGGCGCGGCGCGATGACGCCACGCTGGTGCCGTTTTCGTCGATTCCGGCCCTAGTTTCGGCCGTTGAGACCGGCTTGACCGAACGTGCCATGTTGCCGATCGAAAACTCACTCGAAGGCTCGGTCAGCTTTACGCTCGACCTCCTAATTCACGAGACGGATCTGAAGATTCGGAACGAGCTCGTGGTGCCCGTTCGCAACAACCTGGTCGTCGTTCCGGGCACGAAACTTGAACAGATCAAGTCGGTGACGTCGCATCCGCAGCCGTTCGGCCAGTGCCGCCGCTTCCTTGAGCGTTGCCTGCCGAATGTGGATAAGGTGGCGGCGCTCAGCACTGCGGCCGCTGTTTCGACCGTCCTGGAAGCGGGCGAGCCGTCGCAGGCGGCGATTGGAACGTTGCGAGCGGCTGAACTGTATGGTGGCGAGGTGCTGGCGCGTGATATCCAGGACAACCGAAGTAACGTGACGCGCTTTTTTTTGCTGGCGCGACACGACGCCGAGCCGACCGGCTTCGATCTCACCTCGTTCTGCTTCAACGTCAAACAGAACGTCCCGGGCGCGGTACATGACGTGTTGACCGAGCTTGCGACATCGAACATTCAGATGACGAAGATCGAGAGCCGCCCGACGAAATCCGTGCTGGGCGACTACACGTTCTTGATCGATGTCGAAGGCCACCGGAAAGATCCAATCATTGCCGGGGCGTTAGATCGGATTCGCGAAAAAACGGCGCGGCTGAAAGTGTTTGGTTCCTATCCTCGCTTCGAGCTCAACACGATTGATGACGAGACCGAGGCTTCGGCATGATCCGCCAGCACGCCGGCACGTGAACCTCCGAAAGCTGGATGGTCGTTCATGCGCGTAATCAGCGGAAGCGCCCGCGGGCGTAAGCTGAAAGCGCCTCCGGGGCTGACTACGCGACCGATGGCGGACAAGATCCGGGAGGCGTCCTTTTCGATGCTCGCATCGCTCGGTGTCGCGCCGACACGAGTACTCGATCTGTATGCCGGCAGTGGCAGCGTGGGCATCGAAGCGCTTTCGCGCGGGGCAGAGTCGGTCGATTTCGTGGAACAGAATCGCGTCGCCTGCGAGGTGATCCGCGATAATTTGCGTCATACCGGCTTCGAGGCGCGCGCGCAGGCGCATCAGACGAGCGTCAGTGCGTTTCTGGCACGGGTACGGCAGCCGTATGACTTTGTTATCATGGATCCCCCGTACGCCGATCCGGACATTGTCGCGACAATGGCGACGCTGGGCTCGTCAGCAGCGGTTGAAGATGGGACAATTCTCCTGATCGGACATTCGCCGCGCGTCGAGCTACCAGAGACAGCCGGAGCGTTGCACTGTTTGCGACGGCGATGCCATGGTGATAGTTGTTTTTCGGTGTACGAAGCGATAATCGAGCGCGACGCGGAGTCAGACGAAGAAACGGAGACGTGAGGTGTCGACGATCGCGGTCTATCCAGGCTCGTTCGACCCGATTACGAATGGGCATATCGATGTCGCGCGGCGAGCCGCGCGCATCTTTGACGAGTTGATCGTCGCGGTTTACGCCGGCGATGAACATGCTCCGAAGCACCATATCTTCTCCGCCGAAGAACGCTGCGCCTTCGCGCGCGATGCGCTCGCCGACGTCGCCAACATCCGGGTCGAGATCTATCAGGGACTCAGCGTGGCGTACGCGCATCTGGTCGGTGCCGCCACCATCGTGCGTGGTCTGCGCGCCGTCTCTGATTTCGAATACGAATTCAAGTTCGCGCACATGAACCGGCATCTGGCGCCGGAGATCGATGTCGTCTGCTTGATGACCAGCTCACAACATTCGTTCGTGAGTTCGAGCTTCATCCGGGAGGTTGCTTCACTGGGCGGGGACGTTCATGGGTTGGTACCGGAACCGGTTGCGGAAGCGTTGGCGGAGCGATTCGGCGCGATTGTGCGCGATTAAGATGGGCGGCGTACGGTGAGTGACGGTCGAACAGGGGCGCAAACGGCACATGTCGCCGACATGATGCAACTGGTGGATCGCCTGGAGGAACTCGTCAACTCGGCGATGCGAGTGCCGCTGAGTAACCGCATCATGGTCGAAGAGGAAGAATTTCTCGCCGTCATCGATCAACTGCGCCTCTCCGTGCCACAGGAGATCAAGCAGGCACGGCGCGTTGTGCAGGAGCGCCAGCAGATCATCGCCACGGCGCAGGACGAAGCGTCGAAGATTCTCGCCACCGCCAAGGATCGCGCCGAGTATTTGATGAACGAGCAGGGACTGATCAATGAGGCCAAGTCGCGTAGTGAAGAGATTCTGCGTCAGGCGAAAGACGGTTCCAAACGCTCAATGAGCCAGGTCGACGGCTACGCTCTCCAGGTTCTGTCCCAGCTCGAAGAAACGCTGCAGAAGAACCTCCAGCAGATCCAGCAAGCGAAGAACATGGCCTCCCACTCATAGAATAGATTGGGTCCAGATGGCCGGCATTGCCTGGAGCGAGTTTCGCCTACAGCAGCCAGAACTGGCCGAGGCCGGCCGGGAATTGTTGTATCGGGTCGGCGTCGGACTCGCCTTCCTGTCGACTGTTCGGTCCGATGGCGGACCGCGCCTACATCCGATCTGTCCGGTGCTCACCGATTCCGGCATGTATGCGTTCATCATCCCGTCGCTGAAGTGCGACGATTTGCGGCGTGATCCCCGCTACGCGCTGCATTCGTTCCCGACCGACGACAATGAAGACGCGTTCTATGTCACCGGCACGGCGGTCGAAGTCGACGAACCGGCATTGTGGGCCATATTGACCCGTCAGTTCCTCGATGAACGCCCGACGATCGACCTCTCACCTGACGATCTCGCGGAACAGACCCTGTTCGCCCTTCGTATCGACGGCTGCCTACTGACCCGCACCGCTGGCTTTGGTGACCCGAACCCGCGTCATTCGATCTGGCACGCGGATCGATAAACGCGTCACAATCACTCTGGAGGGATTCTCGGAAGAGGAGTATGATCCTTCGAGTGATGAAAAGATCAACTGAAACGACCTCAGCGTCCACCAATTTCGCGCCCATCGCGTCTTCCGCAGAACAATCACATGACGGACTTACCGAGCGCTACCGCTGGATCGCGCTGGGGATTATCGTCACCGGCACGTTCATGGTCGTCCTCGATTCGACGATCGTGGCAGTTGCGCTCGATGCCATCGGCAACAACCTGCATGCCACCAACGGCATCGACTGGATCATCACGGCGTATCTCCTGACCGTCGGTGTCATTCAATCGCCGACCGGCTGGCTGGCGGATCGCGTCGGGCGAAAACCGGTTTTCGTCAGCTCGATGCTCCTCTTCGCGTTCGGCTCGTTCTGCTCGGCCCTGGCGCCGACATTGCCGATCCTGATTGCCTGCCGCGTATTGCAGGGGATCGGTGGCGGCGCCATGTTCCCGGTCGGCACCGCGATGACGTACGAGCTTTTTCCGGCTGACCGTCGTGGCACGGCGCTCGGCATTCAGGGGATCGCGCTGATGGCGGCGCCAGCCATCGGTCCGGTGCTCGGCGGCTGGCTGGTAACGGCGCTCAGTTGGCGCTGGATGTTTTTGATCAACATTCCAATCGGTATCATCGGCGCGACGCTCGCTATTCGCCTGCTGAAGAACACCGGTTTTCGCGAGCCACGCCCCTTTGACTGGCTCGGTACGACGCTTATTGGTTCTGGCGTGTTCGGATTGCTGCTCGCCTTTTCTGAGGGCGCGACCTGGGGTTGGGAATCGGCCAAGACGCTGGGCGTCGGCGCGATTGGACTCGTGCTGCTCGCACTGTTCGCCTTCTGGACGCTCGGCAAGGCGCGGCATCCGGTCGTTGACCTGAGGATGTTCCGCATCACGATCTACAGCATGACAATCGGTGTCACCTGCTTGATTACACTGGCGCAATACGCGCGCGTCGTCTTCATTCCGCTCGAACTGGAATCGTTGCGTGGGCTGACCGCGCTACACACCGGCGCGCTGCTGGTACCGGGAGCGATCGGCGCCTCAATGGCGATGCCGATCGGCGGACGGCTGGCCGACAAGATAGGTGCCAAGGTGCCAGTGATGTTCGGCCTCATTCCAGTGGCGATCACGAATCTCTATCTCAGCCAGATATCACCCAATTCGTCCGAAATCACGCTCATGTTCTACCTCTTCATCTCGGGCCTCGGCACCGGCATCTCGCTCATGCCGAACTCAGTGGTTGGACTGAATTCCTTGCCCGCTCCACTCATCGCCACCGGCGCGGCGCTCCGTTCGCTTTCGCGGCAGATCGCGGCGGCCATTGCGGTCGCCATCCTGTCGGCCATCGTCTCCTCGCATCTCGGCGGTACGATCCGCTTCAACGGCACGGAAGGGTTGCAATGGGCGCAAAATGCCTACAACGCCGCCTTCCGCGTCGGCTTCTGGGCGGTCGTCGTCACCATCGGTGTCGCCGCCTTCCTGCCTGGTCGTACCCGTGCCAAACAGTTGCAGCAAGAGCGCCTCGACGAGCAAAAGGCCGGCCTCGCGACCAGCACCGCCGCCGTCTTTGGAAGCGAATAGCCCGAACACTCGTTCCGCCAGTTGACAAGAACCTCCTCCGTCTGATAGTCTCCGTGCCAGACAAGTGAATAGGCGAACAGCGATGAGCGAAACGAGTAGTCATCGAAGCGGCGCCCAGAGAGCCGGCGGCAGGTGTGAGTCCGGCGCGAGCGCGGATGGTGAATGGATTCGGGAGCTGTGCCCCGAAAGCGAGAGCGATTAGGCGGCAACGGAGACTCCACCGTTATCTTGGGAGCTGGGTATCGGATCAAGATTGATCCCGTACCTGTAGAGTGGGGCGTGTTACACGCGCTCAACAAGGGTGGTACCGCGGAGTGAGCTTATTCACCTCCGTCCCTTCTGGGACGGGGGTTTTTTGTTTGCCCGTGAACCGCCCGGCAGGACCGGGATGCTGGAGGAATGAATGCTCGAAACGCTGCAGACGAAGAACGGAGCGGCATCGGCCGAACTGAGCAGGTATCGCCCCTCGCTCGACGAGGTCGCGAAGCTCCGGGAACGCGGTAACATCATCCCGATCTATCGAGAGATCTTTGCGGACCTGGAAACACCGGTCTCGGCCTATCTCAAGGTCGCCGAAGGGCCGTATTCATTCCTGCTGGAGAGTGTCGAGGGGGGCGAGCGGCTGGCTCGTTTCTCATTCATCGGCACCGACCCGTACCTGACGCTCAAGTTCAACGACGGCGTCACCGAGGCAAACCTGCACGGCTATCTGCAGCACGCACCCTTCACCGATCCGCTCAAGGCGCTCAGCGAATATCTGGAGCCCTACCAGACGGTCGAACTTCCCGGTCTGCCGCGTTTCCTTGGTGGTGCGGTCGGCTTCCTCAGCTACGAGGCGGTGCGCTACTTCGAGCAGCTACCAAGCGCGCCCGGCAATGCGATCGGCTTCCCGGACGGCCTCTTCATGTTCGTCGATACGATGCTCGTCTTCGATCACCTCGAGCACACGATCAAGGTCGTTAGCCATGTACACGTTGACGAGCATAAATCGCTGGAAACCTCGTACGCCGAGGCGGTGGCGCGGATCGAGAAGATCGTGGCGCGACTCTCACGACCGGCCAACTTGCCGGTCGGCAAACGCCTGCTGTCCGAGGCGGAGGTCGCCGAGCGGATGGTGCGGCACACCGACGCCGACACGTACTACGGCATGGTGAACAAAGCGCAGGAATACATCACGGCGGGCGACATCATTCAGGTCGTCCTCTCGCAGCGCGTCTCGGTTGAAACCGGCGCGCATCCCTTCACGCTCTACCGCGCGCTACGGCGCGTAAACCCGTCGCCGTACATGTTCTACCTGCAAATGGGTGACGCTCAGATAGTCGGCGCCTCGCCGGAACTGCTCGTCCGGCTCGACGGCAAGACGCTGATGACTCATCCGATCGCCGGCACGCGGCATCGTGGCGCGACCGAAGGCGAAGACGACGCGCTTGCCGAGGAGTTGGCCGGAGACGAGAAGGAACGCGCCGAGCACATCATGTTGGTCGATCTCGGTCGCAACGATATCGGACGCGTGGCGGCGCCGGGAACAGTGTCGGTGCCGCAATTGATGGAGATCGAACGCTACAGTCACGTGATGCACCTGGTCAGCCATGTCACCGGCACGATTCGCGACGACCTGGCGGGCGTCGATGCGCTTCGCTCCTGCTTTCCGGCCGGGACGGTCAGTGGCGCGCCGAAGATTCGCGCCATGGAGATCATCGCCGAGCTTGAGCCTGAGCGGCGCGGGCCATACGCGGGCACTGTCGGCTACGTCGATTTCAGCGGCAACCTCGATACGGCGATCACACTGCGCACCATCGTGATGCGAGATGGAGTCGCCTATTTGCAGGCGGGCGGCGGGATCGTGGCCGACAGCACGCCCGAGTTCGAATACAACGAGTGCTTTCACAAAATGGGCGCGTTGATACGCGCGATCGACGTTGCCGAGCGCATCGAACGCTCGATGCGAGAAGAGGTTGAAGCATGATCCTTCTGATCGATAACTACGACTCATTCACCTTCAACCTCTACCAATATCTGGCCGAACTGGGCGCCGAGGTGGTGGTGAAACGCAACGACAAGATCACGCTCGATGAGGTGGCCGAACTGGCACCGGAGCGGATCGTCATCTCACCCGGGCCGTGCACGCCGAACGAAGCGGGCATCTCGGTCGAACTGATCCAGCGCTTTGCCGGTGAGGTGCCGATCCTCGGGGTTTGCCTCGGCCATCAGTCGCTGGCGGTCGCGTTCGGCGGCGACGTGGTGAACGCGCCGAGCCTGATGCACGGCAAGATCTCGTCGGTTAGTCACGATGGACGCGGCGTCTTCCGTGGACTGCCGAGCCCGTTCGTCGCCACGCGTTATCACTCCCTGGTCGTCGATCAGGAAACGCTGCCCGATTGTCTGGAAGTAACGGCTCGCAGCGAAACCGGCCTGATCATGGGGTTGCGTCATCGAATTTATGACGTTGAAGGGGTGCAGTTCCATCCGGAATCGATTCTGACGACGGTTGGAAAGGATCTGCTAGCGAATTTTCTCGGCCGTGAGGCGGCGGTGTTGGCGATGAGGGGGTACTAGATGACGACCGCAACTGTGGAACCGATCGAGGTCAGCGCCAACGGTGAAGATGTCGTGCGCGAGGCGATTCGTCAGGTCGCCGACGGCGCCACGCTGAGTCGAGCGCAGGCCGCCGCGGCGATGGACGCTGTGATGTCGGGTCGGGCGACCGGTTCGCAGATCGGCTCGCTGATGACTGCCCTGCGCATGCGCGGCGAGACGATTGAAGAGATCGCCGGCTTTGCCGAAACAATGCGGCGTCACGCCCTGCCAGTTTCGCTCAAGCACGATGGTCCGGTGGTCGATACCTGCGGCACGGGTGGTGATGGCGCCAACACCTTCAATATCTCGACGGCGGCCGCCTTCGTGGTAGCCGGTGCTGGCGTACGCGTCGCCAAGCATGGCAACCGCGCGATGTCGAGTCGCTGCGGCTCGGCCGACGTGCTGGAAGGACTTGGCGTCCGCATCGACCTCAAGTCAGACGCGGTCGCGACCTGTATCGACGAAGCCGGTATCGGCTTCATGTTCGCCCAGGTCTTCCATCCGGCGATGCGCTTTGCCGGCCCGACGCGCAAGGAGATCGGCATTCGCACCGTGTTCAACATTCTTGGACCACTGACGAACCCGGCCGGCGCGAAGCATCAGGTCGTCGGCGTCGCGAACCGTGTAACCGCTGAGAAGGTCGCACGCGTACTCGAGATGCTCGGCTCAACTCATGCCGTCGTTGTCTGCTCGGATGATGGCTTAGATGAATTGAGTATTTCGTCGGGCAATTCGGTCTTCGATGTGTCGGTCAATGGACACTCGGAATTGAACAGCTATCACCTGGATGTCACATCGGTTGGGCTCGACGCAGCGCCGATCGAATCGGTGCGTGGTGGCACGGTCGAAGAGAACGCGAATCTCATTCGTCGCATTCTCAATGGCGATCCTGGTCCGGCGCGCTCGATCACGCTCTTGAACGCTGGGGCAGCGCTCTACGCGGCGGATGCCGTTCCGTCGATCCGCGCCGGCGTCGAACTGGCCAAGGAATCGATCGACTCGGGCAAGGCGCGTGAGCGACTTGACACGCTGGTCGATCTGACACGGCAGCTAGGCGAGGCGTAGATGACCGTCCGTACCGGCACATTTCTCGACCGCATCGTTACGCGCACGCTGGCCGATCTGCCGCAGCGCAAGCGCGCGACGCCGCTGGCAACGCTCGAACAGCGCGCGGCCGAACGGCAGGATGCGGTTTCGTTCGAGGCGGCGCTGCGTGGGGCGCAACTCGGCATCATTGCCGAAGTGAAGCGCGCCTCTCCTTCGAAAGGCGCGATCGCCGAAGGGATCGACGCGGTCAACGTCGCGACCGATTACATCACGGCGGGCGCTTCGGCGATTTCGGTGCTCACCGATGAACCGTTCTTTCAGGGGAGCCTGGTCGATCTCGAAGCGGTTGCAGCGGTGGCGCATGCGGCCGAAGCGCCGCGACCCGTTCTCCGCAAGGATTTTCTCGTCGACCGCTATCAGATCGTCGAGGCGCGCGTCTTTGGTGCAGATGCCGTGCTGTTGATCGTCTCGCTGTTGCCAGGGCGACTGCTGGGCGAGATGCTGGCCGAGGTTCACGCGTTCGGCATGCAGGCGCTGGTCGAGATTCATGACGAAGCGGAACGAGACGCTGCGCTTGCGGCTGGAGCGCGGGTCATCGGCATCAACAATCGTGATCTGCGCACGTTCAACGTCGATCTGGCGACGACCGAGCGGCTGGCACCCGGCATCCCCGCCGATCGCACGATCGTCGCCGAGAGTGGTATTCACACCGGCATCGATGCGCGCCGCCTGGCAGCGGCCGGTGCGCACGCCCTGCTCATTGGCGAATCGCTGATGCTTTCCGCCGATCGCGCGGCGGCGATCAAGGAACTCCGGTCATGAATGGACCACTGATCAAGATCTGTGGTGTGCGATCACCGGAAATCGCGCGCGTCGTGGCGGAAAATGGCGCCGACCTGATGGGCCTGATCTTTGCACCGGCCCGTCGCCAGGTCACGGAGGAACAGGCGCGGGAAATCGTTGCTGGCTTTGAACCTACGTTGTCCCGACGTCTTCCGATGGTCGTCGGAGTCTTTGTCAACGAGTCGGTCAATGAAATGAACCGGCTTGCCGATAGCGTTGGCCTCGACTTCATCCAGCTCAGCGGCGATGAGCCGGCTGAGATTCAGGGGGCGTTGAATCGACCGGTGATCCGCGCGTTACGTTTGCCGGCTGGCATGACACCTGACGAAGCACGCAGCCTGGCGGAGGAGTACCTAGATTGCCCGACTCCCGCGAAAGCGCTGTTGCTCGATACGCACGTCAGCGGTTCCTATGGCGGCAATGGCATCGCGGGTGATTGGAATGTGGCGCGGGCGCTGGCTGAGCGCTATCCCGTGATCCTGGCGGGTGGTTTAAGGCCGGAGACGGTCAATGATGCGCTCAGGACGGCGCGGCCGTTCGGCGTCGATGTCTCCAGTGGTGTCGAGACCGACGGCGTCAAGGATGCTGAGAAGATTCGGCAGTTCATCGCGGTAGCACGAGCCGCGTCAATACCGGCTGGTCGTTCACATCAATGAAGGAGCAAGCATGACGAGCGCTGGCATCGAACGTCTCAGACCGGGCGAGCTTCCTGACGAGCATGGGCGCTTCGGTGAGTTCGGCGGTATCTACGCGCCGGTCACGCTCATTCCGGCGATCGACGAGTTGACGGTTGCCTATGCGCAAGCGCGCGAAGACCCGGATTTCCAGATCGAGCTGGATGAACTGCTGGAGAGTTACGTCGGCCGTGCGACGCCGCTCTATCACGCGAAGGCGCTGTCGAAGAAGATCGGCGGCGCGCAGATCTACCTGAAGCGCGAGGATCTGGCGCACACTGGCGCGCACAAGATTAACAACGCGTTGGCGCAGGGGCTGCTCGCCAAACGGATGGGCAAACCGCGCATCATCGCTGAAACCGGCGCTGGACAGCATGGCGTCGCTGCCGCCACGGTCTGCGCTATGCTCGGCCTTGAATGCATCGTGTACATGGGCGAGGTCGATATTGCGCGACAATCGCTCAACGTGTTCCGCATGAAACTGCTCGGCGCCGAGGTGCGGCCGGTGACATCAGGTAGCCGAACGCTTAAGGATGCGATGAACGAGGCGATTCGCGACTGGGTGACGAACGTCGAGAATACCTACTACCTCATCGGCTCGGCGGCCGGTATGCATCCCTACCCGATGATGGTGCGCGATTTCCAGTCGGTCATCGGTCAGGAGACGCGCCAGCAGATTCTGAAGGCGACCGGTCGCCTCCCGGACGTCGTCGTCGCCTGCGTCGGCGGCGGTTCCAACGCGATCGGGATGTTTTATCCCTTCATCGGCGACGAAACGGTCGAACTGCATGGGGCCGAGGCGGCCGGCTATGGCATCGAAACCGGCAAGCATGCGGCAACGCTGAGCGCTGGACGGATTGGGGTGTTGCACGGCTCCCGTTCCTATGTCCTGCAAGATGATGACGGCCAGATCATCGAGGCGCACAGCATTTCGGCCGGCCTCGATTATCCGGGCGTGGGTCCTGAGCACAGCTATCTGAAGGCGATCGGACGCGCACACTATCATCCGGTGACCGACGCCGAGGCGCTTGACGGTTTCAAGCTGCTCTGTCTGACCGAGGGAATCATCCCGGCGCTCGAATCGGCGCACGCCGTCTATCTGGGACAGCAGCTGGCAGCCGAACGGAACAAGAACGACATCATGGTCATCAACCTGTCGGGACGTGGCGACAAAGATATGCACACCGTCGCTGAGGCGCTGGGGGTGGAACTATGACGGTGACGAAATCGGAGAGCCGCATCGCCGCGGCCTTTGCCCGGCTAAAGAACAACGGCGAAACCGGTGTCATTCCCTATGTGACGATCGGCTATCCTGAGATCGACACCGTGCAGCGCGTCGTGCCGGCGCTCGTCGAGGGCGGCGCGACGATGATCGAGCTAGGGATTCCCTTCTCGGATCCACTGGCCGATGGCGCCACGGTGCAGCATTCGAGTTTCGAAGCGTTGAAAAACGGCGTGACGGTTGATTACTGCCTGCGGACCGCGCGTGAGCTGCGCGCAGGCGGCGTTGACGTGCCGCTCGCCTTCATGGGATACTTCAACCCCATCGCCAGCTACGGTCTGGACCGCTTCGCGGAACAGTGTGCCGAAGTTGGCGTTGATGGCTTGATCGTGCCCGATCTGCCGGTTGGGGAGAGCGATGAGCTTGCGAAAGCTTGTCGACGGCACGGGCGGGATCTGATCTTCATGGTCGCGCCGACCAGCACCGATGCGCTGATCGGAGCGGTGGCGCAACAGGCGAGTGGATTCATCTATTGCGTGTCATTGACGGGAACGACCGGCGCGCGCAGCTCGTTATCAAGCGGGCTCGGAGCGTTTCTCGCGCGTGTCCGCGAAAAGACCGACCTGCCGCTGGCGGTCGGCTTCGGCATCTCGAAGCCGGAACATGTGGCGGAAGTCGGCAAGTATGCGGAGGCGGCGGTCGTTGGGAGTTCCGTGATCGATCGGCTCGGCCGGGCGTCTCGCGAGCAGCAGCCGGGAACGATGCGCGACTTCATGCGCTATCTTCGTGGTCTGTAGCGCATGATGACGATAGATCGGGTTGTCGCAATGGTGCCGCTTGCCGGGGAGAAGCTGCGTGATGATGCGGTGCCGGGGGATTCGCGGAGCGACCACGGTTGAATGCAACAGCGCTCAAGATATCCTGGATGCAACCCACGAACTGCTGGCGGCGATCGTCGACGCGAATCAGATCGATGTCGAGAATGTCGCCAGCGTTATCTTCACTACATCACCCGATCTCGACGCTGCCTTCCCGGCCGTCGCGGCGCGTGCCTTTGGCTGGGATCAGGTCGCGCTGATGTGCATGCATGAGATCGGCGTGCCTGGCTCGCTGGAGCGCGTCATCCGCGTCTTGATCCACTACAACACCGAAAAGTCGCTGCGCGAAATGCGCCACGTCTATCTGCACCGGGCGGCCGAATTGCGTCCGGACTGGGCTTATCGTTCGAGCGGAACTGTGCAACCGTAGCTCGACATCGCGTCGGGGAGTTTTGTGAGGGAGGGAACGCGAAGATGATCATCGTGCTGGAGCCGACGGCGACGGACGAGCAAGTGAATGACGTGGTCAAGCGCGTCGAAGAGGCGGGATTTGGCACGCGCCAGGTGGTTGGCACGGGTCAATCGATCCTCGGCGTGCTTGGCAACCCGCTGCCTGAAGCGCTCTATGAGACGATGGGGCTTTTGCCAGGTGTTCAACAGGTGATTCGAGTTAGCAAGCGCTACAAGCTGGTCAGCCGTGACTTCCACCCATCGGACACGATCGTCGATGTCGGTGGAGTCAAGGTCGGCGGCAACGAGGTTCAGATTATCGCTGGGCCATGCTCGGTTGAATCAGAAGACCAGATACTGCGCACCGCGCACGCTGTTCGAGAGGCGGGCGCGACGATGCTCCGAGGTGGCGCGTTCAAGCCGCGCACATCGCCCTACGAGTTCCGTGGCCATGGCGAGGCCGGACTTGAAATGCTGGCGAAAGCGCGCGAGCAGACCGGCCTTAAGATCGTCACAGAACTGCTCAACCCGACCGACATCGACCTGGTTTCCGCCTACACCGATGTCCTGCAGATCGGTGCGCGCAACATGCAGAACTTCCTCCTGCTCGAGGTCGCCGGTCGCTCGAACCTGCCGGTATTGCTGAAGCGCGGAATGTCGGCGCAGATGGAAGAGTGGCTGCTGGCGGCCGAATACGTGATGGCGCAGGGCAATGAGCAGGTCATCCTCTGCGAGCGAGGCATCCGCACGTACGAGACGATGACGCGCAATACGCTCGATCTGAGCGCGGTGCCGGTTGTCAAACGGCTGAGCCACCTTCCGATCATCGTCGATCCGAGCCACGGCACCGGCAAGTGGTATCTCGTGCCTTCGATGATGCTGGCTGGCATCGCCGCCGGAGCCGACGGTCTGATCGTTGAGGTGCATCCGAATCCGGACTCGGCGCTTTCCGACGGCGGCCAGTCGCTGACGTTCGAGAACTTCGCTGCCGCGGTTCCGCCTGTGCGCAGCGTCGCCGAGGCGGTCGGCCGCTCCCTGCGCAGCAGCAGTGTCGAAGCCGTCGCAGCGGGGTAGGGCTGCTCACGTTGACGAATAACGAACTCGACTTTTCCCGCCTGAACTTCGACGCAAACGGGCTCATTCCCGCCATCGTGCAGGATGCCGCAACTGGCCGGGTGCGGATGCTCGGGTATATGAATCGTGAGGCGCTCGAACTGACGCTTCAGCGCGGTACGCTCCATTTCTGGAGCCGGAGCCGGCAGAAGCTTTGGCTGAAGGGCGAGACGTCCGGCAACGTGCATCATGTGCTCGAGGTTCGCACCGATTGCGACGGCGACACGCTGCTGGTGCAGGTGCGGTCCGATGGGCCAACCTGCCATCTTGGAACCGAGAGCTGCTTCGATGGTGAGCCAATTGCCGAGTTGATGTCGTTGCCGGAGACAAGCCGGGTGGTCGATGAGGTCGCCGAGGTGGTGACTTCACGCAAGGTACAGCCGGTGAATGGTTCCTACACCAACTACCTGCTGGACCAGGGGATCGATAAGATCGGGAAGAAGATTGGCGAAGAAGCGGCTGAGGTGATCATCGCGGCCAAGAATGGTGAGTCGGACGCGCTGGCGAACGAAGCCTCGGACCTGATCTATCATCTACTGGTGATGCTTGAGGCGACCGGTGTTTCGCGGCAGGACGTCTGGAACGTGCTCTCGACGCGCCGGGGGCGTCCGCTGCCGGATCAGCCCCAGTAGTTGAGTGGCCGCACGATCATCTTGCCTGCGTTCAGATCGATGACCGGTACGACATCCTTGAGGGCTGGAATAAGCGTTTCCTTGCCCTCAGCATCCTTCACGACGTAGACGTCGTTGGCTCCTGTTTCAATGATCTCGACGACGGTGCCGAGTGGCTCGCCTGTCTCAGTTTCGACGGCCAGACCGATCAACTCGAAATGATAGTACGCATCTTCTTCGAGTGGCGCGGCTTGCGCGCGGTCGATGCGCACGACGGTGCCCCGTAGTTCCTCGGCAGCACCGCGATCAGTAATTCCCTGCAGCGAGAGCGTCGCATGACCACGTGAGGCTCCGAGCCGGCGCAGGCGTCGCGGCCGCTTCTCGTCACCGAGATAGACCTCGTGAATATCGGAAAGATGCTCGGGGAAATGGGTCCAGATCTGCATGCGCACGTCGCCGCGCGTACCGTGCGGCGCGACGATGACGCCGATGGCGAGGCGGTCGGGTTGTGCGGTGTCGCTCTCAACCATTGATATCGAGGCTGGCCCGGTAACCTTCGCGCGAGGATGCGATGGTGAGCAGCGTGCGCATCGACCGAGCGATACGGCCCTGTCGACCGATCACCTTGCCCATATCGTCGGGCGGAACGGTGAGCGTGACGGTCACGATGCGGCCGCGCTGGCGCGTTTCTACTTTGACGTTATCGGGATCGTCGACGAGGTTGCGCGCCATATACAAGACGAGCTCTTCCAACTGCTCCATCGAACCCACCCTTCAGCGTTGTTTTCGTAAAGCTGAACTGGCTACCCGCAACGGTAGCCAGCCTCCAACGTCGTCTTATGCGGTCGAAATGGCCTGAACCGTTACTCCGTCGCCGTCGCGGCCGCCGGAGCGGCATTCGTCGCATCCGCACGCCCTGGCAGGACGCCCGACTTAACCAGCAGCGAGCGAACCGTTTCGGTCGGCTGCGCGCCGTGATCGATCCAGTACTTGGCTCGTTCGGTGTTGACGTTCAACGTGTACGGATCGGTCTGCGGATTATAGAAGCCGACAATTTCGATGAAACGACCGTCACGGGGAGAACGCACGTCCGCGGCTACAATACGGTAGCTCGGCTGTCTTTTCGCTCCCATGCGCCGCAGTCGAAGTTTGATCACGCTTGCGTGCTCCCTCTCCTGAAAATGAACTTCATCTCGTTTGGTTCGTAGTCAGATCCTTACTGCAAGGCACCAGACAGCAGCCAGGGCTCCCCGGTGAAGTCTGACTATAGCATGATGGCTCGGAACGCGTCAAACGGCTCAAAGCGGGTTCTTCGCCGGAAGGCCGGTGCGGCGCGGGTAGGGTTTGGGCGGTTTGCCGACCTGTTCGATGATGACGATGGTCGTGCCACTCAGTTCCGGCATCACAGGTGTTTCGACGCCGATCAGTTTGGCGCGCATTTCCTTCAGCGCGTTCATGGCCGACGTGACTTCTTCCTCAATGTCGCGGCCCTTCGGAAAGAGCCCCCAGCCGCGTGGCCCGCAGAATGGCATGCAGAGTTCGATGAGCGCCGGCAACTTGGCGACTGCCCGCGCGATGACCACGTCGAACGCTGAACGATAGGACGGATCGTGCGCCAGTTCTTCGGAGCGGCCGTGCAAGGCACGCGCTTCGCTCAAGCCAAGCACTTGAATGGCTTCGTCGAGAAAGCCGACCTTCTTGGCGGTCGCGTCAATCAAGGTCAATTCGATGCTCGGGTCGGCGATTTTGAGCGGCAGGCCGGGGAAACC
>Ga0070681_10001803_pt1 | contig 19262 bp, 13 predicted proteins | sample KBSC83BmetaG_FD_65650 | JGI IMG/M metagenome (GOLD analysis project Ga0070681, IMG submission 65650) | Corn rhizosphere microbial communities from Kellogg Biological Station, Michigan, USA - KBS C8-3B metaG | ecosystem: Host-associated > Plants > Roots > Rhizosphere | place: USA: Michigan... | reverse complement strand
CACGGACCTGATCGGGTACTCGAACTTCTTCGCGCACCTCTCGATCGCGGGCAGCTCCGACATCGTGGTCGGCGAGCTCGTGTCCGACAATTATTTCTCATCGTTAGGCGTTCATCCCGAGCTCGGACGCAGCTTCACCCGGCAGGAGACCTCGGCCTTCGACGCCTCGGCGTACGCCGTCCTGAGCGACCGCTTCTGGAAGACGAAGTTCGCCGGCGCGCCGGACGTCGTCGGCAAGACGTTCAAGATGAATGGCATCGTCTACACGGTGGTCGGCGTCGCGCCCCCGGATTTCATCGGCATGATCCCCGCCGTCACGACGCAGATGTGGATCCCGCTCACGATGGCGGAGAAGGTCGAGCCGATCGGGAATCAACGCGTGTTCGGCAAATCCACCGGCAATACCCGGTTCGAGCGCCGTGGCCAGCACTGGATGCGGCTCAAGGGACGCATGAAGCCGGGCGTCACCGACGCCCAGGTGCGCGCCGAGTTCGAGGGGCTCGTGCGGCGGCTCGGTGAGGAGTTCCCGGAGACCATGCAGAAGGAACGGATCAGCGTCGTACCCTCGCGCGACGTGCGCATCAACCCGGACGTCGACTCCAAGATTGCTCCCGCCGGCATGCTGATGGTCGCGGCCGTGGGCCTCGTGCTCCTGGTCGCGTGCGCCAATCTCGCGAACCTCATGCTCGCGCGCGCCGCGGGTCGTCGGCGTGAGATCGCCGTCCGCGCCGCGTTAGGCGCCGAGCGGTCGAGAATCGCGCGGCTGCTGCTGACCGAAAGCGTGCTGCTCGCACTCCTGGGTGGTGCCGTCGCGTTGCCGCTCGCCGCCGGGCTCTCCAGGGTCATCGCACAGGTGCAGCCGCCGCTCCCCATCGACCTTGGCCTCGCGGTGAGCCCCGACTGGCGCGTGCTCGTCTTCACCCTGGTGGTCGCCGTGTTCACCGGCGTGGTGTTCGGGCTGATTCCCGCGCTGCGCTCCTCGCGACCGGATCTCGTGCCGGCACTCAAGGACGCGAGCGCTGCGTCCAGGCGAAAGCGGTTCGAGCTACGCGATACGCTCGTCGTCATCCAGATCGCGGTGTCGCTCGTGCTCGTCGTCGGCGGCGCTCTCCTCGTGCGCAGCCTCGCTGCCGCAGGTCGCGTCCCGCTCGGCTACGACGGAGACCGCACGGCGTATCTCTCGCTCGCCCTCGAGATGAACGGCTACAATCGCGAGCGCGGCGGACAGTTCCTCGAGGAAGGCGTGCGGCGTCTCCAAGCGTTGCCGCAGGTGGAGGCGGTGGCGCTCACGAGCCGTCTCCCATTGTCGCTCAACAACAACGGATTCTCGTTGTTCATCACCGGCCACGAGACGTCCGACAACAGACCGATCGAGATGGACGGCGCGTACGTGGACGAGCGGTACTTCGACGCACTCGGCGTGAAGCTGCTCGCCGGCCGAAATATTCAGCCGGCCGATCGCGATGACCGACGGAAAGTCGTGGTCATCTCGAACGCGATGGCGCAGCGCTACTGGCCGGGTCAGCCCGAGAATGCTTTGGGCCGCGAGCTCCGCCTCAGCGAGAACGGCGACCCGTACCAGGTGGTCGGCGTGGCGGCCGACTACAAGGTCGACACGCCGGGGGAGAGCCCGAAGCCGTACATCCACCTGCCGCTCAGCCGCCAGGAGACGTTCGGCAATTACGTCGTCCGAACGTCGGCCAACGGGAGCGCCATGGTTCCGGTGCTGCAGCGCGAGCTGCGGACACTCAATCCGGACCTCGTCTTCCTGGACAGAGGGACGGAACGTGACCTCGCTGACGTTAGGCTCTTTCCGGTGCGGGCCGGCGCGTGGTTGATCGGGGCGTTCGGCGCGCTGGCACTCGTGGTGGCAGCGGTCGGGCTCTACGGCGTCATCGGGTATTCGGTCAGCCGGCGCGTTCGCGAGATCGGCATCCGCAAGGCACTCGGCGCACGACCTGGACAGCTCCTCGGGATGGTGCTCGGCGAAGGGATGGTGCTGGTGATGATCGGCGGCGTGATCGGTGTCGCGCTGGCGGCCGCTGCGGCTCGGGTGCTGTCGAGCGTGCTGTTTGTAGGCCCGTTCGACGTGGTGAGCTTCGCGATCGCGTTCGGGGTTCTCGCGGCGGTTGCCCTGCTGGCAAACCTGGTCCCCGCGCGCCGCGCGGCGAACGTCGATCCGATGGTCGCGCTGCGATCGAGCTGAACTGCGCTAAAAGGCGCCAAACGGGGTCAGAGTCCTAACGCATCCTTCCAACGCCCCCGGGGGCGTTGGAAGGATGCGTTAGGACTCTGACCCCGTTTGGGCTGTTCGACCGCTCGTCGCATCAAATCGCTGGTGCCGGGAATTTTGGCCTGCGCCGCGTGGTCTTTTCCGTTCCTGAGATAGAGCACGACCTACCAGGAACAACGAAAGGACCACTTCCATGCGAACCATTCTTCGCGGCGCGTCGAGGCTTCTCGCGCCGTTCTTGATCGCCGCACTTGGCGCGTGCGGCGGATACTCCGCGCCCACCGGGCCATCGGACCCGACCGACCCAGGCGACCCGACACCCGTGCGGGATGCCACCGTCCAGGCCACACCGGCCGAGCAGTTCACGCCCGGGCGGATCAACCTCACCGTGGGCGGCACCGTGACGTACGCGTTCGGCTCACTGGCGCACAACGTCTTCTTCGACAACGCCCCGACCGGCGCGCCCGACAACATCACCGCGCCGAGCTCGAACAAGTCGGTGACGCTGACGTTCAACACGAAGGGGACGTACGTCTACAACTGCCACATCCACCCTGGTATGCACGGCACTGTGGTGGTCCAGTAAGCCACTCGGTCGGCCCGAGAGGGCCGCGTTGGCGCGGCGGCAATGCGAGTCGTGAGCGGTGGGTTGTGGGTCGTCGGTTCTCGGTATTCGTCTAAAACCGAACACCGACAACGGATACCTCACGACTCAAAACCCAGAGCTCGCGTTGCCGCCGCCAGATGCCGGTCCTGGCACGCCCGTTAGGCAGCAACCTGCAGCTCGTGGGTGACCTCCTCGAGGCGATCGTAGCTCACCGCCGCTCCGCGCTCCATGCCGGACGCCAGCACCATGTCGCGGATCGCTTTCGACGGGTAGCTCGCGACGACGGTCACGCGCGTCTTTCCCGCTTCCTCGGCGAACGTCGTCGTCACGAGCGAGCCATCGGGGTATGGCTCCATCAGTTCCGTGTACACGAGACGGTCCGGCGGCGTGATCTCGCGGTACTCACCGTGGAACGCGACCTCACCTTTCGGGTGCCGGTTCACGAAGCGCCATTTCCCTCCGACGCGAAGGTCCACCTCACATACGGGCACGGAGTAACCCGCCCCGAGCTGGCCCCACCAGCGGGCAATGTGTTCGGGTTTCGTCATCGCGTCGAATACGAGCGCGCGTGGCGCGTCGAACAGCCGCGTTAGGCAGACGTCGGTATCCGACGTGGTGGTGACCTTGAAGGTCTCGCTATTTGCGGCGGTGCTGACGGGCATGTTTCGTCTCCTTCGTCTGGAGTTCCTTGAGGTAGGTGTCGAGCCGGTCGAGGCGTCCTTCCCAGATCTCCCGATAGTGCTCGGCCCATTCGGCGACGTCCTTGAGCGGCGCGGCCTCGAGACGACACGGTCGCAGTTGGGCTTCGCGTCGGCGCGAGATGAGCCCCGCACCCTCGAGCACGCGGAGGTGCTTGGAGATGGCGGGCATGGTCATGCGGAATGGCGCGGCGAGCTCGGTGACCGTGCATTCCCCGGACGCGAGGCGGGCGAGAATCGCGCGGCGAGTCGGATCGGCGAGGGCGGCGAACGTGGTGCTGAGTTGGTCAGGCGTCATCCGTATTTAACCATATAGTTAATTAACTATGTGGTTAAATACAACGCACGATCTATCCTGTCAAGAGACAGACCTCCCGGGCGTACGCCCAGAACGGAGGGTCATACGGATGAGCGGATGAGAAGAATGCTGTGGATCGCGCTCGACCGGGCAGCGCCCTTTCATTTCGCTCATCCGTATGACCCTCCGTTCTGGATGCCAGAGCTACGCGCCTAACGCCCCGACCGACCTTGCCTCACTGCGCGAACACAATACCCACCACTCCAACAACGGCTACTACCATCGCGCCCGGCACGGCAAATCGGAGCCAACGGTCATATCCCACGCCCGCTCCGAGCAGCATCGCGAGCAGCGCGCCGTCCGTCGGCGTGATCATGTCCATGAGCCCGGCACCCGTCTGAAACGCGATGACCGCCGAGTCCCGCGAAATCCCGAGCAGATCGCACAGCGGAGCGAGAATCGGCATCGTCAGCACCGCCTGACCACTCACCGTCGGCAGGGGAACGTGCAGCAGCGCCTGCGCGGGAATCATGAGCAGCGCAGCCGATGATCCGGGCGCCCGCGCGAGCGATGTCGCGAGCCCGTAGACGATCGTGTCCATCACGCGACCGTCCGACAGCACGACACTGATCCCGCGCGCCACGCCAACGAACAGCGACGCGGCGAGCAGACCCTCCATGGCCTTGAGAAAGACCGCAGCGCTCTCCGACAGCGTGTGCCCCGCCACCAGCGCGATGACGAAGCCCGCGACCAGAAACGTCGCGGACAGCTCGTTGAAGCCCCAGTCCCACCGAATGACACCGATGACGTACGGGACAAAGGGAGCGATCGCGAGCACCAGCAACAGTACGTCGCGCTTCGTGGCCGGCGCGGTGTCGGTGGTCTTTGGCGCCGGGCGTATATCATCGCGCGACGCCATCGCGAGCGTCCAGACGATCCAGACGACGACCGCCGCGACGAGCATCGAAAATCTCAGCACTGGTTGACTCAGCGCCGGGAGCTCGGCGAAGCGAAGCGCGATTCCCGTCTGGAACGGATTCGTCGGCCCGAATGCCGACCCCACGACCGCCGCACCGACGCTGACGGCGAGCGTCGTCACCGCACCGAAGCCGAGGCGCGTGCATAACGCGAGGAGCACCGGGATGAGCGCGATGATCTCCTCATGCATGTTCTCGAGCGCGCCCAGCGTCGCGAACACGAGACTCACCAAAATGAGGATGACCCGCGGACGTCTCGTCCGTCGGAGCAGGCTGCCGACCAGGCGAGCGAGCGCGCCGGTGGCATCGAGAAGCGCGAATGTTCCGCCGACGAACAGGATCGTCAGGATGACGTCCGCACCGGAGATGATCCCCCGCGGCACCGCCATCAGTGCGCCGCCCACTCCCACCGGTGCCGCCGTCGCCGGCGCATACGTTCCGGGAACGACGACCGAGCGCTGCGTGACCGGATCCGTGCGTCGCGCGTAGAAGCCGGCAGGAATGACCCACGTGAGCGCTGCCGCGAGCGCCACGCCGCCGAGGAGCAGGACCAACGGGTGCGGGAGCCGGGGAAGCCGGAAGCGCATTGCGCGAAGAACATACCGCTCGCCGCACGCGCCGACAAACCGCGTTGCGGCCATGATCGCCGGGCGCCATTGTTCGCGACCATGAGACCAATTCTGATCCTCGCCCTCGCTCTCGCGGCGTGCACGCGTCCCTCCACCTCGGCCACGCCTGCCCCCTCGTACCCCAACTCGTACGAGACCATCATCACCGGCGGCAAGATCGTCGACGGCACCGGCAACGCCTGGTTTTACGGCGACGTCGGCATCGTCGGTGACCACATCGCACGCATCACGCCCGCCGGCATGCTCGCGAAGGCGTCAGCGCAGCGGCGCATCGACGCGCGCGGCCTCGTCGTCGCACCCGGTGTCATCGACATCCAGGCCCACTCGGAGGAGCAGCTCCTCTACGGCGACAGCCGTGTCATGGGCATGATCACGCAGGGCGTCACGACGATGGTCATGGGCGAAGGAGAGACGCCCGGCCAGATGTCGCAGACCATGTTCAACGACTACCTCAAGTCCGGCGACACCACGCACGCTGCCCTGTTCCGCTCGTTCATCGGACCCAAGGGGTTCGGCGAGTGGCTGCACGCCATGGAGCGTCACACCGCATCCGTCAACTTCGGCTCCTTCATCGGGGCCGGCGGCATCCGCCAGTACGCGAAGAACATGACGCAGGGCGCGCCGACGCCCGCCGAGCTCGACACGATGCGCATGGTCGTTAGGCAGGCCATGCGCGATGGCGCGTTCGGCGTCGCGAGCGCACTGATCTACCCGCCAGGCAACTACGCCGGGACCGAAGAGCTCATCGAGGAAGCGAAGGCGATGGCGCCCTACGGCGGCGTCTACATCACGCACATGCGATCCGAGGGCGATCGTATCCTGGAAGCCGTGGACGAAGCGATGCGCATCGGCCACGAGGGCGGCGTTCCGGTCGAGATCTATCATCTCAAGGCGGCCGGCGTGAAGAACTGGCCGAAGATGAAGACCGTGATCGCGAAGATCGACTCGGCGCGCGCCGCGGGGCAGGACGTCGCGGTCGATCAGTACCCCTACACCGCCGGTGGGAACAACCTGTCCTCGTGCATCCCGCCCTGGGCGCACGCGGACGGCAAGCTGCTCGATCGCCTGCGCGACGCGCCGACGCGCGCGAAGATCAAGGCCGAGATGATGGATGAGGACTCGAAATTCGAGAGCCTCTGTCTCGGCGCCACTCCGCAAGGCGTCGAGGTCGTGGGCTTCCAGGTGGACTCGCTCAAGAAGTACGAGGGCAAGCGCCTGCCAGAGATCGCGTCGGCGTGGAACAAGGACTGGGCCGATGCGCTCATGGACCTGACGCTGGCGGAGCGAAATCGGCTGGGGCAGATCATCTTCGTCGCGTCGGATTCCAACATCGCCATGCAGGTGAAGCTGCCGTACATGAAGTTCGGCACGGACGCGGCCGGCTATGACCCGGATAGCGTGAAGGAATCCGTCCACCCGCGCTCGTACGGGACGTACCCCAAGATCCTCGGCCGTTTCGTTCGCGACTACAAGTGGCTGACGCTCGAGGACGCGGTCCGGAAGATGACCGGCGCGACGGCGGCTCGGCTATCGATTCGGGACCGCGGCGAGCTGAAGGAAGGGTGGAAGGCGGACATCATGATCTTCGACCCGAACACGATCATCGACAAGGCGACGTACGAGCAGCCGCACCAATTGTCGGTGGGCATGAAGCACGTGTTCGTGAATGGGGTCGCGGTGGTGTCGGATGGAAAGGTGACGGGAGCGAAGCCGGGCCGCGTGGTGCGCGGCCCGGGGTACGGGCTGCCGTAGCGAGGTATCCCGCTTGTTATGGCAACGGCACGCGGTCCGCCTGACGCCTCTTCCGTGCGTGGCGCCGGCGCCATATATGAAAGCCGTGGCCAGGCTCGATGCCCGGCGTCGCGTGAAGCTCGAGAAGCAGACGCCGCCAGCGACCGTGATCGACGACGCCCACGCCGCGCTCGCGCGCGGAGACTGGGAAGAGGCGCGCTTGCGCTTCGACCGTGCGACCCGGGAAACCCCATCTGGCGAGGCGTGGGAAGGGTTCGCCATCGCGACGTCGTACCTCGATGAGGGCGACGTCTCACTCGCCGCGCGCGAGGAGGCGTTCCGCCGCTACCGCGAAGCGGGGAATGCGCTCGGGGCCGCTCGGTGTGCTGGTTGGCTCGCGAACGATGTCATGGAGTTTCGAGGCGACCCCGCCATCGCCAACGGCTGGATCCAACGCGCGCAAAGCATTCTCGCTGACACACCGGGACCGTCGGCGGAGGGCGCCCTTCTGCTCGCACTGCGTGCCCACATGACGCTTCTCGGCGAGAACGACGCCGTTGCGGCTCGTCGTCTGTGCGACCAGGCCATTGCCCTCAGCCGGCAGTGCGGCGCCGTCGATCCCGAGATGATAGCGCTCTCCGTCTGTGGGCTGGCGATGGTCACCCAGGGCCACGTCGCCGAAGGGATGAGCCGCCTCGACGAGGCGACGACGGCTGCCGTGGCCGGCGAGATGCATGACCCGAGTCTCATCGCGACCGCGTGCTGCATCCTCATTCACGCGTGCGAGCAGGTGCGCGACTACTCACGTGCCGGCCAGTGGTGCGAGCGGGTACGAGCGCTAGCGGATCGATGGCGGATGGGAAGCTTCTTCGTCATCTGCCGCACGCAGTACGCCGCGATCCTCATGTCGCGGGGAGATCTCACCGCAGCGGAGCGGGAGCTCGACGCGGCACTCCGACATGCGGAGACGCGTCGCCCCGCGCTCATGCGAGGCGCACTCGTGCGGTTGGGTGAGCTGCGACGCCGGCAAGGGCGGCTCGAAGAGGCAGACGAGCTCTTCCAGCGCATGGGCGCGAACCCGTTTGCGGTGCTTGGTCGGGCGGAGCTGGCGCTCGAGCGCGAGCGCGCGGTCGACGCGGTGGACCTGCTCGAGGGGCTGCTCCGGCGGATACCTCCCGATCTCCGAGCTGAGCGAATCCGGACGCTGGAAGTCGCCACGCGCGCATACGTCGCCTGCCGGCGATTCGACGACGCGCAGCACATGATAGACCAGTTGGCACCGCTCAGTGAGATGGTCGGCACCGAGCCACTGCGCGCGGCACTTGCAGCGGCGCGAGGCATGCTGTTCTCGGCGTTAGGCGAGCGCAGCGAGGCTCGGCATGCGCTCGAGGAAGCGATTGGGCTGTACGAAACAGGCGAAGAGCGGTACGAGCTCGCGCGCACGCATGTGGAGTTGGCTAAAGTCCTGAGCGCGCTCGGCAAGCGCGCGCCCGCGATGACGGAGGCCTCGGCGGCGGCGCAGATGTTCTCGACAATGGGTGCGGCGCTCGAGGCGCGCAACGCCGCCGCGCTCGAGCGAAGGCTTGCCGGTGGTACGCGCCGGCGTGGGGTTCCGGCGGCGGGCGCGCTTTCGGCGCGCGAGCTCGAGGTGCTTCGCCTCGTCGCGGACGGCGCCGGTGACAAGACGATCGCCAAGCGGCTCCGGCTGAGCGAGCACACGGTACACCGGCATATCTCGAACATCCTGCGGAAGCTCAACGTGTCCTCGCGTGCGGCGGCGGTCGCACACGCAGCCCGGCGGCAACTGCTGTCGTAGATGGCCGATTCCGGCCATCCCTCGCTCGTTAGGTCGATGACCTGATCTCGCGACGCGCCGCAGCCGGCGACGTCGTACTGTCCTGTCACACTCTGACAGGAGACAGTCCGTGTCCTACCTTTTCATGGCCTTGCTGCTCGGCATCATCGTCGTCGAACGCACTGGGGCCCAGGCCACTGCTCAGTCGTCCTCTCGTGACGGCAAGATCGCGAATGCACTGACCGCCGCGCCTGAAGAGATCACACGTAGCGCGACCGTCAAAAACTGGCCCAGCAAGGAAGGCGAGGGGCTCGCCCTCCTGCGACAGGGCACGAACGAATGGGTCTGTCTCCCCGATGACCCGTCGACGCCGGGGAACGACCCCGTCTGCATGGACCAGACGTTCCACGATGCGCTGGTAGCCTATTTCAGCGGTCAGGCGCCAAAGGTTACGCGGGTCGGATACGCGTACATGCTCACCAGTGATGCCGAGGGAAGCAACACCGACCCGATGGCGCAGAGCGCAACGCCGACCAACCAATGGCACCATGCAGGCCCCCACGTCATGGTGATCTATCCCGACGCGAGGCTGCTCGACGGTCTGCCGACGAAACCGAGCGCGTACGGGCCCTACGTGATGTTTCCGGGAACTCCCATCGCGCACGTCATGCTGCCGGTTCGGAGCGGGTACGGCCATTCGCAGGGAAGTGCGGCGAATGGTCGGAAGGTGGACAAGCCGCGGTGACAGTGCGGTGCCTCGGGGCGTCAGCACGTCCCGAGGCACGCGGCGAGGCCCTCAGTCTCGTTCGGCGTCTCCGAGCCTAACGAGACGGGTGCGGGCCTCGCGAACCTTCGGCTGAAGCTCCGGGTCGGCGTCCTTCCACAGTTCCACGAACTTCGCGAAATACGATGCGGCCTTTGCCCGATCGCCCTTCTCATCGTAGAGCTCTCCAAGTCGCTTGTAGACGGCCGGCAGGTACAGACCGTCCACGCCAACCGCCGCACGCGACCACGATGGTGCCGTGACGAAGCGTTCCAGCATGGTGATCGCGGAATCCGTCATGCGGGCCTGATCGAACGCGCGTCCGAGCGCGACGTAGACGCAGATAGGGCACCCCTCCACCGGCCCATCCGGGCGCCGGTCCCCTCGGCGGAATTCCTCGATCGCGTCGCGCGGACGCTGTTCGGCGAGCGCGATCTCGGCCAGCGCGCGATGTCGGTCCGGCTCGAACCAGCGGCGGAGGGTGGTGTCCTTTACCTCCGAGTCGAATTGCGCGAGCACCGCATGCGCGCGGTCGGGACGACCGGCCATCGCATACACCGAGGCGATCTCGAAGTAATCGCGGTCGTCCACGGGAACCGATTTGAACGGCACCCGAGCGATGAGCGCGTCGAGACGTTGCGCGGCGCGCACCGGTTGCGTGTCGAACCAGGCATCGATCAGCGAGACAACGACCGAATCTTCGAATGGAGAGCCCGGTGCTCCTCGCTGCGTGTCCTCGCCGCGCGCTTCGCCAAGAAGTCGGATGGCCTCGGCGACGCGACCACGTCGCAGCGCCAGCCCCGCGAGACCGCGCGCGGCGAGCGCGCGTCTCAGCGGAGCTTGGGAGGAAGCGCGTTCACGGCTGAACATGGCGGCGACCGAGTCGACCTGTCCGCGTGCGTAGAGCACGGTCGCATCGGTCCCAGCAAGTTGCGTCGTATTCGGGAACCGCCGGTGCAGCGCGGCCAACGCACTGTCAGCTTCGGCCACCTTGCCAACATTGATCAGGGCGCGGACGAGGTTCCCGGGCGCGAGGGCGGTCGAGGAATCCAGCTCGATATCGTGACGGAACAGCGTCTCGGCACGCGCGAACTCCCGGCGGCTCTCGAGATCGAGCGCGAGGTTGTTGTAGGCACCGGCCGCGTCCGGGAACCGCCGGATGAGCTCTTCTTCGGTGCGAATGAGGAGGCCGCGGTCGCGCGCGGGTCCGCCGGCGTAGTCCGCGATCACGTCGAGGCGCCCGCTTTCCGTGAGGCGATCGCGGAAGCGGTACGCCCGCGCGAATGCGGAGTCCTGCCGCTCGCGCGACATGCCGGCGTTGGCGTACGCGATGCCCAGCTTACGCCAGGCGGCGGCGAAGGCCGTGTCGATCTTCACCGCTTCCTCGAGCGGCGCCACGGCCCCGTCGAAGTCATTCTCGACATCGTTGCGGCGCTCGCCTTCAGCGAACTTCTTGAGTGCCTCGAGTGACGGCGTGGTGACCTGTTCGAGTGGTGGTCCGCCCTGCACGGTTCGCAAGGACTCTCCCATCTTCCCGCGCAGCTTGCGCGCGAGCTTGTCGAGCGTTGGGAGGAGGTCCTTCGGCCCGTCCGCTGTTTCGTGGTAGGACGCGAGCTCGGCGCCCGAGTCCGCCGTCACGAGGCGGAGCGTCAGCACGTAGCCGCCGCCTAACGGGGTTACCTCGCCGTCCACAACCGCCTTCGCCCCCTCACGCTGCGCGATCTCCCGGGCGAGCGCGAGGTCGATCGGCGTCGTCGGGGAACGGTCCATACGACCGAGCGTGCCGGCCAAGGCGGCGGGCGAAAGAACGGTCACGACATCGGACTGCCCGAGCTGCGTGCGGACGGCCTCGCTCACGACGGCGCCGAGCGCCGAGTCCGCCCCGCGAACGCGGAAGTCGGTCACGACGAGTCGGTCGCGCGCCGTGAGCTTGCCGGCAGCGAGGAGCGACGCCGCAGGGCCGATACCTAACGCGCGCAGCAGCATGAACGCGCCAATCAGGAGCACGAACGCGCCAACGGCCAGAGCGCCGCCGAGCCACGTGCGGCGCCAGCTCACGTACGGGCTCGCTTTCATGACCAGCGATGCGATCGGTCCCGCTGGCACGGAGCCGACGAGTGTACCACCCGGCGTGAGCGTTGGCGTCATCGTCGCCGTGCGACGGGCGACACGATGCACGTAGCCGGTGAACAGAATTACCGGCAGGCCGAGCGCCATGACGACGAGTGCTCCGGGAAAGACCCAGTCCGGGAGCCCGATCGCGACAATAGCCGCCCGCGCGACCACCGCAACGATGATGAACGCGAGCGCATAGAGCACGAGCGACTTCCGGAGCATGCCGCGCGCGCCTAACAAGATGCCCGGCATGGCCGGAGTGGCTCCGCCGCTCGTCACGCTGTCGAGCGCCCGAAGCACATCGGCCGCGCTCTGCGGGCGGGCGTCGGGTTCCTTCTCCAGGCACCGCGTCACCAGCTCGGTGAGCGCCAACGGCGCGTCGGGGCGCAACTCGGCGACCGGCTTCGGCGGCTCGCCCATGTGCGCCGCAAGGACGCGGAGTGGCGTCCGGTCCGCGAACGGCGGGTGCCCCGCGAGCAGCTCGTAGACCATGCAGCCGAACGCGTACAGGTCGGCGCGGTGATCGACATTCGGATCACCGGCAGCCTGTTCGGGCGCCATGTATGCGGGCGTGCCGATCGACGTGCCGATCTGGGTCAGCGTTGGCGTCGGGAAGTCGCTTGCGCCGTCGCGCTCGGAACGATCGCCGCCGCGCGCGACCGCGATCGCCTTCGCGATCCCGAAATCCGTAACGACCGCGGTTCCCCCGCTGAGCAGCACGTTGTCTGGCTTGATGTCGCGGTGCACGACGCCACGCTCGTGCGCGTACTGGAGCGCCTTGGCGACGTCACGAGCGATGCCGACGACTTCCGAGATGGCGAGGCCCTGGCGCGCAACGAGGTGCGCGCGGAGGGACTCGCCCTCGACGAACGGCATGGTGTAGAACGGCAGCCCGCCGGTCTCACCGACCGTGAGCACCGGGACGATGTTCGCTTGCTGGAGCGAGGCCGCCATCTGGATCTCGCGCTCGAACCGGTCCGCGGAAACACCGACGGCGAGCTCTGGCGACAGGACCTTCACGACCACCTTGCGGCGCAGCCTCGTCTCCTCGGCCGCAAACACCCGCGACATTCCGCCGCCTCCGAGCTCGCGCTCGAAGGTGTAGGTCGCGCCAAGTGTCGACTCCAGCTGCGTGCGCAGATCCATGCGGATCTCGGTGGGCTGCGGGGACGGTGTGCCGCGCCTCTAACCTAGGCACGCCTGCGCAACGATGACTAGGAGGAGATCACCAGTTTGAAGCCGTCCGGGTCGCGCAGGCGGAAAACGCGAACACCCCAAGGCATGTCCGCTGGTTCGGAATCGAGTGTACCGCCGCACCGCTTGATGCGGTCCGCGACATCGTCGACGCTTCCCGCCACGGTGTACTGCAGCGAAAAGCCTTCGCCCTTCGCGCGATCGAGCCCCTTCGCGCCGTCATCCTGTGTGATCAGAAGCCTCACGGCGCCTGCCCTGAACGAGACCGCTCGCAGTTGCCCATCGCGCTGGTGCTCGCGATCGACGGTGAAGCCGACGACGTCGCGATACCAGGCGAGGCTTCTCTGGATGTCCTTGACCGTGAGCGACGCCGCCACACTCGTAGCGTTGAACGGCGCGACGCCCGTCTGCGGAGCGTTGCCGGAGGACGTCGAGTCTCGTGTCATGCCACCTCGTCGGGGTTGTCCGGTGCGCGGTGCAGCGTGAAGAGCGTGAGCTCGGGCCTAACGTTGAAGCGGACCTGCATGAGATGCCCCAATCCACGGTTGATGTATAACGTCCGGCCAGGCCCCACGCCGTACTCGCCAGCCACGTAGCGCTTGTTCTCGACCGGCAGGACGGGCGGCGGCAAGAATGGCGGCTTCACCTGGCCCCCGTGCGTATGGCCCGCCAGTGACCAGCCGCGCACGCCAGCCCAGATGGGAAGATCCTGCACGTCGGGGTTATGCGCGAGCACGATCGTCGGCAGACCGCGCACGAGCGACGCAAGCGTCGTCTCGGCGTCTCGGCCGCCCGGCGGCGCCTGACCGATTGCCTCGCTCCCGTTAGGCAGCACACGAACGACATTCGGCTTGACCGCATGGGCGCCGAACTCCGGGCCCCAGATGTCGGTGAGCCCGGCCAGCTGAAGGCCGCCGATGACCTGCGTCTCGTTCCGCAGCACGCGAATCCCCGCGTCGCCGGCGACGCGCGTGATCTCATCGGCGACGGCAAGGTGTCGCCAGCCGAACCCGTAGTCGTGATTGCCCAACACCCCGACCGTCGCGATCCGCCCGATGGGCGCTCGGCGCAGCACCCGAGCGAGCTCGCGGAAGACGTCGGGAGACCGGTACGTGACGAAGTCGCCGGTGAACGCGACGAAGTCCGGCGCGAGCGCTCGCGCGCGGTCCATGGCATCGATCAAGTACGCCGAGCTCACGCGCGGGCCGACGTGGATGTCGCTCAGCTGCAGGAGCGTACGCCCCTCGAGCGCTGGCGGCAGGTTCTCCAGTGGCATTGCGCGGCGAACAATGTCCACCCAGTGCGGCTCGACCTGCCACGCATAGAGGGGCACGCCGGCAGCGGTCGCGAGCGCGGCGCCGCCGAGTGCAAGGAACCGTCGGCGGCTCAGCATGCCCAATCATACAGCCGGGCGTGCTCAACGCGCGTTAACAGCGGTAACAGCGGTAACAGCGGTACCAATCGAGTCAGGGCGTGCTGCCTTTTCGATAGTCGAGCTGAGGCGGCTGATTCCCGAGCGCCGTCTCGTACTTGAACCCGGGGCCGCGTTTCGCGTCCAGCTCGGCCCTTGCCGCAGCGATCGTTGCCGGCGCGCTGAAGAGATCCGCACCGGTCAACGCCATGGTCTTCGCGGCGACCATCATACCTTTGTAGCCGGTGGTCGTGCCGCCGGCCGCCACCGCCTGCCACGAGTGCGCCGCAGTGCCAGGCACCCAGGTCGCCGCGGACAACTGCACCGTCGGCACGACCCAGCTCACGTCGCCCACGTCCGTGGACGCGCTTCCTGCAGCGCCGATCGACAATGGCTTCACCTTCGCCACGGTCTCCAGCGGCACCGCCGTGAACGCGTCGCTCTTCTGCAGCCGCTCGGCGAAGACGCGTTCCGCGGGCGTATAGGTGAACCCGCCCACCTTCTCGAGCGCGCGCTGCTGCACCTTCGCCAGTGTTTCGTTAGGCAGCAGCGAGTAGACCGAGCCCACGAGCTGGAGGTCGAAGGTCGTGCCGGTGCCCAGCGCGGCGCCCTTGGCGGCGTTGACGACGCGGCTCCAGATGTCCTTCACGATCGACATCTCGACATGCCGGACGACGTAGTACACCTCGGCTTCATCGGGAACGACGTTAGGCGCCTTGCCGCCGTTCGTGATGACGTAATGAATGCGACTGCCATCGGGGATGTGCTCGCGCAGGAAATTCGTCATGACGTCCATGGTCTCCACGGCATCGAGCGCCGAGCGCCCGCGCTCTGGGGCCGCCGCCGCGTGTGCGCTCACGCCGTGGAACCGGAACTTGCCGGAGATGTTCGCCATCGACCGCTCGCCGGTCACCGCGTTGTCGTCGCCGGGATGCCAGGCAATGACGGCGTCGACGTCGTTGAACACGCCATCGCGCACCATGTACACCTTCCCCGCCCCACCCTCCTCGGCCGGCGTGCCGATCATCCGGATCGTCCCCTTCACGTTGTTCGCCTGCATCCACTGCTCGAGCGCGATCGCGGCCGCGGCGCTCGCGGTACCGAACAGGTGATGCCCGCAGCCGTGGCCAGGTCCACCTGCACGCAGCGGTTTACGCTCCGGGACCGTGTCCTGCGAGAGTCCGGGCAGCGCATCGAACTCGCCGAGGATGGCGATCACCGGCTTGCCACTCCCGAACTCGGCCACGAACGCTGTGGGCTCACCAGCGACGCCGGGCTTCACGGTGAAGCCGGCATTCTTGAGCTCCGACTGCAGAAGCGCGGAGCTCTTCTCCTCCATGTAACCCACTTCGGCATAGGTCCAGATCTGCTTGGCGACGGTCGCGTAATGGGCCGCCGCGGCGTCGAGGCCTGAGAGTATCGGCGCGGTATTCGCAGCTGGCTTCGGCAGCTGGGCACCGAGTGGGAGCGCGATGAGGAGCGAGAGACCGAGAGAGCGCATGGGCGGGAGCGTGAGGTCGAACGACGGACGTGCCGGACACGGCACTCGAGCGCCAGACGATGCTGGCACCAGCGGCAGAACTTGTCCACACCTGGCACGCGAGTAGTATGACAGCATTCGGTCACGACGACATCCGGGTGGAAACGACGGCCTCCATGCCCCAGCCATCGACCGCAGTGCGCATCCGCGTAAACGGCGTCGACCACGACGTTTCCGCCCATCCGGACACGGCCCTGCTCTACGTGCTCCGCAATGAGCTGTCGCTGAACGGTCCCAAGTTCGGCTGTGGGCTCGGACAATGTGGTGCGTGCACGGTGCACGTTGACGGCGCGCCGCGACGCTCGTGCGTGACCGCCGTTTCCGCCGTTGCCGGGAAGGACGTTGTGACCCTCGAGGGACTTGGCACGCCCGACCGGCCGCATCCGCTGCAGCAGGCGTTCATTGACGAGCAGGCCGCACAGTGTGGCTACTGCATCAACGGGATGATCATGCGAGCGGCCGCTCTGCTCGCGCGTACCCCTCGCCCGTCGCGCGACGACATCCTGTCCGCGATGGACGCGAACCTCTGCCGGTGCGGAACCCACATGCGCATCGTGCGGGCGATCGAGCGAGCCGCTGCTGGTAGCGTTGCAGGTCCGGCAGGACGGGAGGGCTGAGTGACCACGTCCTCGACATCCACGCGATCCCGCCGCGAATTCCTCGCCGACGCCGGCATCCTCATCGTTGGCTTCACGCTATTCCCGCGCGGCATCCGGGCCGAGTCGTTAGGCCAGGCGGTGGGGCAGTTGACAGCTCCGTCGGCCGACGCGCTCGACTCGTGGCTCGTGATCGGCCGCGACGACGCCGTGACGGTCTATGCCGGCAAGGTCGAGTTGGGCACCGGCGTGTCTACCGCGCTCCGGCAGATCGTGGCCGAGGAGCTCGACGTTGCCCCGTCGCGCATAGCGTGGGTGCAAGGAGATAGCCAGCTCACGGTCGATCAGGGCCGCACTGTCGGCAGCGGCAGCGTGAAGCGTGGAGGCGCGCAGCTCCGACGTGCAGCGGCGGAGGCTCGACAGGCTCTCCTCGAGATGGCGTCCGCAAAACTGAAGGCGCCCGTCACGCAGCTCGAGATCAATGACGGCGTGGTGTCGGTGACGGGCGACGCCTCGAGACGCCTAACGTTCGGCGCGCTCGTCGGCGGTGGGCGTTTCGAGCGCACGATCTCCGGGCGCGCACCACTCAAGGCGCCATCGGAATACAAGGTCGTAGGCCATCCGGTGTCACGCGTGGAGATCCCCGCGAAGGTCACCGGAAAGCACACGTACGTCCACGACGTCCGCCTTCCGGGGATGGTTCACGGTCGTGTGGTGCGGCCGCCGCGCGTCGACGCGACGCTCCAGTCAGTCGACGAGTCATCGGTAGCGACGCTGCCCGGCGTGATCCGCGTGGTGCGGAAGGGGACGTTTGTGGGCGTCGTCGCGGAGCGCGAGGAGCAGGCGGTACGTGCGGCGAAGGCGTTGAACGCGAAGTGGGCGGCCGCACCGGTGCTGCCGGACGCGGCCGATCTCTACGCCAGGTTCAAGTCACTGGCGACGACGGAACGGGTGGTCGGCGAGAATGGCGACGCGGCGAGCGCGCTCCACTCGGCGGCGCGCCCAATCCGCGCGACGTATCGGTGGCCGTTTCAGCTTCACGCGTCGATCGGACCTTCGTGCGCAGTAGCCGACGTCCGAGGCAACGTGGCCACCGTGTACTCCTCGACGCAGGGCGCTCATCAGTTGGTGGCGCCCATCGCGGCCCTACTCGGGATGCCGAGCGACAGCGTGCGTGTCGTCTTCACCGAGGGCTCCGGATGTTACGGGCATAATGGTGCCGACGACGTCGCGGGGGATGCTGCACTCCTGTCGCAGGCAGTCGGGCGGCCGGTGCGGGTGCAGTGGAGTCGCGAGGACGAGAACGCGTGGGAGCCTGAGGGACCCGCGATGCTGTTCGAGATGGCGGGGGCTGTTGGCGCGGACGGGAAAATCTCGGCGTGGACGTACGACGCCTGGACGCCCACGCACGGCGCGCGGCCGACTCGTGACCCTACCACGCTCGTTGCTGGCGCGCTGGTCGCTGGCTTCGTGTCCGTCGGCGAGTTCTTCAGCGGTGGTGGTGAGCGCAACGCGCGAACGACGTACGTGCTGCCTAACGAGCGAGTGACGTCGCACCCGGTTCCCTCGTTCCCGATCCGCACGTCGTCACTCCGCGGGCTCGGGTCGCCGCAGAACTCGTTCGCGAACGAGTCGTTCATGGACGAGTTGGCGGTAGCGGCCGGCATCGACCCGATCGAGATCCGGCGGCGTCATCTCTCGGACCCGCGAGCACTGGCGGTGATCGACGCCGTCGCGAAGCGCGCCGGGTGGACGCCACGCGTGTCGGCGCCAGAACGTTCGGCTGTGGCGAGCAACGGTGTGAGAAAGGGACGAGGGTTCGCGTACGTGCAATACGACGGCACAGAGGCGTACGTCGCGGCGGTGGCCGACGTGGACGTGAGACCCGACACGGGGTCGGTGCGAGTACGTCGCGTCTGCGTCGCACACGACTGCGGCCTCATCGTAAACCCGGACGGTCTGCGCAACCAGATCGAAGGGAACGTGGTGCAGGCGATCAGCCGGACACTGAAGGAAGCCGTGCGGTTCGACTCGATGCGGGTCACGGGCGTGGACTGGAACGGCTACCCGATCCTTCGGTTCTCGGAGATTCCGGACGCGATCGACATCGACGTGATCGATCACCCCGATCAGCCGTCGGTTGGCGCCGGTGAAGCGGCGACGTCCCCGATTCCGGCGGCGATCGCGAACGCGATCTTCGATGCGACCGGGGCGCGTGTCCGCCAGGTGCCATTCACGCCGGACCGCGTGCGGGAAGCCCTGCGTGCGTCGAAGGTCTGACGCGGCTTTGACGCGGGCCTGACCCCGGCGCCGTGTAGCGGGAGCAATAGTTGTCATCCCGAGCCTGGTTGTCATCCCGAGCCTGGTTGTCATCCCGAGCCGTCAGGCGAGGGATCCTCATCGTCCCGATAGAGAGCCCAATTGCGCCTGGACGCGTCAATGTGATGCCGAGGTTGCGGATCGCGCGGATCAGGTTGGGCATGCCCCGCAGCTACTACGTGTACATCCTTGCGAACCATTCTCGGACGCTCTACGTCGGCGTCACCGGGGACATACATCGGCGAGTGGCCGAACATCGGTCCAGCGGTGGATCGCGCTTCACCCGTGAGTACATGGTGCGCCAGCTCGTGCATGTGGAAATCACCAGCGATGTCCGCGCTGCCATCGCTCGCGGG
>Ga0070681_10001802_pt1 | contig 19263 bp, 14 predicted proteins | sample KBSC83BmetaG_FD_65650 | JGI IMG/M metagenome (GOLD analysis project Ga0070681, IMG submission 65650) | Corn rhizosphere microbial communities from Kellogg Biological Station, Michigan, USA - KBS C8-3B metaG | ecosystem: Host-associated > Plants > Roots > Rhizosphere | place: USA: Michigan... | reverse complement strand
GTGTTGCGCCCCACGCCCAGCGCCTGCGCGGCGTTTTGCCGGTGTCCGTCGTTCGCCTGCAGGGCGGCCTGCAACAGGGTCTGATCCAGTGCATCGCGGGCGCGCGCATGGATGGCCGCCTCGCCGCTGGCGAGCGCTTCCAGCGCCCACTCGCGCAGCGCATCCGTCCATTCGCCGCCGCCGGCCGCCTTCGCGTCACCGCCCAGATCACCGGGCAGGATCTCGCTGCCGGGAGCGATCACCGCCAACCGCCGACAGAGATTCTCCAGCTCGCGCACGTTGCCCGGGTAGTCGCGCTGCGCGATCAGCTTCAGCGCGGCCTTGGAGAAGCGCTTCGGCGGCAGTTTCAGCTCCTGCGCGGTGGCGGCGAGGAAATGCCGCGCCAGCAGCGGGATGTCGCTGCGCCGGATGCGCAGCGGCGGCAGTTCGATGCGCACCACGTCGAGTCGATGCATCAGGTCGGCGCGGAACTGGCCGGCGGCGACGCGCGTGGCCAAGTCCTGGTGGGTGGCGGCGACGATGCGCACGTTGCAGCGGATCAACTCGCGCCCGCCGACGCGATAGAACTCGCCGCCGGCCAGCACGCGCAGAAGCCGCGTCTGCAGCAGCAGCGGCATGTCGCCGATCTCGTCGAGGAACAAGGTGCCGCCTTCGGCCTGTTCGAAGCGGCCGGCGACGCGGCGGGTGGCGCCGGTGAACGCGCCGGCCTCGTGGCCGAACAGCTCGCTCTCCAGCAGCTCGCTGGGGATCGCCGCGGTGTTCAGCGCCACGAAGGGCTTGTCGCGGCGCGCGCTTTCCTCGTGCAGCGCGCGCGCCACCAGCTCCTTGCCGGTGCCGGTCTCGCCGGTGACCAGCACGTTCAAGTCGCTGGCGGCGACCCGGCCGATCAGCCGGAACACCTCGCGCATCGGCGCGCTGTCGCCCAGCAGCGCATGCCCGGCCACCGGTGCGGCGTGGGCGGCGGCCGTCGTCGGCGCCGCGTCGGCCAGCACGCGCTGCACCACGGCCACCGCATGATCGAGGTCGAACGGCTTGGCCAGGTAGTCCGCCGCGCCCGCCCGATACGCCGCCGCGGTGGTGGCCACGTCGGTGTACGCGCTCATCACGATCACCGGCCCGACCGCCTGCTGCTGCAGGTCGCGCAGCAGGCTCAAGCCATCTTCGCCCGGCATGCGCACGTCGGTCAGCAGCAGCGCGGGGCGCTCGTCGCGCAGCGCTGCGCGCACCGCTTCGGCATCACCGAACTCGCGCACGCCCAGGCCCGCATCGCGCAGCGCCTCGGCCAGCACGAAGCGCACGCCGCGATCGTCGTCGACGATCCAGATTTCCTGTAGGAGCGCACCCTGTGCACGATGCTTTTGCGCCACCTGACGAAGAGCATCGCGCACAGGGTGCGTTCCTACAGCCGCGGGTTTGGCTCGATCAGTCATGCGCGCGCTCCAACGGCAGATACAGCGTGAATACCGTCTCGCCCGCGCGGCTGGCGCCACGCAACTCGCCGCCATGTTCGTGGGCGATCTCGCGCGACAGGGCGAGGCCGAGCCCGGTGCCGTCGGCGCGGCCGGACACCAGCGGTTCGAACAGCGTGTCGCGCAACGGCGCCGGGATGCCCGCGCCGTCGTCGATCAGCTCCACCCGCAAGGCCATGCGCAGCATCCGTTCGCCCAGCCGCGCGCCGTGCTCGACGCGGGTGCGCAAGGTGAGCGTGCGTGCGCCCGCTTCCAGCGCGTTGCGCGCCAGGTTCAGCAGCAGCTGGTGCAGGCGGTCGGCATCGCCCAGCAGATCCGGTACGCTGGGGTCGTAGTCGTAGCGCAACTGCGGCGGCGACGCTTCGGCCTGCAGCAGGTCGGTCAACCGTTCCAGCAGCCGGTGGATATTGACCGGGCCAAGCTGCGCGGCGCCATCGTGGTGCAGCAGGCGATTGGCCAGCGCAGCGAGCCGATCCGCCTCGTCGATGATCAGCCCGGCCAGCGCACGCAACTCATCGCCATCGACGCGCCGCTGCAGCAACTGCGCCGCGCCGCGCAAACCGGCCAGCGGGTTCTTCACCTCGTGGGCGAAGCCGCGCAGCGTCGCCGACAATGGCGAAGCCGTCGCCGCCGGCGCGGCCAGTTCGTGCACTTCCAGCAGCAGGCCATCGTTGAGCGGCTGCGCCGCGATATCCGCCGTGATCGTGCGGCCATCGAGCGCCACCAGTGCCACGTCGCGGCATTGCAGCGACCGCTGCTCGGCCAGCGCCCGGGCCAGCTGCGCCAGCGCGGCCTCATCCAGCCAGCGCGCCAACGGTTGCCCCGCCGCGCGGCGCCCGCCCAAGGCCAGCCACTCCGCCAGCGCCGGATTGATCCAGCCCAACTGCAGGCGCGCATCCACCCGGGCCACCCCGGTGGTCAACGGTTCCGCCCATGTGTGCCAGTCGGCTTCGCTCATTGCACCATGATGGGTGACGCCTCTGATTGGTGCAACAAGCAAGTGGGCGGCACGGACGCCCAGCCCCGGTGTGCAAAACACCATAGTGTGTGCCGTTTGCACAGACTATGGTGTTTGCGTACCTGTACAAACATTGGTGTTCAGAGTTCCAGACTCGCCTACGCCGGCAGCGCGGGTGCGACGAGCCCCGGGTTGCTGACCGGCCACGGCACCCCGGCCACGACCGTGCGCTCAAGCGGCCGAGCCAGATGCAGCGCGGTGTACTCCACTCGCACCCCGCCGTGACAAAGTCGCAGCAACTCGCCGATCACCAACGCGCCCGCGGCCGCCCCAGTGAAGGGCGTGGCAATGCTGCGCCCGGCCAGGCGCAGTGCGCCGCAGCGATCGCCGCTGTCGGCGAGCAGCTGCTGGTAGGCCGCTTGGTTGAAGGGGACTGGAGTCACGTCGCCCGGCATGGTTGCCGGGTCCATCCAGCAATCCAGCGCCGGCCGCGAGGCCGGAAACGTGTGCACAGTGATGCCGAGGTAATCCCCGGGGCCGCGTCCGAGGCCGGCTTCGATCACCCGGGAAAAGCCCACCTGCTCGACCAGCCGCCGCGCCGCCGGATTGTCCACGCCCATCAGCGCCACGGCCGGCTCGTCGCTGGCCACGGTGAAGTCGGCGACGAAGCGTCGCTCGATGAGCGTCGTGCGGAAGCCGCGGTGCTCGGCCCAGTCCGCCGCCATGCGCGTCTTGCGGCGTCCCATATCGACCTCGCGGGTGAGCAAAGAGGTGCTCTTATTCGCGAGCGAAACCTGATCGAAATCCTGCAGCACCAGCTCGCACGGGTCGGCACCGTAAGGCAGCAGGCCCAAGGTCCAGAGGTAGGCCTGGCCCAAGTTACCCAGGCCCACCAGCCATGCCGATTGCGGCAGCACCGTGAGCGCCGGACCAGGCGCGGCCGCCGCCCACGGCACCGCGGGATCCCACAACGACCAGCCGATGCGCCGATGGCAGGCCAGCGGCTGCGTACCGCGGAAGAGCTGGAAGATCTCGCTCACTGCCATCGCGCCTGCGAGCACGGCCGCGGCCGCGCAGTTGCCCTGCTCGGCCAGTGGCTCGTCTTCCAGCGGCAGCACCGCGGCTGTCCATCCATCGAAGCTGGCGCGCACGCCAAAGCCCTCGGCTGGCGCCCGTCCGATCAGCAGGCAAGGCAGCCGGGGATCCCGCGCGCTTGCTCGCGTGACACCGAAGGCTTCCAGGGTCGCGGTCAAGCCCGCAGGCGCCGGCGCATCCGGATGCCCTCGCCATCGCGCGCGCAGCGACTGCTCGGGCCCCAGGTAGCTCACGCCGCCCAGCAGGCACGGCAACGCGGTGGCGGCGGCCGTGAGCAAGGCGGCCTGCGCCATCTCGCCCAGGTCGGGACCAAAGACCAGCTGCACGCGATAGCGGGCAAAAATTTCCAGTGCCTCCGCCTCGGAGGCCGCCGCGCCGGTGTCCAGAACCATCTTGAGCACGCGGCTCAGGCGCTCGCCCAGTTCTTCCATCGACTCACTCATGATCATCTTCCAGCACCAAGAACCGGTGGCCGCACCCGCCTACCGCCTGCCATTGGTGGTCCCCTTCGTAAACGTACACGCCCACTGACCAGCGGCGGATTCGCGGCCGCGCGAAGTTGGGCAAGATGATTGCGACATGGCCACGCATGGCGATCAGCGGGTTCTGCCGATCGATCTGGCTTTGTCGGGCGCTGTGCGGGTGCACGTGCATATCGCCCACCACCTGCATGCCGCGCTCGCGCACAATCGCCCACAGACGGCGAAACGCCGCCGCGGGCAAGTCCACCACGCCGCGGGCGTACACATTCGGCTGCAGGTCATCGAAGTACAGCACTTCGCTGACGCGACGGCCGTGCTCGGTCATCTGCCCGAGCAGGAAGGCGCCCGATTCGTGGGTCTCACCGCCGGTGCGCGCATGCAATTGCGCGACCAGACCGTCCCAGAGGCGGCGCTGCATCCGAAGTTCACTGGGCGCGGGCATAGTCAGGCGACCCCAGCAGGTCGGACACGACCCGCACGTAACGGTGGATGCCCACGGCCGGATCCCACAGCATGGACGGATGCTGCTGGCGCCAGGCCTCGTGGCCCTGGATCGCGATGCGATCGCAGGGGATGTACAGCGCGCTGGCGTTCCAGTTCGGGTTGAATGCGGCGTTGATCCGGTCGTGGCCGCGCGGCCAACGCGACGGCGGCAGGGCGGCGTTGGACTCGCCATCCCACGGCTGGGCCGTGGGTGCGTTGCGCGGGTAGTTGGTCAGCTCGAAGCGCAGCAGCAGCTGGCTGCCGTCGCCGGCACGCACCCAGATCAGTGCGTGCGGCCAGGCAATCGAGTCCAGTCCCCAACGGCCCGAAAACGAGCCGTTGAGGAAGGCCCCGGAGTTGACGTCGGCCTCGAAGGCCTGTTGGTCCAAGGACGTCATGTCAGCCCTCCACCCGCTTGAAGGGCACCAGGTCGAAGGCCACCGCGCACAGCGTGCCATCGGTCAGCGTGCCGATCTGGGTGTCCGAGTCGGGGCGCTCGTCGCCACCCTCGAGCTCGAGCACGTGCTCGGCCGCATCGCGCGGCGACATCTCGAAGGCGTTGTGCGTCGCCCACTGATGCACGTGGCCCACTCGCGTCACCGGCGGGAAGTCGCGCGACTTCGTCACCCCGTTGAATGTGACGTTGACGCTGACGCGCTGGCAGCGTCCCTGGTGCAAGCGCAGCAGCGCCGGCCCGCCCTCGCCTTCGCCCGAAACCAGCGCCTGCACCGGCGTCTTCAGATCGACCGGACCGTCGTGGTCCTCGGCGTGGATGAGGTCCTGCCCGATGTCGGTGCCGCCCAGCGCCTCAAGCGCCTCACCTACCGTCTGCTGGCCGTTCACGTCGCCAACCAGCACCTGCGCAGCGCCCCCGCGCTGCAATACGATCTTGATGTTTTTCACGCTACACCACCTTCTGTGTCATTCGTCATTGGGGAATTCCAACGCCGTCACACAGCTAGTCGCGTAGCGCGAGAAAAAACCGGAAGGTGATTCTGAAAGTCGCGAAGAAACAGCGGCCAGGCGCGCCCGACTCAGGAAGCCACAGCGACCGCCGGAATCGCCGGGCACAAAAAGAAGAAGGGGCAACGCGGGCATTGATCACTGATGTTTGGCGGGAAATCGCCGGCCGCGATGGCGTTGGCAATCGTGCGCACCTGGTCCACGGTGGCATCGAACTGCTTACCGGTGATTTCCAGATCGACGGTGTCGCCGGACGTCAGATAGTGCATCTGCAAACGGGCGCCCTTTCCGTAGAGCTGCTGGCCGGCCAGCAGGCGCAAGATGTCGGGCAGCTCCGCCTTCACTTTCTTGGGGCGGCGTCCAGTCTTGTAGCGGCGCACCATGCCGCCGTTGCCCGGTTCGGCCTGGTCGAGCTCCACGCGCACGCGCACGCCGCCCACGTCCATCTCCACCGGCTGGGAGATCGCCCCGGGCGCGCGTAGATGCTCTTGCGCCTTGGTGAGCAAGCGCACGGCGAAGTCCTTGTACAGCGGCGAAAACGGATGATCGCCCGGCCCTTGGGTCACCCACACCTGCTCGAGCTGAGGCCAGTACTCCTCCAGCGGCACCTCACGCGTTTGCCGCTGCTGCAACACCCACGACAAGACCGCGTAGACCGCGCGGTGGAAGCGTGCGTAGCCGTCATCGTCCCCGCTGGCGTGCAGACCCAAGCTTCGTGAGTAGGCGTACTTACGTGGACACCGCTCGTACTGGTCCAGCTCGCGTGCCTCGTGGATCGACGGCTCCAGCTTGAGCTCTGGGCGCGCGGGCAGCTCTTCCGCGATCGGCAAGGACGCGCATTGGGGGGCGTTGGTGCGCGTCACATGCCCCGCGATGGCCGACAGGAACTTGGATTCGGAGGCATTGCGTGCGCCCAGCCGCTGGGCTCGCGACAGATGCAGATGGTCGCGTGCGCGCGAGAGCGCCACGTAGAACAAGCTCTCTTCCTCGAACCGGTCGCTGACATCCTCGGCGCGCAGCATGCCGGTCGGCGGCGGGCACGGAACGTAGCGGCCTGACTGCGGAAAGTGGCTGGTGGCCAGGTACGGCAGGTACACCACCGGAAATTCCAGGCCCTTGCTCGCGTGGACTGTCATCAGCCGCACCGCATCGATCGAGGCGGCAGCCGCCGGCAACTCGCGAAGTGCTCGCTCCTCACCGAATTGCTCCAGCCGGCGGATCCAGCGCAACAGGTTCTTCTTGGAGTTGCCCTTGCGTGGGTCAAAATGTTCGGCGGCGAACTGCAGCAGCTGGAAGACGGCCAGGCGGCGCTGCTGGGCGGAGCTACCCTCTCCTTCCAAGAGCGCATCGATTAGGGCGCGGCGCTCGAACAGCACGTGATGGAGCACTTGCGGGACGGTCGATTCGAACGACACGCCGGCCAGGTCATAGCGCAGGCGCTCCAGGGCCGCGCGCCCGGCCGGCGAGCACGCGGCGACGACCACGGAGTCTGACAAAGCCGCTAGCGGCATGCGCTGGGCCGCGTGCGCGTGCTGCAAGAAGGCGCGCACGTCCTCCAGGGGCATGCCGTAGGCGCCGGTCGCCGCCAGCCGCAGCAAGGCACCGCGGCTGGGTTCGGCGACGAACGAAATCAGCGCCAGCAAATCGCGCACTTCCGCGCGCTCGAAGATGTCCCCCAAATACATCGACGGTACGCCCAGTGCCTGCAAACGCACGGCGATGCGCTCGGCGTGGGTATGAGTTCGCACGATGATGGCCTGGTCGCGGTAGGCCACGCCTTGCTGGCGGTGGGCCTCGATCGTCTGCGCGATGGCACTGACTTCCGAATCCAGGTCCGGCGCGATCAGCAGTTGGGGGCGATGGCCTTCCCCACGATCGGCTTTGAGCTGCATGGCCGCGCGCCAGACCGAATCGTCCAGGCTTCGGGCAAAGGTCGTGTAGGTATCGATGATGCGTTGCCCGGAGCGGTAGTTGCACTCCAGCGGCAACACCTTGGCCCCTGGGTATTCGGTGGTGAACAGGCGCATGTTGCCCGGCGATGCTCCGCGGAACCGGTAGATCGACTGGCGAACATCACCGACCACCCATAAGCGCTCGCCCTCGCCCGCAAGCAACTTCAGCAAGCGCGAGCTAGCGCGGTTGACGTCCTGGTATTCGTCCACGAGCACGTGGGCGAACTGGCCGCGGACCTCGGCCAGTACCTCGGGGTGCTCTTCCAGCAGGCGGATTGCGCGCCAGATCAGGTCGCCGAAGTCCACCGCCCCCGCTTCTTCGAGCATCGACTCGTAGCGGGCATAGACCCGCGATACTTCGTCGGCTCGTTCGGCCGCTTCGCGTTCGGCATCGGTTTGCGCGCCCTGGGCCATTTGCGCCGCCAACGCGGCGTATTGCGCCGGCGTGCATAGCTCATCCTTGGCGCGCGAGATCGCGCCCAGCACCGGCTGGATCTGGGCGAGCGGATCGTTCAGGCGCAGGTAGTAGTGCAACTCCAGGCTGGGCAGCACCGCTTCCAGGCGCTCGAGGGCTTCGGCCGGATCCACCACGCGCACTGGCTCGGGCAGGCCGGCTTGGGCGGCGTGTTTGCGCAACAATTCCAGGCCGAAGGCGTGGAAGGTCCCGGCCCACAGCTCGTTCGCGGCCGGGATAGTGCGTGCGATGCGCTCCTTGATCTCGCGCGCCGCCTTGTTTGAGAAGGTCAGCGCCAAGATCGAACGCGGATCGGTGTCCTCCTTGAGCAGATGCTCGATGCGCCCAATCAGCGTGCGCGTCTTGCCCGTGCCCGGCCCGGCTTCCACCAGCGCCGGCGTGCCCACGTGATGGGCGGCGATGCGCTGTGACGGATCCAGCCCCGCGAGCGGTTTGTCCGGTTGCACAGGCGGCGGATCGGGCACCAGCAAGGCGTACTGCAGCTGTTGGTAGACCAAGCCCGACGCTATTCCAAGCTCGCTGGCGATTTTCGAGGCCGGCCACTGCTGCTCGATGAACAGGTGCCGGGCCAGGTCGACCGGCAACAAGAATTCGCGCGCGAACACGTTGGCATAGCGCTCGCGCAATTCCAGCGCGCTGTAGCCTTCCACGCGCCCGATGCCCAGGGGCGTGGCCTGCTCAGGGCCTTCGGGGTTGACATCAAAGCTCACCAGCACCGGATCGGCGGGCGATTCGATCACCCAATGACCGAACTCGTGGGCTTGGACGAAGACCTTCGCTTCCGGGCCCAGCGCGTCGGAAACGATGATGCGCTGACTCTTGCGTTGCAGCGCGCCCATGCCGCCCCCGAGCAAGGGGTAGTCGGCGGGCACGTGCAAGACGGTGAGCTCGGCATCGTCCATCGCCGCCTGCAACAGCTCATGGGCCGCCTGGCCACAGCTTGTTTTTTGCTGCAGGCGCTGGCGCACCTCTTGCGCCTGGAGCCGAACTGAAATGAACGCATCCACGGCGGGTACGCTTTATACGGTCTCACGAAGCCATTGCTGCTTGGCTTCGTCCGACAGTGCGGAGTTTTCGACGGCCTGCTTGAACGTCCAGTGCGTACGCGTGGGTGCTTTGGTCGCCGAGCGCGCCAGGACCACTCGCCGGTTACTTTGAAACAACCAGGCGCTGACGGCCTCCACGCTTTCGTTGAGCGCGGACGAAAAGGCGTTGAGCAGACGTTGAGGCACCGGCGGCAAGATCATGTGCTCCTCAAACAGAGCCAGGATCGACTCGTCGATTCCCAGGCTCTTCGTCCACGCGGCTTGGGGTCCGCGCGCACGAAACGCCGCCTCCACGCGTTGGATCTGGTCGCGGGTCGCGCCGGCCGATCGCACCGGCGCCGGCGTGGCGGCGACATGATCTTGATTTTGGCTCACTCGCTGCAGGTGGCTCATGGTTTTACTGACTAGATGGTCTTCCTCCTCCGCGGCTAACGGCTCGCTGCCGACCAGCACCGTCGCCACCCATTCGAGGGCGAAGTCGACGATTTCCTTCTCGAACTGCGGGTACTTTTCGGTCCATTCGTCCACCAGGGCCTTGGACGGGCGGTCTGCCGCCGCGGCGAAGGCGCCCAGGACGTCGTCGGGAATATTCTTGTGGCTCATAGATCTTTCCTTTCACCAAGCGCTTTGGCGACCTTGCCGATCCACTCGCGAACGGTGCGGTCGGAGACGCCCAGCTGTTGTGCAGTTTGGGGTTGGGTTCGTTGCAGCACGCGCCAGAGCAAGAACGCTTCGATGGCCTTTTTAGGCAGATCGGACAGGCGGCGCTGGAGAGCCACGAGCTCTTCGTGAGCCAGAGCACGGGCTTCGGGCTCGAACTCCAGATCGGGTGGATCCCAGTCAGGCGCGATCAGCTTGTCTTCGCTGTCGTCATCCTGATCGACCTTTTCCAGTGCCAGCTCGAGGTTGCGCGCCCAGGGGTGGTGCCGCGAGCGCATGGCATCGATCGAACGACAGATCAGGTAAGAAGAGAAGCGTCGGATGCCGTACTCCAGGCCCGGATCTTTGCGCTCTACGCTCTTGAGCACGCTCTCGAAGATAAGCTGCTGGTGATCGAGCAGGTCGTCATCGGAGATGCCGTACAACCGGCGCATGCGGCCGGCGATCATCGGGATGGCGGCTTTGACCAAGGCCTCGAACGCGGCCCAGTAAAGCTCCAGGTCTCCGGCGTCGTGGCCCGCACATACGCTGTACAGCAACGCTTCGGCGCGCAGATCTCTCTTTCGTGCCGCTTGCTTGAGGCGGGCCAGTCGCTCATCGCGGCTGAGCGCTTCGAGTGCGTCGATTTGGCTTATCACTTCGGGTAGTCGGCCCTGGGGCGGCTTCCCTCGTTCGCTGTCGGGTGGTTCTAGGCCGGCTTTCATGCGGCTACTTTTCTCCAGGCTTTCCGACCTCTTCGAGTGCAAGACCGGACATCCGATCTGGTGCCTTACGCGATCGCGGCAGGCCACGGGCCAGCGTCGAACGCGCAATGGGGTCGTTTCCCCACCAGTCGAAGCGCGGGTGAAAAAACCGGAAGCCTTCGCCACGCCCCTAATAGCGGGTCCCTTAGTGCCCAGTCGAAGCGTCGGCAAAAAAACCGGAAGTCCTTGCCGGCGCCCCGAACCCTGAAGGAGCATACCTTCAGTCGGACCCCGGGCGGAAAAACCGGAAGTCCCCCAGGCCCCGACGATCGGGTCATTGGTCAGCCAATCGGGGCCCCCTTCTAAAGGCCGGAAAGCCTCCGCCGCGGCCGGGTCCGCCCCGGCAACGGCCTGCTCCAGCGTCCGCCAGGCGACCGCCCACGGATGCGTTCTTACTCAGCCGCCCCCGGCCCCTACGGTACGGGGAAGAAGTCCTGGTAGACCTGCTTTTCAGCGAGCGTCCGGGAGGGGTCCGACGCCGCAGACACGCACCCAGTCAAGAGTGACGAGGGATTGGCCTACCTGTAATGACCCAGTGATTCTCTGAGAGCACGATGAGCCAAGTGATGGAAGAAGAGATCAAGCGTTGGACGGCGCGACGGAAGTCGGCGCTGGGCTGGAAATCATCCAGGGCAAGACGACGGTGGCCGAAGCCAGCCGGCAGTTCGACCTGACGCCGTCGGAGATCGAGAGCTGGGTCGAGGACGGCAAGCGGGGGATGGAGAACGCCCTGGGGGCGAAGCCCGAGGACGTCAGTCGGGGCGCTTAGGAAGATTGGCGCCTGGGCGTGACCGCCATCAAGCGGCCGGCGACCGCACACACTATGGAGCTTTATCAGGTCACCTAGTCGCCCTCATGCAACGAGCAACTCATTGATCTAACAGAACACGCACAAACTGTAGTTTCGATTTGCTTGCAAAATCTGCGTGGACGGAAGGTAAAAAGCACCAACCACAGGGTCCAGAAGAGCACGGACTATGGGGTTCTATCCACCGGAAGTGGGAAATCTTTCCGGCAACCCTGTGCATGCGGGAATACCTTGGCGGCAAGGCCACGGTGGACGAACTGTACTTTCCGACCAAGGGCTGGGCCGGGCTGACCCTGCGCACCTATCGCCCGGCCAGCCACACCTGGTCGATCTACTGGGTCAGCGACACCGACGGCAAGCTGGGGCCGCCCGTGGTGGGCGGCTTTCACGGCAACCGCGGCGAGTTCTACGGCGAGGATCACGACCAGGGCCGCCCGATGAAGGTGCGCTTCATCTGGATCAAGCTCGACCACGACCACTCGCGCCGGGAGCAGGCGTTCTCGTACGACGACCGCACGTGGGAAACCAACTGGATCGCGGACTTCGTGGGCGCCGACCCCGGCAAAGTATCCTTAATGGCCGTCCGAAACGCTGAAACCCCGTTGGGGCGCACCAAGCGAGAACGACATGACCAGCTTCAGGAGAATCCCATGATTTGCCGCATCTGGCACGGGACAACGCCACGCTCAAAGGCGGATGCCTACACGAGCTTCCTTGAGCAACGCGCCATTCCGGATTACCGCTCGATTCCCGGCAACCTGCGTGTTGCCGTGCTCCGCCGGGACGAGGCCGAGATCACGCACTTCTTGACCGTGACGCATTGGGACTCGGAAGAGAGCATCCGCGCTTTCGCCGGCGATGATCTGCTCAAGGCAAAGTACTACCCTGAAGATCATGACTACCTGCTGGAATTCGAACCTCAGGTTCAACATTTTGTCGTGACCGCCATCGAAACCGCGCCGTGACCATGCACTTCGTGGACGCGCAGAGCGCATCGCCGGATTCCAGCGATCGGGACGGCTCCCGAATCGATGAAGCAGGAGAACGCCCGATGCGGGACGACACTGGTGCCCAGAAAGAAATGCCGAACCACGCGAGGTGATCCCATGTCGTTGTACAAACCCGCCGGCCACAACGCCGTATCGCCCTTCCTGATGGTGGCGGACGCCCGCGCCATCCTGGCGTTTCTTGTCGCCACCTTCGCCGCGACGGAGCTGGATCGCCGGACGGCGCCCGACGGCTCCATCAAGCACGCCGAAGTACGCATCGACGACTCCGTGGTCATGCTGGGCGAGCGCCCCGCCGGCACGCATGCCGCGGCCTGCTCCAACCACGTCTACGTGGCGGACGTCGACGCCTGCTACCGCCGAGCACTCGCCGCGGGCGGCCAATCCGTGGTCGAGCCGCGCGACCAGCCTTATGGCGACCGCAGCGCCGGGATCCGCGATCCCGAAGGAAACTTCTGGTGGCTCGGCACGCATCTGGGCCGGCCCGATGCGGGCCGCGGCCGCTGAGGCGGGACCGCACATGATCGCGGCGGCGGCGATGGTGCAGGTACGTGCACTGGCACGACGATGCCCTTCGACTTCCTCGCTCCTCAAGGCCGTGGCGATCCGTGGCCACTCCCCGCGTGCGGCGCCACGCGCCTGCGCTCTGGGCGAACGACACGTTGGCGAGGCCGCTCCCGCCTTGCCTCAACTCGGGCATCCATGCCCTCGCCATGCCTCGCCGTGGCCAGGCCGAGCGTCAACGCTCAGAGCGAGTAGTACATCTGGAATTCCAGCGGATGCGTGCTGGCGCGGTACTTCGTCACTTCCTTCATCTTCACCTCGATGTAGGCGTCGATGAAGTCGTCGGTGAACACGCCGCCGGCCTTCAGGAACTCGCGATCCTTGTCCAGCGCTTCCAGTGCGGCGTCGAGACTGGAGCAGACTTGCGGGATGTTCTTCTCCTCTTCCGGCGGCAGGTCGTACAGGTCCTTGTCGGCCGGCGCGCCGGGGTCGATCTTGTTGAGGATGCCGTCGAGGCCGGCCATCATCAGCGCGGTGAACACCAGGTAGCCGGAGTTCATCGGGTCGGGGAAGCGCACCTCGATGCGGCGACCCTTCGGGCTGGCCACGTAGGGGATGCGGCAGCTTGCCGAGCGGTTGCGCGCGGAGTACGCCAGCATCACCGGCGCCTCGAAGCCCGGTACCAGGCGCTTGTAGCTGTTGGTGGTGGAGTTGGCGAACGCGTTGATCGCGCGGGCGTGCTTGAAGATGCCGCCGATGTACCACAGCGCGGTCTGCGACAGGCCGCCATAGAGATCGCCCGCGAACAGGTTCTCGCCGTTCTTGGCCAGCGACTGGTGCACGTGCATGCCGCTGCCGTTGTCGCCGACCAGCGGCTTGGGCATGAAGGTGACGGTCTTGCCGTTCTGGTGCGCCACGTTCTTGATGACGTACTTCATCGTCAGCAGCTCGTCGGCCTTCTTCACCAGCGTGTTGAACTTCACGCCGATCTCGCACTGGCCGGCGTTGGCCACTTCGTGGTGGTGCACCTCGACGGTCTGGCCCAGCGATTCGAGCACCTTGCACATGTCCGCGCGCAGGTCGCCCAGCGAGTCGACCGGGCTGACCGGGAAGTAGCCGCCCTTCACGCCGGGGCGGTGGCCGTGGTTCTCGCCGCCGTACTTGTAGCGCGACGACCACGCCGCTTCCTCGGAACCGATCTCGTAGAACACGCGGCCCGGATCGTTCTGCCAGCGCACCGAGTCGAAGATGAAGAACTCCGGCTCGGGGCCGAAGAACGCGCTATCGGCGATGCCGGTGGACTTGAGATACGCCTCGCCGCGCTTGGCGATCGAGCGTGGATCGCGGCCGTAGGCCTGCATCGTCGACGGCTCCAGCACGTCGCAATGCAGGATCAGCTGCACGTGCGAACTGAACGGGTCGAGGTGGGCGGTGTCCGGATCGGGCAGCAGGATCATGTCCGACTCGTTGATGCCCTTCCAGCCAGTGATCGAGGAGCCGTCGAACATCTTGCCGTCCTCGAACGTCGACTCGTCGATCGCGTGGGCCGGGAAGGTGACGTGGTGATGCACGCCGAGCATGTCGGCGAAACGGAAGTCGACGAACTCGACGTCATGTTCCTGGATCAGATCGAGCACTTGGCTGGCGGGCATGGAGCAACCTCGGCGATGGATGATGAGCTCACGTGGCAAGGCCCGTGCCAATGACGGAAACCGTTCGACGACAGCCTCGGAGGGCCTTGCCCCAGCGGGGCGGCGGCCAAAAATAACACTCTTGGTGCAAGGCAGAGTGCCCATTGCACCACTACTGACCATTCGAAGATACTCCGCCGGTCACGCCCCGGTGCCAATTTTCCGAAGCGCCATCGGCTGATGGCGACATACCCGAATCGGCCGGCGAACCGCCCGCCTTCACGCGACCGAAACCCTCACCCGGTCGGCCAGCAAAGCACCGAGCGTGGCCAGCGCAGCCGTCATGGCAAAGCCCGCCAGATAGGCGAGAGTCGGGGAAAGATCCAGCAAGAGGCCAAACAGCGAGCCGCTCAAAGCCAGCACCGTGGCCGTGAATAGCGACCCGCCCAGTTGCAGCGCCGACGAGCTGGCTCCCTGTTGCCCGAGTGGCGACAGTTCCAGGGCCAGCACCGACAAACTCGGCAGTGCCAATCCCATCCCCATACCTGCCACCATCCAGCCAGCCATGGACATGGCCACCGGCATCGCCGGCAGTATCGCCGACGCGACGCCGAGCACGCCGATCGCGACCAGGCCCAAGCCTATCCGCAACACCCGCGCCGGCACCGGGTTCGCCATGCGCCCGCGATACCAGGAGCCGCCTGACCAACCCAGCGCGCCCAGGGTCAGCACCACGCCAGCGAGCGCAGGCGACAAGCCGCGCTCGCGCGACAGAAGCAATGGCAGGAAAACCTCCGTGCCGAAAAATGCCGCCGAGGCGATGCTGCGCAGGGCGACCACGGACGGCAGACCCCTGCCGGCGCGCAGGGTACCGGCGGGCAGCAGATGCCGCGCACAGATCACCAGCGCCATCACCGCCGCGGCCGGCAACAGCAGCGTCAGCGTGCCGCTTCGAAAGCCGAAATCATGCAGCAGCAGCACGCTGCCGGCGGCACCGATGGCCCATCCCGTGCGGCGGCGGCTGTTTCCGCCCGCCGCCTCGCCCGGCGGCGGCGCGTCAACAGCACGCAGAGCCGGCATCATCAGCCGCATCGCCACAACCGCGACCGGTGGCACCGCCAGGAATACCCAGCGCCAGCCGGCATGCTCCACGAGCAGGCCACTGATGATCGGGCCGATCACCGCCGGCAACACATAGGCGGTGGCGAAGGCGGTGAAAATGCGCGCATGCATCGTCGGCGGATAAACCCGCCCGACCACCACGTGCAGCGCCACGGACATCAGCCCGCCACCGAAGCCCTGCACGATCCGCCCCAGCAACAGCATCCACATCGTCGGCGCCAGCCCGGCCATGAGTAGCCCGATCGCAAACCATGTGACGCCAAGCCGCAACGGCGCACGCGGACCATGCGCATCGGCCATGCCGCCGGCCACGGTCATGCCGACCACCGATGCCGCCATCGCGCCTGCAAACGCCAGCCCGTACAGCGACAGTCCATCCAGCGCCTTCGCCACGGCCGGCATGGCGGTGGCGACGCCCAGGGTCTCGAAGACGAACAAGGCCACCAGGGCAATCATGCCGACGGACAGCGACCGATAGCGGGGCATGAAGATGCTTTCGGCATTACCCACCATCGCTCGGCGTTCCATCACCGCCATGCCGGCGGGAGACGCCGGCGGCGCGCCCCAAAGCAGCGCGCCGCAGACAGATGCGGCCGCGACACGCTAACCGTGAACGGCGATACGCCGCTCATCGGGCGTGTTCACGGGGTTGTGCAAAACCTCTTGCCAAGGCAATGGCCTCGTGCCAATATGAAAAAGAATTCAATTTCAATATATCAGCATTTGACGGCCGCGAAACACCATCCAACATCAACACGGGGGATTTGGCATGTTGCTGAAAAGGCTTGGCGCAAGCGCGAAAAAGGGCGGCAAAACCCTGTTGCTGGCAGGAACGGCCACAGGATTGATGGGATTCGGTGCGGCAACCTGGGCGCATCCGTCGATGCAAGATGATGCCGCTGGCGACAGTGCCATCGCACAGACGACAGAGCCGGCCCGGAAGGACGCCACGGCAGAGACCCGGCCGCTTGCGGACAAGGCCACTACCCTGGACGAAGTCGTCGTCACCGCGCGCAAACGCGAGGAGCAGGCGAAAGACGTACCCATGTCGATCTCGGTGATCAGCGGCGATCACCTGGAGCGGAACGGCGGCGATAACCTGCGCGACATCGGCAGCCTGTTCCCCGGCGTGTCGTTCAACGACAGCAACGGCGGCGGCGGTGAGTTCAGCATCCGCGGCCTCACCTCGGCCGGTTCGGGCAGCGACACCAGCATCGGCCTGTACGTCGACGGGGTCTTTGTCGGCAACGAAGCCGCCGCCAGCCAGCGGCTGTTCGACTTGCGCAACGTGCAGATCCTGCGCGGGCCACAGGGCACCTTGTTCGGACGCAACACAGTGGCCGGCGCCGTGAACATCGAGACACGCATGCCGGAGCCGGGGTTCAGCGGCGCCGTGGACACCACGCTCGGCAACTATGGCCTGAGGCAGTACGGCGCCACGCTGAACGTGCCGCTGGTGGACGACCGCCTGATCGCCCGCATCAGCTATGTCGACCGCGAGCGCGACGGCTATCTGCGCAATCTCGCCCGGCCGGGCGAGCGTGGCAATGACGAGAACGGCCAGAGCGCGCGGCTGCATGTCCTGGCCAAACCCACCGATACGCTCAAGCTGCTGTTCAGCGCCGACGGCTCGCACGACAACACGTGCGACAACATGTTCCACTTGGTGGGCGGCGGCCTCTACAACGGCAATCCCGATCCGGACGTGTCCGCCTGGGACGGCGCCTGCCGCGACCTTATCGATGTCCGCGGCTATTCGCTGCGCGCCGACCAGCAGCTCGGCGACCTCACCCTCACGTCGATCACCGCCTATCGCGACCGCGACTCGTTCTTCCTGACCGACCGCGACTTCACCGCCCTGCCCATCCTCACCACCGGCCTGCAGACGGCCGAGAACCAGTTCACCCAGGAACTGCGGCTGGCCAATGCCGGCAACGAGCGCTTCAACTGGACCGTGGGCGCCTTTTTCTTCGACAGCCGCCATTTCCAGGACACCATCCTGCAGCTTGGTCCGGGCTTTCTCGGCCCCGGGTTGAGCAATGACGTGCATGCGGTGGCGCGGACGCGCACGAAGAGCAAAGCGGTCTTCGCCACGGCCGACTACGGGCTGACCGAAAAGCTCAAGGCAGAGTTGGGCCTGCGCTATACCTCCGAGTCGAAGTCGGTGGATTACGTGCAGACCGCGACCCTGCCGATTCCCGGTTTCGGCGAGGTGGCGCCCTTCCACAAGAGCGTCGACGGCGGGGAGTGGTCACCCACCGCCACCCTCACGTACAGGCTGGATTCCGGTGCCATGGTCTATGCCCGCGCCGCCCGCGGCTTCAAGTCCGGCGGTTTCAATGCCGGCCCCAGCTCCAACCCGGCGCAGATCGAGTTCCAGCCGGAGAAGCTGACGAGCTACGAGATGGGCTACAAGGCCGAACTGCTCGACGGCCGGCTGCGCTTCGACGGCGACGTCTATTACCTCGACTACACCAACATCCAGCAATCGGACCAGGACGGCGCGGGCTTTTTCATCAGCAACGCCGCCTCGGCGCGCAGCTATGGCGCCGAAACGCAACTCGCGGTGTGGCTGGGGAAACATGCCACCGTCAATGCCGGGCTGGGCTACGTCAACGCGAAGTACGAGCGCTTCGGCAGCAAGTCCGGCAACGTGCTGCCCCGCGCGCCGCAGTGGACCGGTTCGCTGAATCTGGATCTCAGCTGGAACGTGGGCGCGGCCGGTTCGCTGTTCGTGATACCCGAAGTGGCCTACCGTGGCGCCAACTACGTCGACAGTGCCAACACCCCGATGTTCAGGCAGCGCGCCTACACCGCCGTGAACCTGCGCGCCGGTTTCGAAAGCTATGCGGGCTGGACGATCACCGCCTGGGCGCGCAACGCCACGGATGAACGCTACACACTGGGCGGCTTTGCCGTGGCGCCGATCCTCTATGCGGTCACTACTTCGCCGCCGCGCACTTACGGGATAGACGTGCGATGGACGTTCTGAGCAAGCCTGAAATCGATCGCGCAACCCGGCGCAGGCTGCTGACCGAGCTGCTGATCTTCGGCGCCGCCACGTTCGTGCTCACCTGGCTGGTGGTCGGCCTTTACATCTGGAACAACGAGGCGGCCACGCGTCTGTTCGGCCCGATGAAGCTGGGCGCACCGGCGTTCTACCTTGCGGTATACGCGCCGGCCCTGATGGCCATCGCGGTCACCGCCCTGTGTCGTGGCCGGGTCGGGCTGTCGGATCTGTTCCGGTCGCTGCTGCGGATCAGGGCCCGCTGGATCTGGATCGCGGTCAGCCTGCTGGGCTACCCGGCGCTCTGGCTGGCAGTGAGCCTGGTCGAAGCGGCCAGCGGCGGGCGCCTTGCCGGCTTCGACTTCCAGCCATGGCTGGTCGCCTTGCCACTGCTGCTTTTGCACGGCCAGATACTGACCGATCCCGGTGCACTGGGCGAAGAACTGGGTTGGCGCGGCTTCGCCCTGCCGCGGCTGCTGGAACTGATCGATGCACGAACGGCGGCACTGATACTCGGGGTGGTATGGGCGGTATGGCACCTGCCGGCGTTCTACGTCGGCAGCCTGTCGCAGTCGAGCATCCAGTTTCTGCCCTTCATCGCTACCGTGGTCGCCTTTTCGGTGCTCATGACGTGGATCTTCGTCAACACCCGCGGCAGCGTGCTGTGGGCGGGTGTCATCCCGCACCTGATGTTCAACGCCACGCCCCACGCCGGTATCCACCCGGTGGGCTGGATCACCATGGCGGTGGCCGTGCTGGTGCTGATTTTCGGTGGCAGGCACCTGCGCGGCCCGGGCCGCCCCAGGGCCGTCCTGCCGCAATCGGCCATGCTCGTCGGCCAGACGGGAGGCGGCTCAT
>Ga0070681_10001801_pt1 | contig 19265 bp, 17 predicted proteins | sample KBSC83BmetaG_FD_65650 | JGI IMG/M metagenome (GOLD analysis project Ga0070681, IMG submission 65650) | Corn rhizosphere microbial communities from Kellogg Biological Station, Michigan, USA - KBS C8-3B metaG | ecosystem: Host-associated > Plants > Roots > Rhizosphere | place: USA: Michigan... | reverse complement strand
CCTTCTGGATGGAACAGCATGGTTACGACGTCTCCTACATTAGTAACGTCGATACGCACGCCGACCCACAAGGTCTGCTGCGCGCGAAAGCGTGGCTGTCGGTGGGGCATGACGAATATTGGTCCACGCAGATGTTTGATAACGTCAAAAGGGCAGTCGATCATGGCGTGAATGCCGGTTTTTTCAGCGGCGACACCTGTTGGGGAGTGATCCCGTTTCTCCCGAACGCGTCCGGAGCATCACACCGCACCATCACCCGCACCGGAGTGTTTGGACCACTCGACGAGCGTGACTTGAAGGACTTCCCCGAGATGAGAAAGTTCCAGCATTTTGCGCCAACCGAGGCGACGCTGATTGGAGCGCGAAACGTTTACCCCTACAACGGTCCCGCGAGCGATTGGATCTGCACGAATGAAAAACACTGGGTGTTCGAGGGCGCCGGCATGCGCAACGGCGATGGAATTCCCGGACTGGTAGGCTTCGAGTGGATGGGAGGGCCGGCCGATATCCCCGGGTTGGACGTCCTCGCAAAAGGCATCGTGCGTAACAGCCGCGGCAATGGCGTGTATACGGCCACCATCTATCCCGGGCCGAAGGGCAACTTCGTATTCAATGCCGCAACGATCTGGTGGGCCGACGGCCTGAGCGCGCCGCCCGGCTATATTCGCCCCGACGCGAAACTGGCGGGCCCCGATCGAAGGGTCCAGCGAATCACCGCGAACGTGCTCAATCGCTTTGTGAGCTAAGCGTCCCGCTTGGCCGGCACTTTACCTTGAGAGTCGAGATACTCGCAATAGCGGTCGGCATACTCTTTCATTCCCGTGCGGATATCGCGGTATTGAATCCGGTACCCCAACTGCTCCTCGACCGGGCGGACATCCAGCACCCCGCGGAACTTCACATAGCAGCGCTCCATGAGAGGCGTCATCGTTTCTCCGATCTCGACGTCGGCTCCCGGGACCATCTCGCGCACTATGTCGGCGAGCTCGCCGCCTGTCACCAGCGGATTCATGCCGCTTGCTGCATAAAAGACGCGATGACGGAGCCGAGACGACGGGACATTCAATGCGGCAACCGCGATACCGGCGATGTCGCGCACGTGAGTGTAATCGCGAGGTAGGTGGCGTCCATGTGGCAACCGCACCCCTTCACCTCGAAGCGCGCCTTCCAACATATTATTCATAAATAGGAAGTTGGATGTGAAGAACCCGTAGGCTGCTGACGGGCGGAGCTGTACCACGTCCAGATTGAACAGATCCGCATATGCCCAGCAAAAAGCCTCGCCCGCTGCTTTACCCGCGCCGTAGATACCCGACATGGGTCCTTCTGTCGCCATTAATGTCGGGTGGTTACAGTCCATGGGCTCGTACTGCTTAGTGGGCAATACGCCCACGGAGCTGAAATTCACCAACCGTTCAACACCTTCCAGCAGTCGCATGGCTTCCAACACATTGACTGTCCCACCGACCATTTGGTCGTAAACCTGTTTTGGATAAGTTTCCAAGCTCTCCATGTCGACGGAAGCCGCCAGGTGCGCGATTTTATTCGGCCGGTGTTTTCGAAACAAAGCAATGAGCTGCGTCAGGTTGGATACGTCGCCTTTTTCGAAAATGATATCTTGCTCTACTTCCCGCATCATCCAGGCCAGCGGACCATGGCGGCGAAACAAGTCAAAATTGATGACTCTATCGCCTCGATCGATCAGCATCCGGGATAGATGGCTGCCGATGAATCCGGAACCGCCAGTAATTAGAACAGTATCTGCCACGAAATCTCCTTGATCAGCGGCAATTGAGTTACAAAGGCAAGGGATCGCCCAAAAAAGCTACTTAGCACGATGCCGGTGACGCAATTGGGTCATTGACCTGACGCATCGTTAGTCTAACAGGAGACCGAGCAGACATCTATCACCTTCGTGTTCGATCTGTTAGAAAGTCTCGGCGAACAGAACCGGCGCGAGTTCCTGGCACGAGTTGACAGGTTGACGGGGGCCGTGATAAGAATTCCTAATTCACGCGGTTCGGTTGCGTGAATGATGGTGTGCCATTCATGGAGCGTGAGCTCAATTGGGAATCGGCGCTGCGGGTCATTGAACCCCAGATCACCAATCAGGGACTGCATGTCTGGCCGTTCAACCCCTCATTCCCGGTGGATGTACGTTTCTTCCTGCTGAATCGGCAGCGCGAAATTCCCCTAGTCCGGCCAGATCATCTCGAGGTCATCTATATCGAGTCGGGTGAGGTGGTTTACGAGTCGCGGGAGGGGCAATGTCTGCTCAAGAAGGGCGACATCGTCGTAGTTGGAGATAGCGTCTCGCATCGGTGCCGCAAAAGTGTAGGATCGAGCCTGAAAAGGGCGGCGGTGCTCCTGTTTCTGCCGGAATTGATTCTGGATGGCGCCTCCCGGGCTGAGGCGCTCAAATATTTGATGCCGTTTAAGACCGGCGAATGCGCCTGCCCTAAGGTTCTTGCGGGGACAACTACGACGTCGGTCCAGATTTTCGACTTGATCCAGCGAATCGCCATGGAATTGCCGCGCGCGTCAGAATGTTCGCGGCTCGTGATCAAAACATATCTGAAGATGATCCTTGTTCTTCTCGCCAATCATTTTCTGAATGCCCGGCCCGCACTACAATCAACACTCGCGGAACAACCATCCGTTCTGCGCCTGGATGCCGTATTAACGCTGGTCGAGAATCGTTACCCGAGTCCGCTCACCGTAGACGAGGCTGCCGAAACTGCGGGATTGAGTCGATGGCAATTCATGCGTCTGTTCAAGCGGGTCATGGGGGAATCTTTCATCAGTTACCTGCACCATTTTCGAATTGGCAAGGCTCAGGAATTGTTGGCATCTACTGGGAAGAGCATTGTGGATGTAAGTCTCGAGACGGGTTTTTGTGATCAAAGCTACTTTGGAATGGTCTTTCGAAAGTACGCCCACATGACACCGCTCACCTATCGCCGCTGGTTATGTGAAAGCCGTCGTCCGACTCTAAACTAGACACCCTCTTTACTTCTGCACGATCTTTATAGATGCATTTCCCTCTCGTGTAGTACAAAGCGAGACATCGGGGAGTCTCGCGCGAGATCGCGTCGCCGATATGTTGCAAGCAATCCAGAAGCCGAAATTTGTGAGCAATAGTGAACAGACTCGAGTATGCGAATCATGGATAATCCGTGCCGGGACAATCCATAGTAGGAGGACCTATGAGAGATCTTCGTTCGGCGGGTCGATTCGTTTTGCGGGTTGTGCTCCTTGCGATTCTGGCCTGGGAATGTCCGACGCGGGGTTGGTGCCAGGGAAACCTGGGAGGGCTCACCGGCCATGTAACGGACCCGAGCGGCGCAGGGGCACCCGAGGTCTCGATTAAGCTAACGAACCTGGACACCGGCGAAGAACGCCCGATCGTGACCGCGGGCGAAGGTGCTTACCTGGCTGCGGGTCTCACTCCTGGTCGTTACCGTGTGACGGTGGCGAAATCTGGATTTAAGACGCTTACTCAGGAACCGGTGATCGTCAGTACCGCGACGGTTTCGACCCTCGATTTCATCCTCACTGTCGGAGAAGTCAATCAGTCGATCGCCGTTAGCGGCGGGGCTGCTCAACTGGAAACGACCTCGGCTGAGATCGGTACAGTCATGCCGGACAAGGCGATTCTCGACCTGCCCATCTCCCTGGGCGGCGCTGCTACGACAGGCGCCAGCGGCCGGCGGCAAATCCAGAATTTCATCTATCTCACTCCAGGCGTCACGGGCGATCAGTGGGGCACATCCATCAATGGCTCCCCGGGTATGAGCGCAGAAATCCTGATTGATGGCGGTGATATGCAGAACATCGGTGCGCCGGGATTCATCGCCGAACAGGCTCCCCCTTACGAGGCAGTCACTGAGTTTAAAGTTCAGAATGCGCTTTACCCCGCGGAGTATGGGGCGGGGTATGGCGTCATGAACTTCACCATGAAATCGGGCACCAACGCATTTCACGGGGACCTGTATGAGTTTCTGCGAAATGACCGTCTCGATGCGCGCGGCTTCTTCGCCACTGAGAAGAACATCCTGCGCCAGAACGAATTTGGCGGCACGATTGGCGGGCCAGTAATTCTGCCCTATTACAACGGCAAGGACAAAACACACTTTTTCTTTGCCTGGTCGAGTTTTCGGTTGCGCGGCGGCCTGCCGCATGCGGGCTTCGTCACTCTTCCCACTATGCAGGAACGTACCGGCGACTTCTCGGACTATCCCTTCCCGATTTACGATCCGGCCACGACTCGTTCCGACGGCAAGGGAGGCTTTGTGCGGGATCCGTTTGTGAATAATATTATCCCTCCAGATCGTATCAGCGGAGTCGCACAGCGCGTCATCGCCCTGCTGCCTCCCACGGATATTGCGGGCGCGCCATTCTTTAACTACATCGACCGTTCCAGTCAGCCGGGAAGCGACGACGACTGGAGCGTGAAGCTCGACCACGATATTAAACATAATCAACATCTCTCGGGCAGCCTATGGAGAGTGAACGCCGATGCGGTCATTAACGGGGCGATTGCCGGCGAGTTGAATCCGGGATTCCGCCATACTCCTACGCAGGCTACCGGAGTTCGTATCAACCATGTGTGGACAATTAGTCCGGCCTTACTGAATCACGCCAGCTTTGGCTTCACGCGAGTGATACCTACCTGGGCGACTTTCTTGCTCGATCCGCGGCTTGGCAATGAAACCCTGAAGATTCCAGGCATTCCCAGCGATTCTCACGGCTTCACTGACATGAGCCTTTCCCCGTATTCCGCCTTAGGTAATGCGGGGGCAAATGGGTACGATCCGCAGCTTTTTAAGAACTGGGTTTGGAACGATGACCTGAGCTGGTCGAAGGGGCGCCACCAAGTGCAATTCGGATTTGGATACCGCCGCCGAACGATAGATTGCCTTGATGCCACGTTATCCGCCGGCAGTCTCACTTTCAGTAACCTGTCGACTTCGCAGCCTAACGACCCTAACTTCGGGAACTGGGGAAATACCTTTGCTAGTTTCATGCTGGGCCATGTCGTAAGCGGGATCCGTGCGATTCCGGCGCCAGAGCAGCATTTCCACGACAGCATGTTTTCTGTCTACGCCCAAGATGTGATCAAAGTAGCGAAGAAGCTGACGTTCAGTTTGGGGCTCCGCTACGAACTGCCCAACTACGCAGTCGAAGATAACGGCGTCATGGGCCTGTTTAACCCGTCGCTGCCCAATCCGGGAGCGGGAGGACTGCCGGGCGCGTTGGAATTTCTCGGCAATGGCACGGGGCGATCAGGGCGTTTCAATATTTTTGGCAAATACCACAAGTCGTTTTCGCCTCGATTGAGTCTTGCCTACCAAGCGAACTCCAAGACAGTGTTTCGTCTCGGGTATGGCCTCTTCCGCCTGTACCTTAACTATGGCGACCTGAATAACCCGAATGCACTGGTCTTCGCCCCCGGGTTCGGTGCCGTCCCGTCGGTATCTTCGACCAACTCCGGAATCACTCCTGCTTTCAATCTGGATCAGGGATTTCCGGCGTCGAACGTTACGGTGCCAAACTTCGATCCTGCGTTGAACAATGGCGGCACTGCTACCTGGGTGAATTCTAATTCCTATAAACCGGCCATGATGCAAAGCTGGACATTCGATATCCAACGGGAGCTGCCGTTCAATATCCTGTTGAATGCCGGCTATGTCGGATCGCACACCACCGGAATCTGGACCGGACTCGAGAACATCAACCAGGTGAACCCAAAGTATCTGAGCCTCGGAAATCTACTGTATTCGGATATCTCCTCTCCGGAGGCGGCTGCTGCAGGGATCAAGGCGCCTTATCCCGGCTTTACAGGCTCGGTCGCTCAGGCGCTGAGGCCGTTTCCGCAGTACACTACCGTCAATGATTTTTATCAGCCAACTGGTTATAACACGTATCACTCTTTCCAGCTTCGGCTGCAAAAACGCTACTCGAGCGGTCTTTCATTCCTGGGAGCGTACACGCTGTCCAAGAATATCGGCGCCTCGCCGACCAATACGTTTGGCAGCTGGTTTGGTGCGGCTGGCCTCACAGCCATGGACACCTACAATCGAAATCTTGAGAAAAGCATCGTCGGGATCGATCGAACTCACGTTTTCATCATGTCGTGGACGTACGAATTGCCATTCGGCCGGCGAAAGCAATTTCTGGCAAATGTGAACCCCGTGCTTAACCAGATTGTGGGTGGCTGGCAGATCAATGCGATTCAGACCTACGAATCCGGTCTCCCGATTGGAGTGGGCGGCGGTGGGGATATTCCTCTGTTTGGCGGAGGCAATCGACCGAACTGGATCTCCTCCAAAGTTCGTAGTTCTGTCCCCATGAGCAGTTTCGATCCGGCAAAGGACGTGTACCTGAACATTGATGCCTTCAGCCAGCCGGCGCCGTTTACCTTTGGCACTGCGCCGCCGCGGCTCCCAAATGTTCGCACGCCAGCAACGTATGGGGAAGATTTCTCCTTGTTCAAGAGGTTTTACCTCTGGAGCGAGGCGCGAAATTTGGAATTCCGCGCCGAGTTCTTCAACGTCTTGAATCGCGTGATACTCGGCTATCCTTCGACCTACCTGAACAACCCAGCGACGTTCGGGATTATATCGAGTCAGGCAAATACACCGCGCGTGATCCAGCTCGCTCTAAAGTTGAACTTTTAGGAGCTTGCTGAAAAAACCAAAAGGCGCGGAGCGGTCTGCCCTTTGTCGGCCGGCGAGTCAGCCAGTCTTACTTATCCATGACAGTCAATCTGACATCCTTTGAATTGCATAGACTCGAATTGCCGTCTGGCCGGCCATTTGGGGACTGCACATGCACCTGCGAGACGCTCGATATTTTAGCCCTTTGTCTCGAATCCAACCAGGGTCATCGAGGCTGGGGGTTCGGACAGACGATATCCAAGGGGACGTTCACACGTCCCGCCCCGTATATCGTCCCAATGCCGTCACTGGCAGAGATTCGCGCAGACTTCGGCCGAACTGTCTGGCCTGTCTTGCAGGGCCGGAACCCTTTCGCGCTGGTCTTGCAGCGGCCTGCTCTGTTTGCCGCGTATACCGCCATCGATCAAGCCATCCGCATGGCGCTATGGGACTTGATGGCTCAGAGCGTGGACCTGCCCCTTTATCAATTTCTGGGAGCTAAACCACAAGACAATCGCGTCCGTGCCTACGGAAGCGGATTGGATTTTCCTCTCTCCGAAGAAGACGCAGTAACTCTCTTTCGCCGCTTTGTCGAGAAAGGATTTACGGCAATTAAAGTTAAAGTCGGCCATCCCGATCTAAAACGCGACCTACGGAGATTGCAGGCTGTGCGCGAGGCGGTGGGAGAGGAAATCGAAATGGCGATTGACGCCAATGAGGCTTGGATCTGCGACGAAGCAATCGAGCGGATTCGATTTTTCGAAAAAGAGGGAATCCGCCTGTCCTACGTGGAGGACCCCTTGCATCGCGACGACCTGGACGGTATGGTCCGCCTCAATGCCGCGATCGAACTGGACGTTGTTGGCCATGATTATCTTGTGGATCCCCGGCAAGTGCGCCGGTTGGTGGAGCGCAAAGCTCTGAGCCGTGTGCGCGTCCTCCCCGACATCGACTTTGGATTGGCCTGCGCAGATATCGCGACGGATTTTGGCGTGCCCCTGATCTTCGGGAATTCCCCGTTTGAAATGAGCGTCCATGCGGCTGTTGCATTTCCGTCGGTCGACCGGCTGGAGTTTTCCGATCTGGCGTGGAACTTATTACCAAACTCCCCCGTTCGCTTTGAGAATGGCTATGCCATCGCGCCATCTCAGCCTGGTATCGGGGTCCAGCCCAATCCCGACATGCTGACCGAGTTCAGCCGACCGTGAGGCTAGGTCGATCCAATCCGTCTGTCGGTCGCAAGAGCCTTCCATGAATCCCACAATGACTACGGCGTTTCGGCGCCCGAAGACGAGTTATTTCCGATGGGGGATCGTGGGTCTGCTTTGTGCAGTCGCTTTCGTGCTGTACGTCGACCGGGGCAATATCACGGTTGCCGCGCCGTACATAGCGTCGGAGTTCAATTTGTCGACGCACTCCTTGGGCCGCGTACTCAGCGCCTTTTTATTCGGTTATGCAGCCGGGCTGGTACCGGGCGGATGGCTGGCTGATCGTTTTGGTCCGCGCAGTGTCCTGACGGCCGCCGGCTTGAGCTGGGCCGTGATCACGCTCTTGCAGGGTTTGATACAGAAGGAGATCTTGGGCCACACTGTCGATGCCGTTGTGATGCTTGAAAGCCTCCGGTTTCTGCTAGGTCTGTGCGAGGCGTGCGCGTATCCCACTTTCAATCGGGCACTCGCCAACTGGATGCGCGGTAGCGAGCGGGCACGAGCCAGCGGACTCATTCACGCGGCCTCGGGCCTCGGAGGGGCATTCACTCCGGTTTGGATTGCGCTGATCATCAGTCATTTCGGCTGGCGACAATCTTTCTTCTTGTCGTCCGTCCTGACGGTACTCGTCATCATGTTCTGGCGACGTATGGCAACCGATGAGCCCGTACAGCACAAGCGCGTATCGGAAACCGAACTGCTTCTGATTGCGGCCGAAAAAGAAGAACAGCATGCAGAGCGGCCGGACCTGGCATGGTTTAAACTTCTGGCCCGGTCGAGAAACGCTTACATGCTGTGCGCCAGCGAGTTCTTCTTCGGCATTAGCGGTTTCGTCATCATTACCTGGCTCTACATCTATTTTGAGCAGGTACGCGGGGCGGGGAAGATCTACGCCGCCGTGCTCTCATCTCTCCCGTTCGTAGGTATGACGATCGGCGCGCCTCTAGGCGGGATGCTCTGCGATTATGCCTTTCGAAAATGGGGAAGTCCTTGGGGACGCCGCAGCGTTCCGTTTGTAGCCATCGTGCTCTCCGGGGTCTTTGGCATGATGGCGCCGGCCATCCGAAACAACACCGCTTCTGCCGTCGTCTTCTCCTTAGCCGGAGCGTTGCAGTTTGTTGCAGCTCCGCCTTTCTGGGCGACCGTAATCGACATCACCCGGCGCGGCACTGGCATCCTCGGAGGATTCATGAACGGCTCCGGCGCACTCGGCACCGCCCTTGGCACCATCGCATTTCCCTGGATGGTTAGCCATATGGGCTGGGAAGGGGCGATTGAAGCTGCGAGCGCAACCGCTTTGGTCGCCGGCCTCCTATGGTTGCTGATTGATTCTTCCCGGCAAATCGATCGTCAACCGCAAATACGGTAGGTTGATGCACGCCTCGATTGTATGACGGTGTGATAGAACGTGAACATGGTTATGAATTTCAGCGGTAAGTCTGCCATTGTTACCGGGGGCGCCAATGGCATCGGACTGGCCATCGCCCAAGCCCTGGCGAAGGGTGGCGCCCAAGTTTGGATTTTCGATCTTGAACGCGAAGATCCGCGTAAAGTTGCCGCTGGATTCGGAGCGCAGGCTTGCGTCGTCGATGTGAGGGATCGCGCGTCGCTTGATGCCGCGTTCACGCAGACTGGCCCGCCAGATATCGTTGTGGCGAATGCGGGTATCGTGCTGGACGCCGATATCACGGCTACGACCCCTGAAATCTGGGAGCGTACAATCGCCGTGAACCTTACCGGTATCTTCCAGACGGTGCAGGCTGCGGCGGAAATGATGAAGGCGCGCCGTGGCGGCGCGATTGTCCTGACTGCCTCCACGAATTCTTACGACGGAGAGGCTTCGCTCATTGCTTACAATGCCAGCAAGGCGGGCCTTCTTGGCATATTGCATACCGCTGCCAACGAGCTGGGTCCGTACCAGATCCGAGTGAACGCGGTTTGTCCGGGGGTGATCCGGACCCGGCTGGCCGAGCTGCACTTCGCTTCCAACCCAGGTGTGCTCAAGGACTATTTCCGCCACGTCCCACTAGGACGTGCCGGCATGCCCGAAGAGGTGGCCCAAGCCACCACTTTCCTCGCCTCAGACCTGGCTTCCTATATCACTGGGGCGGTGCTCTTGGTGGACGGCGGCCAGATGGCGAGCAAGTTCGGCACGTGGAACGAGGAGATCGGCGAGTTTTCTGATGGGAGCTGGCGATTGCGGCCACGTGGCGGTTTGTAACGGCCTGCTAATGGTACAACGGACAGTTGGATTGCATCCTTACGATTGATATCGGCAGTTCTTCGGCACGAGCACTGTTGTTCGGCATGGACGGCCAAGCAATCTCCGGCTTCGATTCCCACATTCCATATCAGGCGAACACGACTGAAGCTGGCGGCTGGGACATCGATGCTGCGGCATTAACGCAGATTGCGGTGCAGGCGGTTGACGCCATCCATGCGCAGATGCGCTTGCAGAAGATACGGCCGGGCGCGGTTGCAATCGCTACATTCTGGCACAGCATCTTGGGAGTGACAGCAGACGGCAAAGCGGTTACGCCGGTTCTGCATCCGTTCGATTCGCGCAGCGCGGAAGCGGCGAAAAAGCTGGCGCTGCGCATCGACAATGCCCGGCAGCACAGCCACACCGGATGTGTGCTGCATCCAAGTTATCCGCCAGCGAAGCTGCTGTGGCTTTCGGAAGAACAGCCGGAGGCATTTGGTGCCGCGACGAGGTGGATGAGCTTCGGCGAGTATTTGTTCCTGGAGCTGTTCGGAGCGGCCGCATGCTCAACTTCGATGATTTCCGCTTCTGGCCTGTGGAACCAGAACGCGAACGATTATGACCGCGAGATTTTGGACGCGCTGCCGATCAAGAAAGAACAGCTCGCGCCGGTTGACGAAATGGACCAGCCACAAACGAAACTCTTGGACCATTTTTCGCGGCGATGGCCGGAATTAGACGGCATTCCATGGTTTCCGGCGCTGGGCGATGGCGCTTGCGACAATGTTGGCAGTGGCTGCACCGAGCGCGATCGCTTCGCGCTCATGGTGGGTACCAGCGGCGCTCTGCGGGCGTGCACGAGGGCGGATCGCATCGAGATTCCACCCGGCTTGTTCTGCTATCGGCTGGACCGGAAGCGATTCGTGCTGGGTGGAGCGCTGTCGAATGGCGGCGAGGTGTTCGCGTGGATGCGGCGGACGCTACAATTGCCGGGAGCCAAAGAACTGGAGCAGCAGCTTGCGGCAGTCCAACCGGACCAGCACGGGCTGACGATTCTGCCGCTGTTCGCCGGGGAGCGATCTACAGGCTGGCGAGTCGATGCGCGCGCAGCGATTACGGGTCTCGCCGTAAGTACGACGCCGATCGAGATTCTGCATGCGGCGCTCGAATCGGTGGCGCTGCGATTCCGGAATGTTTATGAGTTGATGACGCCCTCGTTCGGACTGCCGAAGGAAGTAATCGCCTCCGGCGGAGGGCTGCTGCATTCGCCGAGCTGGACGCAAATGATGGCAGACACGCTTTGCCATACGGTTATTCCATGTCTGGAACCAGAAGCAACTTCGCGCGGGTCTGCGCTAGTGGTATTAGAACGAATCGGCGCCATCCGGGACATCGGTGATCTGCCTCCAAAGCTGGGCGATGAGGTCCTGGCGGATGAAACGAGAAAAGACATCTACCTCGCCGCGCTCGAGAACCAGCGGCGGCTTTACAGAACGTTATTTGAAGGATAACGGAGCGCCGGGAAATCAGTTTCAGGACTGGCCCCGCGCCCACCTGCTCGTAATCGCACATCTGCTTTCCAAGTTTATTTTTCCCGCGACAGTCTGGCCACCCCATTGCTCCTCAGAACTGCCGGGAAGGTAGACTATGAAAAAACGCACCGTCTGGCTGCATTCTTTGGTGCTCTCCACCGTTTTGATGGGCACGGCTTACGCCTATCAAGACCAGGACGCAGCTTCTGCACAAAAAACGGATAGCTCCGTTCCCGCCGACAACACGAAAGTGAACAAGCGGGATCGGAACAAGAGCGAGCCCACGGCCGGCCAGCAAAGTAATGCCAAAGCGGATCGTGAACTCACCCGCAAAATTCGCCAGGCACTGGTGAAAGACAAGGATCTATCGACGTACGCTCACAATATCAAGGTGATAACCAGCGGCGGCGCCGTCACTCTCAAAGGACCCGTGCGCAGTGAAGACGAGAAGAAAGCAGTAGAAGCCAAGGCGGCGGAAGTCGCGGGCGGGGCAAGTATTACCAGTCAATTGGAAGTCGCGCCCCCGAAGCATAAGTCAAAAGATAAAACCACATAGAGGTAGTAACCGACTCGAAAGGAGTAAATTATGGCAGGTAAAAATACCGCAGTTTTTGGAATCTATAGAGCCCGGGCCGCGGCCGAAGAAGCAGTTGACGCTCTGAGGAACGCGGGTTTCCGTAACACCGACATCTCTGTGCTCCTCCCTGAAAATCAGGGGACGAAGGACTTTGCGCACAAGAAAGACACTAAGGCCCCGGAAGGCGCTGCGACTGGCGCCACATCGGGCGCTGTAGTCGGTGGTGTACTTGGCTGGCTAGCTGGAATCGGCGCCCTGGCGATTCCGGGCCTTGGCCCGTTCATTGCCGCAGGACCGATCATGGGCGCGCTGGCGGGCGTAGGGACAGGTGGCGTTGTCGGCGGCCTTGTGGGCGCCCTCGTCGGTATGGGCATCCCCGAATACGAGGCGAAACGCTATGAAGGGCGGATCAAGGAAGGCGGTATCCTGCTTTCGGTTCACTGCGATAGCTCCGATTGGGTGAAGCGCGCCAAAGAATTACTGGAGCGCACCGGAGCGGAAGACGTGGCTTCCGCGGGAGAAACCAAGGGCGATTTCGAGAATACTGATCGGCCTCAGCCGCGCATGGCGACAAACCTCAGATCGGGCGATACATACGTCGAAACCGCTAGAGTGGATACCGATCTGTCGGACACAGCGGAACTGGAACCGGATCCGGACCGCTTCGACAAACCGCGCACGCGCACATCGGGCGGCGGCAGTTTATAGTTCAGTGATGTACAAAGGGGCTGAGACCATTGCGGTCAGGCCCCTTTTCTGCACTTACGTGTATTTTTATTTGCCGTCCACCGACAACGCCAGCAAAACATTTCCAGGCATGCTGCCGAAGAACCCGTAACCGGAATTCACGTATAAGACCCCGGCAACAATCACCGGGCCCGGACCGTCTATCGATCCTCCACTGGCTTTCACTCCGTTCACCGTCTCGAAATTTTTCGCGGTGTCCACGTCCCATAGGATGCGGCCGTCGCCCGTGGAATACGCGCGAAGATGCCCATCCAGAGCTCCGGAAAAAACAATTCCGGGAATGAGCGTGACAGCGGCGGATTGCGCCGGGCTGCATCCTCGCTTTTCGCCACAGCCCGGTGGGGGTGCCTGCCACATACGCTCGCCGGTTGCGAGATTCAGGGCAAATAGGCCCCCGCCCGCTTTTGGATCCATTTCGGCGTATCCGCCCATTACCGTTTTGTTCGCTCCCGGTCCAGGCCCGGAGGTGAACGTCGTGCGCACATCGGATAACGCGACATAAATGTTTCGGTCGTCCACGGCCGATCCCCACTGCACACCTCCCATCGAGCCGCCCTGGCCGATCCGGGTCTGCCACAGAACCTCGCCCTGTTGGTCAGGATCAACGGCATGCACGAGCCCAGACTTCTGGCCGGCAACGAGTGCGCGTTTGCCGTTGACCAGATTCACCAGGATCGGCGATTGGCCAAAGTCAAAGTCCGGACCTTTTGCTTCGGGGCAATTGGTGTTTACAGGTGAGCCGCACGCGAGGTTGAATGCATCGCCCGTGGTCATCTGCCGCGTCCACAGCATCTTGCCGCTATCCATGTCGAAAGCCACGAACGCGTCACTGGTGCGTGCGGCGGGGTCGGAGTATCCATCGCCTGTAGCCACATAGACGGCGCGCTTTTTCAAGTCCAAGGTCGGGGAAGACCAGACGCCAGCGCCCGATGGACCCCACAATTGAGTGCCTTTACTGTTCTTTCGGACCTTCCGCGGTGTCTCCGGAATGGTGTAACTTTTCCAGATTTGCGCACCCGTGGCGGCGTTGAGGGCTGCGACGCTTCCGCGAAACCTGCAGCACTCATAATCCGGCGAGCCGCCTGTGACCTCCTCCCAAGAGAGACCGGAACGTACAAAGTCTCTCCGTGCAGCGTGGGAGAGCCGGTAATAACCGCCGCAGGAAATTCCTCCACCCGAGTCTTCCACAACAGTTTTCCGGTTGCCGCATCCACCGCATACGCATACGCTTTCTGATCGCCGAAGTACGCCGCCCAGCGCGTCCCCAGCCGCCCGATGCTGATCGCGCTGCGCACACCGGCCATGGCATCGAAAATCCAATGAACACAGCCGCTGGCCGCATCGAGCGAGTAAACTTTGCGCGCTTCGGTGCCGATGAAGATGCTTCCTCCGGCCACGGCGGGCTGTGCGAAGGCTCGAATCACACCCGGAAAACCGAACGCCCGCTTCAGTTTCAGTCTCGGTATTTGATCTGCGTTCAAGCCTGCCATTGGCAGCGGCTGAGATCGTTGATTCGTCGGGTTCACGCCCCACCCGTTCCAGTAGGGACCGGCGAATGGGTTGTCGAATGCGGCGCTTCGGTCGCCGCAAAAGGCCCGTGCAGGCATTCCCTCGCTGCCGAAAGATTTACCGGTGACGAACGTCGAAACGGAGCGGATCTCGGCCGCGTTGAGGACGCGACCTTGTGAAGTCATCGTGCCATTCGTGAGCGCGGCCAGCACTGATTCGGGAGACATGCGTTTGAGCGCGTCCCGCCTCGGCGCACGTCCTACTCCCTTGTCATGGCACGCTGAGCAATGCCTTTCGTAAAGGGCGTCGCCATCCTGCGCGGACGCGGTGACGGCCAGCAGCAGACAGATCGACAGTCTCACGGTTTTGTGAGCCAGTATACTTCAATGCAGAAAACGGCTTGCTTCTCGTCTGTGAAAAAATCCACCTGGGCCGAGCAATGCTCGGTAATTAATTCATTTACGCGCGCACTCGTAGCGGCCGGGCACGCCCGGCCTGATCAGCAATGCGCTCGATCAACCGCGGTGGAATAGGCCTTCGGCCTTACAGGCAAGAATGCTACTCATCCGCGTTGCGCAAGATGAGTACTCATAGGGCCGATGTGGATATGCGGTCCAGTGGCGCGACCGCGTACGGCGGCGCGGAACGCGAAATACGGAATGTGGTTTCGGGCAAGATACTGGCGCAGCCAGACGCCTTCCGGCTGATCGGGACTGATCGCGATATCGACGCGTCCTCGATGGTCGAAGCCCAGGGCACGGTGCAGTGCCGTTTCTCCGAACGCGCTGATCGGCAGCGCCTTGGCAAATTCGCGCTGGAAGGCGCGGTTCACGTTCTGGAAATCGCGCGAGGTAAAGCTGCCGTTACCATCGAAGCGCTCTGGCAATCCATGGGTGTCGGCAGGAGAGCTTTCCAGCTTGGCCTGGTACGCGGCTTCCTCGCGGGTCATTTCGGCCATTTCATGAATCAGTTTGGCGCGCGTCACGGCGTAATCATGCTCTTTACGCGCCCAATCCAATTTTTCGATCAGGGGCGTCAGGTTGATCCGCGGAGTTACGCCCGCATCCACCAGCTGCCGTTCCTTCGCAACGTCCAACTGCCGCTGCTCGACACGTCGAACCGTCACCTCTGCCATTTTGTCGGCATCCTGCTCGCTCACGTCTTGACCGTACAGGGTGCGACGCAGAAAGGCGTCATCCTCAGCCTCATTCAACTTCTGCTGTGCGGAATTTAACTGCGTGCGCGGCGCGACTCCGGCCTCAACCAGCTCGCGATCGTGAGCCAGTGCAGCCCGGGCTCGGGATAAGGCGGGATCTTGGGGTGTTTGCGCACACAAACCGAACGCGCTTAGCGCGAAAACAAGCGCGACTCGTAAGTGCATTACTTTGTCATTATAGTACGATACGAACAGGGAGCACTTCTGAACAGGGCTGAACAAAACACCGAAAGTCCACTCTGGCTGCTGGCCGTTCGCGCGGCCGAGTCTAAGCAAGCAAGCGATATCAAAGTCTTAAACCTGACCGGCATTACCTCCTTCACCGATTATTTTGTGGTGTGCACGGGCGCCAACACGCGCCAGATCCAAGCCATCGCCGACGAGATAGGACTCACGCTGAAGGACGAGGGAGACCTTCCCATCAGCGTGGAAGGCTACAACGAGGCTGAATGGGTGTTGGTCGATTACGGCGATTTTCTGGTTCATATCTTCTCGCCGCGCGCCCGTGACTACTACGATCTCGAACGCCTCTGGCGGAACGCCAAGTACGTCGAAATTCCGGCTGCGTGAAGCTGTTTCTCTACTACATTGGGAAAGCGCGCGACCCTGAAGCAAACCGTATTGCCGCCGATTTTCTGAAACGTTGCGCGCATTATGCGACGTGTGAGATGCGCGAGATCCGGCCGGATAGGTTCGATCCCTGGCTTCGGCATCCCACCGCGCGCAAGATATTCCTCGATCCGGGCGGCCGCGAAATGGATTCACCGCAATTTACCATTCTCCTCGAAAAAGCCGAAATGGAGGGGCGCGACCTTCTGTTTCTGGTGGGTGGCGCCGACGGGCTTCCACCCGCCTGGCGCCAGCGTGCCGATCTGCTGCTCTCACTTTCACGAATGACGTTTCCGCACGAACTGGCGCGCGCCATGCTGGCAGAGCAGATCTATCGCGCCTTCACAACGTTGCGGGGTCATCCTTACCCGCGTTAAGGTAGCAGGTGGTTTATGTCCTGGTTTAAGAGAGAAACTCCGGGTCCGGAAGCCAAGCCGCCCAAGGCGGAAAATGGTGAAAAACGGATGAAGACCGAAGGCCTGTGGCTCAAGTGCGAGGGCTGCCGCGAAATCATCTGGAAGAAGGACCTGGAAGGCAACCAGAACGTTTGCCCTAAGTGTGGGGCGCATTCGCGTGTGGATGCCATGACCCGGCTTCAGTTGCTCATGGACGCCAATTACCAGCAGTACGATGCGGACCTGGCCTCGTCCGATCCCCTGAATTTCGTGGACCAGCGGTCCTACCGTGAACGTTTGTCTTCGACGCAACAGGCAACCTCACTCGCCGACGCTCTCATAGCTGCCTCCGGCACACTGGACGGCCGCAAGGTGCAGATCTGCGCGATGGAGCCTAAGTTCATCGGCGGCAGCCTGGGTTGTGTGATGGGGGAGAAAATCACGCGGAGTATTGAGCGTTCCATCGCTCTGCGCGAACCTCTAATCATCGTTTCGGCTTCAGGCGGCGCGCGCATGCAAGAGGGCGCCATCAGTCTGATGCAAATGGCGAAAATCTCGGCGGCGCTCATGCGCCTGGATGAAGCGCGCATCCCTTACATCAGCGTGCTAACCGATCCCACCACCGGTGGCGTCACGGCCAGTCTCGCCATGCTGGGGGATCTGAATATCGGCGAGCCCGGCGCGCTGATCGGATTTGCCGGTCCGCGCGTCATTGAGCAAACCATCCGCCAGAAACTTCCCGAAGGGTTCCAGCGCAGCGAGTTCCTGCTTAAGCACGGCATGCTGGACGCCGTCATTCCCCGGCCCGAACTGAAAACTTACATCTCGAAAGCCCTGACATTTTTCTGCGGCCCGGTGCAGTAATGAACTACCCGGATTCGGTCCGGTTCCTTTATTCCCTCGGCAACGAAGTCAAGACGGCGAAGTATGGCCTGGAGCGCATCGCTACCTTGCTGGATGCGCTCGGCAGCCCCCAGCGGCTGCAGCGCATTGTGCACGTGGCCGGCACCAATGGAAAGGGCTCCGCTTCCGCCATGATCGAATCCGGACTGCGGGCGGCAGGATTGCGTACCGGGCTGTTCACTTCACCCCACCTGATCGAGCCCACCGAGCGAATTCGCATCGGCGGCTGCCCGGTTGACGTGGAGCAGTTCACTGCCGCGTTCGATCGCGTGCATGCCTGTGCGGAAGAACTGCTGAACCACGGCGCCATCGATTTTCACCCGACTTACTTCGAAACTGTCACGACCATGGCCTTCCTTCTGTTTCAGGAGTTGAAGACTGAGACGGTCGTGCTCGAAGTGGGACTTGGAGGCCGATTGGATGCCACCAATGTGGTCGAACCCGAATTGTGCGTGATCACGCCGGTAGATTTCGACCATGAAGCACTGCTCGGCAAGAGCCTGGAAGCCATTGCGGGTGAAAAGGCCGGCATTTTGAAGCGAGGCGTCCCCGCGGTTTTCGCCAAGCAACGGCCCGAAGCGCAGCAAGAGCTCGATCGACGCGCGGCGGAACTGGGCGTTGCTGTGATTCGAGCGCAGGACGCCTGGCGTGCTGAACAGGTCACGTATACGGCACAGGGAAGCACCTTTGTGGCACAGGCATTCTTGCCTGCGCTTTTTGGCTTGAACGAGGGCGCACAGGCAAGAATGTCTATGCCACTTCGCATCACGTGTCCTTTGGCCGGCACGCATCAGGTGGAGAATGCGCTGGTGGCGATCGCTGCGCTCGAACGCCTGGGTGTCGCGCCGACTGCCATCGAGCGAGGCATTGCCGCCACTCGCTGGCCTGGGCGGCTCGATCATGTTGCGGACTCGCCCGAGATCATTCTCGATGGGGCTCACAACCCAGCCGGCGCCCGAGCGCTCGCCAGTTATATGGAACAGTTCTACTCCGATCGCCCTGTTGTTCTTGTTTACGGCGCGATGCGCGACAAGGCTGTGGAGGAGATGGCTGGAATCCTGTTCCCGCACGCTGGTGAAGTAATCGCTACCGCCCCCCAACAAGCGCGCGCCGCCGATCCGGAGACGATCCGCTCTCTCGCCGAGCATCCCTGCGTGCGCACCGCGCCCGATCTCAGCGTGGCGATAGAGATGGCCAGGTCAGGTCCGCCTGACCGCGTCATCTTCATCACCGGCTCTTTATTTCTGGTGGGGGAAGCTCTGGCCCTGCTGAATAGGTAGAATACCTTCGTCGGCAATGTCCCTAGGCCACCTGCGCTCACTCTTTTTCACCGATCCGCTCATCGTGCTGTTCACGATTGTGTTAGGAATGGTCTCGTACGTGATCACGTTTTTCGATTCCACCGGCCGCCTGCCCAATAGAGTCGCGCGGCAGTGGGGGCGTCTGCTGCTGTGGGTCAGCGCCGTGCGGTTGGAAGTTGTTGGTCTCGACAAAATCGATCCGAAGGGCAGTTACGTATTCGTAGCCAATCATCGCAGTTACATGGATACACCGGTTGTTCTGGCGTCGATTCCAGTCGAATTCCGGTTCTTCGCCAAGCAGGGGCTGTTTCGGATTCCATTCCTCGGGACTCACCTGAAACGCGCCGGGCACCTGCCGGTGGCGCGAGGCGATGCGCGAGCGTCGGTCAAGAGCATGACCCTCGGC
>Ga0070681_10001800_pt1 | contig 19268 bp, 14 predicted proteins | sample KBSC83BmetaG_FD_65650 | JGI IMG/M metagenome (GOLD analysis project Ga0070681, IMG submission 65650) | Corn rhizosphere microbial communities from Kellogg Biological Station, Michigan, USA - KBS C8-3B metaG | ecosystem: Host-associated > Plants > Roots > Rhizosphere | place: USA: Michigan... | reverse complement strand
CGAGCTCCACGATGCGCGACCACCGCTCCGGCTCTCGCACGACGCGGCGAATACCCGAACGACCACGCGCCTCGAGAAACTTCGCGATCGCCACGTTGCTCGCGATCATGAAGTCCTCAATGAGATCGCGCGCGCGGTTCTTGTGAACGAGCTTGAGGTCGACGATGCGCCCGCTCTGCGCGACGGGAGTCGCTTCGATCGTATCCAGCTCGATCGCGCCGTTGCGAAGCCGCTCGGCTTTGAGCCGCTGCGACGCTTCGTCCTGTAGCTCGAGCTGGTCGGCAATCACGCGGTTGGCGGCAACCTTGGGAGGAGCCGCACCGCCGCCGAGCCACTCGCCGACGCTGTCGTACGCGAGCTGCGCCTTGTTGTTCACCATCGCGCGGTAGACGTCGTACGACAGCACGTCGCCCTGCGCGTTCACGACGGTCTCGATGGCGATCGCCAGCCGGTCCTGGTGCTCGTTGAGCGACGTCAGGTCAGTCGAGAGCCGCTCGGGCAGCATCGGAAAGACCTCGACGCCCGTGTAGACGGACGTCGAGTTGGCGTTCGCGTGCTCGTCGAGCGGCGTGTCCTTGCCGACGAGCGAATCGACATCCGCGATGCCCACCACGACTTTGATCGAGCCGTCCGGCAGCCGCTCGGCATACTCGACCTGGTCAAGATCGCGCGATTCGTCGTTATCCACGGACGACCACGGGCGGTCCCGAAGATCACGCACCCCGTGCGGCATCGGGGCCGGGGCGTGAAACTTGTCGAGTTGGGCGCGCGCGGGAGCGGGCAAGTCGATTTCGAACCCGCCCGCGGAGACAATGCGGCGGGCGGCAGCATGCATGTCGAAATGGCCGTTGCCGCGGGAATCCTTCGATGAGTGAGCCATAGAGGCCGGAAGGATACTCATGCTTGTGTTTTTCGCCAAAGTCCTCATTCATTGTTCGTATGCCGCCGTGCCATACCACGCCGTTCGTCCGGCCGGGCCTCGTGATCGACTCCGGGTCCGAGACACGCGACGCTTCATGCGATTTGCACACCGAGCGCTGTGATTTTTGCGGTTCGGAGCACGTCGAGTGGCGGAAGTGCAAACTGATTTGCACCGACTGCCGTCAGATCAACAAAAGCTGCGCGGATCTCTGACCATGCAGGGTTACAACTTCACTGAGCGCGTTCGGAAGGTGTTGGCGATAGCGCGCGAAGAAGCGGCGGAGCTCAGCTCCGACTACGTCGGCACTGAGCACATTCTCTTCGGCATCATTCGCGAGGGAAGCAGCACGGCGTTCGCGGTGATGACCAACTTCGGCATCGACGGCCGCCAACTTCGATCCAGAGTGCTGGACGAGTTGGGGCCTCGAGGAAAGGGCGGTACGGTGAGAGCCGACCTCCCCTATACCTCGCGAGCGAAAAAGACGCTCGAGCTGGCGATGTCCGAAGCGCGTGAGCTCAATCACAACTACGTCGGCACCGAACATCTGCTGCTCGGTCTCATTCGTGAGGAGAAAGGCGTCGCCGCGCAGGCCCTGAAAGCAACGGGCATGACGATCGAGAATGCGCGCGTGGAGACGCTGCGCGTGCTCTTCGGCGCCGGCGGACACCAATCGGCGCGACACACGCAACATCTCGAGCGTGAGACGCTGGTCGGGTATCCGCAGCGGCTGCGCGAAGTCATGGCCGACGCGCACGACATCGCGGCCGAGCGAGGCGCGCCGGAAGTGATGCCAGCGCATGCGATGATCGCGCTGCTCGAGCACGGTGAAGGTGTCGCCAACACCGCGCTCGATCGGTTGAACTTCGACCGTGCCACGGCGTTGTTCGCGCTCAACGATCTCGCGCCAAGCTCGGCGAGCGCCGCGGCGCCCGATCGTGTGGTCGTGTCATCGGTGGCGATGCGGTCAGCGCTCGAGGCGATGGAGGCCGCGCAACGTGCGGGATCGTCGTCCGTTCCGGGGACGCATCATCTTCTGCTCGGCATTCTCGCCAGCACGCCGGATATCCGGGCGGTCTTCGAGGCGCAGGGGCTCAAACAGGATGCCATCCGAGAGGAGATTCGGCGGGGAACGGGCTGAACTGCCGGGGACGGGCGACGGGCGACGGGCGACGGGCGACGGGCGAACAGCCTAACGGCGCAAACGCGTCGTCCGTCGCCCATCCCCCGCCGCCGGCTTATTCGAAATCCAATCCGAGATCCAGCGACGGCGCAGAGTGAGTGAGCGCGCCAACGGAGATCCAATCCACGCCCGTTTCGGCGATCGCGCGCACCGTCGAGAGATTGACGCCCCCTGACGCTTCGAGAATCGCGCGGCCGGCCACGAGGCGCACGCACTCGGAGAGCAGCGGCGGCGCCATGTTATCGAGCAGGATGATGTCGGCGCCCGCTTCGACCGCCCGCTCGACCTGATCGATGCGGTCGCATTCCACTTCGACTTTGATTCCGCGTGGCGCTTGTTCGCGCGCGCGTGAAACGGCGCGCGCCACGTCGCCATCGAGCGCGGCGAGGTGGTTGTCCTTGATCAACACACCGGTCGACAGATCCATCCGATGGTTCGTTCCACCGCCGGCGCGAACCGCATACTTCTCGAGCGAGCGCCAGCCCGGTGTCGTCTTTCGCGTGTCGAGAATCTTCGCGTTGGTGCCCTGCACTGCTTCGACATACCGCGACGTGACTGTCGCGATGCCGGAGAGTCGCTGGAGATAGTTCAGCGCGACGCGCTCGGCGGACAGCAATGCACGCGCATGACCGGTGACGAAGAGCACGGCCTCGCCGGGTTTGACCTGCGAGCCATCCTCGTGGTCGACGCGAATCGAGACCTTGGCATCGAGCTGACGGAACGCCTCGAGCGCGATCGGCACGCCACACATCACTCCCGCTTCGCGTGCGATGAGCGTTCCGCGCGAGCGACGATCGGAAACGACGGTCGCGAGCGTCGTCACGTCATTGAAAGCGCCATCCTCCTGCAGCGATGACTTCACGAGCTCCGCGAGCGCGGCGTGCTGCATCGGAAAGCGGAGGATGCCAGCGCCAGACACGGCCGGAGTCGCCAGCGGCGTTATCACGCGGGGCGGCGTGCGCCGCTCGCTCGAGCGTCGTTCGGGCCGGTCTGGGGTTTCCATTATTCCCCTGGATCTACGCCGATTGCGGTTGGAGACAAGGGCTGCTTCGCCCCGCCGCCGATGGCAACCATCCGCTCGATCGCGAGCCGGGCCCGTTTGGCGACATCGGCCGGCACCGTGATTCGATGTTTCGTGTGGATCAGCGAATCGCGGACTTTCGGCAGGGTTGTCACCTTCATGTAGGCACACGACGCACGGTCGTTGGCGGCGAAAAAGCGCTTGCTCGGATTCTCCCGACGAAGCCTGTGCAAGATGCCGACCTCTGTGGCGACGATGAACTCGTCGGCGCCGGAAAGGGCGGGCCGTTTGATCATGCCTTCGGTCGACAGGATCTGCACACCTTCAGCGTCGACATCTCCCGCGGACATCGCCTCGAGCACGCTGGTGGAGCACCCGCACTCGGGGTGAATCAAAAACTCGGCCTTGGGATGAAGGCTGCGCTGCAGGCGAATGTTCTCGGGATCGATTCCCGCATGAACGTGGCACTCGCCCATCCAGACGTGGATGTTCTGCCGGCCGGTCGCGCGGCGGACATGCGCGCCAAGGAACATGTCGGGGAGAAAGAGGATCTCCTTGTCCGCGGGAATGGAGTTCACCACCTCCACCGCGTTGCCCGACGTGCAACAGTAGTCGCTTTCCGCTTTGACGTCGGCCGAGGTGTTGACGTATGCGACGACGACGGCGCCGGGATGCTCCGACTTCCACTGGATCAGCGATTCGGCGTCGATGGTCGCGGCGAGCGAGCAGCCGGCCGCGAGGTCCGGCAGCAGGACCGTCTTTTTCGGCGAGAGAATCGCCGCGGTCTCGGCCATGAAATGCACGCCGCAAAAGACGATGGTGTCGGCGCTCGTTTTGGCCGCTTCACGCGACAGGCCGAGTGAGTCGCCGACGAAGTCGGCGACGTCCTGCACTTCGGCGCGTTCGTAGTTGTGCGCGAGAATGACTGCGTTCTTGGCGCGCGCGAGATTTCGAATCTCGGCATGTATTTCGGCGATCGCGTCTTCGCGCGATGCCTGACTCGCATTTGTAACCATGAGTCAAATATGCGGGACGCGGGAAGCTTCCCGCGTTCAGAGTTCGATATGTCTTCCCTTCCACACCCGCTTCTTCCTGGGAAAGTCCGCCCGATAGTGCCCGCCGCGTGATTCCTTTCTGAGCAGCGCCGCTTCGGCCACGAGTTCTGCCGTCTGAAGTATGTTGCGCTCTTCGGTGGCCCCGCCGTGCAACCGGTGGCCGATCTCGCCCAGCCGCTCCAGCGCAGTCCGCAAGCCGCGCGCCGTCCGCGCGATCCCGGCGTACTCCCACATCACTGCCCGAATCGAATCCGCCGCCACCTGTGCGGCGCCGCGATCCATGAGCGGCGGCACCTTCCACTTACCGATCGACGGAATCGCCGACAGCGGATCCGTCGTCGCGAGGTCGCGCGCGACACGCTCGGCGAAAACCAACCCTTCGAGGAGCGAGTTGGATGCGAGCCGGTTCGCGCCGTGCACGCCGGTTCTCGCCACCTCACCGACCGCGTAGAGGCGCTGAGCGCTCGACCGGCCACGCAGATCGGTCACGACGCCGCCCATCATGTAATGCGCGGCCGGCGTCACCGGGATCAGATCCTTTCGCGGGTCGATGCCGCGAGCTTCGCAGAGCGAAAAGATTCCTGGAAAGCGCTCGACGAATCGTTCGCCGAGCTTTCGCGCGTCGAGGAAGACTGGCCCCGTTCGTCGCTCGCGGAAGATCGCGCGCGCAACGACATCGCGCGGCGCGAGCTCCGCGAGACGATGACGTCCGCGCATGAAACGAACGCCGTGCGAGTTGACCAGAATCGCGCCCTCACCACGCACAGCCTCGGAGATCAGCGCGAGCGGATTCTCAGGCGTGTCGAGGGCTGTCGGATGGAACTGCACGAACTCCATGTCCGCCAGTCGAACGCCCGCGCGATGTGCGATCGCGTAGCCGTCGCCCGTCGCGACCACGGGATTCGTGGTGTATCGATACACCTGGCCGCACCCGCCGGTCGCGAGGACTGTCGCGTCGGCGATGATCTCCGTCGCGCGGCCTTTGATGCTCGCGCGTACGCCGAGGCACGTGCCGCGTCGCACGATGAGATCGAGCACGCGCGCTTTCTCCAACACGCGAACTCGTTTCGTTTCTCGCACGCGCGCGACGAGCGTGCGCGCGACTTCAGCGCCCGTCTGATCGCCGTGCGCGTGCACGATTCTGTTCGTTGAATGCGCGGCTTCGCGTCCGAGCTCGAGCTGTCCACGCGGATCGAGATCGAATTCGGCGCCGGCCGTCTGCAGCTCGCGAACTCGCGCCGGCCCTTCCTCGACGAGCACCTGGACCGCGGCCGCATCACAGAGCGCGGCGCCGGCGGCGAGCGTGTCTTGCCGGTGAAGCGCGGGAGAGTCACCGGCGCCGAGTGCGGCGGCGATGCCTCCCTGCGCGTACGCGGTCGCGCTGTCGAACAGCGAGCGTTTCGTCAACAGCAGCACGTCGCCGTGTTCGGACGCGCGCCACGCGGTGTGCAGGCCAGCCACTCCGCTGCCGAGTACCAGGAACCGTGTTCGGAGGCGATCAACCATGGCGGAAAGCTAAAACCAAAGTGAGGAGTTCACAGTTTGGCGTGTGGTGTTCGGCGTACACTTGCTTCAAGGGCGCACAGACACGATTGTTTCGCGATGCGTAAGCTGCTGATCCTCGTGGCCGTGCTGCTTGCGGTACACGTGGTGCTTCTTTTCGTACATGTCTCCGGGGCCGCGGAACCGGCCGCGAAAGACGCGGTCAACGTCGGCATCGTCCTCGACGTCGGCGGACTCGGAGACAAGTCGTTCAACGACGGCGCGTACCGCGGCGCCGAGCGCGCCGAGAAGGAGTTGGGTGCGCGCATTCGGCTCATCGAGCCCGGCGAAGGAACGGATCGCGAAGCCGGTCTGCGCCTGCTCGCGGCCGAGCACATGGACCTGGTGATCGGCGTCGGATTCATCTTCACGGACGACATCACGCAGCTCGCCAAAGAGTACCCGAATACGAACTTCGCGGGCGTCGATTTCTCGCTGTCGACGGACAAGAACGGCAATGTCATTCCTCCACCGCCGAATGTCGCGGCGCTCAAGTTCAAGGAAGAGGAAGGCTCGTTTCTCGTCGGCGCGATAGCGGCGCTCGTCGGCCACTCAAAAAAAGTTGGCTTCGTGGGTGGCATGGACGTGCCGCTCATCCAGAAGTTCGAGGCCGGCTACAAGGCCGGCGTCAAAGCCGTGTGTCCGGATTGCGAAGTCATCGTGCAATACGCCGGCGTCACACCCGAGGCGTTCCGCAATCCCGGAAAAGGCAAAGAGCTAGCGCTCAATCAATACCAGCAGGGCGTGAACGTCATCTATCACGCGTCCGGCTCCACGGGGCTCGGCGTTTTCGAAGCCGCGCGACAGACGGGCAAGTACGCGATCGGCGTCGATGCAGATCAGTACAGCGAAGCGCCCGGGCGCATCGTAACGTCGATGGTGAAAGGCATCGACGTCGCCGTCTTCGACATGATCAAGCGCGTGAAAGAAGGCACATTCAAGGGTGGCATTTACGTGTTCGGACTCGCGCAGGACGGCGTCGGCTACGTGTACGATGAGCACAATCGCGCGTTGATCCCCGACAGCGTCCGCGCGCGCGTGGAACAGCTCAAGGCGGATATCATCGCCGGCAAGATCCAAGTGCCGAGTACGAGGTGACAACGAACGCCATGGCAGACGCCGCGACGAAGCAGCCCGCCATCCGTCTCACCGACATCTCCAAATCGTTCGGCCCCGTGCGGGCCAACCAGGGCGCGTCGCTCGAGGTGAAGCGCGGCGAGATTCACGCGCTCGTGGGCGAGAATGGCGCCGGGAAGTCGACCCTGATGCGCGTGCTCGCCGGCATCTACGCGCCCGAATCCGGCCGCATGGAAGTCGACGGGCGCGATGTCACGGGATGGACAACGTCACAAGCGATCGACGCCGGCGTCGGCATGGTGCATCAGCATTTCATGCTCGTACCAACGATCACGGTCGCCGAAAACGTGATGCTCGGCCGCGAGCTGACGCGGGGACTGCAACTCGATGTCGCGCGCGCCGAGCGCGAAGTCGAAGAGCTGAGCCGCGCGACGGGTCTCGCCGTTCATGCCGATCGGAAGGTCGCGGATCTCTCCGTCGGCGAAGCGCAGCGCGTCGAAATTCTCAAGACGCTCTACCGCGGCGCGAAAATTCTCATTCTCGATGAGCCGACGGCCGTGCTCTCGCCTCCGGAGATCGACGAGCTATGGGGCGTGTTGCGGCAGATGCGTGATCGCGGCGAGACGATCGTGCTCATCACGCACAAGCTCGACGAAGTGATGGAGATCTCCGACACGATCACCGTGATGCGCCATGGCAAAACGGTCGATCGACTCGTCACGTCGAGCACGACGCCAGCAGAGATCGCGCGTGCCATGGTAGGTCGCGACGTGCAGCTTGCGATGGACTACGTCGCCGATGACATGCCAACGACGCCGGCGCGCGAACGGATTCCAGGCGCCGAAGTGCTGCTCGATGTTCGCAGTCTCGTCGTGGAAGACGTACGCCGTCTCATCGCAGTGAATGGCGTCAGCCTCCACATCCAGGCCGGCGAGATCCTCGGCATCGCCGGTGTCGAAGGCAACGGACAGACGGAGCTCGTCGAAGCAATCGCGGGGCTGCGCACGCCGCGCACTGGAACGATTCTCATCGGCGGCCGCGACGCAACCGCGATGACGGTGAAGCAGCGCGGCGACACCGGATTGTCTCACGTGCCCGAAGACAGACATCTCCGCGGACTCGTGCTCGATTACACAATCGCCGAGAATCTCATTCTCGGGCAGCAGCACTTGTTCACGCGTGGCACGCGACTCGATGGCGAGAAGATTCTCGAGAACGCGCGACGCCAAATCGAAACGTTCGACATCCGGCCGAGAGACGCCATGCTGCCGGCGCGCGCTCTGTCCGGCGGCAACCAGCAGAAGATCGTCATCGCGCGCGAGATGGGCCGGCCGTTCCAGGTGCTGCTCGCGGCGCAACCGACGCGCGGCGTGGACGTCGGTGCGATCGAGTTCATTCACGCGCAGCTTCGGCAGGCGCGGAATGCAGGCAAAGCGATTCTCCTCGTGTCGGCCGATCTCGCGGAGATCCTCGCGCTGTCGGACCGCATTGCCGTGATGTACGAAGGAAAGTTTGCCGCCGTGCTTCCGCGCGCCGCGGCGAACGAAGAGGTACTTGGGCCGTACATGACCGGCGCCGCATCGGAGAGCGCCGCATGAGGAGAGCGGCCGCCGAAGAAGCGATTCTCCCCGCGGTCGTCGCGTTGCTCGTCGCGGCGATCGTGGGCGACGCACTCATTCTGTCGTTCGGACAGAATCCTGGAACGGTGTACCGCCTGTTGCTCGAGGGAACGTGGGGCAACGCGTACGGCTTGGGCCAAGTGCTCTACAAGGCGACGACACTCACGTTCACCGGCTTGGCCGTCGCGATCGGACTTCGTGCAGGGCTATTCAACATCGGTGCGGAGAGTCAGCTCGCGGCGGGTGGATTCGTCGCCGCGCTGGTAGGTCTCATGCTGCCGCCGGGAGTTCCGGCGCTCATGACGCTGCCGATTTATCTCATTGCTGCCGCGGCCGGCGGGGGCATCGTTGGAGCCGTGCCCGGTGCGCTCAAAGCGAAGTTCGGCGCGCACGAAGTGATCACGACGATCATGCTGAACTTCATCGTGCTCGCACTGCTGAACTATCTCACCGCCGCGCATCTCAAAGTGCCCGGCTCGTTGCACACCGAAGAGATTCATTCGGGCGCGCTGCCGCGACTCGCGTCGTTCGTTCCGGCATTTCACGGCTCGGCGGGCAACGTCGTCATCGTGCTCGCTGCCGTCACGGCTGCCATCGTCGGGTGGTATCTGTTCAATACGCGCGGCGGCTTCGAGCTACGCGCAACAGGACTCCAGCCTGAAGCCGCGGAGTACGGCGGCGTGAACGTTGGGCGTGTGTGGTGGCGAACGCTCACGCTCTCCGGCGTGCTCGCGGGACTCGGTGGTCTCAACTTCGTGCTCGGGTACAAGTACTACTACGAGGAAGGCTTCGCGTCGGGCGCCGGCTTCCTCGGCATCGCGGTCGCGATCGTCGGACGGAATCATCCGCTCGGCGTAGTGTTGGCAGCGCTCGCGTTCGCGACGATCTCGCAAGGCGGCCTCGCGGTGAACGCCGTCGTGCCGAAGCAGTTCGTCGACGTGCTGCAGGCCGTGGTGATCATCGCCGTCGCCGCATCGGTGCCTGAAGTGCGACGTATGCTGCGGAGGAGCCGATGATCTTCATCGCGTTCCTCGCGCAGACGCTGCGCATCGCCATTCCATATCTGTTCGCCGCGATCGGCGGTGTCGTATCGGAGCGGTCCGGACTCATCGCGCTCGGACTCGAGGGTTATATGCTCGGCGGCGCGTTCTGCGGTGCGCTGGCCAGCTACTACAGTGGAAGTCCATGGATCGGACTTCTCGGCGCCGTGGCAGCTGGGGTCGCGCTCGCTTTGCTGTACGCGTTCACGGCGATTCGTTATCGAGCCGACCAGGTTGTGGTAGGCATCGCGATCAATCTGTTGGTAATCGGGCTCACGCGATTCTTCCTGCGACTGGCCTTCCATAGCTCAGCGAACTCGCCGCGCATTCCGGGATTCGGTGGAGATCAACCCGGCGCCGGAGTCATGTCGCTCGTGGGCAATCCGCTCATTCCCATCGGCATTCTTGCTGTCGCGCTCGTCGCGTGGCTGTTGTATCGCACGCCGTTCGGTCTTCGCGTGCGAGCAGTCGGCGAGCATCCGGCGGCGGCGACGTCGGTCGGCATTCGAGTTCCGCGCATTCGATATTCGGCCGCGGCACTCTCCGGAGGTCTGGCCGCGCTCGGCGGCGCGTACCTCGCGCTCGACCAGCATCTCTTCAGCGCCGAAATGACCGCGGGCCGCGGATTCATCGCGCTTGCGGCGGTGATCTTCGGACGCTGGGATCCGTTCCGCGCGGCGCTCGCGTGTGTCCTCTTCGCCGCTGCCGAGGCGTTACAGATACAGTTGCAGGGAGCGCAGGCGATTCCGTCGCAGTTCGTGGAGATGATCCCTTACGCGCTCACGATCGTAGCGCTCGCCGGCGTCGTCGGCCGTGCCGTGCCTCCCGCAGCCCTGGGCCGGCCCATCGAGTGACATGTGCCCGCCTGAGGCTCACGGGCGTCATAGAAAATACGCGGGTAATTGATTTGTAAGAGCACTATGCTCCGGTGAGGAGACAGTTCGCTCGCCCGAGTAGATTCCTGAAGCAGCGGCTTCGCCGCTCCCACCCGTACGGTTCCTCGCCCCAGCATTCGGCACCTTCGCATATCGCATGGGCAAGCTCGTCGTTTTGATGATCACGGCGTTCATCGACATGATCGGAACGTTGATGATCATTCCGTTGTTGCCGTTCTACGCAAAATCGTTCGGCGCCAACGGGTTTATGGTGGGCCTTCTGGTGGCCTCGTTCGCCATCGCCCAACTGATCAGCGCACCGATGTGGGGCCGCTTCTCCGACCGCTATGGCCGGCGACCGGCGCTCATCGTGGGACTCACGGCGTCCGCGATCGCTTACGTGATTTTCGCGTACGCCGATTCGCTCTGGCTGCTGTTTCTCTCTCGACTCGTTCAGGGCTCCGGCGGCGGCACGGTGAGCGTGATTCAGGCGTACGTCGCCGACGCGCTCAAGCCGGAGGAGCGTGCGAAAGGACTCGGCTGGCTCTCGGCTGCGACCAATGCGGGCGTGGCGCTCGGTCCCGTGATCGGCTCGCAGTTGGCGTCGTTCGGGAATCACGTGCCGGGATTCGGCGCCGCGGCACTGTGCGTTCTCAACATCGCGTTTGCGTGGCGGTTTCTCGTCGAGTCACGCGACATGGCGGAGGCGCGCGCGACGAAACATCAGCCAGGACGGTCGCGCCAGGCGATGGTGCGGGTGATCACCCACTCGGGCGAACCCGCGCCGCGATTGATCTGGATCTACGCGATCGGGATTGGCGCCTTTCAGGGCTCGATGCCGATTCTCGCTCTCTTTCTCGCACTGCGCTTCGGTGTGACGAAGGGCACAATCGGCTACTTCTACACCTACATCGGCGTCATCTCCGTCTTGACGCGGGCTGTGATTCTCGGCTGGGCGGTCGATAAGTATGGAGAGGCGAAGCTTTCGCGGCTTGGGCAAGTTTTGCTCGCAGCCGGGCTCGCCTCGATCGCATTCATGCATCCGATGGCTGATCCCGCGGCATTCGCCGAACGACTTGGTGGAATCCTGCCGATCAAGGCAGTCGCACTGCTGCCATTCTTGCCGTTAGCGCTCGGCGTAGCGCTCTTGCCGTTGGGAACGGCTTTTACGTTTCCGTGCGTGACAGCCCTGCTCTCGCGTGTCATTCCCAGTAACGAACGCGGTTTGTACATGGGGGTACAGCAGACGTTCGGGGGAACTGCCCGTGTCGTTTTTCCGATTGTTGCCGGTTGGGCATTTGACAGGTTTCCAGAGCTCCCGTTCCTGCTGTCGGCCACGCTCGTGGCCGGCACGATTCTGCTGGGACTGGGCATGGAAGGATACCTGCGCCCAAAGCGCGAACCCGAGGCCGCAACGGCGGCTTGATTCAAGACTCGACCGAGAGACGTCAAGAGGAGGCTCGATGATCACCTCCCGCATTAGCGGAGCGTTTTTTATTGCCATCGCCCTGGTTGCGGTGGCCTGCGAAAGTCCGAGCGGCCCGCCGGCCGCACCGCCCGCGGCGGCCGTGAGCGTCGTATCGGGCAACGGCCAGGTTGGATTGGTTGGGCAGGCGCTCAACGTTCCACTGGTCGTGAAGGTGGCGTCGTCTAGTGGCGTAGCCGTGAAGGGAGCGGGCGTGGTGTTCGCTGTCACGCAAGGCACCGCGAGCGTGTCACCCGCCTCAACGGTGACTGATACCGCCGGGCAGGCGAAGACCTCGTTGACGCTTGGGTCGACGCCCGGCAACGTGGTCGTCACTGCCACCGTCACCGGAACACAGCTGACCACGACGTTTTCGGTCACCGCGGGATCGTCGACGCAGAATCTCGCGTGCACTTCGTCGTCGCCGCAGACCCCAAGCGCTGGCAGCTTGACTGTCAGCTCGGGCACGGGCATTTGCCTTGGCGGCGGCACCACCGGCGCCGAGTACGCGCTCGTCGCGTTTTACGGCGATCCGGACAGCTCGAAGGTTCAGAACTTGAACGTGACCGGCCACGGCGCAACGGCCGTGCTCACGCCGGACATTCTTCCGAATCTCACGCCGGCGCCTGCGTCCGCGTTGCTCCAGCCACGTCCAAACGCCGCGCAGGCAGCGTTCGATCGAACGCTGCGTGAGACCTCGCGTCGCGACCTCACACCGCTGATCGGCGGAGCGCGGTTGGCGCGGCACCAGGGCGCATCGCTCGCGCGAATTCCAGGCAACGTGACGGTCGGCTCGCTCGTGAACCTGAATGCCAACGGCATTCAGGCGTGCTCGCAGATCAAGATGCGCACGGGGCGCGTCGCTGCGGTCAGCAACAACGCGATCGTCGTGGCTGACACGGGCAATCCGGCGAACGGCTTCTCGGATAGCGAGTATCAGGGTTTCGCGGCATTGTTCGACACCCTGATCAATCCGCTCGACATCGCGAATTTCGGCCAGCCGTCGGACATCGACGGCAACGGCAAGGTGATCATCTTCTTCACGAAGGAAGTGAACGCGCTCACCCCGAAGAACACGACCGATGGAATCATCGGCGGGTTCTTCTTCGAGCGCGATCTGTTCCCGCTGACGACGCAGAGCGGGCTCACGGGCTGCCCGGGCAGCAACTTCGCGGAGATGTTCTACATGCTGGTGCCGGATTCCACCGGCATCTTCAGCGTGCCGCAGACCAAATCGTATGTGAACCGTGTCACACCCGGAACGCTCGCGCACGAGTACCAGCATCTGATCAACGCGGGCCGGCGCATCTACGTGAACAACGCGGCGTCGTTCGAGGATACGTGGTTGAATGAAGGGCTCAGCCACATCGCCGAGGAGCTGCTGTTCTACAAGCAGTCGGGATTCGCGCCGAGACAGAACCTCGCGGCCACCAGCTTCAAGACGCAGGCACAGCTCGACGCGATCAACAACGACCAGATCGACAACATCGTTCGGTTCGAGACGTTCTTGGGCAAGCCGTCGGCGACGTCTGTCTACGGCGGCGATGATGCACTCGAAACGCGCGGCGCAACGTGGAGCTTGCTGCGCGACCTCGCGGATCATCGCTCGGCCAGCGACGCGGACACGTGGTTCCAGCTGGTCAATTCCACGACGAGCGGCCAGGGCAATCTCGCCCGGATATTCGGCGCGGATTACATGACGCAGATCAACAACTGGGCGGTGTCGGTGTTCGCGGACGACGTCGCGGGAGTGACGGACACGCGGTATCTGCAGCCGAGCTGGAACATGCGGCTGATTTTCCCGAACCTGGTCGATTCGCAGGGCAACCGGCTTGCGAAGTATCCGCTTCAGGTGCTTCCACTATCCGACAACTCTGCGGTCAACACATCGATCTTTGCGGGAGGCGTCGCCTACATTCGCTTCTCGGTCCAGGCGGGCGGACAAGCGTCGATCGACTGGACGGGCTCGGGCGGATTGCCGCCGTCGCCGCTGATGACATTCACGGTGGTTCGCAGCAAGTAGCCCGGGAACGACGGCCTGAACGGATTCATCAAACCAAAACAATTTCATCCAACCGCTTTTTGGAGAGTGGCATCACGCCACGACGCTAGTGCGGCGTCAAGCGGTTGGATGTGATTGTTTTGGTTTGATGTAAACTTTTTTGGTTGGACTTCGTCGAGGTCAGCGAAAGCTGACTGGGGCCACACTCTTGACCACGTCTGTTGCCACAATACGACGAGGGACCTGCAATCGAATGGCAGATCCCTCTTTTTGAGAAACGTTTTGCCCCGGACGCTGGCGACGATCAGGTCTTTTCGCGCGCCGCTTCCTGCAAACCCGGCTCGCTCGCCAGCACCGCCCGCGCGATGTCCACCATCGGCACGGACCGATCCTGACTCGTGCGCTGCAAGATGCGATACGCCTCCTGCTCCGACGAGCCGGTACGCCGCATGAGGATGCCCTTGGCGCGCTCGATCGTTTTACGATTCTCTAAAGCCGTTCGCGCGGTTTCGGCATCCTGACGAGCGGACGAGAGCTCCTTGGCGCGCGTAAAGGCGAGCCGAATCGTGGAATCGAGCACGCGCGGCGGCGCGGGCTTCGGCAGGAACGCGATCGCCGCTGTCGCGGTGACGTCGCGATCGCTGAGTGTGACGGTTGCGTCGCCGCTGAAGAGCACGACCGCGACGCCGGGCACCGACTGCGTGATGCGTTCGGCGGCTTCGATGCCGGAGCCGTCGGGCATGTGGACGTCGAGCAGAACGACGTCGGGCACGACGTCCTTCGCGCGCTCGAATGCGTCGCGTCCGGTGGAGACCTCGGCGACGACGGTGTGACCCAGGGTGCCGAGGAGATCGATGAGCAACGAGCGAGCGTTGTCATCGTCCTCCGCCACCAAAACGCGGATGCGCGAAACAGAATCTGTCATTGCGTCAATCTGGCCGGTGGCGCACAGGCGCGCCAGCTACTTGTTATCACTCGGGTCAGCCGTCGGCGGCGACCTGCGCGAGCAGCTCTGACGTTCTCACGGGCTTCCGAAGAATGAAGTCCCCGTCCGCGCCGGCGCCGGCGCGAGGTTCCCAACCGGTGACGACTCCGATGCGCAGGGAACGCCACCGCTCGCGCGCAAACGAAATCAGGTCCCATCCACTGCCGTCCGCCAGACCGATGTCGGTGACCAGCACCTCGTACATCGGGCTCGCGGTCTCCAGAAGCGTCATCGCATCCTGAATTCCCCCCGCCGTGTCGACCGTGTGACCGTCAGACTCCAACAGGGCCTGCATAAACTCGCGACTATCGGGATGATCCTCAACTAGCAGAACGCGGCGAGGTACCTGCGCGCGCGGACGTTGTTTCGCCGGCTCGCTCGCCGGCTGCGGCGACGACCGCGGGAAGATGAGCCGAACCGTCGCGCCCACCCCAGGCGTGGATTCGATCTCGGCGGCGCCACGGTGCCGCTTCACGATGCCGTACACCTCGGCGAGACCAAGCCCAGTGCCCGCCTTTCCCTTCGTGGTAAAGAACGGCTCGAACGCACGCTCGCGGACTTCGGCCGACATGCCGATGCCGGAGTCGCGCACCTCGAGTCGCGCCTCACCGTTCGTGACGTAGGTTCGGAGACCAAGCGAACCGCCACCAACCATCGCGTCGAGCGCGTTCTGGACAAGGTTGAGCAGCGCTTCCCTGATCTCTCCGGGAATTCCCCGAACGACGGCGACGCCAGGCTCGGCGAGCTGTCGCTCGAGATGAATCGTTCCGCCTCGTGCGCGCTCGGCCCAGAGCGGTCTGGTCATTGCGACGACTTCATCGCAGACCATTGTCAGGTCGACATCTTCTTCGCGCTCCGACTGCAGCGGCTCCTGGCGAATGAACCGCCCGACGCGCGCTGCCGTCGCGGCGCCCGTCTCCGCGGCCTTCGCGATGCGCACCGCGTAGTCGCGCACCGCGGCCGGATTCTCCGCGTGCGTTTCGAGCAGGTACGCGGCCGCCATGATCGGGTTCAGCGCGTTGTTCACGTCGTGCATGACCCCAGCGGCGAGTTGTCCAACCGCCGCGAGCCGTCGTTCCCGCGCGCGCGCTTCCTGGAGCGCCAGCAGTTCGCGCGTGCGCTCCTGAACCATACGCTCCAAACGCTCGGCTTCCGTCGAGACGCGTTCGTAGAGCTCCGCGGTACGCCGCGCCTCTTCCTCGAGCGCTTTGGCCAGCTGCGTCTTCACGGTGACGTCGCGTTCGACCGTGACCGCGCCTCGAATCTTTCCATGCTCGTCGTAGAGCGGATTCGAGTTGACCTCGATGATGACCGGCGCGCTCTCGACACCGCGGCGGACCGCGAGCGTCTCACCTCGCACTCGCTCGCCACGCAAAGCGCGCGCGGTCGGATGCTCGTGCATGAAGAGGCTCGTGCCGTCGATGGTGCGAGGACGGTCGAGCTGCCAGAGCTCGCGAAGCGTCGACGGCTGCCCCGACGGATGGTCCTGCAGCGCCTGCGTGTTCGATCGAACCGTGCGGCCCTCCGTGTCGAACACGCGCACAGAGTCGGGAATAACGTCGAAGATCGATTCGAGCTGTGCGACGTTCCGGCTCAACGTCTCACGCAGCTCTTCTCGCTCGCTGACGTCGTTGCCGGCGAAGAGCAGACCGCGGCGGCCGGATTCGTCGGTGAGCGTCGCGAACGTCGTCTCGATCAGTCGGCGGCCCGCGCGATGCTGAAACGGCACGCGCGCAGTGGCAGGCGCGCTCGTACCGCGAAGCGCTGTGTCGATGTGATCGGTCAGATCAGCAAGCGCGTTCGGAAACGCGTCGTAGATCGAGATCTTCGCTTGCGGCGATGCTGCGACGCCCGTCAGCTCACGGTAACGGACGTTCGTGTTGACCAACCGCAGATCCCCATCGAAGATGGCGATGGCGAGGGGCACTGCCTCGAACAACGCCTCGAGACGAACGCCGGAAATGCCGACGCGCGTGAAATCGAGGTTCGGCGAACCGGTCGTGGCGGGTGGGGATGAGTGCGTCACGAGAAAAACATCAGAGGCTGCTACCGGATCGCGGTGCCCAAGAGGCCCGGGGGACGTGGGTAGACGGTCGCGTCGTCGGCCCAGCAACATAGGTGCAAAGAACACCGGTGCGCTACCAGCACGCTCTGAAAAGACCGAGCGGACGCGGGCGTAGTTCGCCTGCGGTGGCGAATCGTGAGCCGCGACACGTTGGCCCTGGGCCGATGCATCTTCCTCGGGGAGAATGACCCGGGGCTCATTTCATCGATGTGACCGAAGTCACGCGAGAATGATCCGACGTGCTGCTGTTAGCAATCGGTCAATTCGACGGGCTATCACGGCGCTGGCCGGCTGTCATCCCGAGCGCAGCGAGGGATCTGCACGTACGCGAAGTGCAGATCCCTCGCTGCGCTCGGGATGACCACTATTTGGCGATCGCCACGCCTTCGCCTCGCTCGGCGCGGCCCAGTGACGGAGTCTCCACCGGACGTCCACCGCCGCCGATGAAGCTCAACACGCCACCGACGATGAACACCGTCGTCGCGCCGACGACGTTGTACCAGAGATACGAGACTTGCGGCGCCCAATGATATACGGAGAACACCGCGGTCATTCCGACCAACAGGCCGATGAACGCGGGCGTGGCCTTCGCTCGAGGAATCATCGCCAGCAAGAACACGCCGAGGATCGATCCGTAGAAGAACGAGCCGTACTTGTTCACGACCTCGATCAGCGAACCGAGATTGACCGCGTACGTCGCAACGACGCAGGCGAAGATTCCCCAGAGTCCAGTCGCCGTACGCGACACCTTGAGGAAATGCGAATCAGGCCCATCGTTCCTGATCCATCGCCGGTAGAAATCGATCGTCGTCGTGGTCGAGAGCGAATTCAGCTCACCGGAGATCGCATTCATCGCCGCCGCGATCACTGCCGCGATGAAGAGCCCCGCGAGTCCAACCGGCAGATGATCTCGCACGAAGCGCGGGATGACATAGTTCACATCCTTCACAGGCTCGTGCGAGATTCGTGCGGCCAACGACAGTGCCTCGCCGCGCAACGCTTCTCGCTCGAACAACACCGTCGAGCTGTCGAACCGCGCCTCGACGCGCGCGTATTCTCGGGGGAACGCGGCGCGCACTGCGCGCTCCTGCGCGGGATTGAAGAGCAGCGGCTGCTTGTGATACTGGTAGAACACGAACACCAACACACCCACGAGCAAGACGAGCGCTTGAAGCGGAATCTTCCAATAGGCGCTGATGAGCAGTGACGTGCGCGCCTCGTCGACGGACTTCGCGGCGAGGTACCGCTGCACCTGGCTCTGGTCGGTCCCGAAGTACGAGAGCATCAGGAACGTGCCGCCGATCAGGCCCGACCAGAACGTGTAGGTGTTGTTGAGGCTCGGCGAGAAGTCGAAGACGCGCAGACGTCCTGCTTGACCGGCAACGTGAAGCGCCTCCACGGGCGACGCTGGAATCTGAAAGACGAGCGTGATCACGACGGCCAAGAGCGCGCCGATGATCAGGTACATCTGCTTGACGTCGACCCACGTCACCGCGGCCACACCGCCGATGATCGTGTAGAGAATCGCGGGTACACCGATCAGCGCGACCGACCAGCTGATCGGCCATCCGAAGATCGCCGAGAAGACGACCGCGGGCGCGGCGATGATCGTGCCGCACGACATGCCGCGCGAGATGAGAAAGAGAAACGCGGTGAGCGAGCGCGTTTTCGCATCGAAGCGCCGCTCGAGATACTCGTACGCGGTGTAGACGCCCGAGCCGTGCAGCAATGGCACGAGCGTGACTCCCAGGATGACCATCGCCACCGGGAGCCCGAAGTAGAACTGCACGAACCGCATTCCGTCCGTCGCGCCCTGACCGGTCGTGCCGATCATCGTCACGGCGGAGAGTTGCGTCGCCATGACGGAGAGCCCCACCGCCCACCACGGCAGGCTTCGACTCGCGCGGAGGTAGGCGTCCATGTCGGTCGTACCGCGAGACCGGCGAATGCCGTACCCCACTACGTAGACGAGCCAACCGATGACGATCAGCCAGTTGATCGGATTCATTCGGGGGAAGCGGGAAGCGGGAAGGGGGAAGAGGAGGGATGCGGTGAAGGGGACGAGGGCCGGCTACCGCGTAAAGGCTCGCTGTAGAAACCAGAGTAGTAGCAATGTGATTACCTGGACCGACATCACCCGGAACAACGTGCGGCGGAAGCGGGCGTTCGATTCTTTGCTCATCGGCGCTCCCAAGCGAGACGCGCGCCGAACGCGATCAACACGAAGCCGGTCACGCGCTCGAGCGATGCCTTCACGCGCGGGCGTGTGAGCACGACGCCCAGGCGGTCGATGAACCACGCGTACGACGTGAGCCAAATCAGACCCATGATGATGTGCACCGCGGCGAGGAACAAGCTTCGGCGAAAGACGGGTTCGCCCGGAGAGATGAACTGCGGCAGAAACGTCAAATAGAAAATCG
>Ga0070681_10001799_pt1 | contig 19271 bp, 18 predicted proteins | sample KBSC83BmetaG_FD_65650 | JGI IMG/M metagenome (GOLD analysis project Ga0070681, IMG submission 65650) | Corn rhizosphere microbial communities from Kellogg Biological Station, Michigan, USA - KBS C8-3B metaG | ecosystem: Host-associated > Plants > Roots > Rhizosphere | place: USA: Michigan... | reverse complement strand
TCAGCAGCGTGTCGCCATTTCCTTTGCGGACGGTTACACCCAGGTCCTGGACCTCCTGAGGCAGCTGAGGAAGCGCAGTCTGTACGCGGTTCTGAACTTTGACTTGCGCGATGTCGACGTCGGTACCCAGCTTGAAGGTCACTGTGATGCCGACACGGCCCTCGCCAATCGACTGCGAGGAGATGTAAAGCATGTCGTCCACGCCGTTGATCTGCTGCTCCAACGGCGCCGCGACGTTGTCGGCCATGACTTCGGCGGAAGCGCCGGGATAGGTTGCCGATACTGTGACTGTCGGAGGTGCGATGCGCGGATACTGGTCGACTGCCAGGTTGGGGTATGCGATCACTCCCAGCAGCGTGATGATGACGGAGATCGCACAGGCGAACACCGGCCGATCGATGAAGAAGTGGGAGATCTTCACGCTGTCATTCGCGCTGGCGGCGCCACCCGAGCCCGCTACCGCGATCCTGCGGCAGGGAGCTGCAGGCGTGCGTTTTCACCTAGAGACACGCCTGTCGGGAAGGCGCTCATGGGAGCGGTCTGCGCATTGACCTTGTTGCCCGGCCGTGCGCGCTGGACACCGCTGATGATGACGCGGTCGGTCGGGGCAATTCCGCCGCGTATTTCGCGCATGCCCTCGATGAGCTGGCCGACCTCGAGAGTCCGCTCGCCAACGATGCCGTCCGCGTTCACTACATACGCGATCTGACGCGTCTGATCGTTCACCACCGCCTGATCCGGGATCAGCATCGCCTCCGTGGGCTTCGAGGCAAAGCGCCGCATGTGGCCGAACATCCCCGGAGTCAGGAATCCATTGGGATTCTCCACCAGCGCCCGACCGCGAATCGTGCCCGAGCCGCTGTCGAGCGCGTTGTCCAGGAACTCGATGTGCCCCTTCCAGCTGTAGTCCGTCTCATCCTGGAGGCGGATGTCTACACGATTGCCCGACGACGACCGGTCTTGCTCCCGTTTGTACTTCAGTAGCGCCGATTCCGGCGCGTCGAACACGAACCGAATGGGGTCGAGGGTCACGATCGTCGTCAGTACGGTGGTTTCGGCGGTAACGAGATTTCCTGCAGCGAGTCTGTGATAGGACGCTTGCCCGTCGAGCGGCGCGACGACCCTCGTGAACTCGAGATTGAGGGCGTTGGCATCGACGCTAGCCTGGGCTGCGGCGACATCCGCGCCCGCCTGCTGCTCGGCCGCGGACAAGGTGTCGAGGTCCGACTGACTGAGCACGTGACTGGAGATGAGCGCCTGCCCCCGCTTGAGCTGCGCCTGTGCATTCACTTGCGCGGCGCGCGCCCGCGCCAGCTGGGCCCGTGACTGCTCAAGTTGCGCTTCGAAGGGCCTGGGGTCGATGACGAACAGCAGCTGCCCCTTGCTCACTTTCTGTCCGTCGCGGAACTGGACGGACTGCAACAGGCCGGACACCCGTGGCCGCACTTCCACGGATTCCACTGCCTCGAAGCGCCCAGTGTAGTCGTCCCATTCGGTGACCTGCTGCTTTACCGGGGTGGATACGAGCACCGTGGGAGAGGAGTCGGACGCCGGCACCTGCCGCTTGCAGCCCGCGAGCAGTCCGAAAGCGACGAGCCAGAGGAGAGGGGCAGCCTTCGAGGGGATTTTCATCATGCGAATGGAATTCGACCATACTCCGCGCCCCGGCCCCCGATCAACGATCTGTCGGCACCGCACGGCGGCCAGGGGAGGGGTCGGCCCGCACCGGCGGCCGTCGGTTGCCGCCGCGGTCGATGCGACGCCATCGGTCCACGCGCCACGGCCGGTCCACGCGCGCTGCAGCCCGCGCCCGCCGCCGGTCTATGCCCGCTATGGTCACCACCCCTGCGAGGCTCCGCCCTTCGCGCGGCATCCGGCCGCCGCGCGCACGACGTCGCGGGGCGCGCCTCGTGGCAACGCGCATTCGCTGTTGCCCACATCTTCGCCGCCGCCCGCACATTTTCGGCGTTTCATCGCTTGACAACACCAACACCCAGCGTAGACTCCGCGCCCCTTATGCATTCAAACACACGCTCAACACTTCAGTGCCTGAACGTTCGCTTTAGAGGCGACGGGCCGGCGCGCGCGCCGCGAGTCTGCGCTCTCGGTTTGAATGTCGATTTGACGGAATAGCCTTTTCATTGAACGGAGGGCTGTTTCTGGCAGCCCTCCCGGATCTCCCTCGAGGCCCCGGTCGGCACTGCCACCGGGGCCTCATCGCTTGGGCGACCTGAACCCCCGACGAGTTTGAATTCGACGCAGCGCGCGAGCGGTGCGTCGTACCGAGGTCGAGACGGAAATCGTGTCAGCGGAGCGGGCTCTCGAGTCCCGCCTGGCGCGCTCGCGCTTGGATGTTGCGCTCGCGTGTACCGCACGAGGACGCGGTCTCTACCGCCAGTAAGTTAGCTCATTGGTAGAGCAACGGCCTGATAAGCCGTGGTAGCGGGTTCGACTCCCGTACTTACACCACTTACCAAAGTGGCTCTTACTGCAAACCGCGGGGCTGTGGCCCCGCACCGAGGTGCCCCAGTGGCCTCGCCGCAAGATGCGGCGCGCTCGCAAGAGCGGCTCAGCAGGGAGCGGCAGGCTACAGCGCGCGAATCGCTTTGAGCGGTTGGGGTGCGCGGCGTTGAAAGCGCTGAACGCGCTCGGCATCGCTCACGTGGCCAGGATGGGTTGTGACGCGTGACGGGCACTGCAGGCGTAGACGGCGCAGCGACCCCTGCGGTCCGCGTTACGGGCGTGGGTCACACCTCGGGCCTTTTTGATGTGACTGGACGATAGGAGGATAACAACATGTTTGGTTTCAAGCGCATCGCTATCGCCCAGCACGAGCGTGGCCTTCTGTTCCGCGATCGGAGCTTTGAGGCCGTTCTCGAGCCGGGCGTGCACCGGATCTTCGATCCGCTCAAGCGGAGCGAAGTGCAGGTCTATGACCTGAGTGTTTCGGAGTTCGAGCACCCGCGCGTCGACTTCCTGGTGAAGGAGGCTCGTACGGTGGTCGCGAAGCATTTCACGATCGCCGAGCTCTCCGACCGCGAGGTCGGTGTCGTCTACAAGGACGGCAAGGTTGCGGGCGTTCTGGCTCCGGCAAAGCGCCAGCTCTACTGGCGTGGCCCGATCGAGGTGCGCGTCGAGCGTCAGGACATCTCGAAGGAATTCGAGATTTCGAAGGCTCTGGCAAAGATCCTCGTGCGCGCGAAGCAGCCGCTCGCAGCGCAGGTGTCGGATGCCGTCACCGCGACGGAGGTGTCGGATACTGCAATCGGCCTCCTGATCGTCGATGGCGAGCTCGCGAAAGTGCTCGAGCCGGGGCTGCACGCGTTCTGGAAGTTCCAGCGCTCGATGAAGATCGAGCTGGTCGACCGGCGCGTACAGGCCATGGAGGTAGCGGGCCAGGAAATCCTGACTCGCGACAAGGTCAGCCTGCGTGTGAACCTGACGGCGCTCTGGCAGGTGCTGGATGCCGTAAAAGCTCGCACGAACCTGACCAACTTCGTGGAGTTCGTCTACAAGGAGCTGCAGTTCGCGCTGCGTGAAGCCGTGGGCGCACGCACCCTCGACGAGCTGCTTGGCGACAAGGGCGTACTCGATCGAGAGATCGGCGACGCCGTGCGCGCCAAGGTTGTGGAGCATGGCCTGGCCGTGCGTTCGGTAGGTGTCAAGGACGTCATCCTGCCGGGCGAGATGAAGGCGATCCTCAACCAGGTCGTCGAGGCGGAGAAGGTTGCGCAGGCGAACCTCATCAAGCGCCGCGAGGAGACGGCAGCGACCCGGTCGCTGCTGAACACCGCGCGTCTCATGGAAGAGAACCCGACGCTGCTGCGCCTCAAGGAGCTGGAGACGCTGGAGAAGGTGACCGAGAAGATCGACAAGCTCACGGTCTTCGGTGGCCTCGAGGGCGTGCTGAAGGACACGGTGCGTATCCAGGTCTGAGCGCATCCGCGCATTACCCGGCAAACCCCGTCGAAGGGGTTTGCCGGGTCTTTATCTACCGAAGGCAATCGTCATGACCCCAAACCAGCCCTTCACCGTCGGCGTGTCATTCCGACACGAGTTGCACGATCTTGCCGAAGCGGTGTTCAAGACCCGTGCCATCCAGGCGTTCGAGAATGCGGCGGCCAGATACGCCATTCATCGGGTATATCGCTGTGCCGTGCGGCGCCGCGTCGCCCCCATTTTCGATGACCTTGCGCTGCATAGCGGCCTTGTCGCGCAACGGCTGGATCTGGGCTCCTTGCTGCTCGAAGGGGCCGGCGTATTCGTCCAGGCCGAGGGCCGGCGCAAGGCGGACTACTCTTCCTGCACCTTTTATGTATGGGCGGAAACGAAGGAGCGGGCGGAGGAGGTCGGCGCGTCGTTGATGCGGACAACGGGTGAGCGGCTCGAGCCGCAGCACATGTTCGTCGTCGACTGGAACTACTGCAGCCACTATGGATCGCTCTCCAGCACCTCGTTTGAAGAGGTAGCGCAGGACGTGCTCCACGACGAAGCGTATCCGTCCCTCGGTGAGCCGGTCAGCGTCTTTATTCAACGTTATCTGTGCGCCAGCGAGACCGTACTGGTGCTCCAGGGATCCCCGGGGACAGGCAAGACTCGCCTCGTGCGCTCGATATTGGCTGCCCTGTCACGTCGCAGAGGCGAAAGCGCCCAGGTGATGTATACGGCAGACACACGGGTACTGGAGAACGACGAAATCTTCGTCGATTTCATTACGGGCTTCCACGACGCCTTCGTCATCGAAGACGCCGACCACATGCTCAAAGCCCGTTCCGATGGAAACCGCGATCTTCATCGGTTCCTGGGAATCGCGGACGGACTCGTGCGGGCGCAGGGCCGAAAGATCATTTTCTCCACCAACCTCCCGAATATCGGCGACATCGACGAGGCGCTTCTACGCCCGGGCCGCTGCTTCGCCGTCGTGGCAACGCGGCGACTCACGCAAGAGGAAGCAGGGCGCTTGATCGCACGCCTGTGCGAGAGCGATCCCGAGGCGTGCCGGGGTGCGCGCGAGCGCGTCGTGGCTACGGAGTCGCGAACGGTGTCGGTCGCGAGTGTCAGGTCAGCAAGTACTCGCTCACGGCGATCTCGGACTACATCGGCATGTTGGCTCTGACACGCGCATCCGTCGATGCATGCAACGAGCTGCCGAGCGTGATCGATCTGTTGGCGAAGGATTGCCAGCAGGGGAGAGCGACGCCCACCAGCCTCACCCGCGCCGATACCGCGTACCTGCGGGCGCTGTATTCCACCAACCTCGGATTCAACCTGAATATCGAGCTCGGCGAAGTCAGGCAGCGGAGGGAGGATCAGATCGAGGCTCAGTAATGCCCGGCACCCCCCTGACGCTTCGACTCCGCGATCGGCCTTTTTAGGGGGAGCTCTGGCAGTCGTCGCTATCGGCGCGGTGCTACAGATCATCGTCCACTCCGATGCTCATGAAACCGCGTTGCGTCTGGCCGTGCCAAGGAGGGAGGCGCGTTCAAGTACGCCGTGAGGCAAATCAAGTCGGGCGGCGACCATGGTCGGGCCCGCGTCACTGCGTACAATGAAAACCAGATCAAGGACGTCAACGTGGAGTGGTAGGGCCCCCGGGGGAGCGCATTCGAGTGTTCGGCAGTCCTCGTAAACCCAGCGGAGAAGGAAGCTCATTGGCGTCGATCGCTCCCGTTGCGAAGCGTGTCGACCTCACTCCGTCGCCATCAGGTCTGCCCGGGGCCGGACTCGAACCGGCATGGGGTTGCCCCCGAGGGATTTTCGTACCCACTACAGCTTTCGCTGCTGCCCCCGCGCGCGAGGCGCAAGCGCATTTGGGGTCTGGACTTTACCTTCACCGTACCGCGAGCTGCGAACGCGCGGGTTAGGCGGGGGCCGTCAAGTCTCTACACTTTCCCGATGCGCGCTGCGGGCCGAGGCACAGGCAGCGCCGGCGGGCTTAGCTCGGTATTGCAGCCACCGCGACGTGCTGCTGGTTTACCGACTTTGACCCCATTCACACCGGGCGTTTCCGCTTCCGGGTGCTCAATTTCGCTCAAGTCCCTTGCGTCTACCGATTTCGCCACCCGGGCAGCGGGTGCTGAGCGCACAATTCTACAGAAAACCTCAGCCCTGACGCCGTCCATAGACACTTTTGCACATGGCGCTAAATGACTGAATTTGCGAGACTCTCGCGCCATCCACGCGGCACCCCCGGGAGCCATGTCCGAGTCTCACCTCCAAGCGCAGAACCTGCACCTGTGGCGGGGAGACCGACATGTCCTCAGGGGCGTCAGTCTCGCCGTCGGCGGGGGCGAGTGTCTGCTGGTGACAGGATCGAACGGGACCGGCAAGACCAGTCTGCTGCGCACCCTGTCGGGACTGATGTATCCCGAGGAGGGGCAGATTGACTGGGGAGGACGGTCGATCCGCGAGGATCTGCACGCATATCACGCCGATCTTGCTTACATTGGTCACGAACCGCCGCTAAAGCACGATCTTACCGCTACTGAGAATCTGCGGTACTGGGTAGGGGTCCGGCGGAGCCTGAAGCCCAACGAGATCGAGGCGGCGCTGGAGCGGGTGGGGGCCCGGAACTGGAGCGATCGCCCGGTGCGTACGCTCTCTGCGGGTCAGAAGCGTCGGGTGGCGTTGGCGGGACTCGTGCTCATGACCGCGCCCCTGTGGCTGCTGGACGAGCCCACGACGAATCTGGATCGGCAGGGTCAGGAGCTCGTCGCGGCACTGATCCAAGAGCATCTGGCGAAAGGCGGTGTCGCGGTGGCCGCCATCCATCACGAGCTCGGCATCACTGCGCCAGGTGTGCGGCGCCTCGAGCTGGCCAGTGAATGAGTACAGCGGCCCCGTCTCGGCGAGCCTCCAACGACCGCTGGCCGCGCGGGAGGCGGTGGTGAGCAACAACGGCGGGAGCGGAACTCCGCCAGCGGCGGCGGGCGAGGCGATTGTGAGCGCCGGTGCCGGCGCCGGCGAGTCGCCGCTGACCGCTGCGCGACTCATTGTCGCGCGCGACCTGAAACTTGCCTTCCGCAAACGCGGTCAATTGATACAGCCGCTCATTTTCTTTGCCATCGTCACGGCCTTGTTCCCGCTTGGAGTCAGCCCGGAGCTTTCGAGATTGCGTGAAATCGCTCCGGGCGCGTTGTGGATCGGAGCGTTGCTGTCGTCGCTGCTGGCGTTAGAATTTCTCTTTCGGGACGACGCGCACGATGGAACGCTGGAACAGTACGCGCTGTCGGGTCGATCGCTGACGTGGTTGCTGCTGGCCAAGACGGCCACACATTGGCTATTGACGGGACTGCCTCTGGCCTTGATGGCGCCGGTGGCGGCACTCTCCCTGGGCGCGCCGATGGGGGCCGTTCCCGGGATCGTAGGCTCCGTTGCGCTCGGCACCGTGGCACTGAGCCTGATCGGATCCATCGGTGCGGCGCTGACCCTTGGAGTCCGGCGCAGCGGCGCGCTGCTGCCGTTGCTCATTCTGCCGATCTCGGTGCCGGTGTTGATTTTCGGCGCGCGGGCCACCGAGCTTGCGATCACGGGAGAGAGCTACTCGGCGCCGCTGTACCTGCTGGGCGCGATGGCGGTTCTGGGAATTACCCTGGCGCCCCTGGCTTCGGCTGCGGCCGTGCGGATCAGTCTGGAGTAATCGAACAATGGCGTGGACCTGGTTTCATCGTCTCGGCTCGCCGCCGTATATCTACGGCCTCGCGGGGCGATTGACTCCCTGGTTCGCGTGGCCGGCGGCATTACTGATTGCGTATGGCGTGTACGACGGCCTGTTCGTCGCGCCGGCGGACTATCAACAGGGCGATGGCTGGCGGATCATCTTTCTGCACGTGCCCTCGGCCTACATGTCCGTCATGGTTTACACGATGATGGCGGTGTCCGCGGCGGTCGGGCTGATCTGGCGGATCAAGATCGCTCATGCCGTTGCCGCAAGTTGCGCGGTGCTGGGGGCGACTTTCACGTTCCTCACGCTGGCCACGGGCTCGCTCTGGGGCAAGCCGATGTGGGGCACCTACTGGGTGTGGGATCCACGCCTGACTTTCGAGCTGCTGCTGTTGTTTCTCTACCTCGGCTACATGGCGCTGCGATCGGCCTTCGACGACGTGCAGCGAGCCGATCGCGCGAGCGCGCTGCTGGCCGTGGTGGGAGTCATCGACGTGCCGATCGTTCACTATTCCGTGATCTGGTGGAACTCGCTCCACCAGGGTCCGTCGCTGTTGAAATTCAGCAAGCCCTCGATGCCGCCGGAAATGTACCTGCCGATCCTGGCGATGATTCTCGGATTCACGCTGCTGTTCGCGGCGTTGTTGATGACGCGTCTGCGGGCGGAAGTGCTGAACAGGGAGCGTGCGGCAACCTGGATTCGCGAGGTGGTGGAGGCATGATTCAGTTTCTCGACATGGGCGGCTATGCCCCGTATGTGTGGCCGTCCTACGGCATCGTCATCGCGGGCATCATCATGAACATCGTCTGGGCGCGGCGTTCGCTGCGGCAGGCGCGGCAGGCCGCCCGCCGGCGGCTTGCGATCAAGGGGGAAACCCAATGACCCCACGGCAAAGACGCATGACACTGGTGCTCGGCATCGTCGCCGGTGTCGCGATAGCAGGCGCGCTGGCGCTGACCGCTTTCCGTCAGAACGTCATGTTCTACTTCGATCCCACGGCGGTCGTCTCGGGGAAGGTTCATCCGGGAGAGCGGTTCCGGCTGGGCGGGATGGTGGTGAAGGGCAGCGTTCACCGGGAGCCCGGTAGCCTCGAGGTGCACTTCGTCGTCACGGACTTCGCAAAAGACGTCCCCGTGACCTACGACAAAGTGCTGCCCGATCTCTTCAGAGAAGGCACCGGAGTCATCGCTCACGGTCGCATGGAGAACGGCACCTTCGTGGCGGATGAAGTTCTGGCCAAGCACGACGAGAACTACATGCCCCCGGATGTAGCGAAATCCTTGAAGCGGAAGCACGGAGAGGCGCGAATGGATATTCCCCAGGACGGGCAGACGCCCGCAACACCTTCGGCAGGGTCCTGACATGTTGCCCGAACTAGGTCAATTCGCCCTGATCCTCGCGCTGCTGCTGGCAGCGTTGCAGGCGTTCTTCGGCATCGTCGGGCCTGCGCTCGGCCGCGATCGATGGGCAGCGGCGGTCACGCCGGCCGTGGCCGGCCAGTTCGTCATGATCGCGACGGCGGTCGGATGTCTGATCGCATCCTTCGTCTCGAACGACTTCTCCGTGCGCTACGTCGCCGAGAATTCCAACTCCGCGCTCCCGCTGTTCTATCGTGTGGCCGCGCTATGGGGCGCTCACGAGGGGTCCCTGTTGCTGTGGATCCTCCTGCTGGCCCTCTGGACTGTGGCCGTGGCATTCGTTGCCACCAAGCTCCCCCGGCGTTTCGCCGCGCGGGTGTTGGGAGTCCTCGGCGTGGTCAGCTTCGGATTCCTGCTGTTCACGCTGGCCACTTCGAACCCGTTTCTGCGCATCGATCCGCCGCCGCCCGACGGAGTGGACCTCAATCCCATCCTGCAGGATTTCGCACTCGCGGTTCATCCACCGATTCTCTACACAGGGTACGTCGGGTTCGCCGTCGCCTTTGCGTTCGCGTGCGCGGCAATGCTCGAGGGGCGTATGGACCAGTCGTGGGCACGCTGGACACGCCCATGGACTACGGCGGCGTGGAGCTTCCTGAGCTGCGGCATCGCGCTCGGCAGCTGGTGGGCCTATTACGAGTTGGGATGGGGTGGGTACTGGTTCTGGGACCCGGTGGAAAATGCCTCGTTCATGCCCTGGCTCGTCGGCACCGCGCTGATTCACTCTCTGGCGGTGACGGACAAGCGCGGGCTCTTCAGGAGCTGGACGCTCCTGCTGTCGATCCTCGCGTTTTCTCTGAGCCTGCTCGGTACCTTCCTCGTGCGCTCCGGCGTACTGGTCTCCGTACACTCGTTCGCAGCGGACCCGCGGCGCGGCATCTTTATCCTTACGTTCCTCGTGATCATGATCGGCGGCGCGTTGGGCTTGTATGCGTGGCGCGCCCCGGCGTTGAAGTCGAAGGCGGGATTCGAGTTGGGCGCGCGCGAGTCGTTCCTGCTCTTCAATAACATCCTGCTCGTGATCGCCGCCGCGACGGTGTTCGGCGGCACGCTCGCTCCGCTGATCTCGGACTCGCTGGGCCTGGGCACGCTGTCGGTGGGCGCGCCGTACTTCAACCCGACATTCGATCTTTCCATGGTGCCGCTGCTGGCGCTGCTCTCGATAGGCATCCACGCCAATTGGAAGCGCGGCAGGCTGAGCGACGCGAAGCGGACTCTCCTGATGACACTGGTGGCGGCCGCGGTGATCGCCATCGGTATCGTCTACGGCATCTATTCCAACGGTAAGCTGCTGACGCCGGTCGCCGCGACCCTCGGGGTGTGGATCGTTCTGTCCTCGCTGGTCGACCCGATCGACCGCTTGCGGCGCAAGATGTCGCTGTCGCGCAGTGTCCTCGGCATGACCATCGCGCATCTCGGTCTCGGGCTGTTCGTCATTTCGCTCACCACAGTGGAGTCCTTCACTGTCGAGCGCGATGTGGCGATGGCGGCCGGCGACCAGGTGAACATCGGCGGGTGGGATTTCAGATTCGACGGCGTGAAGCCGATCGAGGGAGCCAACTACGATGGCATCGGGTCCACAGTGACCGTCACCCGTAAAGGTGAGCCCGTTACGGTGTTGTACCCCGAAAAGCGCCAGTTCTGGGTGCAGCATCAACAGACGACGGAAGCGGCCATCGAGATGCACCGAGGCAGCAACCTGTTCATCGCGCTCGGCGACGATCTGGGCGGAGGCAAGTGGAGCGTGCGCTTCCAGATCCGGCCGCTCGTCAACTTCATCTGGCTGGGCGCTTTCATCATGGCCGTCGGTGGGGCAGTGGCTCTCTCCGACCGGCGCTACCGGCTCGACAAGGCCGCGGAAGTCTCGCCCGCAGCCGCCTCAGGCACGGCGACGGAGCAACCCGGGTGAAAGCTCGCTTTCTGATCCCTCTAGGGGCATTCGTACTGCTGGCCGTCGTTCTGGCCATCGGTGTGAAGCACTCGCCCGACAACGGCGTCATCAAGTCGCCGCTGATCGATAAGCCGGTGCCGGAGTTCAACCTGCCGCATCTGCAGGACCCCAACTCCACGCTCAGCACCAAGGACCTCAAAGGCAGGTGGTACCTCATCAACGTCTGGGGCGTCTGGTGTGCCACGTGCCACGAGGAGCATCCGTGGCTTCTCGCGTATCAGAAGCAGAACGTGGTTCCGATCATCGGCATCGACTGGAACGATCAGGATGCGGCCGCGATGCAGTACCTCAGCCAGGAGGGCAATCCTTATTCGAGCGTCATCGTCGACCGCGACGGGCGAACGGCCATCAATCTCGGGGTCTACGCGGCACCGGAGTCATTTCTCGTGAATCCGGACGGTCTCATCGTCTACAAGTGCACAGGCGCGCTGACTCAGGAAATCTGGCAGCGCGAGATTCTCCCGCGAGTGCAGAAAACGGCGGCCAAGACGTGAAGCGCAGAATCGCCATCGTGTTGTGGCTGGTGTGTAGCGCCGCGGCGGTCTATGCAGTCGATCCGGCAAGGTTGTCGGACCCGCAACTGCAGGCGCGCTACGAGACACTCACCCACGAGTTTCGCTGCGTGACCTGCCAGAACACCACCATTGCCGACTCCGAGGTCGAGCTGGCCGGCCAGCTGCGTCGTCAAGTCCGGGAGATGCTGGTCGCGGGCAAATCCGATCAGGACATCCGCGACTACATGACGGCGCGCTACGGAGACTTCATCCTGTTCAAGCCGCGGTTCGCAGCCCGCACTGCGTGGCTTTGGTTCGCACCCGGCGTGATGCTCCTCGTGGGTCTCCTCGTAGCCGTGCGCGTGGTACGTCAACGATCGGCACTCCTGGCGCAAGACAACGAGCCCATCGAAGAGGATCTGCGAACCTGATGACCACCTTTCTTGTCCTGGCGGCCGTGCTGATTGTCATCGGCGTCGCTGCGGTCGCCGTACCGCTACTGAAGAGCTCCACGAACGCGCCGGCACCGGCGCCTTGGGCGGCCTTGGGGGCGGCTGGCGTGCTCGTCATCGGGTCAGGCATTCTTTACGTGACGTGGAGCAATTGGTCCTGGCACACGCCTTCCGAATCCGTCGACAACCCGCGCACGATGGTTGCAAGACTCGCGCGCAAGCTCGAACGCAATCCGGACGATCCCAAAGGCTGGCTGATGCTCGGCCAGTCGTATACGGTCCTCGAGGAATACCCGCTCGCCGTTCGCGCGTACGAGCGCGCAAATCGCATCTCAGGTGGGAAGAGTGCGGAGGCTCTCGTCGGTGAAGCCGAGGCGCTCGTGCTCAGCGATGCTTCGCAGATTGAAGGCAGGGCAGGGCGACTCGTCGAGCAGGCGCTCGCGATCGATCCCAGCTCCGCCAAGGCTCTCTTCTATGGTGCCGCCTCCGCGGAGCGTCGCGGAGACCTTCCCACTGCGCGTGATCGCTTTACCCGCCTACTGGCGCTCAATCCTCCCGAGAAGGTTCGCCCGCTCATCGAGCAGCAAATTGCCGCAATCAATCAGCAGCTGGGGTTGTCCGCCTCATCCGGTAATGCATCTTCGGCCGTCGCGGACTCACCCGCGCACGCCAGCGGTACACCGGCCGTTCGAGTGACGGTGAGTCTGGCTCCGAAATTGGCCACGTCCGCTGCGGATTCCGCACCGCTCTTCGTTTTCGTGCGCGATCCTCAGCAGCCAGGGCCGCCGCTCGCCGTCAAGCGCCTCACGAGCCGCTTTCCGCAGACCGTGGAGCTCACTGAAGAGGACTCGATGGTGCCGGGACGCAAGTTCTCCGCCGGGCAGAAAGTTCAAGTCGTGGCGAGAATTGCGCGCTCGGGAAACCCGCTGGCCGGAAGCGGCGATCCGTTCGGCGAAACCGCGTATCAGGTCGGGCATGATGGCCTGGTGAGCGTGGTCATCGACCGCCTCACCCCCTGAAGTTACCGAGAGCACAGTGACGGGGACGACATCGATTGCACCCGCCGACTCGCTGCGCTTCCTGTCCGCGCCGGCGTTGCTGCCCGCCTATCTGAAGATCCTCCTGTCGCGCAAGCCGAGGCTTGCCTCCGGCAAGATCCCGCGTATCGAGGCCGCGCTGAGTGAGTTCAGGATCGATCTCCGCAAGCTCGCCCGCTACAGGGCTGTGTGCGGCGAGCCTGCATCGACGCAGCTACCGATCGCCTTCCCGCACATCGTGGCGACGCCGCTCCACCTGGCGATGCTCGCCTCGGATGCGTTTCCCCTGAACCTGTTCGGTGTGGTGCACGTGCGCAATCGAATAGTCCAGAGACGCCCACTGCACATCGAGGACACCGGCGAGGTCCATTCTTACATCGAGCCGGACGGCGTGACGCATCGCGGCCAGGAGCTCCGATTGCAGACGGACATCCGGGTCGGTGGAGAGACGATCTGGTCCGAAACGTCCACGCTGCTGTGTCGCATCGCACAGCAATCCAAGCCCTCGGGCGCCCCGGCGCGCGATGTCCAGCAGACTCTGCAAGAGAATTTGCACACGGAAGCCTTCACCATCCCCGCCTCAACGGGACGCCGCTATGCGCGCGTATCCGGAGATTTCAATCCGATTCACATGACGGACTTTCTCGCGCGCATGTTCGGGTTCAAGCGCGCGATCGCGCACGGCATGTGGACTCTGGCGCGGTGCGCCGCGGCCATCGGCTCCAGCGCTTTTGCCATGCCCTGCACGCTGGATGCGGCTTTCAAGCTCCCCATCTCCTTTCCTGCCGCTGTGGTCCTGGAGAGTTGGTCGGCGCGCGCTGAGGTCGGTTTCGCCCTGCGCGGCTCGCAGGGCGCCCGGCGAGCCCACCTGATAGGGAAAGTCTCTCCCAACTGAGGGTCCATCCGGCATGCCTCTTGCTGGTTCACTGTGGCTCGCGGGCGGACGTCCGCGTTCGCGGTTACCGAAGGTCGCACATCGCTTGCTGCCCCTGTAGTTGCTCGCGAGCCCTGGATGAATGAAATCGGAGGAGACTCGTAATGGCTCAAGCACCAACTCAGGACGGACGCACCTCGAATCGGGGATTCGCGTCGATGAACGCAGAGCGGCAGCGTCAGATAGCAAGCATGGGCGGCAAAGCGGTTCCAGATGAGAAGCGCAGTTTCTCGCAGAATCGTCGGCTGGCCGCGGAAGCCGGCCGTAAAGGCGGCCAGAGCGTCCCAGGCTCGAAACGCAGCTTCTCGCAGAACCGGGAGCTCGCAGCGGTCGCGGGCCGCAAGGGCGGTCAGAGCGTCCCTGACGAGAAGCGTAGTTTTTCCCAGAACCCGGAGCTCGCAGCGGAGGCCGGTCGCAAGGGAGGCCAGGCCAGTCACGGTGGAAGCGGATCGGACAGCAGCGGCCGTTCGGCCGGAGAGCGACAAACGGAAGGATAGTGCAGCGATCGGTCGGCACCTCGAGGGGCTGCACGGACGCGGCCCGACACGTACCAAGGGACTAAGGGCTTTGCAAGGGCAGACGCGACGTCGTCCGCGTCGGTCCGTTGCAAAGTTTTCCCTCCCGTTTGAAGAACTTTCTCAGGCGGGGCCGTAGGCATCTTCGGAGCGGGGTCGTGACCACCCTGTGGACAGGGCGGCTGGCTACAGCCGCAACGTCACCAACCACGCCCCCATTCCGATCAAAGCGATGCCCAGCCAGTTGAGGGCCGATAAGCGCTCGCCCAGGAAGGCGACACTGAACAGCGCGACGAGCACGACGCTCAACTTGTCCAGAGGTGCGACGCGCGCCGCGTCACCGGCACTCAGCGCTCGGAAGTAGCACAGCCACGAGGCGCCCGTGGCGAGGCCGGAAAGCGCCAGAAACAAATAAGTGCGGCCCGAAGCGCCCGCCACTGACCGAATCTGGCCGCTGACGATTACTATCGCGCTCAGCACGACCAGAATGACGACGGTGCGAATCCAGGTAGCCGCATCCGGGTTGACGTGCTCGACGCCGACTTTGGCGAACACGGCGGTCAGGGCGGCAAAGCACGCCGACAACAATGCCCACAGGATCCAGGCCGGCACGGGGCGCGTCACGGCGGCAGGGTGGTGTGGAAAGTCAACATGGCGCCCCCTTCGATGGGCACAACGTTGAAGCCGGAATAGGCCTGACGTCCGTGACGATTCATCACGAAGTGGGCGGTGGCGATCCCGAGCCCCGCTCCAGCGACGGTATCCGACAGCCAATGAGCGTTGTGCTTCAGGCGCTCATACGAGCTGACCGCGCCCAGTCCGTAGCCCAGCAGCCGGCGCAACCAGCGCACGTCGTCGTTGCCCGACTCCGCAATCACGGTACCCACTGAAAACGCCAGGGACGAATGCAGCGACGGAAACGAGCTGCCGCCGCCACCGAACTTGCTCGAATCGGCCGTGTCGTTGGGACCCTCGCGACGGATGGCGAGCTTCATCACCAGCGCCGAGGCGGTACCGAGCACGCCCGCCTCGATCATCTCTCCTGTCTCGCGCATCCCGTCGGAATCGCGAACGAGTCCGGCATAGAACCACGTGGCGCCCACGGCGGCGACTGCTGGCAGTGCATCCTGCACGTCGTGAGTGCTCGTGGATGTCAGGTTGCCCACGTAGGTACCGGTGGTGAAATGCCTGCGGACCTGGTCGTCGTAATGGTGAGCTGCGGCAATCGCAGCCACCGTGCCTCCGAAATACATCCAGTCCTTTGCGTCCCAGTGCAAGGGGGAAGTCACGTAGGCCTTCGTGTCGGCAGCGAAGGTGGAGAGCACTCCGGACTGCGCCTGGGAGGCGCCGCTGTCATTGTCGACATTCCGGCCGACATTCTGTGCCGAGACCATGCGGGCCACGCAGAGCCCTGACGCTGCGCACACGAGCAGCCGCAAAAGAAAGCGATTCACTCAGTCTCCTTCATCGAGGTCGATATGTTATCCAAGCCGGGAGGCGTGTCGCCAGCGACCGACGACCTCCTGACGCCTCGCTTACGCGCGTCAACCGATTTCACTCTCGTCCGCTTTGTGCCCACAGACGTCTCCTTAACAGACGTTCGGCCCCCGACATTGCAACCGAGGAACCGGACATGTACTGCAAACCGATCACACACGCCCTCTGCGGCGGCTTGCTCCTGAGTTTGTGCGCTTGTGGCGGAGGAGGAAACTCGCAGGATCTGAGCTCGGCCGCGAGTAGCGGCGGCGGCTCGACCGCGAGCACCGGAACTGTCCCGCTGCTCGTCAGCGATGATAGCGCGGAAGACTGGGCGACCATCGGCGTCAAGGTGCTGAGCATTGCGCTGAAACCCCAGGATGGCAGCAACGCTGTGACGGTATACACCGCCCCTTCGCCCGCTCCGGTGGTGAATCTCGAGGAGCTCGACCAGCTCTCTGAGATCCTCGGCAACGTGAGTGTTCCGACGGGTACCTACACCGGCGCCATCGTCACAGTGGGCGGCAATCAGGGCGATGTCACCCTGACAGTCGCCGCGGACCCCGAGTCGGGGTTTGCGGGCACGCCGGGCGCGACCGTCCCGGCGAACCAGATTCAGATTCAGGGCGGGCAGGGTGCCGCTCCGAATCGCACGGTACCGATCGGTGTGTCCTTCGACTCTCCGCTGGTCGTGAGCCCAGGTCAGAACAACGCGCTCGATCTCGAGTTCGATCTCAATCACCCCGCTTTCATCGTAGGCCATACGCCTCCTGCGGCGGCTGGCGCCACTCTCTGGGCGGTGAACTTCAAAGGCCCGGTGCGGCACCGTCCGATCCGCGACATCACGCGTCTCGTCCTGCGCCACACCTACGGCACGGTGTCGGGAGTGGCCTCGGACAACACTGCCGTCACGATCGCCAAAGACTTCCCGGCGATGCCGGCGAGCAATCCCGAGACGGCGGTGAGCACCTCGCAATCCTTGCAGATCCTCGCCGACTCGACCAACGGGACGCTCTTCTACGATGTCGACGCGAAGACGAGGACGACTATCAAGGACTTCTCTGCGGAAGCCGCCTCGCTCGTCGGTAAGTACGTGCGCGTCGCGGCACGGTATCAGCAGAACGGCACGCTGGTCGCGGTGCGGATGTGGGCGAGCTCGACGTTCAACAATGTGTGGGTGAGCCCGGAAGGGCACGTGCTGCACGTGAATGCCGCGAACACCCGCATGTGGGTGTCGGACGAGTCCGGCATTCCGGTTCTCCTGACCATCGATGCGAACACGCAGTTCTACTTCCGCACCCCGCAGAACGCGCTGGCCGATGCCACTCCGATCGGCACCGGCCCGTCGTTCCTGGCTGCCAACAATCTCGTACGCGGTTTCAAAGTCCATGTGAGCGTCGTCGATCCGCTCGCCACTCCGTTGGTTGCGGATAGCGTCGACATCGAGACGGCGGCGTACGACGGACGCATCTCGGGGTCCAACAGCACCGGCTTTACCTACACTCGTCACTTTGCGACTCTCTCGGACGACTACACGATCGCTCTCAACTACATCGCAGACGCGACGCCTAACGGAATGGATTCGAGCGGTCACGCGATCGCCGGCTTCAAGTGGTGGAACTTCGCGTATCCCACGTTGGTCACCAGCGGCACCGATGCAATTGCCGATTACGTGACCGCGACCAACGCGGGGGTCGACTTTGGGGGCACCGCGGGCACCGTGACGGCCTGGGGCCGTTCGAATGCGATCTGGAACGATCCGGCCAATGCGAACGGCTGGTCGGCGCGGTGGACCCTCCTGGTGCCCACGCCGATTCCGCTAGGCACCGTCGCGACGCCCGTCGCCAACGACGCCTTCACGATGACCGTCGCAAACGGCACGAACCCTGCCACTGTGGCCCTGAGCACCACTTCCGGCTCCGCAACGCTCGTTTATCAAGTCGATCGTACGGGCGGTGTCGTCACCGTGAGCTCTATCGACGCCACCACGCCCGCGGGATTAACTGCTCTGACGAGCGGCCTCACAACGGGCGCGACGGTGAAGGTCTACGGGGTGCCTCAGGCGGATCACACCTTGAAGGCCTACGTGTTGACCTTTTACACCGGTGACATGCCGATGAACTGAGAAAGGAACCGCCGCCACGCGAGGCGCTGCTGCCTCGCGCAGGTGGCGGGCCTCTTTGTTCCTGGTATGGCGCAGCCAGCCCCATCGGCGCTCCGCAGCGTCGTTTTGCCGCAACGCGTCCCCGGCCGGCACGCGGACAGGTATACAATTGTCCACGCACGGCGGCCCGTCGTGCTTGTACCCGGATGGACATGCGCCTCGCGAACATCGCCCCGCAAAAGGCAATCCTGGCGGCGTCCTTGCTGCTCTACTTCGGTAGTCTTTTGTTTCCGGCCGTGGAATACGATGCGATGAGCTCACGGCCGCAGACCGCGGCAGCGATCGACGCGGGTCACCTGTGGCACCACCCACTGGGGCAGGTCGAAATGGCCCCCGGCTATTTCCACCTGGCCTTCGGATGGCTGGGCATGCTGCTGCCGCCCCAATTCACTCCGCTGGGCTGGCTGGCCAATCCCGCCTACTTCCTCGCTTTGCTCACGGCACGCTGGGGAAGGGGCGCGCTAGCCCGATCACTTGCGATCGGTGCGTTGGGGCTCGCCGCTTGCAGTCTCGTGGTGGTCAATCTCTCCCCGATGCGTGTCCTGTTGCACGATCCTGTTCCGCAATTCTGGTCCGCGATCCGCCCCCTCGCAGGCTACTGGCTGTGGCTGGCGGCAATTGCAGCAATGAACCTCTACGTCTTCCGCTTGCCGGCGCCCTCAGGGGACAAAAATTAAGTGAAGCCGGCGGTGTGATCCGCATCACGGAATCACACCGCCGATCCCTGTGCAGCTACCGCTCGTCGGGGACCCCGGCGGGTCCCCGCCTCAGGCCGCAACATGCGCGGCATGGAAAAAGAGCGCGGTTTTACTCTCATTGAGGCGATGCTTGCCCTCGTCGTGCTGGGGATCCTGGGGGCCATCGCCGTTCCCACGTTCAGGCAGTTCACGTCCAACACGCGAGTGAGCGCCGCCACCAACGGTCTGGCGAGCGCTCTTGCGCGGGCGCGCAATGAAGCATTGCTCCGGAGCACTCCGGTGAGCGTATGCGCGGCGTCGGATGCGAACCTGAACGCTTGTGGGACCCAGTGGACCCAGGGATGGATCGCCTTCATCGACGTGAACGGGTCGGGCAGCATCGATCCTACCGAGTCAGTCCTTCAGACGTGGCCCGCTCCTGGAGGCACGATCTCGATCAACTCGAGCAACAACTTCGTTCAGTACGACC
>Ga0070681_10001797_pt1 | contig 19276 bp, 16 predicted proteins | sample KBSC83BmetaG_FD_65650 | JGI IMG/M metagenome (GOLD analysis project Ga0070681, IMG submission 65650) | Corn rhizosphere microbial communities from Kellogg Biological Station, Michigan, USA - KBS C8-3B metaG | ecosystem: Host-associated > Plants > Roots > Rhizosphere | place: USA: Michigan... | reverse complement strand
CGTCCAAGTTGGCCGCCAGCTCTGCGCGCAAGGACGCCGCCACATTCGCTTCGCGGCGCTCGTACAGCACGGAGTCGAGCTCGCGCGAGTTGAAATAGCGCAGCACCAGGCGACTGGCGGATTCCCGGATGAGGGATTCCGGGTCGGCCACCGTATAAACCGATTGCTCGGCGGCCTCGTCGGAGAGTCCCACACGATACAATACGCTGATCTCGGTGCTTACACTCTGGAAGCCCTCCTGGCCGGTGCCGCGGCTCGGGACCAGATAGTTGGCCTGTCCCGGATGCGAGCTTTCCCAGAGGCGGTTGAGGGAGGCTGGCGGGGGCGCCTCGGCGGCCACGGCCTGTTCCTTCTCCTGTGGCGCGGCCGGATCGACACCGATGGCCACCGAGTGGATGGTCCCGTATTCGACCGGGCGCAACCGCCCCAGGGGCCAGGGCAGGAGCAGATGCAGCCCCGGACCCAGCACGGCCACGGGTGCGCCGAAGCGCTCGTAGATACCCCGTTGTCCGAGATCTATGAGCTTCACCCCGGTCAGAAACCAGCACAGCAGCGCCGTGCCCAGGATCGCCGGGAGAATGGCGGCGCTCAGGAATTTCAGGGCCCAGCTGCGCGCAAAATCCAACCCGAGATGAGTGCGCAGCAGGTTGCCCGGGGCACGCGGACCGCCGGTGATCAGGGAAGCGAGCAGACTCTCCGTGACGGCCGTCGCCTCCGCGGGAGCCGGCGCCGGCAGAAACATGCGGGCGAGCGCGCGTATGCACAGCTCGGACGCCACCAATCCCGGCACGCAGATCAGCACCAGGAGGGGCCAGCGCACCCACGCGAGCTGGGCGCCACGACCGAGCTCGATGAGCGCGGCCGCCACGAGCAGCAGCGTCGTGAGCAGCAACAGGCGCCGCAACGCCGGTGCCTCCGGAAGCTGCGGCGCCGGAAATGCGTTCATGACGCGCTCGGCGACCAGCGAGACGAATGCGAGCGCGAAGACGAAAGCCGCCGCCAGATTGGCCGTGGTGGCTGCGCCGGCGGCCGCGCCCTCCGTATCGCCCATCGGCGCCGCAGGCCAGGCGAACTTGACCACCAGCCAGATCAGTACGGTTCCCAGGGGTACGATGAGCGCCTGGGTGGGCCTCGCGGCGAACCCGGGATCATCCCAGGGCCGTCGCGCGCGAGGCGCGGAAGCACCCTCGGCGAATCGGAAGCGAGCCCAAGTCAACGCCAGCGTGCCCAGGAGCGCCGTGAACGGTAACAACAGGGACACCAGCACCAGCGCGGTCAGGCCCCCGGCGATGCCCTCGCGCGCGATCGCGCGTGCCTGCGGAAGCACCGTCGCAGGCAACAGGGCGGCGAACAGGAACAGCACGACGGCACAGAGCTCTATGGCAAATAGCCACGTCAGCCGCCGCACGAGGCGATGCGATCGGGGCGCGACCCCCTCCGCCGGCGCCGACTCGGGACCTGGATTTTTCATTGACGATGCTTGCGCGGAACGAGTGAACAACTGCGGTTAAGATAACGCAAAGTACCCGACGGTGCAGATTGTGACCAGCTTGCGGCTGAACTGGAAAGTGATGGTGGGGGCGCTCGCGCTGCTCGCAGCAGCGGCGTTCGCCATGGATCTGGCCAGTCAGCATCAGGCCTGGGAGCGGCGTCTGCTCACCGCGCTGCCTGACCAAGTGGTGGCCGACCCGCAGCTGGTGCGCTTCGCGATCGCCGAGGCTCGCCCCCTTTACGCCCGGCATTGCGCCGCCTGCCATGGCCGTGACATGCACGGCAACCCGGCATTGGGTGCTCCGAATCTCAGCGACTCGACCTGGCTGTACGGGTCGGGCACCGTTTACGACATCGAGCGCACGCTGCTGTACGGCGTTCGCTCGGGGCGCAGCAAATCACACAACATCACCGACATGCCGGCGTTCGGCCTGACCGGCAGGCTCAGCGACGGCGACATCCGCAGCGTCGTGCAATATGTCCTGCAGCTCAGCGGCGACAACTACGATCCGGCCGCGGCCAACGAGGGCCGGCGGGTGTTCTACGGCAACGCCAATTGCAGCGACTGCCACGGCATGGATGCGCGCGGGGACTCCGGATACGGCGCGCCCGATCTGACCCGCAACGTGTGGAACAGCGGCGGCAGTGCGGAGGATCTCTACCGGGCGATCTATTTCGGCGAGCACCGTGTCATGCCGGGGTGGCGCGGAGTACTGCCCCTGGAGCAGATTCGCGCCCTGGCCGTGTACGTGTACTCGGTATCGCATCCAACACCGGCGCAGGCCGCCAACACTTACGCGCAATCCACGACGACACCCGGTAGCGCGGCCGAGTAATGAACATGGCTACACCTGATATCGATGTACGGCCGGCGCGGGGGCGCCTCGCGGCGTTGCTCGCATCCCGGCCACAACGCAGTGCCCTGCTCCCTTCGATCGGGATTGCCGCGGGACTGCTGCTTGCAGCGCTCGGAGTATTTCATCGGGCTCCGCCGGACCGCAGCACGGTTCCCGCCGGCTATGCCGCTCTGGTGAATCAGAAGGGCATCCTCACCAGCGACCTGATCTCCCAATCGGTCGCGGAGCTGGGCAAGCCGTTCACGGAGGTCACCCCTGCGGAGCGGGCCCGCGTGCTGCACGAGATGATCGACGAGGAGCTGTTGGTCCAGCGGGCGCTGGTGCTCGATTTGCCGGAGACGACGACGGAGGTACGCGAGGCGATGACGGGAGGCGTCAATGCACAGGTCGCCGCGCCGTTGCTCGCGCAGCAGCCGACGGATGAGCAGCTGCGCGCCTACTACGATGCGCACCGCGCCAAGTACACTGCCGATGGCTCCATGAACGTGCGCGATCTGGTGCTGCACATCGGCGGCTACGAGAACGCCGATCAGAGCATGGCCCAGGCGAACATCGATGCGACCGAGGCGGTCTATCAGCTGCGCTCGGGCGCATCCGCGGACTATGTCATGGAGCACTTCGGCTTCAACGACTCCGGAAGAATGAGATTCGGCAACGAGCCGGATTTCGCGGCGAAGCTGCACCTCGGTCCGACCCTCTATCCGGCCGCGACACGTCTGACGGAAGGCCAGGTCTCCGATCCGGTCGCCGACACCGACGGCCTGCATGTGCTGATCATGGAGCAGCGCCGTATGCCGACGATCGCGGATTTCGCCAGCGCGCGCACTGCGGTCTACGCCGATTACCGCGAGGACATTGCCAAAGCGGCGCAACACGAGAACGTGAAGATCCTGCGCGGCCAGGCGCAGATCATCCTCGCGCCGGGAGAATCCGAGTGAGGCGCGTACTCCTGGCGGCGTTGTGTCTGTTCGCGTGCGCTGCCCACGCGGCTCCCCTGCCGACCGGGAGCGCCAATGTCAGTTACACAGTTTGGACCGTGTCAGATTCTTCCGTGCTGCTGAAATTCCTGCTCCCCACAGCCGTCGCTCAGTCGCTGACCGGAGCGGAAGTACCGCTGCTGACGACCCGGAGACTGGGCGACTACATCCTGCAGCACGTGGATGTCGAGGCCGCCGGCCACGCGTGTCCCGCGATCGACCAGGGCTACGATCTGGGGAAGGTCGATCCGCTTGCCGTCGGAGCCGACAGGTATGGCTTCGAGATTCTGTTCCGGTGCGCCGGCGGTACCGCCAGCGGACTGGTGCTCCACAACCACGCGGTGTTCGCCCTCTCTCCGGGACACATCGACTTCGCGCGGATCGAGAGAAACGGTCGCGCGGTCGAGCAACTCTTCACCGCCGGCCAGCAGCGGCTGCCCATCGGCACCCAGCTGAGGCCCGCCAGCTTCGGGTCCTACGTACGCCTCGGAAGCCTGCACCTGTCGTTCGGCCTCGACCGGCTGTGCTTCCTGCTGGGCTCGCTCCTGTTGGTCCGCGGCCGCAAAGAGGCCGGCTATGCCTTCGCCGCGCTGATCGCAGGCTACCTGGCCTCGCTCGCCGTTGCCGCCTCCGGCTGGGTGGTACCGCGCCCTGCGCTTCTGGAAGCGTTCATGGGCTTCATGGTCGCCCTGCTCGCGGCTGTGATCACCCTGCGTGAGCTGAAACGCCCGCGTGTTGCATTGCTCGGCTGCCCTGCCCTGCTGGCCGCGCTTGCACTGGGCACTGCATTCACGCACGCACACTGGGCAGCGCTCGTGCTCTTCGGCGGCGCTCTGTTTGCCGGCAGCCTGCTCGAGGTATCCGCAGGGGTCCGGCAGAGCTGGCTGCTGCCCATGGCGGTCGTCGGCTTCCTGGACGGTTTCGCTCTGCCTGCGGCGCTCGCGCCGCTCAACCTGCCGATGCGCTCGCAGCTGTGGATGACGGCTGGGTTCGATGCGGGCGCTGCGCTCCTGGCGGCGTTGGTGATGGGTGTGCCGCTGGGTGTGTACGCACTGGTGCGTAAACGCGCGGCCCGGCCGGCCGGGATTTCCGATCTGTCCGCCAGAGCGCGGCTGAACCCGCGCGCCTGGGTCAACGAGCTGGCCGCTGCGGGTCTCGGGGGCCTGGGTACGTTCTGGCTGGTGAGTCGGCTGTACGCCTGAGCGGCGGCTCAGCGGTCCTTCGCCGCGGTCGTCGTCTCCGAGAAGCTCCACACGCCCACCGGTTTGCGGGCGCTCGTGACCAGCAGCTTGCTGGCCACGTTCGTGGTATTCATTCCAGTCACTTCATAGAGCGCCTCGAACGGCCCGTTCGGGAGGTGCTGGCTCAGCTGGCGCAGCGAGTTGATCCCTGTCAGAGCCTCCCCGGCCTGCATGAGCCCGACGTCGCGCATGCCGGCGATGATGAGCATCTGGTTGCCGCTGGGTCCCTCGAAGCCGGCGATCAGGCTGTACTCGCGGTAGGTCAGCGGTCCGGACTCATCCTGCGGCCGCGCATAGCGGTCGCCTGCCTGGCTGACATACCGGGCGTGCGTCTTGTCATCCAACAGCTCGTCATAGCTGCTGCCTACCGAGAAGCGCGATCCCGAGAAGGTCGGATCCGCCAGCATCCCCAGGCCGCTCAGGTAGCCTACGTACACCACGTCGGTGGACTTGAGCGCATCCGGCTCCAGCTCCGACATCATGCGGATGCGGATCGGGCGGTGCGTGGAGGCCAGCAACGGCATGATGTCCGCCATGACATACGCGCTCGAGGTCGGCAGATACGACAGCTGCGCGTCCATGTACTTGTCGGCCATCTGCGGATGTTCCATCAGGTACTGGTCCAGGTCGCTGCGGGAGTTGATCGAGAACTCCCGGACCAGGCGCTGCGGCTGCGACAGCGCGTCGGTTTCGGCAAAAATGTAGTAGTCGCCCAGCACGACGGTGATGGGGCGAGTGTCCTGGATCAGCCTCGACCAGACCGGATTCGCGCTGAGCTGCGCGATGTGATTGCTCTCGCGGTGCTGCCACAACAGTGCGGCAACTGCTCCGACGGCAAGCAGCAGCGTGAGAGCGGCGAACGTTGCGATCTTCCACGGATTGCGCACACGCGGCGCTGGCGGCACGACCTCCACCGCCGTGGCCTCGCTCGGAGGATGCTCGAGAACCAGGCGATACTCCCCCTTGGGAATGGTGAGCCGCTCGGGGCCGATCTCCGGATGCTCCGCGTAGAACTCCTCGAACTTGCGACGGAGCTTGTGGATGTAGACGCGGACCGCGGCATCCTGGGAGACGTCGAAGTCGGTTCCACGACCGAACACCTCGACGGCGATCACGGACTCCTTGGGTACCTTGCCGGTGCGGGAGCATTCGACGAGGTAGTCGAAGAGGCGGCGCAACTGGTCGGATCGCCCCAGTACTTCACTGGCACGGATGCGCCCGGCGTGATCGTCGATCTGGGCTGTGTCGGACATTGCGCGGTCGGAGCCGGCGGGCTGCGGGACTGCAGAGGATGTTAACACGCGCCGTTAACACCTGATAACACCAATTATATCAATAGGTTAAAACGCCGCCAGCGGCAGCGAGCGCGTACCTGCTCGTCAACCTTCGTCATCGGCGCCGGCTCAGCGCGATGGCCGCCATGCCGGTGGCCGGCACGCCAACGGCAATGGCACTCGTTGTGACTCATTGAGCGGCGGAGCGCGGAACCAGACTCGGCACGCACCGATCCATGGCGCGCGTATAGTTTCGAGTATGGCGACGCCGGAATCCTCAGCTTGGCCGCCACTACCGTATGCGCAGTGGCGCGACACCTGCGCGACGTTGCACCTGTGGACGCAGATCGTGGGGAAGATTCGTCTGCAGCAGACCCCGTGGCTCAACCATAGCTGGCACGTCCCCCTCTACGTCACGGCCAGGGGTCTTACGACTTCGCTGATCCCCTATGGCGAGCGATCGTTCGAGATGCTCTTCGATTTCAACGACCACGCGCTCAGGATCGACGTCAGCGACGGGGCGCGCCGCCAGGTGGCCCTGCGGGCGCGCAGCGTCGCTGACTTCCACGCGGCCCTCATGCAGCAGCTCGGCGACCTCGACATGCCGGTCACGATCACCGAGCTCCCCTGCGAGCTCGGGGGCGCGATTCCCTTCAGCAGCGATCGCGAGCACACGGCCTACGATCCCGAGCAGGCCCGCCGCTTCTGGCGCGTTCTCCTGCAGTGCGACCGGGTGTTCAAGCAGTTCCGTACCGGCTTTCTCGGCAAGAGCAGTCCGGTGCACTTCTTCTGGGGCAGTTTCGACCTGGCCGTTACGCGCTTCTCCGGGCGCCCCGCGCCGGTATTTTCAGGCAAGGTTCCGGGCGTAGCCGCAAGTGTCATGCGCGAGGCCTACTCGCATGAGGTGAGCAGCGCGGGCTTCTGGCCGGGCGGTAACGGCATAGACTATCCGGCCTTCTACTCCTACGCGTATCCGGTGCCCGCAGACTTCCACGCGCAACCGGTGATGCCCGATGAGGCCTCCTTCAGCGACGCACTGGGGGAGTTCCTGTTGCCCTACGAGGCGGTGCGGACCGCAGCCGATCCGGAGGCCGCGCTGCTCGTATTTCTGCAGAGCACCTACGAAGCCGCCGCCGAGACGGCGCACTGGGATCGGGGCGCGCTCGAGCGGCCGATCGGGATCGCAGGGATCTGCCCAGACACGGGCGGCTGAGGAGCCGCGGCGCCTAAAGGCGCTGCGGCGAGGCCGGCCATGCGTGCGGTGACGCAGCGGCACGGGTGCGAGGAAACGCACGCGCGTGTGCCACCCCGGGGCCGGGCCCCTCACTTCTTCCGGGACTTCGCTTCGCCGGGGGGCGAGTAGTTACCGGCGAAGCCCGGATCGCACTCGTACGGGTAGACGTGCTGGCCGGGCTGCTTGCTCCAGGCGATGAAGCGCACGCCTCGATTGTCCAGCACCTGGGGATCCTCGAACTCCTGCGTCGACAGCAGCGTCTTGCCGTCCGGGCCCAGCCTGAAGCGCTCCAGCACACGCACGTTCTGGCTGTGATCCAGTCCGTTGTTGGTGATGGTCGCGGGCTCCAGGTGCGTCGTCTCGACGACCAGCGTGTTGCCTTCCCAGTGCCCCGAGGAGAAGCCTTCCGGTGAATGCGGGTAGTCGCTCTCGGGCTTGCGGCCGTCCAGGAAAATGATCCGCACCATGTCGTAGTACTCGAGCTTCATGACGATGAGCGTGTCGCTCTGGAAGATCTCGATGGGAAAAGGCCCCTGCATGGCATACACGATCGAGGGAGGCTTGCAGGCGTTCTCCGGCTTCAGCTGCTCGTAGGGGCTCCATTTTCTGGCGGCCTCGAGGGCGGCGGGCTTGAGCTTCAGGCCGCCGAACTGCCCGGCTGGAAACTCCACCGGCCCGGTGTCGTCGAGGAATACCGTGTTGGGTGCGACCTGCGCCATCAGCTGCGGATCACGCGGCACTTTCATGTCGAGATTCCAGAACCCCGAGAGGTCCGGATGCACGCTCGCCGGCGGCGCTGCCGCGGCCGGGGCCGGCGCAGCCGGGTGAGAGCAGCCAGCCGAGGCGGCCAACATGACGGCCGCGAGTACGGCACTCACAGGAACACGCAAGTGACTACTCCTTCAACGGGGTCGGCTGGGTCCCCACGGCCTCGCCGTTCGCGCGCGTGGCCGCGCGCAGGCGCATGTAGTTCGAGCCATCCCTCGCGGGCCATCCTTCGATGGTGATGGTTTCACCCACGTGCAGGCTCTGCGCACTCCAGCCTCTGCGCCGCAGGATCGATGGGGAGTTCGTCTCGGCACGCCAGATGATCTCATGGCCTCCCTGCCTGACCGCGAGTGTCACCACGCCGTGCGGGTTGGTGAAGCGAAATTCCTTCACCACGCCGGTCACCTTGCGCAGTTGGCTCTGCGTGTCGAAGAACACCGCGAAGGAATGATGCGCAAGGGCGGCGGTGCAGCCAACAGCCAGCAGCAACGACACGCACCATCGCAGGGCGAATCCAAGCTGTTTCTCATGAGGGGCCATGCGACCCAGTATCTCTGATTTCACGCGTGCGACCCTCCAACGTTGGCGGCCCTCTCCACTAGGTGGTACCGTCAGGCCCCCATGCGGATCGACATCCATTGTACCTTCTGCGAGCGTCTCACCGACCCGGCCCTCCTGGGGCGGTACCGGCAAATTCTGACTGAGGAAGAGCGCGGCCGGGAGGCTCGCTTCTACTTCGAGCAGGACCGGCATCGTTATCTGATCACACGTGCGCTGCTGCGGACCACCCTCTCCCGCTACGCCGACATTCCGCCGGAGCGCTGGAAGTTCGTCACGAATACGTATGGCCGGCCGTACATCTCCAATAAGAGTGTCACCAATCTCACATTCAACCTCTCGCACACGCGCAAGCTGGTGGTACTCGCGGTGGCACGAGGCTGCGAGCTCGGCGTTGATACCGAGGATACCCTCACCCGCACGCCGCCACTGGAGATCGCGGACCGTTTCTTCGCGTCCGAGGAGGTCACGAGCCTGCGTGCCCTGCCGCCAGAGCAACGCATGCGACGATTCTTTCAGTACTGGACGCTGAAGGAGTCCTATATCAAGGCTCGCGGCAGGGGGTTGTCCCTGCCACTTGATGAATTCGCGTTCCATTTCCCCGGCGAGCGGCAGGTGAGCCTCACTCTGCAGGCGAAACTGCAGGACGCCGCGGAGAATTGGCGCCTCTGGCAGTGGTGGGTGCAGCGGGCGCCGACCAGCGACGACAGCGCGGCGCCCCCGCAGCAGCACATGTTGGCCTTATGTGCGCAACGAGTCTCGGACGAGGTTCCGCAACTGGTGCTCAGGGAAATCGTGCCGCTCGTGTCCGAGGCAGAGCTGCGAACCACTCTGATTGCCCGCAGCCAGGACGTGTAGCCCGGGGCCTGAGCCTGACAAGGCACGGCCATTGCGCCGGCTGTGTACATGACTGATGAAACCCGCTTCCATTCCGATGGCGGCCCCGCAGGCGGCTGGGGGTCCGTCAAATCACTCGGCTCCATGCTGCGCCGCGAGCACGTCGTCATCGAGGGCGCCAGTGTTCTCATTCACCAGAACAAGCCGGACGGTTTCGCCTGTGTGAGCTGTGCCTGGGGCAAGCCCGCCGAGCCGCACCCGTTCGAATTCTGCGAGAACGGAGCAAAGGCCACGGCGTGGGAATTGACCGCGCGTCGCGCGCCCCCCGAGTTCTTCCTGCAGCACACGGTCCGCGAGCTCGAGACATGGTCCGATCACGACCTCGAGGAGCAGGGCCGCCTGACGGCGCCCATGCGCTGGGACGCGCGTACCGATCGGTACCTGGAGACCACGTGGGAGGAGGCGTTCGCGGAAATCGCCGCCGAGCTGCGCGCCCAGGCGCCGCAGGACATCGTCTTCTACACCTCCGGCCGCGCCTCGCTGGAGGCGTCCTACATGTACCAGCTGATGGCGCGCATGTACGGCTGCAACAATCTTCCGGACAGCTCCAACATGTGCCATGAGAGCACCTCCGTGGCGCTGCCCAAGACGATCGGGGTGGGCGTGGGAACGGTGGCGCTGGAGGACTTCGAGCAGACCGACTGCATCTTCTTCTTTGGCCAGAACGTCGGCGCCAACAGCCCGAGGATGCTGCACCAGCTGCAGGATGCCCGGCGCCGCAACGTGCCGATCGTGACCTTCAATCCGCTGCGCGAGACGGGGCTGATCAAGTTCGTCAATCCGCAGTCGCCCTTCGAGATGCTCAGCGGCGTCACTACACGCATCAGCACCCAGTATCACCAGGTGCGCGCCGGAGGCGACCTGGCTGCCATCACCGGCATCTGCAAGGCGCTCATCGAGGCGGACGACGCGGCCATGCGCATCGGAGATGCGCGGGTGCTCGATGCGGAGTTCATCGCGGAGCACACTCAGGGCTTCGAGGATTTCGCCGCTTTCGTGCGCAGGCAGGACTGGGCGGCCCTGGAAAGCGAAGCGGGCCTCGCGCGCGCGGACATGGAAGCCGCCGCATCGCAATATGCAAGCGCACACGCGGTGATCGCGGTGTACGGCATGGGCTTGACCCAGCATCGAAACGGTGTGGAGAACGTGCAGATGCTGTCCAATCTGCTGCTGCTGAAGGGCAACATCGGGCGGCCCGGCTCAGGGATCTGTCCCGTGCGCGGCCACTCGAACGTCCAGGGCCAGCGCACCGTCGGCATCACCGAGAAGCCGGAGCTCGCGCCGCTGGACAAGCTGAAGGAGCTGTACGGCTTCGAGCCCCCGCGGACGCGGGGGCTGAATACGGTCCAGGCTTGCGAAGGCGTCATCGCCGGCCGCGTGAAGGGGTTCGTCAGCCTCGGCGGCAATTTCATCCGCGCGGTGCCGGACACCGGACCGATGGAAGCGGCCTGGCGCCAGCTGCGCCTGACGGTGCATATCGCCACCAAGCCCAACCGCTCGCACCTCATCCACGGCCAGGTTGCGTACATCCTGCCGTGCCTGGGGCGTATCGAGATCGATCGCCAGAACGGCGTGGCCCAATCGGTATCGACCGAGGACAGCTCGGGCTTCATGCACGGCACCCACGGCTTTCATGAGCCCGCCAGCCCCAAGCTGCGCTCCGAGCATGCGATCGTGGGCGGCATCGCCATGGCGCTGCATCTGGATAAGGTCGACTGGAGCTCCTGGATCAGCGACTACTCGCGGGTGCGCACGGCGATAGAGAACACCTACCCGGAGATTTTCGCGGACTTCGAGCGGCGCATGTGGCAACCCGGAGGCTTTCAACGCCCCATTCCGGCACGGCAGCGCATCTGGAAAACCGCCTCGGGCCGGGCCCACTTCGCCATTCCCACCGCGATGGATGCCGACCCGGACATGGCGCAGCCGGGCGGCAGTGTGTTGCGCCTGCTGACCATCCGCAGCAACGATCAATTCAACACAACGATCTACGGCTATGATGATCGCTTCCGTGGCATCCACGGTACACGGCTGGTGTTGCTGATGAACCCGGAGGACATTGGCCGCCTCGGCTTTCAAGACGGCGATCTCGTAGTGGCCACGACGGTTGCCGATGATGCCGTGCGCGAAGTTCGCGGTCTGCGGGTGACGTCCTATGACATTCCACGCGGATGCGTTGCCGGATACTACCCGGAATGCAACCCGCTGATCCCGCTGTGGCACTGTGCGCAGGAGAGCCAGGTGCCCGCGGCGAAGTCGATTCCGATCCGGATCCGCCGCGCCGCCGCTGTTTCCTGAGGGCTTCCTCTACGGGACCGGGTGCGCCGGAGGCGCCGCGTGCCAGCCCCGCCAAGCCGTGCCGTGCTGGGCGCGGCCGGCCCGCCAACGCCGTCAGAGCACCTCGTCGCGTTGCCTGCCTCCCAGCGCAGCAGCGATGCAGGCGATGAACGCGCCGATGAGCAGCGCCAGTGCCGTGCAGATAGACGCCGCGGCCACGGCCTTGCGGGCCGTATCGGCCGCCTGCCGGACCCTCAGCTCAGCCGCCTCCACCTCACGGGTGACGTTGTCGACCCGCATCTCGGCATCGGACTGAGAAATTCCATTGCGTGCCGCAATGAGCTGAGCGAGATAGGTGCGATCCTCCGCGGTAATCCGGCCACCGTCAGCGATCCCTCTGGCCAGGATCCGCGTCGCCTCGGCACGGGTATCTGCTGAAGGCTCCCTTCCGCCCGCCGACCTGAACAACCTGTCCACTTCGTACCCGCTCACCGCCGAGCTCGGTGCAGCGCTCGCGCTGCCGGACGCGCCAACGCTTGCCTGCACGGCATCGGATGCGCCAGCGGCAGCCGCTCGGGCGCCAGCCCCCACGGCGGACGAGCCCGCCATCGCGGTACCCAAAGCAACAACCAACGTCGCCAAGGCCCAGGTCACGAGACCATGTGCGGTATCTCGAAAGAACACCTCGTGCGTGTGCGCACCTGTCCACTTCGTGCGCAGACGGCCCGTCACATAACCTCCCAACCCTGACGCCAGCCACTGGACGACGATCAGCCACACACCGGTCGAGACGGCGAAGGTCTGCAGCGAGGCGCCGCTGTTGTTCCAGGGCGAGATGGCGGCAAACCCGAATCCGGAGCCCAGCGCCACCAGAATCACCGAAGCGGCGGCTGCCACGACGGCTCCTGCGAAAATCGCCGCCCACGAGACGGCGGATGCGCTCGCCTCGGGTGCGGCATCGGCAACGGCGCCCGCAACGCGCGCCGAGCGCTCATACATCGTCGTGCTCATGCTCCTCTCCTGTGCCTCAATGCCACAACAGCGCCAACAGCAGAATGATCGGAATGGGCACGCCGAGCAGCCACAGCAGAATTCCACGTCCCATGGGGTTTCTCCAACGACTTCGTTACCCAACATAACGGTCCGGACTGCCCACCCGTTCCAGCGCGCGCAGCGGCTCAGGCGCGGTTCTTGCGGCATGCACCGCAGCCACCGGAACCTGCGCTTCGGTGCCACGTTCTGCAGCGCAGATACCCCGATAATCAGGAGAAACCTGTATGAGAGCTAAACGAGTGTCGATGCTGGTCGCTGCGGCTACCTGTGCCCTCGCCGCAGGCAGTGTCTTCGCGGCCGATGCCGACACGGCGCACCGCGACCACCCGGTGAAGGACACCTACATCACGACCAAAGTGAAGGCCGAGCTCGCGAAAGACTCCGCCACCAAGGCGCGTGACATCAAGGTGACCACCAAGGACGGCGTCGTCGCACTGAGCGGCACTGTTGGATCCAAGGCCGAGAAGGAGAAGGCCGAGACCGACGCCCGCGGCATCAAGGGCGTCGTGGACGTCAACAACGGCCTGGAAGTGAAGGAGTGATCGTTGCAGGCGCGCACGCCGGGCCGCGTGCGCGCCTGCTCTCCTATCTGAACAGTCCCAGCTCCACGGAGCTTGCCAGCGCCTCGTAGCCTGCATCGCTGCCGTGCAGGTGATCGCCCGCATGCAGACCGTTCTTGATCTGCGTGGGATGTGCCGGATCGCGCCAAGCCGCATCGAAATCCAACACCCCGTCGAACCCGCCGCCGGTCCGAATCCAGCGGTTGACGGCCTGCCGCTGCTCCTCGCCCTCCACGGAGTAGTACGCCGCGCCCTCGTACGGGGTGATCGTGGCGCCGAACACCTTCAGTCCCTTGGAGTGCGCGCGTGCGATGAGCTGGCGGTAGCCGGCAATGATCGCCTCCGCCGTGGCTTTGTGAGCCGGCGCCATGCCCTTGAAGCTCGCAGCCAACGGCCCGCTGAAGTCACCGAACGAAATGCCCAGATCGTTCACCCCTTCGAACACGATGACGTACTTCACACCGGGCACCGACAACACGTCGCGATCGAAGCGTGCCAGGGCGTTCTGCCCGGCATTGTCATCGAGCACGCGATTGCCGCTGATGCCCATGTTGACCATGCCCCAGGCAACGCCGCCGCCGCGGGCCGCGAGGCGCGCGGCGAGCAGGTCGGGCCAACGGCGGTTGGCATCGACCGTGGACCCGAGGCCATCCGTGATCGAATCGCCAAAGGCGACGACCGTCTTGGCTGCCCGGGTGCTCTCCACCTCGACCCCGGAGAGGAACGCGCGCGATTGCATCTTCTCCTTCGGCTCGAAAGCCTTCCCGGTGAAGTTTCCGCTGGCAGACACATACGCGGTCTGCATGCCCGTGGAGTGGCAGGTGCAGGGACCGGTGTCCTCCGGCAGGTACAGGCTGATCGACAAGCTCGCCAATGCTTTGACGGGGAGGTCCACCGGATCGCTGAGCAAGGGCGCACCGGCTGGAATGAGCGCGCTCGGTCTGCCGCTGAACAGAATCTCCCGGTCGGTCCCTGCCTGGGGCACGCCGTTGGCGTCCGCCAGCGCCACATGCGCCGCCCCGATCGCCAGCGGCCGGGTGCCGTACTCGTTCGTGAATCGAATCCGCACCCGCTCACCGCCAGCGCTGATGCGCACGACCTGACGGATGGTCTGATCGTGGTAGGACGGAGTCGCCGGGAATGGGCCGAACGCAGCAGACGGCGGCAGTGGCGCGACGCCCCAGGTTGCGACCCATTCAGCGGCCCCGCAGGGCAATGCATTCATCAGCAGCGTGACCAGGCACGCCGCGGCCAGCGACTTGTTCAAAGAACACCCCCCTGATGCATGTTTGGCTCGCCGGCGGAATGATATAGAGTCTCGCCGCGCAATGAACCCATGGGGCGCCCTGCCTGCCGTCAGGCGGGAATCGCATTTGCTGCGCTCCTCGATCCAACCGCATCAGGTGTGCTCATGGCCAAGATGAAGGCAATCTGCATCGCATCCTTCGGCGGTCCGGAAGCGCTGGAGGTGAAGAAAATAGAGCGCCCCGAGCCCGCCGCGGACGAGGTCCTGATCAAGGTTCGGGCCGCGAGCGTCAATCCGGTCGACTATAAAATCCGCGAAGGGCACTACCCGCCGGTCAAGCAGGAGGACCTGCCGCAGATCCTCGGACGCGACATCGCGGGAGTCGTCGTGGGACGCGGCGCGAAGGTCACCGAGTTTCACGAAGGCGATGAGGTCTTCGTCATGCTCGACCCGGGCACCGGCGGCTACGCCGAGTACGTGACGGTCAAGGAGGACCTGTGTGCTCCGAAGCCAGCCACCATCGACTACGCGGAGGCGGCCGCGGTCCCCCTCGCTGCCCTGACGGCATGGCAGGGCTTGTTCGATCATGGCCACCTGGAGTCCGGTCAACGCGTGCTCATTCATGGCGGGGCCGGAGGGGTGGGTCATTTCGCCATCCAACTGGCCAAGGCGCGCGGCGCCTATGTCTCCACGACCGTGTCAGCGCAGGACAAGGAGTTCGTGCGCTCCCTCGGAGCCGATCAGGCCATCGACTACGAGCGCGAGCGTTTCGAGGAGCTCGTTTCCGATGTCGATCTGGTTTTCGATCTGGTCGCCGGCGACACCCAGGCGCGCTCGTGGTCCGTGCTGAAGGACGGCGGCACGCTGATATCGACTCTCGCCAAGCCCTCCGACCAGGAGGCGCAGGCGCACCACGCCCACGCCACGAACTACATTGCTCATCCCGATGCCACTGAGCTCCGGGCGATTGCCGACCTGATCGATGACGGCAAGCTGCGCCCGGTCGTGGAAGCCACCTATCCGTTGGAAGAGGCGGCGGCGGCGCAACGGCAGCTCGAGCGCGATCACGTTCCGGGCAAGGTGGTTCTGGAAGTCGGCGCCTGAGCGGCCCTGGGTGCGGCCGAGCCGGGGCCGCGGCGCGCCAGGGGCGCACGGGGGCATCGGGCTACTCCCCGGTGTCCTCGCCCTCGAAGTAGTCCACCGACTCCTGGTCCTTGATGATCCTGCGCACCCACATCCCCTCCGGCCACGTCGAGGGGTCCGCCATGCCGATGAACAGGAACTTCTTCGAATCCGGATACCCGACGACGTCCGTCGTGTTCTGATTGGACAGCGAAAGGTATTGCAACACCTGCACGCCGGTGTTGGTAAGGGTGTGTGCGTGCTCGGGGCCGGGAGGAAAAGCGATGTAGTCACCCGGCTTCACGGGGACGGTGTCCTTGCCAATGCGCATCTCGCCGGTGCCGCCGAGGATGTAGATCCCCTCCTCGACGCCCGTATGGAAGTGATACGGAAAGGAGGTCTTCCCCGGCTGCAGCTCCACCCAGTTGATGCCGATGGCCTTGGCGCCCGCAGGCCTTCCCAGGCGCCTCGCTGTGATGCCGAAGCGTCCCTTCACGCGCGGGGCGATCGCCTCGAGCTCATCGATGTTGACCACGTTCGCGTGCCTGCGCGAGTGGCCATCACCGTCTCTGGCAGCCATCTTAGGCCTCCCTCGCCCTGGGCCACGGCCGCACCGGATCGCTGCCCTGCTCCTTGCGCAGGAGCTTGTCGAAAACATTGCGCATCAGGGCGGGCCCGCGGTCGTGACCGATGACCAGGGGCTCGGCATTGGGCCGCAGCCGCCAGTTGCGCTGCTGCGCCTCGATGATCCGCCGATCCTCCTCGAACGCGCGATTCGCCAGATCGAACATGGTCGCCGGGATCGATGGGTCCGCCTCCGCCTCGCAGGCGCGCGGTCCCCACGAATAGAAGTATCGCGAGGTGTCATCGGTCATCGCGGTGACGGCCTGGGAAGTGAAGTTCGCATGGACCGGCTCGGAGGTGGGAGCTGCAAAGCCGCTCCTGGCGGCCGTTCCGGCCGGATGATTTTCCGAGCGCATCAGCAACACGCCGGGCACCAGGTAGTCGTAGCTCAGCCAGCGATCCTGCCCCGCCTCCACGCCGGCATAACCCCGCCCGGGGGCATTGAGGGTCCAGCGCTCGACGCGGATGCCTCGCTCGAGCGTGGTGATCTTCGGCCGCGTCTTGGCCAGACGGTCATCGCCACCGCCGAAGGTTTTCTCGTGCACATACGCGATATGTGAGAAGTCGCAGAGGTTGTCGTGGATCAACAGGTGGTTGGCGTTGTAATCGATGTTTCCGGAGAGCAACGACCAGGCCGGGTCCTCGAGTCCGACGGCAGCGGGCACCAGGGAGGCATCCGCCGCTTCGGCCTCTCCCATCCAGACCCAGATCCAGCTGTGGCGGTCGAGCGCCGCATAGCGGCGCACCCGTGCCTGCGGCGGGATCGTCTCCTGGCCCGGAATCTCGACGCAGCGGCCGCTGCAGTCGAACCGCAGCCCGTGATACATGCAGCGCACGTCATCGCCCTCCCGCCGGCCCAGCGAAAGCGGCGCCTGGCGGTGGCAACAACGGTCTTCGAAAACGATCACCTCTCCGGCGCGGCTGCGAAACAGCACCAGGGGCTCGTTGATGATCGTGCGTGCAATCATCCCCGTGTCCGGGAGGTCGTGGCTCCAGGCGGCCACGTACCAGCAGTTCTTGATGAACATCTCGGGTCTCCCCTTGAGTCGGGTCCGCGTGTCGATCATTCTCTACCGCGGGCCTGCGGGATACCAGACACATGGCGGAACCGGTACTGCTGGCAATCGACCAGGGCACGAGCTCCACACGGGCGATCGGATTCGACCGCTCGGGGGCGGTCCTCGCCCAGGCGCAGCAGTCTTTCGAGCAGATCTACCCGGCCTCCGGATGGGTGGAGCACGATCCGGAGGTCCTCTGGGCCACCACCCTCTCCACGACCCGCGAGACGCTACAGAAGCTGCGGGAACAGGGCCGCCCGGCGGCCGCCATCGGCCTCACCAACCAGCGCGAGACCACCCTCCTGTGGGACAGACGCACGGGCGTGCCGGTCTACAACGCGATCGTGTGGCAAGACCGCAGGACCGCTGACCGGTGCCGCGCCCTGGAACGTGCGGGCCACGAGAGTGCGCTCGCGGAAAAAACCGGGCTGCGGCTGGACCCGTACTTCTCCGCGACCAAGCTGGAATGGATCCTGGATCGGGTGTCGGGCGCACGCGCCGCCGCTCAGGCGGGACAGCTGGCGTTTGGAACTGTCGACTGCTTTCTCATCTGGCGCCTGACCGGCGGGCGGGTGCACGCCACCGACGTCAGCAACGCGAGCCGGACCGCGTTGTTCGACATTCGCTCCGGCTGTTGGGACCGCGACCTGTGCGAGCTGTTCGACATCCCGCTGAGCTGCCTGCCCGAGGTGCGCGACAGCGCGGCGGATTTCGGCGTTGCCGGCAAGGATGTTCTCGGCGTCGAGCTGCCCATCGCCGGCGTTGCGGGCGATCAACAGGCGGCGCTCGTCGGTCAGGCCTGTTTTTCCGCCGGTGACGTGAAGAGCACCTACGGGACGGGCGCCTTCCTGGTCCTCAACACCGGCCGGCAGCTGGTGAGATCCCGCAATCGCATGCTCAGCACCATCGCCTATCGGCTTGCCGGCGAGACCACTTATGCGCTGGAGGGCTCGATCCTGTCCGCCGGATCGACCATCCAATGGCTGCGGGATGGGTTGGGAATCATTGCGCGCGCGCCCGAAGTCACCGCGCTGGCTCAGTCAGTCTCCGATACGGGGGGCGTGTATGTCGCGCCGGCATTCACCGGCCTGGGCGCTCCGTACTGGGACCCGGACGCGCGCGGTGCGATCCTTGGCTTGAGCCGCGCCTCCGGCAGAGCCGAGATCGCGCGGGCGGCTCTCGACAGTGTGGCCTACCAGACCCATGACCTGCTCGAGGCGATGGCCGCCGACGGTGTGGCGCCGGCCATGCTGAAGGTCGATGGCGGCATGGCACAGAACGAGTTCTTCCTGCAGCGCCTGGCGGACATTCTGGGACGGCGCATCCTGCGGCCGCGGCTGGCGGAGTCGACGGCGTTTGGCGCGGCCTGTCTGGCCGGCCTCGGGCGTGGCCTGTACGGATCGCTGAGCGAGATCGCCGGACTCTGGCAGGCCGAGCTGCAGTGCGAGCCTCGGCTGGACCCGGAGGCGCGTGCGCGGGACATCGCCGGATGGCAGGCGGCGATCAGGAGAGTTCGGTCAGGGGGGTGAGCCCGCGGCCCGTCCGCGATACGCGTTGGGCGTCATTCGCAACGCGCGGCGGAACTGGCGATTGAATGTCGACAGATCACCGAATCCGCACTCCGCAGCCACTTTCGCAATGCTCATCGATGAGCGCCGCAACAACACGGCCGCCCGTCGCAGCCGCGTGCGCAGCATGTACTGGCCGGGCGTGACGCCCACGACCCGCTCGAATACACGAAGGAAGTGTTAGGGACTCATCCGCCTCGAGGCCTGCTGCTCGAAAAAGGCCTGACCCTTTACCCTGACCGTTTACTATGGGTGGATGAGGAAATGGCTGCTGGTCTGCGCATGTTGGGCTCTGACTCCCGTCGCCATTGCGGACGTCTCGCACGTATGGGTCGCCGACAAGGGCGACGGGACCTATCGCAACCCGATCCTGCACGCGGACTATTCCGATCCCGACGTCATCCGGGTCGGCAAGGACTTCTACATGACGGCATCGAGCTTCGATGCCGTCCCCGGCTTACCCGTCCTGCA
>Ga0070681_10001796_pt1 | contig 19277 bp, 15 predicted proteins | sample KBSC83BmetaG_FD_65650 | JGI IMG/M metagenome (GOLD analysis project Ga0070681, IMG submission 65650) | Corn rhizosphere microbial communities from Kellogg Biological Station, Michigan, USA - KBS C8-3B metaG | ecosystem: Host-associated > Plants > Roots > Rhizosphere | place: USA: Michigan... | reverse complement strand
CCGGAGCCGATGGCGATCTGCGACTGGATGATGTGATAGCCGGCGCCGAGCGGATCGGTCTGCGGGTCGAGGAATGTGAGGACGCGCTTGCGCTGATAGTCATGCATGAAATTCCAGCCGAACCACGCGGCCGCCGCGCCGAGCAGGACGAACACCACCATGACGCGCACGGGCAGGCCGGCCATAATGATGACGAGTACGCCGGCAATGGCGATGAGCGCAGCCGTGCCGAGGTCGGGCTGCATGGCGACGAGCCCGACCGGCAGCAGGATGATTCCCGCAAGAATCGTGAGCGAGGTCCAGGTGGGCGGCAACGGCCGCTCGTGCAGGTACCAGGCGCAGATCATCGGCACCGCGAGCTTCATCAACTCCGAGGGTTGGAACTTCACGATTCCCAGATCCAGCCAGCGCTGCGCGCCCTTGCCGATGTAGCCGATGGCATCGACCACGATGAGCAGGAACATCCCGATGGCGAACAACCACGGCGCGGAGCGGCGCAGGAAGTTGGGATTGACGCGCGCGAGCACCAGCATCGCTGCCGTCCCCAGTACGATGCGAAGTACCGTGCGCAGGACCGTAGCGATGTTCTGGCCGGAGGCGCTGTAGAGAACCACGAGGCCGAAAGCGCAGATCAGCGCCAATCCGGTCACCAGAGGGCCGTCGATTTTCAGCGCGAACAGCACGCGCGCCGCACCGGTCAGTGTGCGTCGGGTGCGGGACTCGGAAGTGACTTCTTCGTAAATCATGGTCAGCCGCGGTGCGCGGGGACGCGCAGCTGGGCCTCTTTCTGCGGCACCCCTTCCGGTTGCGGCTCGGCGGGCGGCTGGCCCGCAGGAGGCTGCGCCGGAACCGGATAGGCGGGGGGTGCCATGGAAGGCTTCACTTTACCGTCCGGACCCAACAGAAACGCGTCGATCATTTTGCGCGCTACAGGTGCCGCATTGCCCGCACCGAAGCCTGCATTCTCCACCAACACCGCTACCGCAATCCGCGGCGCCTCGGCCGGCGCGAACGCAATGAACCAGGCGTGATCGCGCAGCAACTCAGGAGTTACCTTCGAGTTGTATTTCGCGTTCTGCGCCACGGTATAGACCTGTGCCGTGCCGGTCTTACCACCGGCCTTGTAGGGTGTGCCGGTGAACAGCCGCCAGGCGGTGCCGCACGGCGGGCAAGTTGTCGTTCCAACCATCGCGTTGAGCACGGACGTCCAGTCGGCCTCCGAAATACCCTCTACGCCTTTTTCCTGAATGGGGGGCAGCCACTTCACGGTTCCGTCCGCCTCATGCAGACCTTTCACCAGCCGTGGCCGAAAGCTCTTCCCGCGCTCGGAGATGACGCCTGCAATGTGTGCGAGCTGCAGAGGCGTCACGAGCAGGTAGCCCTGCCCGATACCGAGGTTGACTGTGTCGCCAGGAAACCAGGGCTGGTCGGCCGCGTGCTTGAAGGCGGCCCGCTTCCACTCCGGCGTGGGCAGCAACCCCGGCTTCTCGCCGCTGATGTCGATGCCCGTCAGCCGGCCGTATCCGAAGGGCGCGAGACCGGGGGCGATCCGCTCGATCCCCATCTCGTTGGCCAGCTGATAGAAGTAAACGTCGGAGGAGCGCGCAATCGCCTCTGGCATGTCGATCATGCCCCGGGGCTCGTCCTTGTCCGCGCGAAACAGGTGCGCGCTTCTGGGCAGGTGGAACGTGCCGTTGCAAAACACCTTGCGGTCCGCCGTGATCACATGATCGGTGAGAGCGATGAGGCCAAGGACTGGCTTGATGGTGGACCCCGACGGATACGTACCGCGTAACGCGCGGTTCAATAGCGGCTTATCGTCATTTTCGGTCAGGGCAGCGTATTCGCCATGCGTGATGCCACGCGCGAAGACACTGGGATCGAAGCCAGGCTCGCTGACCAGGGCGAGCACGTCTCCGTTCGTCGGGTCGATGGCGACTGCAGCACCGCGGCGACCCGCGAGCGCCTCCTCTGCGGCTTTCTGAGTGGCCAGATCGATCGACAGCACAACATCGTCGCCTGCGGACGGTGCGATTGCTTTCAGCTGCGGAGCATAGGCACCCTGTCGCTGCACGGAGCGGCCCTGAGCGTTGACGAGCACTTCGCGCGACCCGTTGCGCCCATGCAGTTGCTTCTCGTACGCAGCCTCCACACCCAGCCTCCCAATGAGAGTGGTCCCCTCGTAGGCGGCTCGATCGATATGCTCGAGATCCTGCTCGCTGATGGCGGCAACGTATCCGAGTGCGTGGACCCCGAGCTCGCGGTACGGATAGTGACGCGTTTGCCTCGTGACCAGCTCGACGCCGGGGAACTCGATCCGATGAACTGCGAATCGTCCGACTTCCTCGTCGGTCAGTCGCAATCGCAGCGGCACCGTATCGAACGCCCGGCGCGACAGGATCAGGTGACGGATCTCACTGACATCTTCCTTGTCGAGCAGACCCAGGGCTGACAGGCGCTTGAGGGTGTCGTTGAGATCGGGTGTCTGCTCTCGCGTGAGCTCGAGCTGGTAGGCAGGCTCGTTGTCCGCGAGCACCGTGCTGTTGCGATCGAGGATCAAGCCGCGGCTGGCCGGAATGGGTTCGGTGCGCACCCGGTTACCTTGGGACAGCTCCGTGTAGTAGTCGTGGCGCACGACCTGAAGCAGATACAGGCGCCCCGCCAGAGTGAGTGTGAGCACGAAGATCAAGATGCCGGCAAACACGGCACGCTGGTCGAAGAGCCGTTGCTCTTTCCAGTGGTCCTTGATGCGTACGCCGCCGAAAGCCATGTCTCGAGCCTCAGGAGCTACGTCCGTAGCGGTGCGTCAGAAACGCTGCCGCAAACGGCCAGATCATTGCGCTCGTCACAGTGTGAAGCCAGCGCGCGGGAGAGGTCATGGGGTGTCCGCTCCACCCATCGATAGCGAACACGATGAACTCGTAGATGGTCAGAGCGGCAAAGACGATCAGCGCCTGTTGGAACGCGGGTTTGGAGCGGATCTTCTGATGCTCGCGCACGCAGATGTAGGTAATGAACGCTAGTGCCAGCGCGTGTTGTCCGAGCACGGGGCCTTGGAAGACATCGAGTGCCAGCCCGCCGAACCAACCTAGCGCAATGCCGCCGGCGCGAGGCGCGGCGATCGACCAGTAAAGCACCGTGAGCACCAGAAACGCCGGACGCGCGGGCTCGAGCCACGGTGGCAGCGGCAAAACGGAAAGGATGAGTGCCACGAGCGTGGTCAGGATCATCCTGAAGCGCGGCTCGCTGTTCACTGTTGCTCCGGTGGCGAGCTGGCCGCCGCGTTACTCGCGGGCGACTCCGGCGCAGATTCGGGCGCGCTCTCAGCGGGAGGTGCGGCAACAGGAGCCTTACGACGCGGCGCGGGTTGAGACGCTGCCGGCTCGGGGGACGCGTGCTCGGTCGCGCGCGGAGCTGGGGGCTCGGTCGTACGCGGAGCTGGGGGCTCGGTCGCGCGCGGGGCCGATGGCTTCGGCTTGGACAGGGAAGCCGCCGGCGTCGGTTGGGATGTCGCTGCTGAGGCCGCTCCTGCCTCAGACCCGACCGCGTGGTCGGGCGCCGGACGGGCCGGCGCCGCTAAAGGATGCATCTTGGCATTGCCCTTGGCGGTGTCGGTCATGCCGACGGTGCCGGGGGCGGCCGGGTGTTCCTCGCGGAACCACACGAGCATGGCCTCTCGGTCGATGTCGATGTGGGCAAGGGGCGTGGCCCTGATCTGGGCCAGAGGCTGCACGGCGTCGCGACGCACCTCCGCGACCCGGGCGACGGGATAGCCCGCGGGGAACACTCCGCCCAAACCGGACGTCACCAGTAAGTCGCCAGTTTTCACGTCTGCATTCGCGGGGAGATAAGGAAGCGCGAGCGAGGCCGTGTCCCCTGCGCCCACGGCAATCGTCTTCAGACCGTTGCGCTCGATTTCTACTGGAACTGCATGCTCCGGGTCGGTGATCAGGATCACCTCCGCGCTCCATGGACCGACGTGCAGCGTCTGACCCAGCAGACCCTTCTCGTCCATGACCGCCTGGCCCTTGAATACCCCGTTGCTGGTGCCGCGGTTCAGCAGCACCCGCTGGCGCAGGCTGTTGAGCTGGACGTTGACGACCTCGGCGACCTCCCATCGGTCGGCTACAGGGGGGAGGGCCTCCCTCAGGCCGCGCAGCTCGGCGTTCTCCTTCTGGAGCGCCTCGAAGCGCATGTCGCGCATCTCGATCTCGCGCTGCTGCGAGCGCAAGCGGTTGTTTTCGCTCTGTAATGCATCGCGCGTCGCGAAGCTCTGCTGCAGCCAGGACACCGCCGCGGAGGGTGAGCTGACAGCGAGCTGGATGGGGTAGGCGGCGGCCTGCAGAACGTAGCGCGCGTTCTCCAGCCAGTGGCTACGCTCGTCCAGGAACATGACGACGATGGAGAGCAGCGCGTAGAGCGTGAAGCGGAAGCCCGGGGAGCCCCCACGACCTTGCAGCTGTCTACTGGCGCCTGTGCCGAAGGCGGCCACGCGATGAGAGCCCTCCGCGGGCTATTCGAGCCCGAAGTGACCGGGACCCAGCTCGTCCATCAGCTCGAGAATACGCCCACCTCCGCGTGCAACGCAGGTAAGCGGGTCATCGGCCACGACGACGGGCAGACCGGTCTCCTCGGTCAGGAGTTTGTCGATGTCGCGCAGGAGCGCGCCACCACCCGTGAGGACGATGCCTCTCTCGGCCACATCGGCGCCGAGCTCTGGAGGGGTCTGTTCCAGCGCCTGTTTCACGGCGCTGACGATGCTCTGCAGGGGCTCCTGCAGCGCTTCCAGAATTTCGTTGCTGTTCAGCGTGAAGCTGCGCGGCACACCCTCGGAGAGATTGCGTCCCTTCACCGAGAGCTCGCGCACTTGCTGGCCCGGGTACGCCGAGCCGATCTCGATCTTGATGCGCTCCGCCGTCGCCTCGCCGATCAGGATGCCGTAGTTGCGGCGAACGTAGTTCATGATCGCCTCGTCGAAGCGATCGCCGCCGATGCGAGCGGAATTCGCGTAAACGATGCCGTTCAGCGACAGTACGGCGACCTCGGACGTTCCGCCGCCGATGTCCAGAACCATCGAGCCGCGCGCTTCGTGCACAGGCAATCCCGCGCCCACGGCGGCTGCCATGGGCTCGCTCACGATTGCGACGTTGCGTGCGCCCGCGCCTTCGGCAGACTCGCGGATCGCTCGGCGTTCGACCTGCGTCGAGCCGAAAGGCACGCACACCAGGACGCGCGGCGAGGGCTTGAGCATCCGGTTGCCGTGCACCTTATTGATGAAGAACTGCAGCATCTTCTCGGTGTAGGTGAAGTCGGCGATGACGCCGTCCTTCATGGGCCGAACGGCCGTGATGTGCCCGGGGGTTCTCCCGAGCATGTTCTTCGCCTCCGAGCCCACGGCAACGATGATCTTGCCGCCTCGGGACGGCTCATCCTGCACTGCGACGACGGACGGCTCATTGAGCACGATGCCCTTGTCGCGGACGTAGATGAGTGTGTTGGCCGTACCCAGGTCGATCGAGAGATCGCTGGAAAAATAGCCACGCAAGCGTTTGAACATGAAGCGACCGAAAGAAGAAGCGGCGGGGGACCCCCAAAAGTGGCGCGTAACATATCAACCGAGGGGACATTCAGCAAGGCAACATGTATGATTTTGCGCTGCTTTTCACATCGCTTCGCGCACACACCCGCACCAGCCGATTGACATGGCCCTCACCGCCGCGCAGATCGCAAACATCGCTCACCTGGCCCGCCTCGAGCTCACACCGGCCGAGGTACCGGTCTATCAGCAGACCTTGTCCAGCATTTTCGCTTTCGTCGGCGAGCTCGAGCGCGCGCAAACGGCCAGCGTCGACCCCATGGCGCACCCGCTTCCGGGGCTCTCGCAGCGCCTGCGGCCGGATGTCGCGACGGAGCAGGACCGCCATGAGCAATACCAGGCCAATGCGCCGCAAGTGGCCGCCGGGCTGTATCTCGTTCCCAAGGTCATAGAGTGACTCTGCACAGGAAAACCGTGGCGCAGCTCTCAGAAGGGCTGCGCCGCAAGGAATTCTCGAGCGTCGAGCTGACGAGCCGGCTGCTCGAGCGTATTGAAGCGAGCCAGCCGAAGCTGAACGCGCTGATTTCGATTACGCGCGAGGAGGCGCTGCAGTCCGCGCAAGCGGCAGACCGCGCCCTGGCATCCGGAAATGCGACGCAGCTCACAGGTGTGCCGATCGTTCACAAGGACATCTTCTGCACGCAGGGGATCAAGACCACGTGCGGCTCGCGCATGCTCGAGAACTTCGTCGCGCCTTACGATGCGACGGTGGTCGCCAAGCTCAAGAGTGCCGGCGTGGTGATGCTGGGCAAGGCGAACATGGACGAGTTCGCCATGGGCTCCTCGAACGAGAACAGCTACTTCGGTCCTGTGCAAAATCCGTGGAAGACAGGCAGTGTCCCCGGTGGCTCCTCTGGAGGCTCGGCTGCGGTGGTGGCCGCGCGGCTGGCTCCCGCGGCAACGGCGACCGATACGGGCGGTTCGATCCGCCAGCCGGCGGCACTGTGCGGAGTGACCGGGCTCAAGCCCACGTACGGACGCGTCTCCCGTTACGGGATGATTGCGTTTGCATCGAGTCTCGATCAGGGCGGGGTCATTGCCGCGACGGCCGAGGACGCCGCGCTCGTGTTGCGCGCGATAGCCGGATTCGATCCGAAGGACTCCACGAGCGTGGAGCGGGATGTGCCCGACTACGTGTCTTCGCTGAACGCGCCGCTGGCAGGACTGAAGATCGGACTGCTGAAGGAATTCTTCGACAAGGGGCTCGACGCCGAGGTCGAGCGGCGCATCCGCGACGCGCTCACCGTCTATGAGAAGCTCGGCGCCAGCTTGCGCGAAGTGAGCCTGCCGAACCTGCCTCTGTCGGTGCCCGCCTACTATGTCGTTGCGCCGGCCGAGTGCTCGTCGAACCTCGCGCGCTTCGACGGAGTGCGGTTCGGTCATCGCTGCGAGAATCCTCGCGATCTGATGGATCTCTACAAGCGCTCGCGCGGGGAAGGTTTCGGGGCGGAGGTGAAGCGCCGGATCATGACCGGCACCTACGTCCTGTCGGCCGGGTATTACGACGCCTACTATCTGAAGGCGCAGAAGGTAAGACGCCTGATCGCGGACGATTTCGCTCGCGCCTTCTCCGAAGTAGATGTGTTGATGGGGCCGACGACACCGACTCCCGCGTTCCAGATCGGCGCCAAGGTGTCCGATCCCGTGACGATGTATCTCAACGACATCTATACGATCGGCGCCAACCTGGCGGGTGTCCCCGCGATGTCGCTGCCCTGCGGCTTTGTCGACGGGTTGCCGGTGGGGTTGCAGATCGTCGCGCCGCAGTTCGGCGAAGCGCGCATGTTGAACGTGGCGCACCTCTATCAGCGCGAGACGGATTGGCACTCGCGCGTGCCGGAAGCCTACGCATGAAAACCTGGGAGACGGTGATCGGGCTCGAGATCCACGCGCAGCTCTCGACGCAGTCCAAGATCTTCTCCGGCTCGGCGACGGCATACGGTGCGCCGCCGAATGCCCAGGCCGATCTCGTGGACCTCGGCTACCCGGGCGTGTTGCCAGTGCTCAATGCCGTGGCCGTGCAGATGGCCGTGAAGTTCGGGCTGGCGATCGACGCCAGGATCGCGCGGCACTCGGTGTTCGCCCGCAAGAATTACTTTTATCCCGATCTGCCCAAGGGCTATCAGATCAGCCAGTACGAGCTGCCGGTCGTGGGCGAGGGCGCGATCGATATCGTTCTCGACGACGGCGCGGTAAAGCGCATCGGCGTGACCCGCGCGCATCTCGAAGAGGACGCGGGCAAATCCCTGCACGAGGGACTGCCGGGCGTCTCGGGTATCGATCTGAATCGCGCGGGCACACCGCTCATCGAGATCGTTTCGCAGCCCGACATGCGCTCGGCGAAAGAGGCCGTCGCCTACATGAAGAAGGTGCACACGCTCGTGCGCTATCTGGAGATCTGCGACGGCAACATGCAGGAGGGCTCGTTCCGCTGCGATGCCAACGTCTCGGTCCGGGAAAAGGGTGCAGACAAGCTCGGTACGCGCGCGGAGATCAAGAACCTCAACTCCTTCCGCTTCGTGGAGAAGGCGATCAACTTCGAGGTCGCACGGCAGATCGACTTGATCGAATCGGGCGGCAAGGTCGTTCAGGAGACGCGTCTCTACGATCCCGACAAGGGCGAGACCCGCTCCATGCGCTCCAAGGAGGAGGCCAACGATTACCGGTATTTCCCCGATCCGGATCTGTTGCCCCTGGAGCTGACTGAGGAATTCATCTCCGGCATTCGGGCCAGCCTGCCCGAGCTGCCGGACGCCAAGGCCGCGCGCTTCTGCTCTCAGTACGGCCTGTCTTCGTATGACGCGGGCGTGTTGACTGCCAGCCGCGAGCTCGCGGCCTACTACGAGGAGGTCGCGAAGCTCATTCAGGGGGAGTCCAAGCTCGCCGCCAACTGGGTGATGGGTGAGCTTGCCGCGGCGCTGAACAAGGACGGTCTCGAGATCGCCGACGGGAAGATGTCATCCGCGCGCCTCGCGGGTCTCCTGAAGCGGATCTCCGACAAGACGATCTCCGGAAAGATCGCCAAGGAGGTCTTCGAGGCGATGTGGGCCGAGGGTTCGGAGGCGGACGCGGTCATCGAGTCCAAGGGGCTGCGACAGATCACCGATACGTCGGCCATCGAGCGCGCGATCGACGAGGTGATGGCGAAGAACCCGGGTCAGCTCGCCGAATACCGGGCAGGCAAGGACAAGCTGTTCGGCTTCTTCGTCGGACAGGCGATGAAGGCCACTCAGGGGAAGGCCAACCCGGCCCAGCTGAATGAGCTGCTGAAGAAGAAGCTCGCGGGGTAGGGCCACCGCTCATGGAGACTCCCACCCCCGACCGGGTGCGCCGCTTCATTGTCGAGAACCGGCCCGTGCGGGGGCATTGGGTGCGGCTGGAAAAGGCGTGGCGGGAGGTACGAGCCCACCGGGAGTATCCCGAAGCGGTTCGAGAGCTGCTGGGGCAGGCCGTGGCCGCTTCGGTGCTGCTCGCGGCCACTCTCAAGTTCCGGGGCACGCTCAGTCTGCAGCTTCAAGGTACCGGTGCGGTGAACCTTCTGGTCGCTCAGTGCACGCACGATTATCGCCTGCGTGCCGTCGCGCAGTTCGACGAAGCGGCCGTAACAGGGCTCTCGTCCGATGGGCGCGAGGCACAGACCTTTCGACGCCTGGCCGGCACTGACGGACGCTTTGCGGTCACCATCGAGGCTGAAGAGCGCAGCATGCGGTACCAGGGCATCGTGCCCCTTGCGGGCGGGTCGCTTGCCGAATCGCTCGAGGCGTACTTTGCATCGTCCGAGCAGCTTCCTACGCGAGTGCTGCTGGCAGCTGACGATGAGCGCGGGGCGGGTGTGCTCGTTCAGAAGGTGCCCGGGCGCGCGGCCGACGATGAGTCCGACCTCCAGGAAATCTGGGAGGACACTCAACGAGGCTTTGAGCGTCTCAGCTCGGCCGAGCTCCTGGAATGCCCGGTCGAGGAGCTGCTCAACCGCGGGTTTGCCACTCACGACCTGCGGCTGTTCCGGGGCTCACCGGTGCAGTTCGAGTGCCGGTGTAATCCCGGCAGAGTGGCGAGCCTGCTGCGTGCCCTTGGACGCGAAGAGATCGAAGATGTCCTGCGGGAGCAGGGCGCCGTCACGGTGACCTGCGAGTTCTGCCACCGACCTTATCGGTTCGAGGCCGAGGATGTGGCGGCATTATTCTCCGAAGCAGCCGGCGGCGACGACCCGTATACGATCCACTGAGCCGATTTCTTGGCTTTATTGTTCCGTTGGTAAATCAATAAGCGAGGAGTCGCTGAGAGGGAACCTTTGTGCTAATTTTGAATTAAACCTATGTGCAATTATTGAATTACCGCCCCATGCGAGTCCGTTCCTCAGACGTCGTCGCCTGGATGAGAGCGGCCGGAGAGCCCAGCCGGCTGCGTCTGCTGGCGCTGTGCGGCCAGCGGGATCTGAGCGTCACCGACCTGGCCCAGGCTTTGGGTCAGAGCGAGCCTCGCGTCTCGCGCCATCTGAAGATTCTGTGTGAGGCGGGCTTGCTGGAGCGGCTCCGGCAGGGTCAGTGGGTGCACTACCGGCTCACCCAGAATCCGACGGCTGCCAGCTTCGTGCAGGGACTGTTCGCGCTGGTCGACCAAGGTGACGCTGTGCTCGCGCGCGACCGAGATCGCGCACTCCACAACGGGTCCCAGCAAAGTCCTCGCGCGTCGAGGCGGGCCGCCGGGCAGGGCTCCGATACTCCGCGCTCCGCAGAGACGGCCAGGACCTTCGAGTCGCGCCTCGGGCGGGCGTTGGGGGGCTTCGTAGACGGGAGTGAGCGTTCGCTGCCTGCAGGACGGGCGCTCGTTGTCGGCGTTGAGCACCTCGAGCTTCTGGAGAGTGCCGCTGCCAACTCGGTCGAATGCGTTGCTATCGCGCATTCGCGCCGTGCGGCTCAAAGCGCACGCGCGTATGCCGAGCGCCGTGGGTTTCCGTGCCGTGTGTTACTGGCTGCCAGTACAGACGGCTTTACTGAGCGCGACCTGGCCCGAACCGGTCAGGACTTCGACTCGGTTTTCCTGGACCACCTAGCCGCGCCTTCAAATGAATTCGCTGGGATGCTGAGCTCGGGCAAGCGCGCGCTGGCGCCCTCCGGGCGGCTATGGATGTTCGAGCGCTACGAGGCACTGGAGAGCACCAGGGAGAAGGTCGTCGAGCATCCGCTGGCGAAGCTGCGAAGACTGCTCGGCGATCTGGGTTTGTCCTGCGAGCGCGTGAGTCCCATCGAAGCCGATGGCGAGCACGTGCTTGCCGCCGTCGCCGTGCCGAGCGCGGGTGCTTCGCGAGGAACGGCTTCGGCCGGCTGAGACCGACACAGGGATGAATGACATGAGCACGAGCATCGAGGTCTCCTTTGAGTTCTTTCCTCCAACCGACGAAGCGATGGATCGCACGTTGTGGCAGTCGATCGCGCGACTTGCGCCACTGACACCCTCGTTCGTTTCCGTCACGTACGGCGCGGACGGTTCGACGCGCACACGGACACACAACGTCGTGGCACGAATCCAGAGAGAGACGAGGCTGGTGGGCGCGCCGCATCTGACCTGTATTGGCGCCTCTCGAGGGGAGATTCTCGACATCGCGCGTCAGTACTGGGACATGGGCGTCCGGCGACTGGTCGCGCTACGCGGCGACCCGCCTCCAGGATACGAACCTCACCCCGATGGGTTTGCCTACGCCTGCGAGCTCGTCGCTGGGCTGCGCACAGTCGGTGACTTCGACATCTCGGTTGCCGCGTATCCCGAGGTGCACCCGGAAGCGCTGTCTGCCGGGGCGGATCTGGACAATCTCAAGCGGAAGATCGACGCGGGCGCGGCGCGGGCCATCACTCAGTTTTTCTACTACCCGGACGTGTTCCTACGCTTTCGCGACAGGTGCGAACGTGGGGGAATCGACGCGCCCATCATCCCTGGCATTCTTCCGATAACGCGTTTTCCACAGGTGTTGCGTTTCGCGGAGCGCTGCGGAGCGACGATCCCGGAGTGGCTGCGCGATCGTTTCAACGGTCTGGAGGACGATCCCGAGACTCGCCGCCTCATCGCGGCGAGCGTGGCGATCGAACAGGTACAGGCGCTGGTGCGTCATGGCGTGCATGAGTTTCATTTCTACACGCTGAACCGCGCCGAGTTGACTTACGCAATTTGTCACGCCCTCGGAGTGCGCGCGGCAAGGAAGCCGCAAGCGGCGGTGTGCGAAGAAGGAGTGGTTGCATGAGCGGATGTCGTCATTCAGGCCCGAAGGGCCCTGCCAAGAACAAGGCCGATCGGAGCGTGAGCCTCGATCCCGCCAGTCGCGAGAATGAAGGCGCGTCTCCGCGCGCCGCTGCGTCGCCTTTCGGCATCGTGCCTCCGGACGAGGCTGCGCGCGCCGAGCGAATCAAACGACTTCGGGAGCTGCTGGAGCAGCGAATCGTGCTGCTCGACGGCGCGATGGGCACGATGATCCAGCAGCACAAGCTGGATGAGCGCGGATTCCGTGGCGACCGATTTCGGAAGCACGGACGCGATCTGAAGGGCAACAATGACATTCTGACGTTGGTGCGCCCCGACATAGTCGCCGCGATCCATCGCACGTATCTGGAGGCGGGTGCGGATATTATCGAGACGAACACGTTCAACTCGAGCTCGGTGTCGCAGTCGGACTACGGCATGGAGGCTCTCGTACCCGAACTCAACTATCGCGCGGCCCAACTCGCGCGCAAGACGGCCGATGAGTTCGCGCACGTCCACGAGCGCCCGGCGTTTGTAGCCGGTGCCCTCGGTCCTACGACGCGAATGACGTCACTCTCGCCCGACGTCAACGATCCGGCCTTTCGAAGCGTGAAGTTCGACGAACTGGTCGCGACGTATTCGGATTCTGTGCGAGCGCTGTTGATGGGTGGAGTAGATCTCCTGCTCATCGAGACTGTGATCGACACGTTGAATGCAAAAGCGGCGATCTACGCGGCGTACAGCGTGTTTCAGGAAGTCGGTGTGGAGCTACCGATGATCGTCTCCGGGACGATCACGGACGCTTCCGGGCGAGTGCTGTCCGGGCAGACGACGGAAGCGTTCTGGAACTCCATCCGGCACGCTCGCCCGCTGGCGGTGGGTCTGAATTGCGCGCTCGGTGGGGCACAGCTGCGTCCCTACGTGGAGGAGCTCTCGCGGGTGGCGGATACCTACATCTGTGCGTATCCCAATGCCGGTCTGCCGAACGCCTTCGGCGAATACGACGAGAGCCCCGAGAGCACGGCGGCCATCCTGAAGGACTACTCCGAGGGCGGCTTCGTCAACATCGTGGGCGGTTGCTGCGGAACTACTCCGGAGCACATCCGACTGATCCGTAACGCCGTGACCAAAGCGAAGCCGCGCGAGGTACCGAGTGTTCCAGCGAAGTGCCGCCTCGCAGGGCTCGAGGCTCTGAACCTCGACGAGGAGTCGCTGTTCGTCAACGTCGGCGAGCGCACGAATGTCACGGGGTCTGCCAAGTTTCGCAAGCTGATCGAGGCGGGGGACTATAACGCCGCGCTCGATGTGGCGCGCCAGCAAGTGGTGAGTGGCGCCCAGGTGATCGACATCAACATGGACGAGGGCATGCTCGATTCGGAGGCCGCGATGGTGCGGTTTCTGAATCTGATCGCGGCGGAGCCGGATATCGCGCGCGTGCCGCTGATGCTCGACTCATCGAAGTGGAGCGTCATCGAGGCCGGCCTCAAGTGCGTCCAGGGCAAGGCCGTCGTCAACTCGATCAGCCTGAAGGAAGGGGAGGAGATCTTCATCGACCACGCGCGCAAGGTCCGTCTGTACGGAGCTGCAGTGGTGGTCATGGCGTTCGACGAGCAGGGTCAGGCCGACAGCGTCGAACGACGAGTGGCGATCTGCGAGCGTGCGTACAAGATTCTGGTGGACAAGGTGGGGTTCACTCCCGAGGACATCATCTTCGACCCCAACATCTTCGCCATCGCGACCGGCATCGAAGAGCACAACGGCTACGGGCTGGCGTTCATCGAAGCGACGCGCCAGATCAAGAAGAGGCTGCCGCGTGTCATGGTGAGCGGCGGTGTCAGCAACGTTTCATTCTCCTTCCGCGGGAATGACCCGGTGCGCGAGGCGATGCATTCCGTGTTTCTCTACCACGCCATTGCGGCCGGCATGGATATGGGGATCGTGAACGCCGGACAGCTCGCGATCTACGCGGAGATCGCGCCCGATCTGCGGGAAGTCGTCGAGGACGTTGTCTTGAATCGGCGTGCGGACGCTACCGAGCGCTTGCTCGAAATCGCTGCCCGGTTCAAAGGCGAGAGCGCCGGTGGCAAGCGACAGGCCGACCTCGAGTGGCGCTCGCTGCCTGTTGCGAAACGACTCGAGCATGCCCTGGTCAAGGGCATCGACGACTTCGTGATTCCGGACACGGAGGAGGCGCGTCTGACTTTCGAGCGACCCCTTCAGGTCATCGAGGGTCCGTTGATGGACGGGATGAACGTCGTCGGCGATCTGTTCGGCTCCGGGAAGATGTTCCTGCCGCAGGTCGTGAAGAGCGCCCGAGTCATGAAGCGTGCGGTCGCGCATCTCGTTCCGTTCATCGAGCAGAGCAAGGACGGCGTGGCGCGCAGCAACGGCCGAGTCGTGATCGCCACTGTCAAGGGCGATGTCCATGACATCGGCAAGAACATTGTCGGCGTGGTCCTGCAATGCAACAACTTCGAGGTCATCGATCTGGGCGTGATGGTGCCTTGCGCGCAGATTCTGGAGACGGCGCGACGCGAGAAGGCCGACTTCATCGGTCTGTCGGGACTGATCACGCCTTCACTCGATGAGATGGTGCACGTTGCAAAGGAGATGCAGCGCCAGAATTTCACGGTACCGCTACTCATCGGCGGCGCAACCACCTCTCCGGCACATACGTCGGTGAAAATCGCTCCGCAGTACGCGCCGGGCGTCGTCTATGTGAAGGATGCCTCCCGCTCGGTCGGCGTCTTGCAGTCGCTGTCGAAGCCTGCTTCGCGCGTTCCGTTCCTGGCGCAAGTGAGCGAGGATCACGCGCGGCGGCGTGAGCAACACGCCGGCAAGAAGCTCAAGCTGCCGGAAGTCAGCTTGCCGCAGGCGCGCGCCAATCGGCGCCGCATCGAGTGGTCCACGTTCACGCCGACGCCGCCTCGCGCGCCGGGCGTCCATCGCTTCGAGAACTACCCGTTGAGCGAGCTGCTCGGGTACATCGACTGGATGCCGTTCTTCAACGCCTGGGAGTTTGCCGGGAAGTTCCCCGATGTGCTGTCCGATCCCATCGTGGGTGAGGCTGCGAGCAATCTGTACGCGGACGCTCGTCGGATGTTGAAGCAGCTGATGGCGGAGCAGTGGCTGAAGGTGCGCGCTGTCGTCGGATTGTTTCCGGCAAACGCGGTCGGTGACGATGTGGAGGTGTATGCGGACGAGCAGCGTTCGCGCACGCTGACGACGTTGACCTTCCTGCGTCAGCAGAAGGGAAAGCCAGAGGGGCAGCCGCACGAGTGTCTGGCCGACTATGTGGCGCCTAAGTCGAGCGGCGTTGCCGACTACATCGGCTCGTTCGCCGTGACCGCCGGCATCGGTATCGAGGAGCACCTCGCCCGCTTCGAGCGGGCCCACGATGACTACTCGAGCATCATGCTCAAGGCGCTCGCGGACCGACTGGCTGAAGCCGCCGCGGAGCATTTCCATGAAAGGGTGCGGCGTGAGCTCTGGGGCTATTCCGCGCGCGAGACGCTGACGAATGAACAGCTGATTCACGAGGAGTACCGCGGCATTCGTCCCGCTCCCGGGTATCCGGCGTGTCCGGACCACACGGAGAAGGCGAAGTTGTGGCAGCTGCTGGATGTTGAGCGGGCCGCAGGGATTCGCCTCACGGAGTCGTACGCGATGCATCCCACGGCAGCGGTGAGCGGTTGGTATTTTGCCCACCCCGACGCTCATTACTTCGCTGTTGGGAAAATCGCCCGGGATCAGGTTGAGGACTATGCCCAGCGCCAGGGGCTGGGCCTCGCGGAGATGGAGAGATGGTTGTCGCCCAACCTGGGGTACGAGCCATAGTTCATTGGCGAAAATTCCCTTCGGGAATTTTCGCGGAGTTCGGTGGGCGGTGTGTGGCAGCGGTGCCAGCCGCGCTCTTCTCACGCTCGAGCGCCTGCAGGTAGCTCGAGCCGCCGAGATCGCTCATCTGCCCGAGAATCCAGTCACGTCGCGAAAGCACGTAGCGTGAAGGGTTGTCTGCGTGAAGGCGCAGTGGGTTGGGTAATACCGCGGCGAGCACTGCGGCTTCGGATGAACTGAGGCGCGCAGCGGGCTTGTGAAAATACCTTTGGGAGGCCGCTTCGACCCCATAGACGCCTTTTCCCAGCTGGATGATGTTGAGATAGACCTCGAGGATGCGCTCTTTCGGCCACATCGCCTCGATCAACACCGTGAACCACGCCTCCAATCCCTTGCGCACGAAGCTGTGGTCGGACCAGAGGAAAAGATTCTTGGCGACTTGTTGCGAGATCGTGCTCGCGCCGCGAAGCCGCTTGCCGCGTTCGTTTGCACGGACCGCCTCGCGAATCGAGTTGATGTCGAATCCGGCGTGAAAGGGGAACAGCTGATCTTCCGAGGCGATGACCGCCAGTGCCGCGTGCGATGAGATCTGCTCCAGACTGACCCACCGATAGTCCGTGCGATAGCCGCTATCATGATCGCTCACGGCGTGCAGCCGCGCAGCGAGCATGAAGGCGCTGGTCACCGGATGGATCCAACGCAGCAGGAGGACCGCGATGGCGGTCGCTCCTACCCAACCAAGGATCGCGAAGGCGATCCATTTCAGGAGCTTGCCGATACAGTCAGGCCTTTTCGACGCGCCGCGCGGAGACGATCAACACGTCCTCCATCGGAGCGTCCTGGTAACCCTTACGGCGACCGGTGCTGACCTTCGCGATCTTGTCGACGGTTTCCATGCCTTCAGTGACGCGCCCGAAAACGGCATAGCCATAGTCGCGCGCGCTGTTGTCCAGGAAGTCGTTGTCCGACAGATTCACGAAGAACTGCGACGTCGCGCTGTTGATGTCGCTGGTGCGAGCCATCGAGAGCGAGCCGCGCTTGTTCTTCAGCCCGTTCTTGGCTTCATTGGCGATCGGGGCACGGGTCTCCTTGTTGCGGAAGTCCGCCGTGAGACCGCCGCCCTGGATCACAAACCCCGGCACGATGCGGTGGAACAGCGTGCCGTCGAAGAATCCGTCATCGACGTAACGCAGGAAGTTCTCCACGGAGACCGGGGCTTCCTTCGGGAACAGCTCGATCGTGAAGGCGCCGTGTGTCGTCTCGAATCTGACCATGAGTGTGTACCTTTTACGGCCTTCGGCCGAACTTCCCACGGGGATCGCTCAAAGCAGCGACCCTGTCCATCTAGCTCAAGAGTGTTGAGCTTCCGTCACGCGCTCGTGTCCGGCGAGGTCGCGGTGCGAGCGTACAGAACGGAAGCCTCGCCCGACAAGCTCGCGGGCGACCTCCCGCGCCTGGCCGGCGCCGTGCTCCAGTAGCAACCAGCCGCCTCGCTCGAGGTGATCCGATGCGGAATGGATGATTTCGCGCAAATGTCGCAAAGGATCGGTGCCGGGCGTGAGCGCAATCCGTGGCTCGTAGCGCAGGGACGGGTCCTGCATCGCAGGATCGCTCTCGGCGACATACGGAGGATTGCTCACGAGGAGATCGAACATCCGCCCCTGCAGCGGCTCGAACCAATCTCCGTGCAGGAATTCGACCCCGTGAAGGTTGAGCGCGGCGGCGTTCGCCTTGGCCGTGACCAGCGCGTCCGGGGATACATCCGTGGCTGAGATCGCCCATTGGGGTCGCTCCGTCGCGAGCGCCAGAGCGATGGCGCCGGATCCGGTACCGAGGTCGGCGACTCGACCTGACGACTGGGGGCGCAGCGTGAGCGTCCGCTCGACGAGCAGCTCCGTCTCGGGGCGGGGCACCAGTACGCCGGGCCCGACTTTCAGGGGCAGGGACCAGAATTCTTTCCAGCCGAGGATATAAGCGAGCGGCTCGCCGGACGCCCGGCGCTCGATGAGCTCTAAATATCGCTGTGAGGCGCCTGCCTCCGGGAGGTGCTCCAGCTCCGTCATGACGCGGGTTCTGGTCACGCCCAGGACGTGTGCGAGCAGCAATTGCGCCTCGAGTACGGCGCTGCCGGGGTCGGAGAGGCGGTGCGCGGCCTGGGCCAGCAGCGCTCCAGCGGTGAGTTGGGCGGTCATACCTGTAATATTCGCGGATGCCATCCGTTTTGTATCCACCCCCGCGCCCTCTGACCATCGGCGAGGTGCTCGACTCGGCCTTCGCCATCTTCAAGGGCACCTTGATCAAGTGCTTGCCGTACGGGCTGCTCGCCATGGTGGCGGGCCAGCTGCAAAGCATCTACGACGTCGCGACGGGGCGGCCGCTGGGGTCCCATGATGCCGGGTGGTGGTGGTCCTTCGGTCTGGGCACCTTGGCGATGATCGCCTTGTGGAGCGCTGTCGTCCTGCGACAGAAAGCGGTGCTGGACCAGCGTCCGACGGCGATCGGGAGCGATCTCATCGCGGGCCTGCGCGCGCTTCCCTCGATGGTGGCCGTTCTCTTGTTCGGGTTGGTGGCCGGCGCCATTGGATTGGTGCTCCTGGTCATTCCTGGACTGAGTGTCCTGCTGGCCATTCCGCTAGCGGGCCTGGCCGTCCTGTTGGGAGGCCAGGGGCCCACGCAGGCTCTGGGGCAAAGCTGGCGCCTGATCTCAAACAACGCCCTGCGCGTCTTCACGATTTTCTCCGTGGGTGTGTCGATGGTGCTGGTCTTCGACATGCTGATGTTCATGCTGGTCGCTGTGCTGCTGCAATTCGCAGGGACCGGCGATCTCACGGTCGTGACGTCGTATCTGCCGGTCGTCGTCATTGCGCTGGGCGCCATCACCGCGCCGTTCTTGTGTGCGCTCGGCCTGGCGACTTATGGCGACCTTCAGGCGCGCTATGCGATCAGGGTCGCGGCTCCCGCGGCGCAGGGTGCCCAATCCGCGCCCGCACCGGGCGAACGGGTGAGCTGACCCGTGCGCGGCGCGTCGATTCTGATCGCCGCGCTCGTCTCGACGAACGCCTTCGGACAGGCCGATGCCATCGACAGTTGCCTCAAGCGATTGGACCCGACAACAGACATCGGCTACGAGCGGATCGCTGCGCGTTGCCCGGACTTGACCCGGCAGCTCGAGGCCGGAGCCTGGTCTGCCTGGCTGCCGAGAGAATGGAAGACGCCGAACAACGATCTTTCGGCGGCGAGCCTCAAAGACCTGCGCCAACTGGCTGAGCATGAGCTGGCCACTCGCGCTCCGCCGCGCGCTCCGAGCCTTGTTCCGCTGCCCGCGATACTCCTCGACCTGGGGCCGATGGAGTCGCGGCGCACGGGGCTATGGGCGCGATTCACTAACTGGTTGAGGATCGCTCTGGAGCGTCAGGGTCCTTCGGATGGCCACGACTGGTGGGACCGGACGGTCGGCCGGGTCAGTGTTTCGCAGACGGTCATCGACGTGATCGGGTATGGCTGTCTGGCGGCGGTCGTGGCGATCGCTGTGAGTCTGGTCCTCAACGAGCTGCGAGTGGCGGGTGTGTTCGGTGTTGGTCGCATTCGAGCCGGCGGGAAGGCAGGTGGGCGC
>Ga0070681_10001794_pt1 | contig 19292 bp, 22 predicted proteins | sample KBSC83BmetaG_FD_65650 | JGI IMG/M metagenome (GOLD analysis project Ga0070681, IMG submission 65650) | Corn rhizosphere microbial communities from Kellogg Biological Station, Michigan, USA - KBS C8-3B metaG | ecosystem: Host-associated > Plants > Roots > Rhizosphere | place: USA: Michigan... | reverse complement strand
GGACGACCGCGTCAACCCCAATGGCGGCGCGATCGCCATCGGCCATCCGCTCGGCGCCTCGGGCGCGCGGCTCGCCTTGACCGCGACGCGGCAATTGCACGCGACCGGCGCGCGCTATGCGCTCGTCACCATGTGCATCGGCGTCGGCCAGGGCATCGCCGCTGTGTTGGAACGCGTTGCATGAGCCCGCCCGACGCGCAACCGCCGGCGCCAGTGGGGCCGCTCGCGACCGAGCGGGCGGCCTATAAGCTCTGGTTCCCGGAGCATGTGCGCTACAGCGACGTCGATCACAACAACCACGTCAACCACGCGGTGTTCCTGACCTATTTCGAGACCGCGCGGGTCTCGATCACGCGCAACCCCGCGCTCGGCATGTTGGACCCGGGCGAGAATTTCAACGTCGTCCATCTCGAAGTCGATTACAAAGCCGAGCTGCGCTTTCCCGGCGATTTCGAGGTCGGCATGCGCGCCATCAAATATGGCCGCACCTCGTTCCGCCTCGGCCAGGCCGTGTTCCAGGGCGAGACATGTCTCTGCATCGAGGAGGTCGTGCTGGTCTTCATGGACCGCGCCACGCGCAAAGCGAAGCCGATCTCGGAGAAGCTCCTTGCCTGGCTGAAGGAAAACGGCGCGACGGCGGGGTGATCGCGGCAGCAGCCGTGAATTCTATCGCGGCGCCATTGCGAGCCCGCGAGCCCGAAGGGCGAAGCAATCCATAAAGATGAGGAAGCGCGGCTGAAGTCGCATGGATTGCTTCGGCGCTCGCGCGCCTCCCAATGACGGGTCATAAATCGATCAATCGTTAAACCGCCGGCGGCGCCAGCTTCCGCCAGTCATTCGCCAGCGCGAGCTCGGCCTCTGTCAGGCGCTGCAAGGCATCGAGGTCGAGCCCTTCCACCATCTCGCGCACCACGAAGCCGTCAGCCGTCACATCGAGCACGGCGAGGTTGGTGTAAACCCGCTTGACGCACCGCGCGGCGGTCAGCGGCAGGCTGCAGGCCTTGCGCAGGCGCGGGCTTCCGTCCTTGGCATTGTGCTCCATGAGGACACGCACCTCCTTAGCACCGGCGGCGAGATCCATCGCGCCGCCGACGCCCGGCGCGAGCTTGTCCGAGTTCGTCGCCCAATTGGCGAGATCGCCCGCCGCCGAGACCTCATAGGCGCCCATGATCGAGAGATCGATATGGCCGCCGCGGATCATCAGGAAGGAATCATTGTGGTGAAAGAACGCGCCGCCCGGGCGCAAGGTCGTGAGCCCCTTCCCCGCATTGATGAGATCGCGATCCTCTTCGCCCGGCCGCGGCGCGCCGCCCATGCCGAGAATGCCGTTCTCGCTGTGGAACACGACCTCGCGGCTTCCCGGCACGTAATCCGAGACGAGCGTCGGCAGGCCGATGCCGAGATTGACATACTGGCCCTCGGCGATGTCCTGCGCCACGCGCCACGCCATCTGTCGTCGCGTCAGCGGCGTCATGCGGCGACCACCCGGTCGACGAAAATGCCGGGCGTGACGACCGCCTCCGCATCGAGCGCGCCGAGCTCGGCCAGCTCGTCCACCTGCGCCACGGTCACTTTCCCCGCCATCGCCATCACCGGATTGAAGTTTCGCGCCGCCTTGCGATAGAGGAGATTGCCCCAGCGATCGGCGCGATGCGCCTTGATCAGCGCGAAATCGCCCGGCAAAGGCCGCTCGAAGACGTGGAGCGCGCCCTCGATCATGCGCGTTTCCTTGCCTGCGGCGAGCTTGGTCTCCGCGCCGACGCGGGTGAAGAAGCCGCCGAGCCCCGCCCCCGCCGCGCGCATGCGCTCGCTCAGCGTGCCTTGCGGCACGATCTCGATCTCGATCTTCCGTTCGGCATAGAGCGCGTCGATCACTTGCGGATCGGTCGAGCGCGGATAGGAGCAGATGAGCCTTCGCGCGCAACCGGCTTTGAGCAGAGCCGCCACGCCGACCAGGCCGCTGCCGGCATTGTTGCAGACGACCGTCAGCTCGCGCCGGCCCTGCGCGATCACCGCCTCGATCAGGGCAAAAGGCTCTCCGACGGAGCCGAAGCCGCCGCAAAGCACCGTGTCGCCGTCCTTCAAGCCTTCGAGGGCCGCGGCAAAGCTCTCGACGCGCTTGTCGATCACGGCGCAACCCTAGAAATTGACGGCATCGCCGCCCTTCAGCGCCAGCATCTGGCGCGCCTCGTCCGGCGTCGCGATCTCGAGCGAGAGGTTTTCGAGGATCGCGCGAATCCGCGTCACCTGCTCGGCATTGGTCTTCGCCATCTGACCTTTGCCGAGATAGAGCGAATCCTCGAGCCCGACGCGCACGCTGCCACCCATGATCGCGCCCATGGTGATGAGCGGCATTTGGTGGCGCCCCGCGGCGAGAATCGACCAGTGATAGGCATCGCCGAAGAGCTTGTCGGCGATGCGCTTCATATGCGCGAGATTTTCCGGGTCGGCGCCGATCCCGCCGAGGATGCCGAAGATGGTCTGCACCAGCAGCGGCGGTCGGATCAGCTTGCGATCCAGGAAATGGGCGAGATTGTAGAGATGGCCGACATCGTAGCATTCGAACTCGAAGCGCGTGCCGTGACCTTCTCCTAAATCCTTCAGAATCCGCTCTATATCTTGGAAAGTATTACGGAAAATGAGGTCCTTCGTGCCTTCGAGATAGGGCCTCTCCCAATCGTGCTTGAACTCCTTGTAGCGGCCGAGCATCGGGTAGAGGCCGAAATTCATCGAGCCCATATTGAGCGAGCACATCTCGGGCGAGGCCTTCAGCGGCGCGGCCAGGCGCTCCTCGAGCGTCATCTTGTGGCCGCCGCCGGTGGTGATGTTGATGACCGCCTTCGACGCCTGCTTGATGCGCGGCAGGAACTGCATGAAGACCGCGGGATCGGGCGTCGGCCGCCCGTCTTTCGGATCGCGCGCATGGAGATGAAGGATCGCGGCGCCCGCTTCGGCCGCGCCGATCGCTTGCTCCGCGACCTCATCGGGCGTCACCGGCAGATAGGGACTCATGGTGGGCGTATGAATGGAGCCCGTCACCGCACAGGTGATGATGACCTTGCCCGATTTCGCCATGCCGTCCTCCCTTGCCTCCCATCCGGAAGCTTGGCCGTACCGGCAAAGTGTTAGAGCGTTTTCGGCCGCAGGGGAACCGCCCCCGTGCCGGCGATAGGGCTCAGGCGTTCGCGCGGATGAAGTCGCGGATCTTGGGATAGATCGAATTGCGCCAGCGGCTGCCGTTGAAGACGCCGTAATGCCCGACGCCGGGCTGCATGTAGAGGGGCTTCTTCGCCTCGGGCAGGCCGGTCAGCAACGCTTTCGCCGCCGCGGTCTGGCCGACGCCGCAAATATCGTCCTTCTCGCCCTCGACCATGAAGACCGCGGTGCGCTCGATCGCGCCGGGCTCGACCAGCCGGTCGCGCGACAGGAACGAGCCATGCGCGAGGTCGCGGCGATGGAATACGCGATCGATGGTCTGGAGGTAGAAATCCGCCGGAAGGTCCATCACCGAGGCGTATTCGTCATAGAATTTGCGCGTCGCATCGGCGCTTGCGCCGTCGCCCTCGACGAGGTGGCGGAAAAGCTCGACATGGGCGTTGACGTGGCGGTCGAGATTCATGCTCAGGAAGCCGGCAAGCTGCAGGAAGCCCGGATAGACGCGGCGGAAAGCGCCCGGGTGGCGCATCGGCACCGTGTCGACCACATGCTGCTCGAGCCAGGCGAGGCTGTTCGCCTCGGCAAAGCGGCTCACCTGCGTCGGGTTGGCGGCGGTATCGATCGGCCCGCCCATCAGGACGAGGCTCCTCGGCTGCGCGCGCTCGTCGGCCTGCGCCATGAGCGAGACCGCCGCGAGCACCGGCACCGCGGGCTGGCACACCGCGATGACGTGAAGCTCGGGGCCGAGGCGCCGCATGAAGGCGCTCATCAGATCGATATGGTCGTCGAGATCGAAGCGCCCGTGCCGCAGCGGCACGTTGCGCGCGTTAACCCAATCCGTGATGTAAACGTCGTGATCGGGCAGCATGGTCTCGACCGTGCCGCGCAGCAAGGTCGCGAAATGGCCCGAGAGCGGCGCCACCAGCAAAACGCGCGGCTGCGGGAGCGGCGTCTCCTTGTGGAAATGCAGCAGCGTGCAGAAGGGCGTGTGCTCGACCGCCTCTTCGCGCACCGCGACCGGCTGACCGGCCACGAGCGTCGTCGCGATGCCGAAATCCGGCCGGCGATGCGAGACCCCGGCGCGCGCCATAAGCTCGCACACCGCCGCAGCATGGCGCAGCGCCGGATGATCGCGAAACGCGAGCCAAGGATGGTTAAGGAATTCCTGCCCCGCCCGCGCGATCAGGCGAAACGGAGCGAAGGCGTCGCTATGCGCCTGATAGGCCTGGTAGAGCATTGATTACGGCTCCCCGCAAGCGCGGCGAGCCGCGCTCAACCCCGCAATTTTCCGGTCATACAATTGAGAACCCGCTAATCTCCCGACCACCCCGGCGAAGGTTAATTCGCGGGCTCGAAATAGCGGTCATCCCGCAAGGTTTGGAGGGCCACCGTTTTCATGTCGTGCGGCAGGCCGACGCGCGAGAGCCGGACATGAGGCGTCGGCTCCCAAGGGGAACGGTAAACAGCGTTGACTTCCCATACCAAGGACCGCACGCCGCGCGAGCGGAAGCGCTGACCGGCGGAAATGCCGAAATCGTCGCCTTCGCCCAAATGCCGTCTGAACATATCCACCACCGTTCAATGCTGCCGCAACGCTCCGCAGGCGGTCGCATCATAAGAGAAGCGCGCAGCAAGATCGACCGCAAAGACGACTCGGGAACCCGCGCCGGCATGAATGCCTGCTATGCGACGGCCTCGCGCATGCCGCGAATGAAAATTGCCAGCGTCACGACCGCGAGGGCGGCGAAAATCGCGAAAGCGGCGACAACCGAGCCGTCGGCGAACGCGCCGTTGATCAGCGCGCGCGACGCGTTGACCGCATAGAAGAACGGATCGAACCGTGCCGCGATCTGGATGATCCGCGGGCCGAAGGTGACGGGCAGCATGATCCCGGAAAGGATCATCGCCGGCAGCACGAAGGTGTTAATGATTCCGGCAAGGATTCCGCCCTCGCGGATGACGAGGGCGAGGCGATAGGACACCGAGGCCATGCTGATGCCGATCAGCACGACCAGCGGGATGAGCGCCGCCGCGCCCAGAATGTGCAGCTGCAGCCCGAAGAAGAACGAGCAGGCGATGAGCGCGATGCTCTGGATCACGAGGTTGACCGAGGATTGGAGGATGAAACCCAAGGCCAGGGCGAGACGGCTGATCGGCGTCACCCGCAGCCTTTCGAGAAAGCCGGAATCGAGCTTGTCGCGCAGCGTAAACCCCTCGAATCCGGCACCAAACAGCGCGTTCATCACGAGGAGGCCCGGCGCGAAGAACTGGATGGCGTTGCCGTCGGGAAAGCCGCGCGCGCCGGCGACGCCGTTGAGGAGCGGGCCGAACAGCAGGAGATAGATGATCGGCTGAAACAGCCCGCTGACGCTCCAGAACGGGTTGCGCATGGTCACGCGCAGCTCGTTCATGGCGATGAGGTAGGTATCGCGCAACGAGAACGCTCCTCAGCAGGCCATGGGGTCGGTTTCGCGCAGGCTGCGCCCCGTGAGCTTCAGGAAGACGTCGTCGAGCGAGGGGCGCGAGAGATGGACGGATTTCGCCGGGTAATTCCCCTGTCCGACGACCCGCAGCAAAGCCGGCAGAGCCTCGTCGCCGCGATCGACATGGATTTGCAGCATCGTGCCCGCCCGATGCCGCTCCAAGACGAGCGGATTGCCGTCGAGCAGCGCCGCGGCGGCGCCCGCCTGCCGCTCGTCGTCATAGCCGAGCGTGACGATATCGCCGGCGATTTGCTTCTTGAGCTCGGCGGGCGTTCCAAGCGCTACCACCCTGCCGAGATCGACGATCGCCACCCGGTCGCACAGCGCGTCGGCCTCTTCGAGGTAATGAGTCGTGAGAAAAATCGTGGTGCCCTGCTCATGCACGGTCTTGACCTCCTCCCAAACGCGCGCACGGCTTTGCGGGTCGAGTCCGGTCGTCGGCTCGTCGAGAAACAACAGCTCGGGCGCGTTGATGACGCCCGAGGCGAGATCGAGCACCCGGCGCTGACCGCCGGAATAGGTCTCGGCCTTGCGGTCGATAAAGGCACCAAGCCGCAACCGTTCGGCGAGCAGGTCGATGCGGCGCCGGGCTTCGCTTCGGCTCATGCGATAGAGCTGGGCATGGAGCATGAGATTCTCGCGCCCGGTCGCGACTTGCTCGAGCCCGCCCTTCTGCCCAACATAGCCGATGCGGCGGCGGATTTCATGGGCCTCGGTCGCCAAGTCGAACCCCGTCACGGTGGCGCGTCCCGCGCTCGGCAACAGGAGCGTGCAGAGCATGCGCATCGTCGTGCTCTTGCCGGCGCCGTTGGGGCCTAGCAGGCCGAAAATCTCGCCCGCATCGACTTCGAGATCGATCGCGCGCACGGCCTCGACGGCGTCCGCCTTGCCGCGGGCGAAGGTCTTCGACAGCTTCTCGGTCAGAATGATTGGGGCCATGAGCTCGATGTGGTGAGCGCCTAAAAGACGACGGTCAAACTATCAGAAGGCGAGCGTGCGCCCCAGGCCCCCTTTGTCGACGCTCCTGGCAAGCATCACGGGGGATAACGATCCCTTCCCTGACGCGCGGCGGCGCAGCTTACTTCGGCGTTGCGGTGATCGGCGGCAGGGATTTGACATAGACGGCGATGGCGTGGCGATCGGCATCGGTCAATTGCGACGTACCATCCACAACTTCCGACATGCCTTGGCCGACATAGTCGCCGCCCGGTGTCATGCCGGATTTCAACACCTCGACGACATCATCGAGCTTCCAATCGCCGATCCCTTCCTTGGGATCGGAAGTGATGTCCGGCGCCTCGTTGCCGTCGGGAGCATGTGGATTGCCGGCATAGGCATGCTTGCGATCGAGGCCGCCGAGGAAATTGCGCGGCGTGTGACACTCCTGGCAATGCCCCACGGCTTCGGCGAGGTAGCGTCCACGATTCCATTCGTCGCTCTGCTTCGGATCGGGCTTGAGCGGTCCCGGCGTGAAGAAGAGCGTGCGCCACCCGATCAGCACATTGCGCCAGCGCAGCAGGAGCTTCACCTCTTCCGGATGGGACAGCCGATCCACCGGCTTTTGACTCATCAGGAAGGCATAGATATCGGCGATGTCGTGATCGGTCATGCCGGTGAAGGCAGGATAGGGAAAGATCGGATAAAGATAGTTGCCTTCGGGATCCTTTCCCTCGCGCATCGCGCGAAGAAAATCCGTCTCGCTCCATTTGCCGATGCCGGTCACGGGATCGGGCGTGATATTGGGTCCGTAGAACGTGCCGAAGCGCGTATCGAGGTCGCGGCCGCCGGAAAATCGCGGCGTCCCGGCTTTTTTGTCGGTGTGGCACGCATCGCAACCCGCAGCAGCGGCGAGATAGGCGCCGCGTGCGATCGCCGCGTCGTCGGCAGCCGATGCAGCCGAGGGCAACAGCAGCGCAATCGCAAGAATGGTAAACCACGATGAGACCGGTCTCGGCGGCATGACGAAACTCATACCTGAACCCGCCGCCAATCGCCAGCGCGAGCGCGCGCAAACGTGGACCCAGTTCTACGGGAGATATCGCAAGCCTCCGCCACACGCATCGTCGCCTCTTCTGAGGACGGCGGGTGACGGATTGAAGGAGAGCGACGTGACGGCGGCGCAAAGCGCTCGAGGCGCCGCGCGGGAGATCATCAAGAAGGCGATGCGACAGGCGGCGGCCGGTGAGCCGGCCGCGCCCTCATTTCTTTTCTTCCGGCGCGCGGAAGGCGTTGTGGCAGAGCCCGTTGCAGCTTTGGCGATACAATCCGCTCAAGCTCTTGCCGACGGTCTGCGGATCCGCGGTCTTGACCACCGGAACGAGCTCCAGCTCCGCCTCGTGAAGCTTGGCCGGGGCCGCTTTGGCCTCGTCGAGATGCTGCCACAGTTCGGGTTTGGCGCGCGTCTTGCCGGGAAAGTCGGTATTGCTGGTGCCGGGCGGAAAGAGAGCTGCGAGCTTCGGTCCCATTTGCGTCGAGAGATCGAGCAGCTTGTTGACGCCTTCGATCGCCGCCTCGCGCGTGCCTTTTCCCTTCGCGAAATCGCTAATGGCATCGACCGCGTGCTGCTGGTCTTCCATGAAATCCTTGCGGGCTTTGATCGCCGCTTCCTTGCTCTCCTGCGCTGTCACCGACGCCGTCCCGCCGATGGCCAACAACGCCAAAGCCCCGGCCGCCATTCCTGCCCTGAGATATTTCTTCATACGTTCCTCATCACTTCCACCGAAGCGATGATATCAGCGCCTCAGTGACGGAGAGTAACGTTTGCGTGAAATTCGCGCGAGCTAACGCGCGACGAAGCGCGCTAGATCAGCCCCAATTCGAGCTTCGCTTCCTCGCTCATGCGATCCTTGTCCCAGGGCGGCGACCAGACGAGCTTCACCCGCACGTCGTTGACGCCCTCGACTTCCGCAACCGCGTCGCGCACTTGGCCGGGCAAGGCGCCGGCCACGGGACAGGCCGGTGTCGTCAGGGTCATCTCGATATAGACGATGCCGTCTTTGTTGGCGATGAGCTCGTAGATGAGGCCGAGCTCGACGATGTTCACGGGAATTTCCGGATCGTGCACCGTGCGCATCGCCTCGAGCACGCGCTCGGCCAGAGCCGGGTCGTTCTCGCCCGAGGCCGGACGCTCGACCTCCTCGCCCGCCGGCATCTCGTTGCCATGACCAAAATCGAACGGATCCTCGCTTGCCATGATCGCTACTCGGTCTTGACCGTGGCGCCGACTTCACCGGCCTTGAGCGCCGCTTCGAAGGCGCGCCAGGCGAGGGTCGCGCATTTAACGCGAGCGGGATAAGCTTTGACGCCTTCGAGCGGAGCCAGACGCTCGAGATCGTCCTGCAGCGCCTCGGGCACGCTCGGCTCTTCGCCGCCGGTCACTTCGGCATGGAACGCCTTGAAGAGCTCTTCGGCCTCGGCGACGGTCTTGCCCTTCAGAACTTCCGTCATGAGCGAGGCCGAAGCGGTCGAGATCGCGCAGCCGCGGCCTTCAAAGCTCACATCCTTGATGCGATCGCCGTCGATCGAGAGATAGACGGTGACGCGATCGCCGCACAGCGGATTGTGGCCTTGCGCGAAGTGACTCGGATGCGGCATCGCATGAAAGTTCCGCGGCTTGCGGCCGTGATCGAGAATGATGTCCTGATAGAGGTCCCGCGATTCCATGTGCCTCAATTCATCCCTATGCTCACCGCGCGAAAATCGCCTGCGCCGCCGTTACCGCCTCGACAAGCCGGTCGACGTCGCTTTCATCGTTATAGATGCCAAAGGAAGCGCGCGTCGTCGCGTGCATGCCGAGCTTCTCGAGGAGCGGCTGCGCGCAGTGATGGCCGGCGCGCACCGCCACGCCGTGCTGATCGAGCAAGGTCGCGAGATCATGCGGATGAACGCCCTCGACATCGAGCGAGAGAATGCCGAAGCGCCGCTGCCCCGCGCCGACAAGGCGCACCCCTGGCAAACGCGACAAACGATCGATGCCGTACTCGGTCAACGCCGCTTCATGCGCCTCGATCGCATCGCGTCCCAGCGCCTCGATGTAGTCAAGCGCGGTCGCGAGCCCGATCGCGCCCGAAATATCGGGCGTCCCCGCCTCGAAGCGCGCCGGCGGCGGCTGAAAGGTCGTGCGCTCGAAGGTGACGCTCTCGATCATGTCGCCACCCGCTTGCCAGGGCGGCATGACGTCGAGGATCGCCCGCTTGGCATAGAGCACGCCGATGCCAGTGGGGCCATAGGTCTTATGGCCGGAAAAGGCGTAGAAATCGCAATCCATCGCGCGGACATCGACCTTCATCCGCGGTGCCGCCTGGCAGCCATCGACGAGGAATTTCGCACCTTTGGCATGCGCCATCTTGGCGATGGCTTCGACTGGCACCATCGCGCCGGTGGCGTTGGCAAGCTGCGTCACCGCCACCATCTTGGTCTTCGATGTGATCAGCGCTTCGAGCTTGGCGAGATCGAGTCCGCCGGTGGCGTCGATCGGGGCAACTTTCAGCGTGAAGCCGATGCGATCGCGCAGGATCTGCCAGGGCACGATGTTGGCGTGATGCTCCAACTCAGTGATGAGCACCTCGTCGCCGGGTTTGAGGAAAGCGCCGCCCCAGCTATAGACGACGAGATTGATCGCCTCGGTCGCGCCGCGCACGAAGACGATTTCGCCGGCATCGCCCGCGTTGAGGAAGCGCCGCACGGTTTCGCGCGCATTCTCATAGAGCTCGCTCGACTTGGTGCTCAGCCGATAAACGCCGCGATGCACATTGGCATAATCGGTGCGATAGAACTCGCTCACCCGATCGATCACCGCGGCAGGCTTTTGCGCGCTCGCTGCGCTGTCGAGGAAGACGAGGCCGGGATTGTTGGCAAAGATCGGAAAGTCGCGCTTGACGCGGCGCGGATCGAACGCGGCCGATGTCCTGACAGCGGCGGATTTCATGCCTCGTCCTCGTCGCGGTCGAGCCAACGCCGCACATGCTTTGCTAGATGCGCATGCAAGACCGCGTCGTCTTCGATCTGCTCGATCGCCTCGGCGGCGAAAGCCTCGATCAGCATGCGCCGCGCCTCGGCAGGCGGAATGCCGCGCGCTTCCAAATAGAACAACGCCGTCTCGTCGAGATCGCCGACCGTGGCGCCATGGCTGCATTTGACGTCGTCGGCGAAAATTTCAAGCTCGGGCTTGGTGTCGACAGTGGCGCGGGGCGAGAGCAGCAGGTTCTTGTTGAGCTGATTCGCGTCGGTCTTCTGCGCCTCGGGCCGGACGGCGATGCGGCCCAAGAACACGCCATGCGCGCGCTCATCGACGACGGTCTTGAAATATTCGCGCGTGGTACAACCCGGCGCCGCGTGATCGACGATCGTCGCGACCGTCGCCTCCTGCTCGCCGCGCAACAGGCTCGCGCCGAAGAGCCCGCAGGCCGCGCCTTCGCCGGCAAAGTTCACGGCGATCTCATGCCGCGCGAGGCCGCCGCCGAGATTCAGCACGAAAGCTTCGTAGCGCGTGGCTTTCTCCAGAACCGCACGGGCCTGCGCGAAATGGATCGCGCTCTTATCCTCGTCCTGCAGCTTGGCGTGGCGCAGCGCAGCGCCTGGCGCGAGCTCGATCCGGGTGACGGCATTGGTCCAATGATCGGTGCCGCCGACAAAGCTCTCGATGAGGGTGGCGCGGGCGCCCTCGCCGAGGCGCAGCAGCGAGCGCAGCTGCGAGGAGCGCTGCGGCGCACGACCGAGATGCACGATCTCGACCGGTCGCTCGAGGACGATCCCCGGCTCGAGCGTCAGAACGAAGCCGTCCGCGAACAGCGCCGCGTTGAGCGAGGCAAAGGCTTGGCCGCCGAGGCGGTCGGTCTCGTCGAGCAAGGCTTTCGCCAGATCGGGCCGTTGGCCGAGCGTCGCCTCCGTTCCGGCGAGGTAAACGCCTCGTGGCAGCACGCCGATATCGCACAGCGCCGGAACGAGCCGGCCATCGATCAGCACCAGGCGATGGGTTTTTTCCGGGTAGAGCCAGCGCGCGAGATCGGGCGAAGCGGCCGCGTCTTGCGCCGCGGGCGCGAAATTCGCGCGGCGCAGCGGACCGAGATTGGTGAAGCGCCAATCCTCGCTGCGCCGCGTCGGAAAGCCCAGCGCCTCGAAGCGCGCGAGCGCGGCACGGCGGCTGTCGGCGAGCCAGGACGGCTCGCCGGCGCGGCGTTGCGCGTCGAAGGCGGCGCGGTAGGGCGCGGTTTCGGCGAAGGCGGTCACGCGGGGCCTCTCAGGCCGCGTCGCCGAGCATGGCATAACCGCGCTTTTCGAGCTCGGCCGCCAGGCTCTTATCGCCCGACATGACGATCTTGCCCTGGCTCAGCACATGCACCCGGTCGGGCTCGACATAATCGAGCAGGCGTTGGTAATGGGTGATGAGCACCATGGCGCGTTGGGGCGAACGCAGCTTGTTGATGCCGTTGGCGACGAGCCGCAGCGCGTCGATATCGAGGCCGCTATCGGTCTCGTCGAGCACGGCGAGCTTCGGCTCCAGCATCGCCATTTGGAAAATCTCGTTGCGCTTTTTCTCGCCGCCCGAGAAGCCGACATTGACGCCGCGCTGCAACAGGTCATCGCCGATTTCGAGCTCTTTGAGCTTCGCCCGCACGGCTTTGAGGAACTGGCCGGCATCGAGCTCGGCCTCGCCGCGCTCGCGCCGCACCGCGTTCAAGGCGGCGCGCAGGAAATACATATTGTTCACGCCCGGAATCTCGACCGGATATTGAAAGGCGAGAAAGAGACCGGCGCGCGCCCGCTGATCGGCGCTCAGCGCCAAGAGATCGCGGCCTTCATAGAGCGCGGTTCCCTCGGTCACCTCATAGCCCGGACGGCCGGCGAGAATGCCCGCGAGCGTGCTCTTGCCCGAGCCGTTCGGCCCCATGATGGCGTGCACCTCGCCCGGCTGGACCGCGAGATCGATGCCTTTGAGGATTTCACGTCCTTCGGCAATTTTTGCGTGCAGATTTTTGATTTCCAACATCAAAGCGCGATACCTCACTAACCGACTGAACCTTCGAGGCTAACCGCCAGAAGTTTCTGCGCTTCGACGGCAAACTCCATCGGAAGTTCTTTCAGAACTTCCTTACAGAAACCATTGACTATCAAAGATAATGCGTCCTCTTTCGAAAGGCCGCGTTGCTGGCAGTAGAACATTTGCTCGTCGCTGATCTTCGAGGTGGTCGCCTCGTGCTCGACCCGCGCCGAGGGATTGCGCACCTCGATATAGGGCACGGTATGCGCGCCGCAGCGCGCGCCGATCAGCAGCGAATCGCATTGTGTGTAGTTGCGCGCGTTCTGCGCCTTGGGCTGGACGCGCACCAGGCCGCGATAGGTGTTCTGGCCGCGGCCCGCGGAAATACCTTTCGAGATGATCGTCGAGCTGGAGTTGCGGCCCATATGGATCATCTTGGTGCCGGTATCCGCCTGCTGCAGATTGTTGGTGATCGCGACCGAGTAGAAGGCGCCGACCGAATCCTCGCCCTCCAAGATGCAGCTCGGATATTTCCAGGTGATGGCCGAGCCGGTCTCGACCTGCGTCCAGGAAATCTTGGCGCGATCGCCGCGGCAGGCGCCGCGCTTGGTGACGAAATTGTAGATCCCGCCCCGCCCCTCGGCATCGCCGGGATACCAGTTCTGCACGGTCGAGTATTTGATCTCGGCGTCTTCCAGCGCGACCAGCTCGACCACCGCCGCATGAAGCTGGTTCTCGTCGCGCTGCGGCGCGGTGCAGCCTTCGAGATAGCTCACATAGCTGCCCTTGTCGCAGATGATGAGCGTGCGCTCGAACTGGCCGCTCTTCGCCGCATTGATGCGGAAATAGGTCGAGAGCTCCATCGGGCAGCGCAGGCCCGGCGGCACATAGACGAAGGAACCGTCGCTGAACACGGCGGAATTGAGCGCGGCGAAAAAATTGTCGCCCTGCGGCACGACCGAGCCGAGATATTTGCGCACCAGCTCCGGATGCTCGCGCACCGCCTCGCCGAAGGAGCAGAAGATGATGCCGAGCTCGCCAAGTTTCGCCTTGAAGGTGGTGGCGACCGAGACGCTGTCGAAGACGGCATCGACCGCGACGCCGGCGAGCGCCGCGCGCTCGTTCAAGGGAATGCCGAGCTTCTCATAGGTCTTCAGCAGCTCGGGATCGACCTCGTCGAGAGATTTCGGCCCGGCCGCCTTTTTCGGCGCGGAGTAATAGGTCGCCGCCTGATAGTCGATCGGCGCGATCTTGAGCTTCGCCCAATTGGGGCTTTCCATCTTCTGCCAGTGATGGAACGCTTCGAGCCGCCAATCCAAGAGCCATTGCGGCTCGTGCTTCTTGCCCGAGATGAAGCGGATGATGTCGTCGCTGAGGCCCGGCGGCGCGCTCTCGCTTTCGATGTCGCTGACGAAGCCGTATTTGTAGCCTTCGCCCGTCAGCGAGCGGACCGTCTCGAGGCTGTCATCGGGTGACGTCATAATGAAACATTATCCTCTCTGGGCGCGACCGGCCGAGCGAGCGGCACGCCGAACGGCATCGCCATTTCGGCGAGCGTGACCGTGCTCAAGGCAGCGCTTACCGCATCGTTGATGCGGCGCCAATGCGGCCGGGTGGCGCAGAAATGGACGCGCTTGCAATCCGGACCATGCACGGTGCATTGCGTCACACCCATTGCGCCGTCGATCGCCGCCACCACCGCGGCGAGCGAGATCGCCGCGCCGTCGCGCGCGAGGCGATAACCGCCGGCAGCGCCGCGCGCGCCGGCGACGATACCGGCATGCGCCAGCGCCTTCAGTACCTTGGCGACGGTGGCGCGCGGCAGGTTGGTTTCGTGGGCGAGAACCGCCGCCGTCATCTGCCGCTCCGGATTGGCGGCGAGATGGGTTGCGATGATGACGCCGTAATCGGCGAGCTTGCTGAGAATGATCATCGAATGCCGAAGGATGTCCCTTCTGAAATTAGGACAATTAGGACCGCTGCGGTACGCAATAGGTCGGCATAAAACCCTAAGCTTCAACCCCCCGCAACCATTATTTTCACGAAACCGCGAGTCGCCAAAAGTAGAGGCTTTCCAAAGGATTGGAGGCCTATCGGAGCGGCCGCCGAGAGGATGTGCGCGGCTTTTGAAGTTCGCCGTCGTGATAAAGTAAATCTCGCATCACCAAACGGCGGGACTGAAAGCCGGCGGGCCAGTGCCGGCGCGTATTCGGGAGGGAGACGATGCTCACGCTTTATCACAACGACATGTCGGTCTGCGCACAGAAGGTGCGGCTCGCCCTTGCCGAGAAGACTCTCGCCTATGAGGCGCGCCACCTCAATTTGCGCGCGGGCGATCAGCAACAGCCCGATTATCTGAAGCTCAATCCCAAGGCCGTGGTGCCGACCCTCGTTCATGACGGGACGGTGGTAACGGAATCGATCGTCATCAACGAATATATCGAGGACGCCTTCCCGGCGACGCCGTTGCGCCCCGCCGACCCCGCGGGCCGTGCACGCATGCGGCTCTGGACCAAGGAGATCGATGGCGGGATTTTCGCCGCCACCGGCACCGTCAGCATGAGCGTCGCCTTCCATCATCAATACCCGCCTGAGGTCGTCGAGGAGCTGGTACGCCTGCGCGGCCCCGCTTATCGCCAGCGTTTCGAGCAATTGAGAAAGGGCGCCGACAATCCCGCTTTTCCCGATGCAATCAAACGGCTTTACAAGATGGTGACCGATATGAACGCCGCGCTCGAGCGCGGGCCGTGGCTCCTCGGTAAAGCCTTCACCCTCGCCGATGTGGCTTATGCGCCCTATCTCACGCGGCTCGATCATCTGAAATTTCTCGGCCTCATCGACCGCCATCCGCGCGTTGCCGATTGGTATGAGCGGCTGCGCGCCCGCCCCGCCTATCAATCGGCGCTGGCCGCGCAGTTCAATCCCAAATATCTCCCGCTGATGGACGAAAAAGGCAGCGAGGCCTGGCCGCGCGTGCGCGCGCTGCTCGGGCTTTAACGCCATGGCCTTGGCTCTTGCCGGCATTCGGGCCTGCGTCTTCGATGCCTATGGCACATTGTTCGATGTCGCCGCGGCGGCGACGCGCTGCAGCGATGTACTGGGTGCGAAGGCCGCGCCGCTGAGCGAGTTGTGGCGCCGCAAGCAGCTCGAATATACCTGGCTGCGCGCCGCACAGAACCGGCATGCCGATTTCTGGCAGGTCACGGGCGATGCGCTCGATTTCGCGCTCGAGACGCTCGGCCTCGCCGATGATAGGTTGCGCGAGCGACTCATGGCGCTCTATCGGACGCTCGACGCCTTTCCCGAAGTGCCGGCGACGCTCGGGCGATTGAAGCAAGCCGGCCTCAAGACCGCGATCCTCTCGAATGGCACACCCGCGATGCTCGCCGCCGCGGTGACGCAGGCCGGGATCGGCTCGCTGCTCGACCATGTCCTGTCGGTCGAATCGGTTGGCGTCTACAAGCCCGCGCCGGCGGTCTATCGGCTTGCCGTCGGCACGCTCGGGCTTGCCGCCGACGCGATCAGTTTTCAATCCTCCAATGCCTGGGATATTCACGCGGCCTCGGCCTTCGGCATGAAGACGGTGTGGTGCAACCGCACGGGTCAGCGGCGCGAGCGCTTGCCCGGCGCTCCCGATCGCGAGATCAAGACGCTGGCCGAGCTTCCCGCGCTGCTCGGGATTTAGGGAAAGAGCTCATGGATTTCGCTTTCTCGGAAAAATCGCTGCGCATCCAGGACGCGCTTCGAGCCTTCATCGCTACGCATGTGGCGCCGCGTGAGGCGGACTACGCGCAGCTCGAGGAAGCGGGCGTCTTCCCGCCGCCTTTCCTCGAAGAGCTCAAAGCCAAGGCGCGCGCCGAGGGCTTGTGGAATCTCTTCCTTCCCGGCTTGAAGCCCGACGAGCCCGGCACGCAAATGTCCAATCTCGATTACGCGCCCTGCGCCGAGATCATGGGCCGCCACGATTGGGCGTCGGAAGTGTTCAATTGCAGCGCGCCCGACACGGGCAATATGGAGCTGCTCCATCTCGCCGCGACGCCGGCACAGCAGGAGCGCTGGCTGAAGCCGCTCTTGGACGGCGCGATCCGCTCCTCCTTTGCCATGACCGAGCCCGATGTCGCCTCGTCCGACGCGACCAACATCCGCACGGCGATCACCCGCGACGGCGGCGATTGGGTGATCAACGGCCGCAAATGGTTCATCACCAACGCCGCCGATCCGCGCACCAGGCTTTTCATCGTCATGGGACAGACCAGCCCCGACCGGCCCGAGCCGCATCGGCGCCAAAGCATGGTGCTGGTGCCGGCGGACACGCCGGGCCTCAGCGTGGTGCGCAATCCGCCGGTCATGCACCAAGTGCATTTGAACGGGCATTGCGAGGTGCTGTTCGAGAATGCCCGCGTGCCGGCCGAGAATCTCTTGGGCGAGGAAGGCGGCGGCTTCGCGCTCGCCCAGGCGCGGCTCGGGCCGGGGCGCATCCATCATTGCATGCGCGCCATCGGCGCCGCCGAGCGGGCGCTCGAATTGATGATCGCGCGCTCGCTCGAGCGCCGCACCTTCGGCCAGGCACTGCACGAGCATGGCACGATCCGCGAGTGGATCGCGCTGTCGCGCATCGAGCTCGAGCAGGCGCGGCTGTTGGTCTTCAAGACCGCCTGGCTGATCGATCAATTCGGTACGAAAGCGGCGCGGCGCGAGGTCTCGCTCATCAAGGTGATCGTGCCGCGCATCGAGGTAGCGATCGCCAATCGCGCGATGCAGGTCTTCGGTGCCAAGGGGCTGACCCAAGATACGCCGCTGCCCGACATCTGGACCCACGGACGCTATCTGCAGATCGTCGATGGGCCCGACGAAGTGCATCTGCGCTCGATCGCCCGCGCCGAGGTGCGCGCGATGGAGAAGAAGCTCGGAAAGACGCGCTAGCGGACCAGCGTCACGGCGACGCAGCAGCGGCGCCGCCGTGACGGGGAAATTTACGCCGGTTCCTGGATATGCGCTTCGAGGAACCAGAGCGCCTTATCGAGCGCGCGCGAATAGGCGGTGAAAATATCGGCTGTATCGGCGTCGCCCGCCTCGTCAGATTCATCGATCGCCGTGCGCACGGCATTCGCCGCCTTGCCGTAGCGCTCGATCAGCGCGGCGAGGTGATCCTTCGATTGGTGGATATCGGTCGGATAGGGCGCGAGCGGAGTTGCCTTGGCCACGGCCTGGGTCGTGCCGAGCGCCGTGCCGCCAAGCTGGACGACGCGCTCCGCGAGCGTATCCACATGGCCGTCGATCTCGGTGCGGAACCCGTCGATCATCTCGTGCAGCGCGATGAATTGCGGTCCCTTGATGTTCCAATGCGCCTGTTTCGTGAGCAGCGCCAAGTCGATCGCCTCGGCCAGGCGCGCGTTGAGGATGTTGATCGAAGTGGTCTTGGTGTTGGACGGCAGATTGTTTTCGGTGCGGTATCCCGGCATGGCAGCCCCTCCTGCTTCAGGTTGATTTCAACGCGTGAGCCAAAACGACGCTCTCTAGAGATAGTATCCCGCCGTCACGCGGCAAGACTCGCCTCGCCGTCGAGGGTCGCGGCGACGGCATGGATCACGGCGGCGATGCGGACGGCTTGCTGAATCGCCTCGCGCGAGACGCCGGCCTGACGCAGCACCTTGTCATGGGAATCGATGCAAGCGCCGCAGCCATTGATCGCCGAGACCGCCAGCGACCACAGCTCGAAATCGGCCTTCTCGACGCCGGGATTGGCGATGACGTTCATGCGCAGCCGCGCCGGCATGGTGGCGTAGTCGCGATCCGACGCAAGATGCGTGAAGCGGTAATAGATGTTGTTCATCGCCATGATCGAGGCCGCGGATTTGGCGGCCGCGACCGCCTCGGGCGTCAGATGCGCAGCCGCCTCGGTCGAGATCGCCTCGATCAGCTTGGGATTGCGCGCGGCGAGCGCAGTCGCCAGCAGCGCGCCCCAACGCTGCTGCTCGGTCAGCACCGTGTCGGTCAGCAAGGAGCCGAGATTGAGCTTCAGGTCCTTGGCGTAGCCGGGCAAAGTTTCGCGAAGTTGCTCGACGGTCATGGGAATTGTCCTTCCAATTGAGTATGGCGGGCCGCGGGTGACGGGAGCATGACGCCCCCGCTGCCGGTTTATGCGGCTTGCAAGGTCTCCTGCCCCTTCTGCCAATTGCAGGGGCAGAGCTCGTCGGTCTGGAGCGCATCCAGCACGCGCAGCACTTCCTGCGGGTTGCGGCCGACGCTCATGTCATTGACCGAAACGAAGCGGATGATTCCCTGCGGATCGACGATGAAGGTCGCGCGCAAGGCAACGCCGTCGGTTTTGTCGAGGATACCCAAGGCGGTGCTGAGCTCGCGCTTGTGATCGGCAAGCCAGGGGAAGCTCACCTTGCCCAGATCCTCGCGCGATTGGCGCCAGGCGAGGTGGACATAGTCGCTATCGACCGACATTCCCAAGAGCTGTGCGTCGCGGTCGTCGAATTCGCCGGCCACCCCATCGAACCCGACGATCTCGGTCGGGCAGACGAAGGTGAAATCCTTCGGCCAGGCAAAGACCACCATCCACTTGCCAGCATAGCTCGCATTGCTCACCGGCTCGAAGGCCTTGGCCGGATCGGTGCCGTTCACCGCCGTCAGGGCAAAGCCCGGAAACTTGTCGCCAACAGTCA
>Ga0070681_10001793_pt1 | contig 19292 bp, 13 predicted proteins | sample KBSC83BmetaG_FD_65650 | JGI IMG/M metagenome (GOLD analysis project Ga0070681, IMG submission 65650) | Corn rhizosphere microbial communities from Kellogg Biological Station, Michigan, USA - KBS C8-3B metaG | ecosystem: Host-associated > Plants > Roots > Rhizosphere | place: USA: Michigan... | reverse complement strand
CCATCGGGCCTCGCGCTGCGCCATCGCGCCCTGCATGAGGAACGAAAAACCCTGGAAGCGTTTTTCCCGTAGCGCGCGGGACAGCGCATCGGCTTCGCCGGCGAACGAACGCGCCTCGTCGAGCGACCCCAGGACGATTGCAAACTCGGTGAGATTCCAAAGCGGCAACGCCTGCTGTGCCTGCGCACCCGCGCGGCGCATGAGCTCCAACGCCTCGGCTGTCTGGCGGCGCGCGCGCCGCCACAGGCCGAGGTCGCCGTAGCTGGCGCCGATGTTAATGATGGCGGAGGTCGTACTGAGAACGTAACCTGCCGTTTTGTAAGCATCCAGCGACTGGCCAAAGAGGCGGAGCGCTTGCGCATGGTCGGCCTCCGCCAGCGCGATGTTGTTCAACGCGCCGCCTTGGCCGAACAGGTCGCCGCTGCGCCGCGCAAGCGCCAGCGCTTCGGTTGCCGCCGCCCTGGTGGCGCGGCTCTCCTCGGACGCCCACAGGGCGCCGCTCAGCGCATGCAGCGCGCGACCCTGCAGGCACGTATCGCCGAGCCGCCGGAACATCGCGACCGCACGCTTCGCATGGCGAATAGCGGCGGGCAGGTCGACTCGGGCGTTCGATTCCGCGGCAGCCAGGCGCCACAGCGCCAGTGCAATCAGCTCCGGGTCGCGGCTGCGCTCAGCGGCCTTCAACGCGGCTGCGGCCACCTTCGCGCCTCCATGCGGATCGGCGTCGCGCGTCCGAACGTTGGATTCGCGGCAAAGCGCGCGCGCGAGCAGCGCCATTCCACCCTCGCGTCTTGCGAGCGCCTTCATCGCCTGCGCGTCGGCTGCAGCAGCTTTCAGGGCGCCGAGCGCAATGTGGCTCTCGGAGCGCAGGTCGAGCAGGCTCACGCGCTCGTCGGCGTCGATTTTCTTCCCTCTGAGTGCAAGGGTTGCCGCGGCGATGGCCTGCTCGTGCTGTCCGGCCCACGCGAGGTCGGCGACGGTCTGGATCTGTTGCGCCATCCTCACGATCGATCCTGCTTCGAAGGCACCTGCGACAGCGCGGCGACGAGTGCGTCGACGCGAATCGGCTTCGTCACGTAATCGTCCATGCCGGCCGCGAGGCACTCCTCGCGGTCACCCTGCATCGCGTTCGCCGTCATCGCGACGATTCGCGGCCGCTCGTGCGCGGCGAAGCGCCCGCAGATCTCGCGCGCCGCGTCGAGCCCGTCCATTTCCGGCATCTGCACGTCCATCAGCACGACGTCGTACGTCTGGCGCTGCACCGATTCGACGGCCTCGATGCCGTTCGACGCGAGATCGGCGCGATAACCCATCTGCTTCAGCAGACGCAGCGCGAGCTTCTGGTTCACGACGTTGTCTTCCGCGAGCAGGATGCGCAGCGGATGGCGTGCGGCGAGCTCGCCGTCGATTCGTGGCGTCGTCGGCGCCGGCGCCGCGGCCGGTCCCGCATCATTTCCGAACAGGCCGGCGAGCGTATCGAAGAGCTGCGACTGGCGGATCGGCTTGGTCAGGAACGCGGCGAAAAGGGTCTCGCTCTCGCCGACTTCGCGCCGTCCGAGCGAGCTCGCGAGCACGAGCGGCAAGGTCGGCTTGCGCGCTCGCACTTCCCGGGCCAGGGCGACGCCATCCATCTCGGGCATGTGCATGTCGACGATCGCGAGGTCGAACGCCTGCGCGTCGCCGAGCCAGCGCAGCGCTTCCTGCGGCGATGCCGTCGCCTGCGGCGTCATGCCCCATTTCGCCGTCTGCAGCGAGAGCACGCGGCGGTTCGTCGCGTTGTCGTCGACGACGAGCACGCGCTTGCCGGATAGGGTGGGCTGCACGCCGACGAACTCGCGCTGGCGCGCTGTCGACAGCTCGGCGAGGGGTGCCACGATGCTCACGTAGAACGTGGATCCCTTGCCCGGACCTTCGCTTTGCGCCCACATGCGGCCGCCCATCAGTTCCGCGAGACGTTTGCTGATCGCAAGCCCGAGCCCCGTGCCGCCGTATTTGCGCGTCGTCGACGAATCGGCCTGCGAGAACGACTGGAACAGCCGGCTCATCGCCTCCGCAGACAAGCCGATGCCGGTGTCCCGCACCGCGCACGTGATCTCGACGCCGTCGTGGCCTTCAGGCTTCGACGTCACTGTCAGCACCACCTCGCCGGTCTCCGTGAACTTGACGGCGTTGGACAGCAGATTGAGCATGATCTGGCGCAGCCGCGTCACGTCGCCCTTGATGGCGCGCGGCACGTCGCCTTCGAACACGTAGGCGAGCTCGATCTTCTTCTCGACGGCACGGGCACTCACGAGATCGAGCGCCGACTCGACGCATTCGCGAACGTCGAACGGCTGCAGCTCGATGTCCATGCGGCCGGCCTCGATCTTCGAGAAGTCGAGGACGTCGTTGATGATCGTCAGCAGCGCATCGCCCGAGTCGCGGATCGTGTTGACGTAGTCGCGCTGCTCGATGTCGAGCGACGTGTCGAGCAGCAGCCCGCTCATGCCGATCACGGCGTTCATCGGCGTGCGGATCTCGTGGCTCATGGTCGCGAGGAACGAGCTCTTCGCCTCGTTCGCCGTTTCGGCGGCCGCGCGCGCTTCCTGCGCCTGCCGGAAGAGGCGCGCGTTTTCGATCGCGACGGCCGCCTGCTGCGAAAGCCCGACGAGGAACTCGAGCTCGGCGTCGTCGAAGAGGCGCCCGCCGGTGCGCCAGACCGCCATCGCGCCCTTCACGGTTTGCCCGGCCATCAGCGGAGCGACCATCAGCCGTTCGTCCTCGTCGCGACCGGTGCCGGCGATCAGGACGGCGCGCGGATCCGCCGACGTGTCGTTGATGAACTCCGGGCGACCGGCGGCCAGGATGCCGCCGATGATGCCGGCGCCGATTTTGATTTCGGTCGCGCGGATCTGATCGGCCACGGTGCCGATCGACACGATCGCGCGGTAGGTGCTGTTGTCGTCGTTGGGCAGGAAGATCGCGCTGTTGTCGCAATGCAGCAGGTCTTTCGCGTGATTGGCGATTCGCTCCATGACGACGTGCAGATCGAGCGTCGATGAAATGTCGCGTCCCACTTCCGCGAGCGCAGCGGTTTCGCGCGTGCGACGCTGCGTCTCGTCGAAAAGCCGTGCGTTCTCGAGTGCGACGCTCATGGTGTTGGCGAGCGTCGTCAGCAGGCGCAAATCGGCGTCGCTGAATGCGTTTTCATGATCGGCATACAGCGCAATGACGCCGGTCGCCGCACCGCCCTTCATGACCGGAACGCCCAGATAGCTGCCGTCCATCGTTGGCCTCGAGGGATCGCCGATCATCTTCGCGCCCAGCTCGGCCGCACGTCGCACGAGGCCCTGATTGACTATCAGCGGCCTGCCGGTGCGGATGACCGTGGCGGTGAATCCGCCTTCTAGCGGAGTCGCCTCCACAGGAAAACGCTTGCCCTGCTCGAGGTAGTACGGAAACGTCAACAGATCGCGGCGCTGCTCGTAGAGCGCGATCGACATGCTCGATGTATGCAGCACCTCCGCGATCTTGTCGCCGACGAGATCGATGATCGCCTGGAAGTCGAGCTCGGCCGCGAGCCCACGCTGGACGCTGTTGATGACGGCGAGCTCCGCTGCCCGTTGCTCGGTTTCCTTGAGGAGCCGCTGCGTCTCGTCGAAGAGCCGCGCGTTCTCGAGCGCGACGCTCATCGTGTTCGCGAGCGTCGTCAGCAGGTGTACGGCCGAATCGTCGAACGCGTCCTCCCTCTCGGCGTACAGCGTGACGACGCCGAGGACTTCGTCGCTCTTGAGGATCGGGACGCCGACGTAGCTTTGCTCGGGAGTCTCGGTCGCATTCGGATCGCCGATCAGCTTCGATCCGAGCTCGACCTTCCAGCGCTCGATGTCGCGGTTGATGACGAGCGGCTTGCGCGTACGGATGACGTGCGACGCGAAGCCTTGCCCTATTTGCATCGGCTCGATACGGAAGCGCTCGCCGTGCTCCACGTAGTACGGAATTGAGAGCGTCTTCGTCGCGGCATCGTAAAGCCCGATCGACATGTCGCCGGTGTCGAAGATCTGCGCCATCTTGTCGCCGACCAGGTCGATGATCGCCTGGAAGTCGAGCTCGGCCGCGAGTCCCTGCTGGACGCTGTTGATGACGGAGAGCTCGGCCGCGCGCTGCTCGGTTTCCTTGAGCAGCCGCTGCGTCTCGGCGAAAAGCCGCGCGTTCTCGAGCGCGTTGCCAAGCGAGCCGGCGATCGTCGTCAGCAGGCGCAGCTCGGCATCGCCGAACGCGTTCTCGCGCTCGTAGTTCTCGATCATGATGCTGCCGAGGACGCGGTCGCTGCTGACGACCGGAACGGCGATCAGCGATTGGCTGTGATCCGTCCCTTCGACCGCAACCGATTGCACTCGCGCGTAGTCGGCGGTGGTGTTCAGAACCACCGGCTGCCGGGTCCGTCGCATGGACTCGAAGAGACCACCCGGGGTCGGCGTCAACGCCGGCAGCGTCAGTCGCTTGCCATGTTCAAAGGCGTAGAGGTAGTGATTGAGGTTAGCCTGCTCATCGTGCCAGAGAATGCTCATGTCGCCGGTCGCGAAGACCTCGCGCAGCTTGTCACCGACGAGATCGACGATACCCTTGAATTCGAGCTTCGCAGCCATCCCCTGCTGGACGCTGTTGATGACGGCGAGCTCGGTGGCCCGCTGCTCGCTCTCCTTGTACAGGCGCTGCGTCTCGTCGAAGAGGCGCGCGTTCTCGAGTGCGGTGCCGAGCGACGCGGCGATCGTCGTCAGCAAACGGGTCTCCGATTCGCCGTATGCGTGCTCGCGCTCGTAGTTCTCCATGTTGATCAGGCCCAGCACGCGGTCGCCGGAGATCACGGGAACGCTGATCAGCGACCGGGACTGGTCGGTGCCCGGCACCGCCCGGATGTTGTGCTGCCGCATTTCCTCCAGCGTGTTGTATACGATCGGTTGACGCGTTCGGCGGATCGTCTCGAAGTTTCCGCCCGGCGTCGGCGGCTGCGGCGCCACGCTGATCCGCACCCCATGCTCATAGACGTACATGTAGTGCAGCAGCCGGGCGTTTTCCTCGTACCACAGGATACCGAGATCCGGCGTCGCGAACACCTCCCGCAGCTTGTCGCCGACGAGGTCGATGATGGCCCGGAAGTCGAGCTCGGCGGCGAGGCCGCGCTGCACGCTGTTGATCAGCGCCAGCTCGGCGGCTCGCTGCTCTGTTTCCTTGAGCAGGCGCTGCGTCTCGGCGAAAAGTCGTGCGTTCTCGAGCGCGACGCCCATGCTCGACCCGACGGTCATCAGCAGGCGCACGTCGGACTCGGCGAACGCGTACTCGCGCTCGAAGCTTTCGATCGTGATGCCGCCGATGACGCGATCGCTGCCCACGATCGGAACGGTCACCGTCGACAACGAAGTATCGGTGCCCGGTACAACGCCGAGGGCTGCGACTTCCGCCTGCGTGTTATGTACTCTCGGTTCGCGCCGGGCGACCAGCGTTTCCCACGACACCTTGGCGGGTGGTGCGGGAGGAATCGAGAGCCGCACGCCATGCTCGAAGTCGTAGAGGTAATGGACCAGCCGGTTCGCATGGTCGAACCAGCGGATGCCGATGTCGTCGACGCGGAACACCTCGCGCAGCTTGTTGCCGACGAGATCGACGATCGCCTGGAAGTCGAGCTTCGCCGCGACCCCCTGCTGGATGCTGTTGATGACGGCGAGCTCGGCGTTGCGCTGCTCGGTTTCCTTGAGCAGCCGCTGCGTCTCGTCGAACAGATGCGCGCTGTCGAGCGCGACGCCAAGCGATGTCGCGACGCTCGTCAGGAGGCGCGCGTCTTCCGGCCGGAACGCGTTCTCGCGCGCGTGGTTCTCGATGCTGATGTCGCCGAGCAATCGATCGCCCACGAAGATCGGTACCGACATCATCGACTTGCACTGGTCGGTTCCGGGTACGACCGGCCCCATCCGCGGATCGTCGGCGGCGCTCGCAATGATGACCGGGAGGCGCGTCTTGCGCATCGTGTCGTAAAGGCCGCCAGGTCTCGGAGGGTTGGGCGCTCCGATCGAAATCCGGCGCCCGTGCTCGTACACGTACAGCATGTGAACGAGGTTCGCCGGCTCGTCGAACCAGGAGATTCCAAGGTCCGGGGTGCGGAAGAGCTCGCGAAGCTTGTCGCCGACGATATCGACGATCTCCTGGAACCCGAGCTTTGTCACGACCCCGCGCTGGATCGCGCTGACGAGGGCGAGCTCGGCATCGCGCAGCGCGAGGAGCTCGCGTGCGGAGGGCGCCTTGATGGCCAGCGCCCGGCCGCCACCCGCGGCCCCGTTGCGCTTGATGGCAGGTGCGGGCGTCGCCGGCGTCTTGCGCTTCGGCTTCGGCGCTGCCTTCGCGACCTCCTTCTTCGTCGCGCGCGGCGCCCCTGTCGCCGGCTTGCCGGTCGCGGGCTTCTTCGCCGCGGACTTTGCGGTCCGTGTCGGGGTGCGCGCCTTCGACCGCGCGGCGTTCGAGGTCCTGCCGGCCATCCCTCCCTCCAGGGTGACGCTCAGGTGGGCCGCCAGTCTACAGCGCTTCAGAGCTCCATGAGGTCTTCGCCGACGACGATCCGGCCGGCGAAGTGACGGGCGGCGGCCTCGCGCCAGGTGTCGGCCGGCACGGAGTCGGCGGGGACGAAGTGGGTCAGCACGAGCGTGTTCACGGCCGCGTCGCGCGCGATCGCGCCGACCTGGTCTTCGGTCGTGTGGCTTGCGAGCAGGTGCTCGCGCAGCCGAGTGGCGTTGGAAAGCCGCGCGCAGATCGCGTCGAGCGACGGCTCGTGCATTACCTCGTGGACGAGCACGTCGGCCCCCTGCGCGAGCGCGACGAGGCTGTCGCAGGGCGCCGTGTCGCCGGAGAAGACGATCGAGCGATCGCGGGTGTCGAAGCGGAACGCGAACGCGGGCACGACCGGCGGATGACGAACGAGCGCGCAGGTGACGCGAACGCGCTCGTCGCGGTAGACCTCGCCGGCTGTCTCGATGTCGTGCGGCCGGATCAGCGGCGCGAGCGGTGGCCGCCCTTCGTCGGCGATCCGCGTCGCGATGTCGTAGGCGTTGAGCGCAAGGAACTGGCCGGTCATTGCCGCGACAGGCGGTGGCCCATACGCGTCGACCGGCCGGTCGAGGCCGCCGGCCCACAGGAGAAGGAACAGGTTGCCGAAATCCGCATTGTGGTCGGAGTGGTGATGCGTGACGAACACCGCGCGCAGCGCGTTGAAAGCGAGCTTAGCGCGCGCCATCTGTCGCGCGACCCCGTTGCCGCAGTCGACGATGTAGCTGACGCCGTCGACGACGACCGCCTGCGCGGGCGCTGCGCGCGTGATCTTGGGCGTCGGGCCGCCGCCGGTACCGAGCAGGACGAGCTTCGTGGCCATGATCCGATGTCAGGATGCGGCGAGGAGCCGCGACAGGAACGCGCGCGTTCGGGCGTGGGAAGGATTTGCGAGGACGTCGCGCGGCGCGCCGGATTCGACGATCGTGCCGTCGTCCATGAACGCGATCCGGTGCCCGGCCTCGCGCGCGAACGCCATCTCGTGCGTGACGACGATCATGGTCATGCCGTCGTCGGCGAGGCCGCGCATGACGGCGAGCACTTCGCCGACGAGCTCCGGGTCCAGCGCCGACGTCGGCTCGTCGAAGAGCATGAGCTTCGGCTGCATCGCAAGCGCCCGTGCGATCGCGACGCGCTGCTGCTGGCCGCCCGACAGCTCCGCCGGATACGCCTGCGCCTTCTGCGCGAGCCCGACGCGCGCGAGCAGCGCCCGCGCACGCTCGCTCGCTTCCGTTCGCGACTCGCGACGTACGCGGATCGGCGCTTCGATGACGTTGTCGAGTGCCGTCATGTGCGGAAACAGGTTGAAGCGCTGGAACACCATGCCGATCGCGGCCCGCTGGCGGCACACGTCGCGCTCGTGCAGCTCGTGGAGCGCGTCGCCGCGCTCGGAATAGCCAATCAGCTCGCCGTCGACGTGAATGCGGCCGTCGTCGATCTGTTCGAGGTGGTTGACGCAGCGCAGGAACGTGCTCTTGCCCGACCCCGACGGGCCGATCAGGCACAGCACTTCGCCACGCCGCACGTCGAGGTCGATCCCCTTCAGGACCTCCGTGCGCCGAAAGCGCTTGCGCACGCCCTGAGCGCGGACCATCGGCTCCGCTCCAGGCGCCTCAGGGTCGCCCATGGAGCGCGAGGCTGCCGCGCGCGAGGCGGCGCTCGGCGAAATGCTGCGCGACGCTCGTGATCGTCGTCAGCACGAGATACCAGAACGTCGCGACGAGCATCAGCTCGATCGTGTGCAGGTTCGCCGACGCGATGTTCTCGGCGGCGGTCAGCAGATCGCCGCCGGCGATCACCGAGACGAGCGACGTCGCCTTCAAGAGCGAGATGAACTGGTTGCCGGCCGGCGGAACGATCACGCGTAGCGCCTGCGGCAGGATGATCCGCCGCATCGCGAGTGCGCGCGACATGCCGAGCGCGAGCGACGCGTCGGCCTGCCCGCGATCGACGGACAGGATGCCGCCGCGCACGATCTCCGCCATGTACGCCGCCTCGTTCAATCCCAGCGCGATCACCGACGCGACGAACGGCGTCAGCACGTCGTTGGTCCGGAAAGGGCCGATGTGCTCGAACAGGAGCGCGAGGTTGCCCCAGATGAGGATCTGCACGAGAAGCGGCGTGCCGCGGACGAGCCACGTGTAGCCCGCGCTCGCGAGGCGCAGGATCGGCGACGACGACACGCGCATTACGGCGAGCAGCACACCGAGCACGATGCCGATCGCCGCGGCGAGCAGCGCCAGCACGATCGTGAGCTCGAGTCCGCGCAGGATCGCCGGCGCGAACTGGTATTGCCCGACGACGTCGTGGCGGATGTTCGGGTTGCGGAAGACCGACAGCGCGACCAGTGCGACGAGCACGGCGACGACGGCGCTCGCGCCCCAGAGGCCCGGACGCCGCAGCGGCACGACGCGGGACATCTTGCCGTTCCTAGATCTTCACGTTCGCGCCGCCGTTGATCGTCGCGCTTTTCACCGCGCCGCTCTCGACGCCGTGCTTTTCGAGGATCTTCCGGTACGTCCCGTCGGCGATCAGCGCGTCGAGCGATTTCCTGAGCGCGTCGCGCAGCTCGGCGTTGGACTTGTCGACGCCGATGCCGAGCGGCACCGGCTGGTACTCGTGATCGCGGACGACGTCGAAGATGGTGCCGTCGCCGGCGGTCTTCGCGAGATAGATCATCACCGGCGTGTTGCCGAGGAACGCCGCGACGTGCCCGGTCTGCACCTGGAGTCTCGCGTCCGACGGCTGCGCGTACTGCAGGTTCTCGATCGCCGGCTTTCCCTCGGCCTTGCAGTTGGCGCTTGCGTCGTCGACGAGCTTGATCTGCGTCGATCCCTGCACGGTCGACACCGTCTTGCCGCACAGTGTCTCGAGGCTTTCGACGTGCTCCGGGTTGCCTTTTTTGATAAGCAGCATCGTCCCGAGGTTGAAGAAGTCGACGAAGTCGAGAAGCTTCTCGCGCTCCGGCGTGTCGTTCATCATCGTGAACGTGATGTCGATCCGCTTCGCCTGCATCGCCGGGATCAACGCATTGAACGGAATCGACTCGAAGACGATCGTGCGTCCCATCTGCTTGCTCATCGCCGCGGCGAGATCGACGATCGCGCCCTGCAACGTCGTGCCATCGGACGCGTACGAGATCATCGGCGGGCTGTTCGTGATCGAGCCCGCCTTGATGTCGCCGGCGGCGCGCGCAGACCCGGCGCACAGCAGGATGCCGAGCGCGGCGACGGACACGGAAGCGGCAAACGTTCGCGGCATGGCGCGCTCCTTCGACGGAGAAGACGTCCGAACGTTACCAGATCGTGCGCGCGGCCCGGCCTGGCTTCAATGCTAAAGTCCGAGCTTCACCACGGCATGCTTCGATGCGGTGAGTGTCCCAGGCGTTGGCGTCGAACGTGCATCATCGGATCTTGACTCTCGCCCGCACAATGCGCGCGATCTTCAGCGGCGGTCTCGGCGCGTTTCGCGGGCGCCAATACGATCCTGGCGCCGATTCGCCGAATCCTCGCTACACCGTCCCGAAGGCGTTGGCGGGCTGGTTCAGGATCGTCGAAGTGGACGACGTCGAGCGATACGCCGGTGCGCTTTTTCGTCGCTGCTTTCGTAACCCGCCTCCCGACGCGCCGCGCCATTTTGTCGCGCTCGTCGATGCCGATGGTGAAGAGCGGACGATCGGCTACATTCACTATGCGAAGCTTGGCGACGTCTATCTCGGGGGAGGGATGTGCATCGACGAGCGCGTGTTCCGCCGTCTACCCACGGAGCGAAGGGAACATCTGAAGGAAGCGGGCGGAATTGCAGAGCAGATGCTCCGTTGCACGACAGCCAGCCTGGGCAATGCCAAGGCGATCTTCGGATACGTCGGCGACAAGCGTGCCGAGAGAGTCGACCTGCGCGCGGGATTCGAGCACACCGGAACGCAGCATCTGATCGTATTCTGGCCGCGGCCGCTCCCCGTCGACGAGCAGCGAGCGATCGTCGCGCGCGTCGCCCGTGTGGGACCGTTTTGAGCTGCGGATGATGCGTCGGGCGCCTCAGCACTCGTGCAAGATGCGAGCGAGCTCGTCCGACGATTTCCAGTCGCGCCCGAAGACATAGCGCGGCAATCGCCATCGATTGCATCCTTCGGTTACCGGACTCGGCTCGCAGGTGAACGCGGCCTGAATGCCGAGTCGCGCGCCGTGCAGCGGAAAGTATTCCCGAACCAGATAGTCACTCGATTCGCCGTACGGGTACGCGAACAGCGCCGTTCCCGCGTTCGGCGCTTTCTCCTTCAGCAAGCTGGCTGCCTGCGCGATCTGGTATTCCGCGGCGTCGAAATTGTCGATGACCATGAACGTGCCGTCCGTCAAAGCCCCGTTCTCGCCGGGGCGAAGCATCGGATGATTGTGGTCCCAGCTATGGCTTCCGATCGCCAGATACCCGGTGAGAACCGCTTTGGACCACCACTCGTCCCGCCACCAATCGCATCCGATCATGCAGGTTCGATCCAGTTGTCGCCGCGCATCGGGAGAGGCGATCACGAAGCTCGTCGCATGAAGCGGCGGCGCCTGCGCGGGACGCGATGCGCTCATGCCGTCCATCAGGATGTTGAGCATGCTGCGCTGCATTCCCCACGTCGGGTGCGGCAGATCGTAGAAGTCGAAGTCGGGTCCGTCGTCGAAGGCGAACCCCACCCATTTCTCTGCCGGCTCCGGCGCGCGCGATCCATTGGAGGATCGGGCAACGATGTCGCTGAGGCTCCTGACGGCAAACCCGAGCGCGGCGACGGTGAGCAAGTCCTCCTTCAGCGCGACGTGGTCGTTCCGCGCGTAGTCGTTTCCATCGATCCGCATGGCGTGGTACGTCAAGACGGGTATCTTCATGCGACGAAGGAGAACCGCATTGATCGCGCGGGGCATGAACGTTACCAGAACGGCGCCTCCGCGGCGACGTCGCCGCCGGCGGTTATCGCTTCGCCGGTTGCGCAGCGATCGCGGCGAGGATTCCCTGCAGCAGCGCCGTCGGCGACGGTGGACATCCGGGGATCGTCACGTCGACCGGAAGCAATTCCGACACGGCGCCGATCGTCGCGTAGTTCGGTCCGTAGACGCCGCGTCCGATTGCGCACGCGCCGATCGCGATGACGAGCTTCGGCTCTGGCATCGCGTCGTAGGTTCGCCGCAGCGCGACGGCCATGTTCTTCGTCACCGGTCCCGTCACCATCAGCGCGTCGGCATGGCGGGGACTCGCGACGTAGCGGATGCCGAGGCCCTCGACGTTGTAGTACGGATTCGACAGCGCCTGCGACTCGAGCTCGCACGCATTGCACGAGCCCGCGTCGACATGACGCAGCGTGAGCGCGCGGCCGAGGACGCGCAGGATGTCCGCGTGCAGGCGCTGCACGACCACGTCGTCGGCCGCCGCCGGCGTGGATTCGGTGCGGATGCCGATGCGGGCGATCTGTCGCAGCGTCTGGTACATCAGAGATCGTGCCCGCTGTACGAGAGGTTGAACGACTTGTTGATCAACGGGAAATCGGGAACGATGTTGCCGACGATCGCATGCTCGATCACCGGCCAGTTGCACCACGACGGATCCTGCGGCCGGCAGCGGCGGATCCGCTCGTCGTCGCCCATCTCGAGCGCGACGAGCACGGGTCCGCGCCAGCCCTCGACGTAGCCGAGCGAAAGCCGGTCCGGCGGCAGCGCGGGACCGGGCGCGTGCACCGGACCGGCGGTGACCGGGTCGAGCAGCGCCGTCGCGACGAGCCGGATCAGCCGCGTCGATTCGAGCGCCTCGTCGAAGCGCACCGCGACGCGGGCCCAGACGTCGCCCGCGGTTTGCGTCGCGATCCGGACGTCGAGCAGATCGTAGGGCGCCGACGCAAAATCGCAGCGGATGTCGCGCGCCTGGCCGCTCGCGCGGCCCGCGAGCCCGACGAGGCCGAGATGGCGCGCGAGATCGGGCGCGGCACGGCCGCAATTGCGAAAGCGGTCCTGCACGCCGGCGTGCTCGTCATAGATTTCGCGCAGCGACGCGATCTGCCGCGCGACCCGGTCCGCTTCGTCGATCATCGCATGCACGTGCTCGAACGCGATGTCGCGCGCGACGCCGCCGGGGATGACCGCGTCCATCATTAGCCGATGGCCGAAGGCGGCCTCGTTCATCCGCAGCACGTCCTCGCGCAGCCGCGAGAATTGCGCGAGGCCGAACGCGAAGCCGGCGTCGTTGCCGATGGCACCGATGTCGCCCAGGTGATTGGCGAGCCGTTCGCGCTCGAGACAGAGTGCACGCAGCCACCGCGCGCGCGCCGGCGGAACGAACCCGACCGCGGATTCGACGGCCTGCGCGTAAGCCCATGCGTACGCAACCGTGCTGTCGCCCGAAATGCGACCGACGAGCTTCGCGCCGTCGTCGACCGACATCGACGCGAAGCGGCTCTCGACGCCCTTGTGCGTGTAGCCGAGCCGCTCCTCGAGCCGCAACACCTTCTCGCCGACGACCTGGAAGCGGAAATGTCCCGGCTCGATGATGCCCGCATGCACCGGTCCGACCGGAATCTCGTGGACGCCTTCGCCTTCGACGCGAACGAAAGCGTACGCGTCATGATCGGGCGCCGCTTCACCCGACGCGACGTCGCGGCGCAGCGGAAACTGGCGCGTCGCGTGGCTCGCGGTCCACAGCCACGCTCGCGGATCGTCGGATTCGGCGGCGATCCCGAGCAGATCATAGGTCGCGCGCTGCATCCGCAACGCGGCAGGGAAGATAGGGGACAGATCCGGGTAGCGCGCGCGATCGTCGGGCAGCGTGTGCTCGAGCACCGTCAGGCCTTCCCAATCCTCCACCACGACGCGCAGGCAATACCCGCGGCCGCGGTCGCGCTCGTCGCTCGCCCAGAGCGCGACGAGGCGCCCGCCGTTCTCCCACGCAAGTCGGCACGCGGTCAGGAGCTGACCGGAGCTTGCCTGCGCGCGCTGCGCGGGAACGCCAGCGAGCAGCGGCGCGGCGAGAAGACCGAGCGGCGTGACGTTCATCCGATCAGCCGTGCCGCGCTGCGGTACCAGTCGGCGAGAAACGGCGGGATCCAGAGGCCCAGCATCAGCACGAGCGCGAGATGCACGAACACCGGCATCATCGCCGGCCGCACCGGCAGGCGTGCAGCGGTCGTCTCGCCGAAGACCATCGGCTGCACTTTCGAGAACACGGCAGCGAACGCTACGCCGAGCGCGGCCAGCAGGAACGGCGTTGCCCACGGCTGCTCGCGCATCGCGGTCGTGAGGATCAGGAATTCGCTCGCGAACACGCCGAACGGCGGCATGCCGAGGATCGCCAGCGCGCCGAGCGCCAGGCCCCAGCCGACGACCGGGCTGATCGTGATCAGGCCGCGGATGTCGTCCATGATCTGCGTGCCGGTCTTCTGCGCGGCATGCCCGGCGGCGTAGAAGATCGCCGACTTCGTCAGCGAGTGCACGGTCATGTGCAGCAGTCCCGCGAAACTCGCAACCGGTCCGCCGAGCCCGAACGCGAACGTGACGATGCCCATGTGCTCGATCGACGAGTACGCGAAGAGCCGTTTGATGTCGCGCTGGCGCCACAGCAGGAACGACGCGACGACCACTGACACGAGACCGAAGCCCATCATCAGGTTCTTCGCGAACGCACCGGGAAGCGCGCCGTCGACCAGCACCTTGCAGCGGACGACCGCGTAGAGCGCGACGTTCAGCAGCAGCCCCGACAGCACGGCCGACACCGGCGTCGGGCCTTCGGCGTGCGCGTCGGGAAGCCAGTTGTGCAGCGGGACGAGGCCCACTTTCGTCCCGTATCCGACCAGCAGGAAGACGAACGCGATCGCGAGCACCGTCGGCTCGAGATCGGCCCGCACGCCGTTCAACTCGGTCCACAGCAGCGCGCCGCCGCCGGCGCCGAGCAGCCTTTCGGCGGCGAAGTAAAGCAGGATCGTGCCGAACAGCGCCTGCGCGATGCCGACGCCGCACAGGATGAAATACTTCCATGCCGCCTCGAGACTCGCCGGTGTCCGATACAGCGACACGAGCAGCACCGTCGTCAGCGTCGCCGCCTCCATCGCGACCCACAGCACGCCGACGTTGTTCGTCGTAAGCGCGAGCAGCATCGTGAACGTGAAGAGCTGGAACATGCTGTGGTAGAGCCGAAGGCGCGCGGGATTGAGCCGTCCGTGCTCCTCCTCGATCAGCATGTAGGGACGCGAGAAGACCGCGGTCGTGAAGGCGACGAACGCCGTCAGCGCAACGAGGAACACGTTGAACGGGTCGATCAGGAACTGCCGGCCGAGCGTGACGAGCGGGCCGCCGACGATCACGCGTATCGCGAGGGCCACGGCCGCGACGAACGTGCAGAAGCTCGCCGCGACGTTGACGCGCGAGGCGAAGCGACGATCGCCGAGGAACGCGAGCACGCCGGCGCCGGCGATCGGCAGCGCGAGGACGGCGACGAGTTCGATCATCGTTCGCCGGCGCTGGCGGGCGGCGCTTCGCGACGCCGCGGCGCATCTCCCGGCGTGCGCGGCCGCGGCGTACGGTCATCGCGAAGCTGCTCCAGGTGCGACAGGTCGAGGCTGTCGAAGCGCTCGCGAATCTGGAAGAAGAACACCCCCAGGATCAGCATGCCGACGAGCACGTCGAGCGCGATGCCGAGCTCGACGACCATCGGCATGCCGTAGGTCGCGCTCGTCGCGGCGAAAAAGAGGCCGTTCTCCATCGCCAGGAAGCCGATGACCTGCGGGATCGCCTTTCTCCGCACGATCATCATCAGGAACGACAGCATCACGCTCGCGATCGCGATGCCGAGCGTCGAGCGGGTGACCGTGCTCGCGAGCCGCGAGATCGGCAGCGCGAGATTGAACGCGAACACGACGAGCACGATCCCGATCAGCATCGTCGCCGGGATGTTGACGAGACCTTCGAACTCCCAGCGGACGTCGAGCTTGCGCACCATGCGGTACAGGAGCCACGGCAGCAGGAACACCTTGAGCAGCAGCGTCAGCGCGACCGATTGGTACAGATGCGGCTGCGTCGTCGTGTACGCGACGACGGCCGTCGACAGCGCGAGCACGAGGCCCTGGGCGGCGAAGAGGTCGATCAGCGTCACGACGCGGCGCTGCGCGAGCATCGCGAACGCGAGCAGCAGCAGCATCGCCGCGAACAGATTGATGAGCTGCGAGCCGAGCGACATCAGCTTCCGAGCAGCAGCTTGACCAGCATCCCCAGCACCGCGAGCAGGAACGCCGTGCCGAGAAACTCGGGCGCGCGGAAGATCCGCAGCTTCGCCGACAGCGTCTCGATCAGCGCGAGGCAGGCGCCGCCGACCGCGAGCTTCGCGACGAGGATCGGCGCGGCGGCGACGATCGCCGGCATGTCCGATCCGAGTGCGATCCCGAACGGGACGAACAGCGCGATGCCGATGCACGAGTAGTTGAACAGCCGCAGCGCCGCCGCCCATTCGAGCACCGCGAGGTGGCGCGCCGAGTATTCGAGCAGCATCGCTTCGTGGATCATCGTGAGCTCGAGGTGCGTCGCCGGGTTGTCGATCGGTATGCGCGCGTTCTCGGCGAGCGAGATCATCGTGAAGGCGACGCCGGCGAACGCGAGGCTCGGGTAGATCCCGAGCGCGCTTCGCGAAAGCGTGTCGACGATCGTCGGCAGCGACGTCGAGCCGGAGATCAGCGACGCCGTGAAGAGCACCATCAGAAGCGCCGGCTCCGCGAGGAAGCCGACGAACATTTCCCGCCGTGCGCCGAGCGACCCGAACGCCGTGCCGACGTCCATCGCCGCGAGCGCGGTGAAGACGCGCGCCAGTGCGAAAAGCCCGACGAGCGCGATGGCGTCTGCCGCGGTCGCGAACGGCAGCGCCGTCGCGAGCGACGGCACGATCGCCGCCGCGCAGCACATCGCGCCGAACACGACGTAGGGCGTGACCCGGAATAGCGGCGATGCGTTCTCGGCGACGACCGCGTCCTTGACGAACAGCTTGCGGATCGTCCGGTACGGCAACAGGATCGACGGCGCGCGCCGGTTCGCGAGCCACGCGCGACATTGGTTCACCCAGCCGATGAGCAGTGGCGCCAGCGCGAGCGCGAGGGCGACCTGCAGCAGTTGCGAGGCGAGAGCGCCCGGTGTCATCGCGATTGCACGGCTTCGCGTCGGTTCATCGCACGAAGAACAGCAGCGCGATCAGTGTCGCGAAGCTGTACAGCAGGTAAACGCCGATCCGTCCCTGCTGCAGCAATCCGGCGACGCGCGCAAGCCGCTCGACGACGCGCGCGATCGGCTCGTAAAGCCATCCCCAGGTGCGGTCGCTTGCGCGCATGAAATAGGTCGGCGCGGGATCGGCGGGCGCCGGCAGATGGCGCTCGATGCGAAAGAACGGCTCGAACACCTGCCGGATCGGCTGGCCGAAGCCTTCGGCGGTGTCCTGCATCCGCGCGGTCTGGAGCGGAAATCCGCAATCCCACGCCGGCGCGCGGCGCACGCGGCCGTGCCAGACACGATGGACGACCAGGAGCGTCGCGAGCACGACGGCGACGATCACGACGAGCACGACGAGCGGACTGTAGCTCGAGCGGCCCGTCGCGACCGGGGCGAGCAGCCACCAGCTCGATTCGCCCGCGGTGGCCACGCGCGTCGAAAGGAGCATCGCGTTGACGTGGTCGAGCGCGCCGATCACGTTGACGGGGAAGATGCCGAGGAGGACGCAGCCGGCGGCAAGCAACGCGAGGGCGATGCGTTCGCGGATGCCGGCGTCGTGCGCGTGCGAAAGCTCGGGCTCGCGCGGGCGGCCGAGGAAGATGACGCCGTAGAACTTGACCATCACGTACGCGGCCAGCGCGACGGCGAGCACGAGCGCCGCGCTGGCGAGCGGCACCAGCATGTTGACGAACGTCTGCGGCAGGCTCGGCGTGAACAGGAACGCCTGCAGCAGCAGCCATTCGGAGACGAAGCCGTTGAGCGGCGGCAACCCGGCGATCGCGAGCGTGCCGACGAGCGCGAGCCACGCGACCCATGGCATCCGGTGGATCAATCCTCCGAGCTTGCCGAGGCTGCGCTCGCGCGTCGCATGCAACACCGAGCCGGTCGCGAGGAACAGCAGGCTCTTGAAGAACGCGTGGTTCAGCGCGTGGTACAGCGCAGCGGTCAGCGCGATGGCGGCCAGCAGCGGCTTCCCGTTCGCCTCGAACAGGATCGCGAGGCCGATCGCCGCGACGATGACGCCGATGTTCTCGATCGACGAGTAGGCGAGCAGCCGCTTCATGTCCGTCTGGACCGCGGCGAAGATGACGCCGAAGAGCGCGGTGAGGAGGCCGAGCGCGATCGCCGCGACGCCCCACCACCACGCCTGGATGTGCAGCAGGTCGAACGTGACGCGAACGAGTCCGTACACGGCGGTTTTCAGCATCACGCCGCTCATCATTGCCGAGACCGGCGATGGCGCGGCGGGATGCGCCTCGGGCAGCCAGACGTGGAGCGGCAGCAAGCCCGCCTTCGCGCCGAACCCGGCGAGCGCCAGGAAGAACGCGATGCTCGGCCAGACGCCGCCCAGCAGGACGTTGCGCATGCCGTCGAACGTGTAGTCGCCGCGTCCCCCCTGCAGCACGCCGAAGCAGAGCAGGATCGCGATCGCGCCGACGTGCGCGATCAGCAGGTAGAGGTAGCCCGCGCGACGAATCTCGGCCTTGCGGTGGTCGGTCGTCACCAGGAAGAACGACGCGAGCGCCATCGTCTCCCACGCGACCATGAAAAGGTACGCGTCGTCGGCGATCAGCACGACCGCCATCGCCGCGACGAACACGTGATATTGCAACCCGACGAGCCCCGGCGCCGCGCCTTCTTCGCTGCGGAAGTAGCCGGACGAAAAGAGCGAGATGCAGGCCGACGCCGCGCCGAGCAGGATCAGGAAGAACGCCGACAGCGAGTCGAGACGCACGTGAAACGGCAGATCGGGCAGCCCGAGCGGCAGCACGAGCGACTGCGGCGGATTCGACAATGCGCTCGCTGCCAGCGCAGCCAGTGCGACGCCCGCGACGGCGCCCGCAAGAAACAGCGCGCGCACGATGCGCAGGTCGCGGGGACGCGCGATGCACGCGACGCCGATCGCGAGCCACAACGCGATCACGATGACGAGCGCGGGAAGCGGCGCCATCGCGCGCGTCAGGGCTTGTCGGCGGACATCGTGGACGAATCCTATTTGACGCGCATGCCGGGCGTCGCGCCCGAATCGGGCGTGAGAAGGAAGATGCCCGGTCCGTCCCCGGATGCCGCGAGCACCATGCCTTCGGAAACGCCGAAGCGCATCTTGCGCGGCGCGAGGTTCGCGACCATCGGGGTCAGACGGCCGACGAGCGCTTCCGGCGCGTACGCCGACTTGATGCCGGCGAACACCGTTCGCGGCCGCTCTTCGCCGATGTCGAGCGTGAGCCTGACGAGCTTGTCGGCGCCTTCGACGGCATCGGCGGCGACGATCCGCGCAATGCGCAGATCGACCTTCGTGAAATCGTCGATGCCTATCTGCGGCGCGCCAGCGCCGCTCGACGCTTCCCCTCTACCGCTTGCGGGAGACGGGGAAGGGGTGAGGGCGCTCTCGACGCCGAGCAACTGATCGACCTTCTTCGGATCGATCCGCGTCATCAGATGCTGGTACGCATTGATCCGCGACGGCTCCTCCCACGCATCCCGCCAGACGAAGTCGCGGTCGACGCCGAA
>Ga0070681_10001792_pt1 | contig 19299 bp, 19 predicted proteins | sample KBSC83BmetaG_FD_65650 | JGI IMG/M metagenome (GOLD analysis project Ga0070681, IMG submission 65650) | Corn rhizosphere microbial communities from Kellogg Biological Station, Michigan, USA - KBS C8-3B metaG | ecosystem: Host-associated > Plants > Roots > Rhizosphere | place: USA: Michigan... | reverse complement strand
AACCTGGACATTGCCCACCTTGCCGGACGCCTCGACGCGCCACGTCTGGATCGCGTTGTTGTGATAGATCGAGCGCGTGCCGCGCACGGCGCGCAGCTGCGGCATCGTGGGCTGCACGAAGCCCGTGTCATCGACGACGCGCGATTGCAGCAGCGCCGGTCCGCCATCCCATCGCCAGTCGAGGCGAAAGCGCGTCAGCGCCTTGTCGAGGACCGGTGTCTGCAGCGCCGCGCGCCGCCAGTTGCGCCCGCCGTCGGTCGACACGTCGACGGCGCGCACCTTGCCGCGCCCCGACCACGCAAGGCCGGTGATCTCGTGGTAGCCGCGGTCGACGAGCGTCATGCCGCCCGACGGCGAGGTGATGACGCTCTTCGCCTCCTGGATCCACGTGTACTGGCGGTGGATCCCGCCCGGCAGCATGTCGACGTAGTGCAGCGTTTCCTCGCGCGTGGCGAACGGCGTGTCGCCGATCTTGATCCGGCGCAGCCACTTGACGCTCGACACGCCCTGCACGCCCGGCACGACGAGGCGCAACGGATAGCCCTGCTCGGGCCGCAGCATCTCGCCGTTCTGGCCCCACGCGACGATGACGTCGTCGAGCGCGAATTCGATCGGGATCGTGCGCGTCAGCGCCGCGCCGTCGGCCCCTTCGGCGAGGATGAATTGGGCCTTCGCCTTGTCGTAGCCCACCTCGTCGAGCAGCGTCGCGAGGCGCACGCCGGTCCACTCGCTGCAGCCGATCATGCCGTGCGTGTACTGCACGGTGGGCACGGCGACGTTGCCCCACTCCATGCCGGTGTTGGCGCCGCATTCGATGAAATGGATGCGCGACACCGTCGGGAAACGCATCAGGTCGTCCATCGTGTAGATCCGCGGCGCGCGGCACAGGCCGTGGATCATCAGCCGGTGGTCGGCCGGATGGACGTCGGGCACGCCGGCGTGATGGCGCTCGAAGTGCAGGCCCGACGGCGTGATGACGCCGAACAGGTTCTGCAGCGGCGTGAACGCCACCGACGAGTACGGCGTGCGCGTGAGTCCCGGGCTCTCGCGGCGCACGATGTTGGCCTCGTACTTCGACGGCTGGCCATATGGCGACGCGAGGATCGGCGCGCCGAGCGTGCGCGTCCACGGCGGCACGTTGGGTGGCAGGTCGGCGTTGTCGGCACGCGCCGCACGGGACGACGCGAGCGCTGCGCCCGTGACGAGCGCCGCGCGCTTCAGGAACCCGCGCCGCGTGGCGCGCGGGTCGATCGCGTACTCCGGGGCCGGCAGGATGCGCGCGCGGGGCACCGGCTCAATGCTCGTTGGCAAAGTCGAGGAGCCCGCGCTTCACCGGCTCTTCGGCGTCCATCCGGCTCGCGATCTGCACGCAGACGTTGCGGCAGATCTCGACGAACTCGGGGCTGTCGACGCGATAATAGACGGAGCTGCCCTCGCGGCGACGCGTGACGATGCCCGCGCGGTGCATCAGCGCGAGGTGCCGTGAGACGTTGGTCTGCGTGGAGCCGGTCGCCGCGACGATGTCCGTCACCGAGCGCTCGTCGGCGCAGATCGCGTGCAGGATCTTGAGACGCGTTGGCTCCGCCAGCAGCGAGAAATGCTGCGCGACGAGCGCGAAAACGGCGTCGAGCTCGTCGGCGTCGCTGGCCGCGCCCGCCGGTGGGCGCGACGGCGATCGCGACCGGCGCGTTCGGACTGGCTTCATGCATATGAGCGTATGCGCATATGCTGATTCCGTCAAGCCGCTGCGCGATCGGCTACCTGCTGGGCGTGTCGTTCACGGCGCGCTACGTCTCTCGCCTCGGCAATCGCAGGCCTTTCTGCATCGGCATGGCCGTCACGATTGTCCGCTCGCGTCGGACCTGCCCGGTCATGGCAGCTTGTCGGCGACGACGCGGCCCTTGTCGTTCACGTAGACGTGATAGCGATTGCCGTCCTGGCAGGTGACGTTGTTGTCGTTGTCCTTGATGCGGGTGACATTGACGACCTGGCCGCATGGCACGCCGAGCAGCGCGACCACACTGGTCAGGTCCTTGAGTTGGGCCGGATCGTCCGCAGCCAGCGACGGCGTACATGCCGCGAGCAAACCCGTGGCCACCAGTATTCGCGCGGGGATACTCCGCGCGCGGATAGTTTGTTTCATCGCGGTTCTTCCTTTCCGATCAGACGGCCGCGAACTTGGCCGGGTCTGCGAGAATTCCCCAAATGGCTTCGCGCGACGATGCAATGGCATTCGCCAGCGACGGGTCGGCATCCTGCAACAGGGCAAGGACCTTCATCACCAGGCGATCGTAGGATTGTCGAAGTTGCGCCAGCGTCGTCTTGAGCTTTCCCCGGTAGAACTCGCGGAATTGGTCCAACAGGTCGTCGACCTGGTTCTTGAGCGTGAGTTTGGTCATGACACCCACCGCGCTCGTTTCGCGCAAGCGTGCCTCGAGCGACTTGAGGTCGAGGGGTGGCGCAGTCGCCGGTTTGGCGGCGTCCGCGACCGGCGCACTCGCGGTCTTGGCAGACGATGATGTGACTGCGGTCGTTACACGCGCCGCCGGCGCAACCGCTTTCGCAACCGCTTTGGCATTCGCCGCGGACTTGGGCACCGCGGAAGGCGCAGCAGGCACCGCTTCCGGTTGAGTGGGCACACTGGCGGTGTCCGCGTGCGCCGCTCCGATCGGGGTCGTCGGCGCGGAATTGGCTGCGGCACTTGCAGATGGCGCGGCGGCAGGAGTGATGGCTGGCGACACCACCGCAACCGGCGCCGCGACATCGGCGGTTGCGGTCGCCTGCGACTGCAAGGCCGGAGATCGTTCGACGCTGGCGCAACCCGCCGCCAATGCAAGCGCACAGCATGTGACGGCATTCGCCAGCAGCTTCATCCGCCTGTCGAGCAATTGCTGACTCGATTTCGCTCCATTGTTGCGAAGGTTGCCGTTCTGCACTTCGTGGCCCGGACGGTCGCCGATGCGAATCGAATCACCCGTCTCCTTCTGCATTCGCGCCGGACGACGACCATCGATTCCATTGTGCCACGAAGCCGAGGACAAACGAAAACGGCCCGCATGATGCGGGCCGTCAACGCCATACGGCGCAGTGACACTCAGTGCGGGGCCATGCTGCCGGGCATCGGCGGCTTGCCGTGACCGTGCGGCTTCGACGTGGCGATGGCCGCGACGCCATCGCCAGCCGAGGTGAAGTGAATCAGCCGATCCACCAAACCATCGCTCTTTGGAGATCCGATGCCCGTTGTGGCGTCCCAGGCGTCGCCCGCGGCAAAGCCTGCGACGGCGACCGCGTTGCCGTCGATATCGGCCTCGACGACTGAATTGTCGCCCGCCGTGATGTCATGGAACGACGGGGCATAGTTCGGACGCGTCTGGCGGATCTTGTAGAACGCGGAATTGAGGTAGCCAAGACGGCCGCCGTTGACCTGGTTGCTGATCGCGGTGATCGCGGCCCATTGCGGCGAGCCCGCACTGGTGCCCCCGAACAGATACCAGTGACCCGTCCAGTACGTCAGCACGCCATGGTAGATCGCCGCGTTGTAGGCGACGTCGGGCACGGCGCGCGACGTGCTCTTGACGCCGCTCTTTTGATACGGCGGCGCGTCGAACAGCACGCTGTAGCCGCCGCCCGTCGATTCGCTGCCGAATTCGTTCCACGCGATTTCACCGGCGTACGTCCCCCGCACCGGATTGGCGGCAGGATTGCACCCCAATTGCGACAGGCAATACATCGCGGCATGAAGCTCGGTGCCGCCGACGCCCGAGACCAGCGGATCGCTCGCCGGCGACGATGCGGCGCGTACCCAGCTTTCGCCGTCGCAGGTCATCTGCGCGGCGCCCTGGTCACCCGACGATGCGAAAAGCGTGATCGACTTGCGCGTCGCGTCGGCGAATACATCATGGTAAGCCGCGATGTTGGCCGGATCGACGCAGCTTTCGTTCTCGCCGAAGCTCATCGAAACGACGTCGCCGAGATCGTGATCGACCGCATATTTGACCGCGCTCAGGATATCGTTGTCGTCGTTCGATTTCGCGAGCACGAGCACCACCTTGGCGCCGGGCGCGATCGCGTGCGCCCATTCGACGTCGAGCGTGATTTCGCCCGACCAGCCAGCCATGTTGTCGTCCATCGGATCGAACGGCGTCAGGCCGTCAGGAGCGACCTGCGTCAGAAACGCCGCGGCGTTCGGCAGTCCGTAATTCGCGGCGAACGCGTCGACGTCGCTGATGAGCGTCGGGCTCTGGAACGCGTCGACGATCACGATCGTATGTCCGGTACCGTCGTAACCGGCGCCGATCAACTGGTCGACACCGTATGCCGTACGCATCTGGAACGGGTCGTAGCACACCGCTGACGACTGTCCCACCTGGCAGGTGAACAGCGACTGGCCGGGAATGGCGGCGCCGGCGAGCTGGGCTTTCGGACCGATGGCGAGTTGCGGCGACATCCCGGCACGCGCGCCAGCCTGCGCAGCGTGGATGGACAGCGGCGACGCCGCGCACGCGACGAACCCAAGACAGGACAACAGCCTTGCTAAGCGTATCGATTTCATGGACCCCCCAGTCAATGCATCTTGTCGATGGCGAACGGGTCGGGAGCGGCGCCACCCATGCAAGGCTGCGCAGCGGGACCCGATGCTTGTGGCACCTGGCTTTCGCGCGCGTGTCCGGAACACCTCGCAACGGCGCGCGCCGAGCGTAGCGCGGCCCGCTGACGTGCGTCAATCGACGGACACTGCCGCCGGGCGTGACTCGCCCGTCAGTGCAGCGTCGCGCTCGTCAGGAATCGCAGCAGGCGGCCGTCGGCCAGGCGCCACGCGTCGTCGCCGAGGCTTTGCGCGCCGTCGAAGTCGGCGCGGATGAAGTCGAGCTCGGTATCGCCGTCCGTCACCTCGAGGACGATGTCGTCGGCCACCGTATGCTCGTCGGGAACCCGCACGTACGACGTCGCGCAGACGACGTCGTCGACCAGCACGTAGTCGGCGTTGCGCATCGAGCGGTCGAGGTGGGTCGTCGGCGCGTTGGTCATCGTCATGGTGGTCTCCACGCCCCGCAGATGCGGGCGGCGATACCCCCATTCAACGCCGTCGGGCGCGGGGCGCGCCGTCGGCGATCCGGCGCAATCGCGGCCGGCGGGAAGCCGTCAGCCGGCGCTGACGAGGGCTCGGACGAAGTTCGGCAGCGCGAGCGATGCGCGGTGGGTGTCGCCGTTGTAGTAGGCGAGGTCGCGGATGCCGCGGCGGCCGATGCGCCGGTCGACTTCCATCGACGTGAGGTGCCGCGGGTCGAGCGCCGCCGAGCACATCGCCATCATCCACATGCCGCCGTACAGCGGCACCGAGGTGAGATACGGCGAAACGACCGGGAATGCGGCGCGCAGGTCGCGCAGCACGCTGCGAATGCGGTCCGGATGCGCGACCGGGCTCGCGATGTGCATCGTCATCGCGCCGCTCGGCGTCAACCGTGCCGCGCACGCCGTGTAGAACTCGGGCGTGTACAGCGGCGTCGACGGGCCGCCCGGATCGGTGAGATCGAGCACGACGAGGTCGAACGTCTCGGCGGTGTCGCGCACGAACGCGAAGCCGTCGCCGATCCGCAGCGTGACCCGCGGGTCGTCGAGGCAGCCCTTGTGCACCGACTTCAGGTACTTGCGCGCGATGTCGACGACCGCGAGGTCGATCTCGCACAGCGTCACCGACTTCATCGACTCGTGCTTGAGGAGCTCCTCGGCGGAGCCGCCGTCGCCGCCGCCGATGATCAGCGCGCGCGCGGGCTGCGGGTGCGTGATCGCCGCCGTGTGGACGAGGTTCTCGTGGTAGAAGAACTCGTCCTTCTCCGACGTCATGAAGTGACCGTCGAGGCGGAACAGCTTGCCGAAGTCGGCGCTGTCGTGCACCTCGACCATCTGCAGCGGCGAGCGGAATTTCTCGAACGCGCGCGTGCTGCGGATGAAGAATCCCCAGTCGTCGGTCAGGTATTCGGTCATCGCGCCGGGCGCGAGATCGCCCGGCGCCTTGTCAGCCGTCGGCGCCGCCACGATGGATCGCCTGAAAGCGCGTGCGCGAAGGCTCGAGCCCGCGCTCGAGCGCGCGGAACAGCGCCTCGGCCTTGGCCGAATTGTCGGTCGTGTAGTTGCACACGTACACGTCGAGCGTCACCGAGCCGTTCTCGGGCCACGTGTGGATCGCGAGGTGCGACTCGGCGAGGATCACCGCGCCGGTGACACCCTGAGGCTCGAACTGGTGGAAGCGCTCGCCGACGATCGTCAACCCCGCATCCTTGACCGCGGCGATGCAAAGCTCGCGCAGCGTGTGGGCATCGCGCAGCTCGGGTTTCGTCGGCGGGCAGCCGTACCACTCGCCCAGCAGATGGATTCCGTCCATCGGCCCCTCCCCTTGAAAATGCGGGCCCAGGCGCCGCGTAGCATGCTAAAGGGCACTCGACGCGCCGTTCCGGCGTCATCGGCGTCGACTGCCACGGTAATGCGCCAGAGCGGAAACGGGCTGCATTTTGTCGCCGCCGGGCGAAACGTGGAATTATTGCACAATTTCGTTGATTTAGCGATAATTTCAGGCTCTTTCGCCGTTGCGGCCTTGGCCGGGCGGCCTTTCACGCAGCCGCACGCCCCCGCCTCGCATGCCCGACACCCCGTCCGCTTCCACCGCCGCATCGCCGGCGTCCGCCACCATGTCCGATCGCCGCCTCGCCAACGCCATCCGCGCGCTGGCGATGGACGCCGTCGAGAAAGCCAAGTCGGGCCATCCCGGCATGCCGATGGGCATGGCCGACATCGCGCTCGCGCTGTGGCGCGGCCACTATCGCCACGACCCGGGCAACCCGCACTGGCCCGACCGCGATCGCTTCGTGCTGTCGAACGGCCACGGCTCGATGCTGCAGTACGCATTGCTGCACCTCACCGGCTACGACCTGCCGATCGGCGAGATCGAGCGCTTCCGCCAGCTCGGCTCGAAGACGCCGGGGCATCCCGAGGTCGGCGTCACGCCCGGTGTCGAGACCACCACCGGCCCGCTCGGCCAGGGCCTCGCCAACGCCGTCGGCATGGCGCTCGCCGAGCGCCTGCTCGGCGCGACATTCAACCGGCCCGGGCACGCGATCGTCGACCACCGCACCTGGGTGTTCGTCGGCGACGGCTGCCTGATGGAAGGCATCTCGCACGAGGCCTCGTCGCTCGCCGGTACATGGGGGCTCGACAAGCTCTGCGCAATCTACGACGACAACGGCATCTCGATCGACGGCGAGGTGCGCAACTGGTTCACCGACGACACGCCGGCGCGATTCCGCGCCTATGGCTGGCACGTGATCCCCCATGTCGACGGCAACGATCCCGACGCCGTCGACGTGGCGATCCGCGAGGCGAAGGCGACGCGCGGCAAGCCGACGCTGATCTGCTGCAAGACCGTGATCGGCTACGGCGCGCCCGACAAGGAAGGCACCGCGGAGGCGCATGGCGCGCCGCTCGGCGCCGCCGAGATCGCCAAGGCGCGCGACGTGCTCGACTGGCACGAGCCGCCGTTCACGATTCCGGCCGACGTTTACGCAGGCTGGGACGCGCGCGCGGCGGGCGCCAAGCGCAGCGCCGACTGGAATCGCCGCTTCGACGCGTACCGCGCCGCGCATCCCGATCTCGCCGCCGAGTTCCTGCGGCGCGTCGAGGGCCGGCTGCCCGACGACTTCGAGGCAATCGCCCGCGCGCTCGTCGACGCGCAGGCCGCCAAGGGCGAGACGATCGCGACGCGCAAGGCCTCGCAGCAGGCGATCGAGGCGTTCGCCGCCCGCCTGCCCGAGATGATCGGCGGCTCGGCGGACCTGACCGGCAGCGTGTTCACCAACTGGTCGGGGACCAAGCCCATCCGCGCCGATGCGCCCGGCAACTACATCGAGTTCGGCGTGCGCGAGTTCGCGATGGCCGCGATCGACAGCGGCATCGCACTGCACGGCGGCTTCATTCCCTACGGCGGCACGTTCCTCACGTTCTCCGACTATTCGCGCAACGCGCTGCGGATGGCGGCGCTGATGAAGCTGCGCAACATCTTCGTGTTCACGCACGACTCGATCGGCCTGGGCGAGGACGGCCCGACGCACCAGTCCGTCGAGCACACGGCGGCGCTGCGGCTCATCCCGCAGCTGGACGTCTGGCGCCCGTGCGACACCGTGGAGACCGCGGTCACGTGGACGGCGGCGCTCGCGCGTCGTGACGGGCCTACCGCGATGATGCTGTCGCGGCAGAACATCGCGTTCGCGGCGCGCGACGCGGCGGCGATCGCGGCCGTCGCGCGCGGCGGCTACGTGCTGCGCGACTTCGCCGGCACGGCCGGGGCGCGGCGCGCGCTCGTCATCGCCACGGGATCCGAGGTGCCGCTTGCGCTCGGCGCGCGCGACCTCCTCGCCGGCGAGGGCATCGACGTGCGCGTCGTGTCGATGCCGTCGACCAGCGTGTTCGATCGCCAGGACGCCGCGTACCGGCGCGAGGTGCTGCCGCCCGGCGTGCCGCGCACCGCGGTCGAAGCGGGCGTCACCGCGGGCTGGCGCAAGTACGTCGGCGCCGAGGACGACCCGCGAGCCGCGGTCGTCGGCCTCGATCGCTTCGGCGAATCGGCGCCCGCGGGCGTGCTGTTCAAGCATTTCGACTTCACCGCCGAGCACGTCGCCGCGGCGATCCGCGGCACCCTCGCCGCATGATCGACATCCGCATCCGCCGCGCCAGCGTCGACGACGCCGTGGCGATCGCGCGGGTGCGCGTCGAGAGCTGGCGCACCACGTACCGCGGCATGATCCCGCAGGCCTACCTCGACGGCATGAGCGTCGAGGCGAGCGCGACGCTGTGGGACCGCACGCTGTCGGCGCAAAGCCCGCGCTCGCAGGTGTTCGTCGCCGAGGACGCGGACGGCGTGCTGGGATTCGCCGCGGGTGCCGTGCTGCCTGAAGCGAAGCACGGCTTCGACGCCGAGCTCGCCGCGATCTACCTCAAGCCCGCCTACCAGCGCTTGGGCCTCGGCAGCAAGCTCCTCGGCGTCACCGCCGCGGCGCTCGTGGCGCAAAAGGTCGCCGGGATGATCGTCTGGGTCATCGCCGGCAACAAGGGGGCGCGCGCGTTCTACGAGGGGCACGGCGCCGAACTCATCGTCGAGCAGCCGTTCCAATGGGATGGGATGGACCTCGTCGAGGCGGGCTACGGATGGCGCGACCTGCCGGCGCTCGTCGCCGCGACGCGCGACGCGGCCGTCCACTGAATCTCGTTCAACGTTCGAGGAGACCAGAAGGCATGACGATCAAGGTGGCGATCAACGGCTATGGACGCATCGGCCGCAACACGTTGCGCGCGCACTACGAGGGCGGCAAGAAGCACGATCTTGCGATCGTCGCGATCAACGACCTCGGCAGCCCCGAGACCAACGCGCACCTGACGCGCCACGACACCGCGCACGGGCGCTTTCCCGGCAAGGTCGCCGTCGAAGGCGAGGAGATGGTCGTCAACGGCGATCGCATCCGCGTGCTCGCCAACCGCGACCCCGCGGCGCTGCCCTGGGGCGCGCTGGGCGTCGACCTCGTGCTCGAGTGCACGGGCTTCTTCACCAGCAAGGAAAAGGCCTCGGCGCACCTCAAGGGCGGCGCCAGGAAGGTGATCATCTCGGCGCCCGGCGGCAAGGACGTCGACGCGACGATCGTCTACGGCGTCAACCACCAGTCGCTCAGGGCGTCGCACACGGTCATTTCCAACGCGTCGTGCACGACCAACTGCCTCGCGCCGCTGGTGAAGCCGCTCAACGACAAGCTCGGCATCACCACCGGCCTGATGACGACCGTGCACGCGTACACCAACGACCAGGTGTTGACCGACGTCTACCACGAGGACCTGCGCCGAGCGCGCTCGGCGCCGATGAACATGATCCCGACCAAGACGGGTGCTGCGAGCGCGCTCGGCCTCGTCATGCCCGAGCTCGCCGGCAAGCTCGACGGCTATGCGATCCGCGTGCCGACGATCAACGTGTCGATCGTCGACCTGTCGTTCATCGCCGCGCGCGACACCAGCGTCGACGAGGTCAACGGCATCATGAAGGCGGCGTCTGAAGCGGGACCGCTGAAGGGCATCCTGAACTACAACACCGCGCCGCTCGTGTCGTGCGACTTCAACCACGATCCGGCGTCGTCGACGTTCGACGCGACGCTGACCAAGGTGGCGGGACGCCTCGTCAAGGTGTCGAGCTGGTACGACAACGAATGGGGATTCTCGAACCGGCTGCTCGACACCGCGGTGGCGCTGATGGGCGCGCGCTGATGCGCCGAGCCGTCGCGGCCGGCGATACGCACGCGAGGCGCGGCGGCGCGCTCGACGGAGTGACGCGCCGCCGATGATCGAGGCCGACGCCTACGCGCTGTCGTACCCGAAGGCGGGACGCACGTGGCTGCGCGCGCTCGTCGGCAAGGTGCTCGCCGATTCGCTCGGCCTCTCGGAGCGGCGCATCCTCGAGACCGAGTTCCTGGCACGCCGCGCCGGCGTGCCGACGATCGGCTTCGACCACGACGGCAGCGCGATGCGCTACAACGTGCGCTGGCAGGACATGCGCCGCGATCGCCGCGGCTACGCCGGCAAGCGCGTGCTGCTGCTCGGCCGCGACGTGCGCGACAACCTCGTATCGGCGTACTTCCAGGCGACGCGCCGCATCGACGTGTGGCAGGGGCCGATCTCGCCGTTCCTGCGCGACGATCGCTACGGCGTCGACAAGCTGCTGACTTTCTACGGCCTCTGGGCCGAGCAGCGCCACGTGCCCGCGGCGTTCATGTTCATCCGCTACGAGGAGCTGCACGCCGACACGGCGGGCACGCTCGCGCGCGTGCTGCCGTTCTTCGGCATCGAGGCCCCCAGCGAGGCGATCGCCGCCGCGGTCGACTACTGCCGCTTCGAGAACCTCCAGCGTGGCGAGGCCGAGCAGCGCTTCCGCGGCAGCGCGCTGGTGCCGGGCCGCGAGGGTGACCCCGAGGCGTTCAAGGTGCGGCGCGGCAAGGTCGGCGGCTACGTCGACTACCTGTCGGCGGCCGACATCGACTACATCGACACCGCGATCGCCGATCGCGGCAACGAGTTCACGCGCGCGGCCGTGGCCGTCGCCGCGCCTCCCGCAACGCAGCCCGCTCCGGCATAGCGACCATGGCGAATCCCTTCACCGCGCATCCGTCTTCCGTCGGCGAGACTTACCTCGAGCACCTCCGGTTCGCGATGCGCTTCGGCGCGCGGATGACGGCCGGCGGCCTCGCGGCGCTCGTCCACGCGATCTTCCCGTTCCTGTTCGTCACCACCGCGGGGCGCATCAGCGACGAGCTGGTGCGGATGCGCGCGGCGGCGCGCGGCCGGGCGATCCGGATCGTCGATGCGGCGACGATGCAGCCGATCGACTACTCGATCTAGGCGCGCGCGATGCACGTGAAGAGACTCGCGGATGTCGACGTGCGCGGCAAGCGCGTGCTGGTCCGCTCCGACCTCAACGTGCCGCAGGACGACGCCGGCGCGATCACCGACGACACGCGCATCCGCGCGTCGCTGCCGGCGATCCGCGACGCACTCGCACGTGGCGCCGCGGTGATGGTCACCTCGCACCTCGGGCGCCCCACCGAGGGCACGTGGACGCCCGCCGATTCGCTCGCGCCCGTCGCGGCGAGGCTGGCCGATCTCCTCGGCCGCGACGTGCCGCTCGTCAAGGACTGGGTCGACGGCGGCGCGTGGCATGACGCGCTCGCACCGGGCGACCTCGTGCTGCTCGAGAACTGCCGGATCAATCGCGGCGAGAAGAAGGACGATCCGGCGCTCGCGCGCAAGATCGCCGCGCTCTGCGACGTGTACGTCAACGACGCGTTCGCCACCGCGCATCGCGCCGAGGCCACCACGCACGGCGTCGCGCGGTTCGCGGCCGTCGCCTGCGCGGGACCGCTGATGGCCGCCGAGCTCGACGCGCTGACGAAGGCGCTCGCGCATCCCAAGCGCCCGCTGGTGGCGATCGTCGGGGGCGCCAAGGTGTCGACCAAGCTGTCGATCCTGACGACGCTCGCCGCGAAGGTCGACACGCTGGTCGTCGGCGGCGGCATTGCCAACACGTTCATCGTTGCTGCGGGCGGCCGCATCGGCCGTTCGCTCGCCGAGGCCGATCTCGCCGGCGAGGCGAAGGCGATCCTCGAGCGCTTTCCGGGCAAGGTGCCGATTCCCGTCGACGCGGTGACCGCAAAGACGTTCGCCGCCGACGCGACGCCCGTCACCAAGACGATCGCCGACGTCGCCGACGATGACCTGATCCTCGACCTCGGACCGCGCTCGGTCGCGGCGCTCCGCGCAATCGTCGATGGCGCCGGCACGATCGTGTGGAACGGCCCGGTGGGCGTATTCGAATTCCCGGCGTTCGCCGCCGGCACGCGTGCGCTCGCCGAGGCGATCGCCAACGCGAAGGCCTTCTCGATCGCGGGCGGCGGCGACACGATCGCGGCGATCAACGCGTTCGGCATCGCGGACCGCGTCTCGTACATCTCGACGGCGGGCGGCGCCTTCCTCGAGTTCCTCGAAGGTCGCACGCTGCCGGCGGTCGCGGCACTGGAAGCGCGCGCCTGACTTCCCCGATCGGCCAAGGCCGCCGTACCATCGCGCCTTCGCTTTCGCACTCTCCGGACGGTTCACCATCATGCCCCGCGCCACCAAGATCGTCGCCACGCTCGGTCCCGCCTCGTCGTCGCCGGACGTCCTCGCCCGGCTCATTCACGGCGGCGTCGATGTCGTGCGCCTCAACTTCTCGCACGGCGTCGCCGCCGATCACGTCGCGCGCGCGAGCGCGGTGCGCGAGGCGGCCAAGGCGCAGGGACGTGAGGTCGCGGTGATGGCCGACCTGCAGGGCCCGAAGATCCGCATCGGCAAGTTCAAGGACGGCAAGGTCGACCTCGCCGCCGGCCAGAAGTTCGTGCTCGACGCCGCAGCGGAGCTCGGCGACAACGACCATGTCGGCCTCGACTACAAGGAGTTGCCGCGCGACGTCGCGCCCGGCGTCGTGCTGCTGCTCAACGACGGGCTGATCCGGCTGCGCGTCGATTCGGTCAGCGGGCCGCGCATCGTCACCACCGTCGAGGTCGGCGGCGTGCTGTCGAACAACAAGGGCATCAACCGGATGGGCGGCGGCCTCACCGCGGCGGCGCTGACCGCGAAGGACATGGACGACGTCAAGGTCGCCGCGCAGATCGGCGCCGACTACCTCGCCGTGTCGTTCCCGAAGAGCCGCCAGGACATGTACATGGCGCGCCAGCTCGTGCGCGCCGCCGGCGGCGACGCCAAGCTGATCGCCAAGATCGAGCGCGCCGAAGCGATCACCGCGCTGGAGGAGATCATCGACGCGTCGGACGGCATCATGGTCGCGCGCGGCGACCTCGCGATCGAGGTCGGCAACGCGTCGGTGCCGGGCCTGCAGAAGCGGATGATCCGGCTCGCGCGCGAGCAGAACAAGCTGACGATCACGGCGACGCAGATGATGGAATCGATGATCCAGAACCCGGTGCCGACGCGCGCCGAAGTGTCGGACGTCGCCAACGCCGTGCTCGACGGCACCGACGCCGTGATGCTGTCGGCGGAGACGGCGTCGGGCAAGTACCCGGTCGAGACCGTCGAGACGATGGCGCAGATCTGCGTCGAGGCGGAGAACTCGCGCGTGGCCGAGCTCGACCGCGATTTCCTCAATCGCACGTTCACGCGGATCGACCAGTCGATCGCGATGGCGACGATCTTCACCGCGTTCCACCTCAAGGTGAAGGCGGTGGCGTCGCTGACCGACTCCGGCTCGACGGCGCTGTGGATGTCGCGCCACGATTGCGGCTCGCCGATCTACGCCCTGACGCCGAAGGTCGCCACGCAGCGCAAGATGGCGCTCTACCGCAACGTGCGGCCGCTCTACCTCGAGCAGAGCACCGACCGCGACGAGGTGCTGCGCGCCGCCGAGCGCGAGCTCCTGCAGCGCGGCGAGGTGCAGCACGGCGACCTCATCGTGCTGACGATCGGCGAGCCGATGGGCACGTCGGGCGGCACCAACACGATGAAGATCGTCAAAGTCGGCGAAGCCCATCTCTGACGATCTCGGCGTTCGCTGACGTGAGCGCCAGCGAACGTCAAGCGAGCGGAGCGAGCGGCGAACGCTCAGATCGTCAAGGTGGGGGAAGGGCACGCCTGAGCCGCGCCGGCGGTGCCGCCCGCTTGCGACGCAGTTAACTGTCCGGTTACCATGGCCGGATGCCCCGTGACGCCGCCCGCCGCACGCGCTCGCGTCCGCGCGCCGGCTCGCCATCGCCCAAGCCGACGCCGGCCGCGCCGCGCGACGCCGACGCGAGCCGCGCGCGCATCCTCGAGGCCGCCACCGCCGAATTCGCCGAGCTCGGCTTGGGCGGCGCGCGCGTCGACCGCATCGCCGACGCGGCGAGCGTCAACAAGCGGATGCTCTACTACTACTTCGGCAACAAGGAGGCGCTGTTCCTCGCCGTGCTCGAGCACGCCTACGCCGGCATCCGCAACGCCGAGCAGGCGCTGAACCTCGGCCGCCTCGATCCGGTGGCGGCGATCCGGCGACTGGTCGCCTTCACCTGGAACTACTTCGTCGCGCACCCCGAGTTCGTCACGCTGCTCAACAGCGAGAACCTCCATCGCGCGCGCCATATCCGTGGCGTTGCGCGCATCGCGCGGATCCAGTCGCCGCTGATCGCGACGCTCGGCGACATCCTCGCGCGCGGCGAGCGCGCGGGCGCCTTCCGCCGCGGCGTCGACCCGGTGCAGCTCTACATCACGATCGCCGGCGTCGGCTACTTCTACTTCTCCAATCGCTTCACGCTGTCGACGATCTTCGAGCGCGACCTGATGGCGCCGAAGGCGCGCGCCGAGCGGCTCGCGCACATGACCGACGTGATCCTGGGCTACCTCGCCGCGCCGCATGGCCGCGCAAGCTGATCCCGCGCGGCCGTCCGGCTTCGCCGACGCCGACGCGCTCGAGGATTTCATGACGGCGCCCTCGCCGGCACTGTGCGCCGACCTCGCACGCGCGCCGGGCGCGATCGTCATCCTCGGCGTCGGCGGCAAGATGGGCCCGACGCTCGCGCGGCTTGCCAAGCGGGCCGACCCGGCGCGGGGCGTGATCGGCGTCGCGCGCTTCAGCGAGCCGGGCTTGCGCGAGCGCCTCACGGCGCAAGGCATCGAATGCGTCGCCGCCGACCTCCTCGACGACGCCAACATCGACGCGTTGCCGGATGCGCCCAACGTCGTATTCATGGCCGGCCGCAAGTTCGGCTCGAGCGGCGATATGCCGCTCACGTGGGCGATGAACGTGCTGGTGCCGGCGCGCGTCGCGCGGCGCTACGCGGGCTCGCGCATCGTCGCGTTCTCCACCGGCTGCGTCTACCCGTTCGTTGCCGTCGACGGGCCCGGCGCCAGCGAGGACGTCCCGGTCGACCCGCCCGGCGAGTACGCGTGGTCGTGCGTCGGCCGCGAGCGCGCGTTCGAGCATTTCTCGCGGCGGCTGCGCACGCCCGGCCGGCTGTTCCGGCTCAATTACGCGATCGACATGCGCTACGGCGTGCTGCACGACATCGCGAGGAAGGTCCTCGCGGACGAGCCCGTCGACGTCGCGATGGGGCGCTGCAACGTCATCTGGCAGGGCGAGGCCAACAGCGCGGCGCTGCGCCTCCTCGCGCATTGCACGACGCCGACCTCGCCGCTCAACGTCAGCGGTGCCACGTTCCTGCGCGTGAAGGACGTCGCGCAGGCGTTCGGCGAGCGCTTCGGCCGCGCGGTGCGCACGACCGGAACGGAAGGGCCGACGGCGTGGCTCACCGATACGCGGCGCGCGCAGGCGCTGCTCGGAGCGCCGGCAATCGACGTCGACACGATGATCGACTGGACCGCCGACTGGCTCGAGCGCGGCGGCGCGAGCCTCGGCAAGCCCACGCATTTCGAGGCGCGCGATGGACGCTACTGAACACGCACGCCGCGACACGCGGCAAATGCCGCGCCCACCGCGCGCGCTGCGCTGAACTGCGGGCCATGGGACTGTCGCGCGCCGACCTGCCACCTGCGATCGCGGCGACGATCGCCGCCGGCACCGTCATCCCGGCGCACCCGCTCGCATTGACGCGCGGGCGCACGCTCGACCAGCGCCGCCAGCGCGCGTTGGCACGCTACTACCTCGACGCCGGCAGCGGCGGCCTCGCGGTCGGCGTGCACACCACACAGTTCGCGATCCGCGCGCACGGCCTTTACGCGCGAGTGCTCGAGATCGCCGCCGACGAGGCGCGCAGCTGGGTCGATCGCCCAGTGGCAATGGTCGCCGGCGCGATCGGCGACACGCGTCAGGCGGTGCGCGAGGCGGCGGTCGCGCGCGGGCTCGGCTATCACGCGGTGCTGCTCGGGCTCGCGCAGCTGGCGAGCGCCTCCGACGACGAGCTCGTCGCGCACTGCCGCGCCGTCGCGGCCGAGATGCCGCTCTGCGGCTTCTACCTGCAGACGGCGGTCGGCGGCCGCGTGCTGTCGGCGCGCTTCTGGGAGCGCTTCGCCGCGATCGACAACGTCGTCGCGATCAAGATCGCGCCGTTCAACCGCTACCGCACGCTCGACGTCGTGCGCGGCGTCGTCGCCGCGCGGGCCGAGGACCGCGTGGCGCTCTACACCGGCAACGACGACCACATCGTGCTCGACCTCCTGTCGCGCTACGCAATCCCGCGCGGCGGCGAGCGCGTGCGCGTGCGCATCGCCGGCGGACTGCTCGGCCACTGGAGCGTCTGGACGAAACGCGCCTGCGAGCTTTTCGCGCGGATCGCCGAAGCGCGCGATGCCGCATCGATCGGCAGCGATTGGCTCGCGCTCGACGCCGCCGTCACCGATTGCAACGCGGCGGTCTTCGACGTGGCGAACGACTTCGCCGGCTGCATCGCCGGCTGCCACGAGGTGCTGCGGCGGCAGGGATTGCTCGACGGCATCGAATGCCTCGACCCGGCCGAGACGCTGGGGCCGGGACAGGCGGTCGAGATCGACCGTGTCCATCGCGCCTACCCCGAGCTCAACGACGACGCGTTCGTCGCCGCGAACCTCGGCCGCTGGCTCGATGGATGAACACGCGCCGCCCGTTTGACCATGCGCCGGGAAGCGCCCCATCTTCGGTTGACAGCCGCTCCGCCGCCCCCGACAATAAGTAACCATATGGTTAACACGCGCCGGCTCGATCGCATCAACGCCGGCGCGCACGCAATGCCGGGCGCCGGCCCCGCCGCCGGCGACCCGGACATCCACGCCATGGAGGAGAACATCGTGCGTTCACGCAACCGCATCGCCGCTTCGCCGCTGACTGCCGCACTCACTTTCGCGCTGTGCGCGGCATTCGCAGCACCTGCGCTCGCCGCCGACTGGAAACCCACGCGCCCCATCAACCTGATCGTGCCGTGGGCCGCCGGCGGCTCGACCGACCAGGTGACGCGCGCGACCGCCGCCGAGCTCGAGCCGGTGCTCGGCCAGAAGATCGTCGTCGTCAACCAGCCGGGCGCGTCGGGCTCGCTCGGCACCAAGAGCGCGCTCGAGGCGCCGAAGGACGGCTACACGTGGACCGCGGGCGCCGCGCAGGACCTCGGCGCGTACGAGACGCTCGCGCTCCTCAAGACGCGCATCACCGACTGGAACCTCTTTCTCAACGTCGCCAACGTCTCGGTGATCAGCGTCAACGCCAACTCGCCGTACAAGACGGTGAAGGAGCTCCTCGACGCGATGAAGGCCAAGCCGGGCGAGATCAGCGTCGCCACCGCCGGCGTCACGTCGGCGGGCCACAACGCGATGGAAGCGGTCGCCAAGGTCACCGGCGTCAAGTACAAGCACGTCACGTACGACGGCGGCAACCCGGCGGTCGTCGCGACCGTCGCCGGCGAGACGCAGGTGACGACGCAGCTCGCCGTCGAGGAAGCCGACATGATTCGCGGCAAGCGCCTGCGCCCGCTCGCGGTCGTCGGCGACAAGCCGCTCGAGCTCGAGGGCTACGGCACGATCCCGCCGCTGTCGGCGTCGGTGCCCGGCTTCACCGCGCCCGTCAACTACTTCGGCATCTTCGTGCCGAAGGGCGTGCCGCCCGAAGTCATCGAGACGCTCGACAAGGCGTGGAAGACGACAATCGCCAACAGCGCGGCGCTCCGGAAATACGCATCGAGCCGCGGCGCCCTCTTCACGCCGATCGACGGCGAGGCGGCGCAGAAGGCGGTGTTTCCCGCCGTGCAGGCGAACGCGTGGCTGATGTTCGACACGCACAAGGCGACGATCTCGCCCGACACCGTCGGCATCCCGAAGCCGTAGCGAGACGACGGCCGCGCATCGCGCGCGGCCGTCGAGCCCGCGGCGATCGACGCGCCGCGCGCGCCCGACGATGACCGATTCCGCCACGCCACCGCACGCGTCGCCGGCGGCTCCGTACGAGGAGCCGTCGTCGGCGCCCGCGCACGGCGCCGACGTCGCACAGCCGCCGCGCACCGATTTCATCGCCGCGGTGCTGTGGATCGCGTTCGGCATCGCGGTCGCGATCGCGTCGTGGCGCATGGATCGGCTCACCAACCAGGACATCAACCCGTACACGATCCCGGGACTGCTGCCGGGATTCCTCGGCCTCGCGCTGATCCTGTTCGGCGGGCTGATGCTGATCCGCTCATGGCGAGCTGGCGCGCTCACAGCCACCGGCCGCGGCCGCCCGAACCGGATGACGGCGAGCGAGCTGCGCCGCTTCGCCATCATCACCGCGCTGTGCGTCGTGTTCGGCGTCGGGCTCGTCGGCCACGGCCTGCCGTTCTGGGCGGCCGCGTCGCTGTACGTGGCGACGACGATCGCGACGCTGCAATACCCGCAGCGCAAGGCCGCGGGACAGGTCGCGCGGGGCATCGTCGTCGCGATCGTCATCGGGCTTTGCGCGGGCTGGGCGATCACGCTCGTGTTCCAGGACATCTTCCTCGTGCGGCTGCCCTAGCGGTCATTCACGATGTTCAACGGCCTCGAATACCTCGGCGAAGCGTACTTGAGCTTCCTCAACCCGACGTCGCTGATGTACGGGATGGGCGGCGCGCTGATGGGCATCCTCGTCGGCTGCATGCCGGGGCTGTCGGCGACGCTGTGCATCGCGCTCCTCACCACGCTGACGATCAAGCTGCCGACCAACGACGCGATCCTGATCCTGATCTGCTCGTACGTCGGCACGCTCTACGGCGGCTCGCGCTCGGCGATCCTGCTCAACATCCCGGGCACCGCGGCGAACGC
>Ga0070681_10001791_pt1 | contig 19301 bp, 21 predicted proteins | sample KBSC83BmetaG_FD_65650 | JGI IMG/M metagenome (GOLD analysis project Ga0070681, IMG submission 65650) | Corn rhizosphere microbial communities from Kellogg Biological Station, Michigan, USA - KBS C8-3B metaG | ecosystem: Host-associated > Plants > Roots > Rhizosphere | place: USA: Michigan... | reverse complement strand
TCGTATTTGCAGGAGCACCTGGGACTCGATGAAGCCGCGGCGGGTGAGCTGCGCCGCCATTATTGGCAGCGTTACGGCGCGACGTTGATCGGCTTGATGCGCCACCATGCGACGGATCCGCAACATTTCCTGCGCGCCACGCATAATTTTCCCGAGCTCGCAAAGAATCTGGTGCGCGAGCCCGGTACGCGCGCGACACTCATGCGTCTGCCGGGCCGCAAGCTGGTATTTTCCAATTCGCCGGTGCATTATTCGCTTGCAGTCCTGGATGCACTCGGCATATCCGATCTGTTCGACGATGTGTTTTCGATCGAGCATACGCATTACCGGCCGAAACCGGATAGTTACGGTTTTCTCAAACTGTTTCGCAAGAAGCGGGTGCGCGCCGACTCATGCATCATGGTCGAAGATTCGCTCGAGAACCTGAAAACGGCAAAAAAACTTGGAATGTCGACCGTGTGGATGGCGCGGGCCGGCAGGATCCCGGGATACGTGGACTTCACCGTCAGAAATTTGCTGCAGCTGCAGCGCCTGGCGTGGCATTTGCATTAGCGGGAGGCGTCAGAATAAGGGGCACGTTCGGCAGCGGGGGCCTATAGACTTTTCTGCCCGCGAATCCCCGCACCAGGAATCGCTGATGGCTGGAAAGACTAACTCAAAGCCCGTGTAGCAAAGAACAGCGACGAAGCGAGGTGGGAGATGGCGAAACGCGGAGACCGCAAGTTACAGATTCTGCAGACGCTGGCGGAAATGCTGCAAGCGCCGGCCGCGGAAAAAATCACGACGGCGGGTCTCGCCGCCAGGATCGAGGTTTCGGAAGCTGCGCTCTACCGTCATTTCGCCAGCAAAGCGCAGATGTTTGAGGGCTTGATCGAGTTTATCGAAGAAACACTGTTTAGCTTGATCAACAAAATCACGAGCGAAGAAAAAAGCGGACTGAAGCAGATCGAAGCCATCACTGTCATGCTGCTTGGCTTCGCCCAGAAAAATCGCGGCATGACGCGCGTATTGATCGGCGATGCACTGGTTCACGAGAACGAGCGCCTGCAGTTGCGTATCAATCAGCTGCACGACCGGGTCGAAGCGACACTGAAGCAGGCGCTGCGTTTTGCGATGAGCCAGAATGAGCTGCCGGCTATTCCAGATCCGTCGGCACGCGCCAACCTCATCATGAGCTACGTCACCGGGCGCTGGCATCAGTTTGCAAAAAGCGGATTCAAACGCGATCCGATGCAGTACTGGAACGAACAGTGGCAGGCGCTGCTCGCGTACTGAGCGGCGCTCAAAATCCGCATTTCCGATGGAGGTCTTATGAATCTCACGACTCAACAGCTTGCCGATATCCTGATCGGTGTGGCGCGCTCGCAGCAGGCAATCATCGAAGGAATCGAAGGTCTCAAGGCGGGTTTTAAGGGGACTTATCTCGCGCCCGCACTCGACAGCGTGGCCAAGATCCGTTCCATGGGCCGGCCGATGTCGCTGCAGGATTTTCCGGCGCGCGTACTTTTGCAGTGCCAGGGACGCGCCGGGCCGAACGTCGAACAGATCGTGCGCGACCTCGACGCATTGCTGTCGGGCCAGCAGCCGACGCCGTCTGCGATCGCGCCGGCCGCCGCGCGCGCCGCGGCAGCTGCGCCGCCAGCCGCTCCAGCCAATGCGCCCGCTCCCGCGGCAGCCAGGCGCAGCGACGTGGGGACGACTAAGTAGCGTCTGAACCAGTTCAGAAGGAACGTTCGCCGCATACCGCGCAGGCGGGATCGCGCTCGAGCCGCACCGTGCGCCATTCCATTGCGAGGGAGTCGAGCAGCAGCAGGCGACCGTTTAGACTTTCACCGATGCCGGCGATGAGCTTGAGCGCTTCGGCAGCCTGCGTAGCCCCTATGATGCCTACCAATGGCGCGAACACGCCCATCACCGCGCAGCGCATGTCCTCGTTGTCGCCGTGCTCGGGAAACAGGCAGTGATAACACGGCGACTGCGCTTCGCGCAGGTCGAATACCGCGACCTGGCCGTCGAATCGGACTCCAGCGCCCGACACCAGCGGCTTACGGTGCGCAACGCAGGCGCGGTTGATCGCGTGGCGCGTAGCGAAATTGTCGCTGCAATCGAGCACGATGCCCGATCCGGCCACGAGCTCCTCCAGCCGCGCGCCTGTAACGCGCTCGGCGAGCGCGTTTACTTCGACTTCGGGATTGATTGTCGCCAGGGTTTGGCGCGCGGACTCGGCCTTGGAGACGCCGATCGCATCGCTGCGATGCACGATCTGGCGCTGTAAGTTGGTAAGGTCGACAGCGTCGCCGTCGCAAATGGTCAACGTGCCGACGCCTGCGGCCGCGAGATAAAGCGCGACCGGCGAACCGAGGCCGCCGGCGCCTACGACAAGCGCGTGCGCGCGGCGGAATTTTTCCTGGCCTTCGATACCTAACTGCGGCAGCAGGATATGCCGGCTGTAGCGCAGGAGCTGGTCGTCGTTCATTTGTTATGCGCAAGCGCGAAGCGTAAACCGTCGGACATTTGTTGCGTTCGTTTTGCGGTTTTATTTGCGATCGCGCGCTCGAAGCCTATGCTCGTGGCGCCGCCTGCAAAAACAAAACGCCCAGCGGGAGCTGGGCGTTGTCGGAGGCGAACACAACCTTTAGTTGGCGCTGGCGCGCGCGGTGCCGCGACCCTTCAAAAATACGATCGCCTGGGACAGCTCGTAGTCACTTTTGGCGACAACCTCGCCGGGCTCGGGTTTGAGATCTTTTTCTTCCACGTCTTTCGGACGCGGCAGCGGCGTGAAATTAAACGAATTGACTGCCGAAACGGGAGCTGCGCCAGCTTTTTCTTCAGCGCGGTCGTTCGTGAGATGCTTGGTGAGATCGGACTCGCGCAGCCTCAAATTGGCATCGGTGCGGGGAGTACCGTCATCAAGGGTGATATCCGGAACAATGCCCTTGGCCTGGATCGAGCGGCCATTGGGCGTGTAATAACGCGCAGTCGTGAGCTTGATCGCAGTATTGTTGCCGAGCGGCAGTATGGTCTGCACTGAGCCTTTGCCGAACGTTTGTGTGCCCATAATCACAGCGCGCTTGTGGTCCTGCAGGGCGCCCGCAACAATTTCCGACGCCGATGCCGAACCGCTATTGACGAGCACCACCATCGGAACACTCTTGATTTCTGCGGGCAGTTTGGACAGATAATCGTCCCTGATCCTGCCGCGCACGTAGTTCTCGGGGCTCGCGGTGAGGCGCATTTTCGCGTCCTCGGTGCGGCCATCGGTATAAACCACGAGCGCATTCTGCGGCAAAAATGCAGCCGACACCGCAACCGCGCCGTTGAGCAGCCCACCCGGATCGTTGCGCAAGTCGAGCACGATGCCTTTCATCGATCCCTGGTTCTGCTTAAAAATGGTCTGTATTGCATTCGCCAGCGTTTCGCCGGTGTGCTCCTGAAATTGCGTGACCCGGAAATAAGCGTATCCCGGCTCAAGCAGCTTCGATTTCACGCTCTGGATTTTGATCACTGCGCGTGTCAGCGTCGCAAGGATAGGCTTAGGTTCGCCTTTGCGCACGATGGTCAGCGTGATCTGAGTGTTGGGCTTGCCGCGCATGCGCTTCACCGCGTCGTTGAGCGTCATGCCTTTGACCGAAGTCTCGTCGAGCTTGACGATCAGATCGCCGGACTTGATGCCCGCGCGCGACGCGGGCGAGTCGTCGATCGGAGAAACGACTTTGACGAAGCCGTCTTCCATGCCGACTTCGATGCCCAGGCCGCCGAATTCGCCCTGCGTGCCAACTTGCAGTTCGCGGAATGCATCCTGGTCGAGATAAGCCGAGTGCGGGTCGAGTCCCGCGAGCATGCCGGTAATCGCCTCGGTGATGAGCTTTTTGTCTTCGACCGGCTCGACATAGTCGGCTTTGATGCGACCGAACACTTCGGTGAACGCCCGCAATTCCTCGACCGGCAGCGGTCTCAAGACATCGCGTTGCGCGACCGCGGAGAAATTGAGCGAAATCATCACGCCCACGCATATGCCGAGCGCGATCAAGCTTAGTTGCTGCAGTTTGCTACGCATTGCTGACTCCTGATTTACCGGAACATCGCGCTCGCGTTGACTACGCTGCGCCTGGGATTCTTCCGACGCTCCCAGATTTCCCTGCATGCTGCTATCTATATTTACGCACAAAAGCGTATTTCGGACTTATGACTTAATTAACACCCATTTAAAACTCATTTCAGACTCATTTCAAATTAATCCAGCCAAGCGGGTCAAAGGCCTTACCCTGATACCGAATTTCAAAGTATAAACCGGAATTCGTATTTCCGCCGCTGTTGCCTACTCCAGCCACGGTTTCACCGCCTTGCGCCGCTTCTCCGACGCGCTTGAACAGCGATTCATTATTGCCATACAGGCTCATGTAACCGCCGCCATGGTCGATGATCAGCAGGTTGCCAAAGCCGCGCAGCCAGTCGGCGAATACGATCCGGCCCGCGGCAATCGCTTTGACTTCCTGGCCGGCGGGGGCGGCTATGAATAGCCCCTTCCAGGACAAACCACTGTCTTCACGTGGACTGCCGAAGCGGTTGCGAAGTTCCCCGCGCACCGGCAGATTTAGCCTGCCTTTGAGCTGGGAAAACGCGGTGCCGTCACCCGATGCGTCGGGCACGCGTTCGTTGCGCAGCCGCTCGGAGCGCGAGCGCGGGCGCGAAAGCATCTGGCTCAGCTGTTCGATTAGCCTGGCCAGCCGGTTTTCGTCGCGCTTCAGCGTCGAGATCTCACGCCGCTGTTTTTCGATCTGGCGGGAGACTTTGACCAATACGTCGATGCGTGCACGCTTATCGGCCTCGAGGCGCTGACGCAGAGTTCGCTGTTCGGTATGGATTGCGGCAAGCTCAGCGCTTTGCTCCTGCGTTTCGCGCGTGAGCTCGGTCAGCCGGCCCAGATTGGAGCGCAGACCGGTAATCAAGTCGGCGTGCGCGCGTGACAGATGCGTGAGGTAATACAGGTCGCGCGCGATCCGGTTAGGGTCTTCGCGGTTCAGCAGCAATTTCAGCGCGTCAGGCTGGCCGCCCGCGTACTGCTGGTAAAGGAGCCGCGCCAGACGTGCTTGTTGGACGTCGATGTCGGCCGAGGAGCGCTGTCGCTGGAGTTGCAACACGGCGAGCCGCGCATCGACTTCGCGCTGCTGCCCGGCGAGTTCGCGTAGCGTTCGATTGGTTTCCGAAATCGCCCGCTCGGACTCGCGCAGCGCATCGGCTGCCTCGCTTTTGGTTTCCTCGGAGGCGGAGAGCCGCTTTTGCATCGCTTCGATGCGACCGCGAAGCTGCTTGAGTTCCTCTTTATGCGCGGCGGTTGCGGGCGCGGCTGCGGCAGCGCCGTCGCATAGCGCCGGCAACATCAATACTGCCAGGATCAGGAGCTTGGCTCTAAACAAAATCAATCAGCGGCCTGCCGGTCATTTCCGGCGGCTGCGGCAGACCCATCATACGCAACAACGTCGGCGCCACGTCCTGCAATGCTCCGCCGTTGCGGATCGTGGCCTTGCGTCCGATGTATAGCAGCGGCACGACGTTCAAGGTGTGCGCAGTGTGCGGCTGATGGGTCGTATGGTCGTGCATCATTTCGGCGTTGCCGTGATCGGCGGTAATGAGCACTTCGCCGCCGCTTTCCTGCATTGCCTTGATTACACGGCCGAGACACTCGTCGAGCACTTCGATTGCGCGCGTCGCCGCGGCAAGATTACCGGTATGTCCGACCATGTCGCCATTGGCATAGTTGCAGACGATGGCGTCGAATTTGCGGGCATGGACTGCCGCGACCAGCTTATCCGTGACTTCAAACGCACTCATCTCGGGTTTTAAGTCGTAAGTCGCGACTTTAGGCGACGGCACCAGCACGCGTTCCTCTCCGGGATAAGGCGCTTCGATGCCGCCGTTGAAGAAGTAGGTGACGTGCGCGTACTTCTCGGTCTCGGCGATGCGCAACTGCTTGAGTCCCCGATTGGCGAGATACTCGCCGAAGCCATTGGCGATATTCTGCGGCAGAAACGCTGCCGGCAGTTTGAAGTCCTGGCCGTAACTCGTAAGCGTGCAGAAATAAGCGAACTTGGGAACGTAAGCGCGTTGAAAACCGCCGAAGTCCTGGTCGGTGAGCGCGCGCGTCATTTCGCGCGCGCGGTCAGCGCGGAAATTCATAAATACGCAAGTGTCGCCCTCGCGCATGTGTACGGGCGCGCCGCCGCGCGGGACGATTGCGGTTGCCTGCACGAATTCGTCGTTTTCGCCGCGCGCGTAAGCTTGATTGAGGGCAGCCAGCGCATCCGGCGCCTGATAGGGTGCTTTGCCTTGCGTGATCAAATCGTAGGCGACCTGTATGCGCTCCCAACGGTGGTCGCGGTCCATTGCGTAGTAGCGGCCGACAATCGATCCGATACGCGCGCTCGTGAGCTGCGCGCATTTTTGCTGCAACCGTTCGAGTGACGCGGCAGCGCTTCTGGGCGGCGTATCGCGACCGTCTAGGAATGCATGCACGCAAACGTCGGACACGCCGCCAGTGGCGGCCATTTCGACCATCGCCGCGATCTGCGAAACGTGGCTGTGCACGCCGCCAGGCGACACGAGCCCCAGGATATGCAACGCGGATCGATTGCTGCGTGCGGTCGCGACGGCCTGCTTGAGCACCGGATTATTAAAAAACTCTCCGCTTTCGAGCGCCGCCTCAACGCGCGTGTAATCCTGATAAACCACGCGCCCGGAGCCGATGTTCAGATGCCCCACTTCCGAGTTCCCCATCTGTGCGGCGGGCAGTCCCACCCATTTTTCGGAGGCGTCGATGGTCGTGTGCGGGTAGGTATTCCAGAAGAAATTCCAGTGCGGCTTGCGGGCCTGGCAGATCGCATTGTCATCGCACGCCTCGCGATACCCAAAACCGTCGAGTATGATCAGCAGCACTGGTGTTACATTCATGATTTTTAAAACTTTCTTTGCTTATATAAAATGCGGTATCATTTTATTATATTTTGGTGATGGACGGCTGCCCGCGGGGAAAAATGGAACAAGAAACCGCTTTGCGCGCATTGCTGAACGGCAAACAGGAGCATATCGAGCAGGCTGCGCGCGCAATGAAGGCCATGTCGCATCCGCTGCGGCTCAAAATCCTGTGCGTGTTGGGCGACCAGGAAGTAAGCGTGCAGGACATCGTCGACAGCGTCGGCACCTCGCAAAGCAATATTTCCCAGCATCTCGCAATCCTGCGCGACAAGGGGGTGTTGCGCACGCGCAGGGACGCCAACCGGGTTTACTATCGCGTCGGCGATGCGCGCACGCTGTCATTGCTCGGTATGATGCGCGAGGTATTTTGCGGCGTCGTTGATTGACGCGCGCAATCGCATTGCACCCTTAAACTGTCTTGCCCATCTCCGCCGCTTTGCTAGAATGCGCGGCCTCGACTAACTGACTACGTGGGAATCGGCTTTGGAATCGTCCTTTTTGCTGTTTCTACAGAAAAATCCGTGGCACATGATGCTCTTCGGCACCGCCGTGGTGACCGGCGGGATGCTGCTGTGGCCACTCGTCAATCGTTTGATTGCAGGCGTCGCGCCGCAGGTCGGCGCGCTTGCGGCGGTGCAGCTCATCAACCGCCGCGATGCACTGGTACTCGATGTGCGCGACAAGGCAGACTACGCCGCCGGCCATATCCCGAATGCGCGCAATATTCCGCTCGCTGAATTAAGCGGGCGGCTGCGCGAAATCGAAAAGTACAAGTCGCGCCCGATCGTAATCAACGGCCAGGCAGGCGCGCGCCTGACGGGCGCGTGCAGCCTGCTCACGAAAAATGGCTTCGGCGAAGTGTTTGCGCTTAACGGCGGCCTCAAAAGCTGGGTAGAGGCGAGCCTCCCGATCGCCAAGTAAATGTCCGCCCCGGTGAAAATGTACACCACGGGAATGTGCCCGTTTTGCGTGATGGCGGAGCGTCTATTGGTGTCTAAGGGTGTCACCGGCATCGAGAAAATCCGCGTCGATCTCGAACCGGCAAAGCGTGCTGAAATGATGGAGCGCACCGGACGCCGAACCGTGCCCCAGATCTACATCGGCGACACCCACGTCGGCGGTTACGAAGATCTTGCCGTGCTTGACAAGGCGGGCAAGCTTGAAGCGATGTTGCGCGGCTAAATTTAACCAGGGAATTGCCATGAGTGAAGCACCACAACCTACTTTTGCGATCGAAAAAATCTATCTCAGGGATTTGTCGGTTGAAGTCCCGAATGCACCGGAGGTTTTTCTCGAGCGCGAAGCTCCGGTTGTCGAAGTCAATGTTCAAAGTAACGCCAGGGCCGTGCAGGACGGTATGTATGAAGTCGTGCTTACGCTCACCATCACCGCCAAGATCAAAGGCAAAGTCCTGTTTCTGGTGGAGGCCGCACAGGCGGGCTTGTTCCAGATTCGCAACGTTCCACAGCAGGATATCGGTCCGCTGCTCGGTATCGCTTGCCCGAATACGCTGTTCCCGTACGTGCGCGAAACAGTTTCGACGGTGACCGCGCGCGCAGGCTTTCCGCCTGTGGTGCTGGCGCCGATGACGTTCGAAGGGATCTATCAGCAGCAGGTGCAGCAAATGCAGCAGCAAAAAGATTCCAAACCGAACTGAATATGCAGGTGAACCCACGACTATGGGTTTGCGCTGCTCTCATGCCGGCAATGTTGGCGCCGGCTGGCGCTGCCGAGTTTCGCTCAATTGCGGATAATGCCGCCGTGCTCTACGACGCGCCTTCAGCGAAGGCGAAAAAACTTTACGTGATCGGACGCAGCTATCCGGTCGAAGTGGTGGTCGTGGTTGAAGGTTGGACCAAAATACGCGACGCCGGCGGCGAGCTTACGTGGATCGAATCCAAGAACTTGAGCGCGCAGCGCACGGTCATGATCAAGGTCGCCCGCGCCGATATCCGTCAGGCCGCAGCTGATACTGCGCCGATCGCATTCCAGGCCGAACAAAATGTGCTGCTCGATCTGATTGAGCTTACCGGTAGCGGGTGGGCGCGCGTCGCGCACCGCGACGGACAAAGCGGTTACATCAAGCTGAACCAGCTCTGGGGCGTATGAAGCTCGCGGTGCTGGGCGCCGGGGCGTGGGGCACCGCGATCAGCATCCGGCTTGCTGCGCGCCACACCGCGACGTTGTGGGCGCGCGAGCCCGAAGCCGCGCACGAGCTCGATGCGACCCGCGGCAATCAGCGTTACCTGCCGGGCTTTACTATTCCCGATGCAATCAAAGTAACCTCCGCGCTCGCGCTCGCAATCGAGGGTTGCGAGCTGATACTGGTTGCAACCACGACCGCCGGATTGCGCCACACGCTGCGACAACTGACCGCTGCCGGCAACGCGACGCCGGTGGTTTGGCTGTGCAAGGGACTCGAAGCCGAGTCGGCGCAATTGCCGCATCAGATCGCGGCGAGCGAGCTGCCGGCGGCGCTGTCACGCGCGGTGCTGTCGGGGCCGAGCTTCGCGGCCGAAGTCGCGCGCGGCTTGCCGGCGGCGCTGACACTCGCGAGCCACGATTCCGATTTCGCGTCGCGGGTCGCGCGCGAGCTGCACGATCCTGCGCTGCGCATCTATTCGAGCGACGACGTGATAGGCGTCGAAATCGCGGGGGCCGTCAAGAATGTGATGGCCATTGCCTCCGGCATCTGCGACGGCCTGGGATTGGGCTACAACGCACGCGCGGCGCTGATAACGCGTGGACTTGCCGAAATCACGCGGTTGGGACTCAAGCTCGGCGGTCGGCCCGAAACTTTCATGGGGCTGGCGGGCGCCGGCGATTTGATATTGACGTGTACCGGCGAACTTTCGCGCAATCGCGCGGTTGGACTCGGACTTGCGCAGGGGCTGCCGCTGGGCCGGGTGTTGCGCGAGCTGGGTCACGTTGCGGAAGGCGTGTACACCGCGCGCGAGATCAACCGGATCGCGCGCAGCCTCGCAATCGAGATGCCGATCACGCGCGCGGTATGCCGCGTGATGGACGAAAGCATTTCCGCACGCGACGCGGTGCAGGAGTTGTTGCAGCGCGATCCCAAGCCCGAGCATCGGCAAGAGAGATGAGGCTAGCGTCAGGTCGCACCCGCAAAGCCCGCTTGCTTCCAGGCTTCATAGATCACGATCGCAACCGCGTTTGCGAGATTAAGACTGCGGCTCGCGGGCCGCATTGGGAGCCTGATCAGTGCCTGTGCTTGCGCTAAGACGTGCGCCGGCAGGCCGCGGCTTTCAGAGCCGAACACGAATACATCGCCCGGTTTATAACGAAGCTGATCGTGTCGCTGCGCGCCTTTGGTGGTGAGCGCGTAAATCCCGCGGCCGGCAAGTGCCTGCCGGCAGCGCTCCCAGTCGTCATGCAGCGTGTATTCAATTGCCGCGCGGTAATCCATGCCAGCGCGCTCGAGCTGCTTGTCTGCCAGTGAAAATCCGAGTGGCCGCACCAGGTGCAGGCGGCAGCCGGTGTTGGCCGCAAGCCGCATCACGTTGCCGGTATTCGGAGGAATTTCGGGTTCGAACAACACGATCTCGAACATGGAATCAGCCTTGTCACATCCTGCAAAACACGTTACCGTGCCGCCACCTGGCACGGTTATGCTGTTGAATGACGGGTTAGCTCATACGAGTCCAAAGTAACTCTGAGGCGTAAATGGCAAGACCGGAAAAAGCCCGCCTGGGCGAAATCCTCGTCCAGCAGAAGCTGCTGACGCAGGACCAGTTAAAGCTCGCGCTCGACGAACAGAAGCGCAGCGGACGCAAACTCGGGCGGGTGTTCATCGAGCAGGGCTTCGTCACCGAGGAAGAGATTTCCGAAGCGCTGGCGAAGCAGCTGCAGATTCCCTACATCAATCTCAAATACTACAACATCAAGCCCGAAGTTACGCAGAAGCTGCCGGAAACGCAGGCGCGGCGCTTCCGCGCGATTTTGCTCGAGGACAACGCGAAAGCGATGAAGGTTGGTCTCGCCGACCCGACCGATCTCAACGCGTATGACGAAATCGCACGCATTCTGAAGCGCGAGATCGAAATCACGGTCGTTACCGAATCGCAGCTGCTGACGACCATCGACCGCTCAATCCTGCGCTGCAGGCATTCGTCGATCAGCGATTACGCCAACTGCATTAGCAGCCGGCAGGTTCAGGTTTCGAGTTCCAGGTTTGAGGTTGTTAAATTCAAACTTGAAACCAGCAACCCGAAACGTTCTACCGCGGCAACGCTCTCGCCACCATCCAGCCCTGAATCTCGATTGCGCCCGCCTGGCGCAGGTTACGCGCGACCTCGTTCAGCGTTGCCCCCGTCGTCATCACGTCGTCGATCACTGCGACACTCAGGCCACTCAAGTCAGCGTCGCACACAAACGCGCCGCGGACGTTTTTTGCGCGCTCGTTCCAGGGCAGCGACGCTTGCGGCGTATTGTCGCGCACCCGCCGGCACGCGTCCGTTGCCAGCGCTACGCGCGTCAAGCGGCTCACCACGCGAGCGATCTCGAGCGCCTGGTTGAAGCCGCGGCCGCGTAAGCGTGCGGGAGCGAGCGGCATCGGAATGATCAGATCAGCGCTGCCGGCAAGCTTGCTAGTGAGCGCGTGCGCCAACAACGGTGCGAGTGCGAGATTGCCGCCGTATTTGTACTGGTGAATCAACGGTGCAAGCGGCCAGGCATAGGCAAACGCCGCGCTCACTCGATCATAGCGTGGCCGATCAGCGAGGCACGCACCGCAGAGACGACCTTCATCCGTGGGTAGCGCGCACTGCGGGCAGTGCACAGCGTCCAGCCATGGCAAACATGAGTAGCACTCAGCACAAAGTGCCTGCGTAAGGCCCGGGGTGGCACATAGCACGCACTGTTGTGGCAGTGCGCGCTGTGCGGAATCAAGGCAGCTGTTCAAAAACAAGCGTTGCCAGTTTGACAAACGTCGGGTGATCGCTGATGATAACAAAGTCATGATCTAACGATATTTTTCGCTATTTACTCGTAGTTTACTTGCGGCAATCCACAGTGACTCCATGAACGACAACGCATCAATGGCCGCTATTGCCGACACCGCGCAATCTGGACGATGGAGCGCGGCGGCAGTCGAAGCATTGTTCGATCTGCCATTCAACGACCTGATCCATCGCGCGCAGACCGTGCACCGCGCGCAATTCGACGCCAATGCCGTGCAGTTGTCGACCTTGCTATCGATCAAATCCGGCGGCTGTCCCGAGGATTGCGGCTATTGTCCACAGGCTGCGCGTTATCACACCGACGTCGATAACGAGGACATGGTTGGCCTCGATACGGTCGTTGCGGCGGCGCGCGCCGCGAAAAGCGATGGTGCAACGCGTTTTTGCATGGGCGCTGCGTGGCGCGGTCCTAAGCAGCGCGATCTTGAACGCGTGATCGAGATGGTCAAGGCGGTGCGCAGCATCGGCATGGAAACGTGCGCCACACTCGGTATGCTGAAAGAAGGCCAGGCCGAGCAATTGAAAGCAGCCGGCCTCGACTATTACAACCACAATCTCGATACCGCACCCGATTTTTACGGCGCAATCATTTCGACGCGTACGCAGGACGCACGCCTCGAAACCCTCGCCCAAGTACGCGGCGCTGGCATACATGTCTGTTGCGGCGGCATCGTCGGCATGGGCGAGACACGGCATACGCGCGCCGCGCTGATCGCGCAACTCGCCAATCTCGATCCCTATCCCGAAAGCGTGCCGATCAATAACCTGGTGCAGGTCGAGGGCACACCGCTGCACGGCACCGCCAAGCTTGATTTGTTCGAGTTCGTGCGCACCATTGCATGCGCACGCATTACGATGCCGAAAGCGATGGTGCGGCTTTCCGCCGGCCGCCAGGACATGCCCGAAGGCATTCAGGCACTGTGTTTTCTTGCCGGCGCCAATTCGATTTTCTACGGTGAAAAGCTGCTGACCACGGGTAATCCCGAAACCGAACGCGATCGGGCGCTCATGAGCAGACTCGGCATCTATCCAATGGATCCCGCCTCACGCCTCACGCCTGACGCCTAACCTCTACCAGCACTTCATGTCGTTCGCAGACCTCTGCGCTGAGCTGGCCGCACTCGACGCGCGCGGCCTCACGCGTAATCGCCGTGTGCTTGAAAGCCCGCAAAGCGCGCGCGTTGTCGTCGATGGCCAGGATCTCGTTGCATTCTGCAGCAATGATTACCTGGGGCTCGCTTGCGATCCGCGCCTGGTTGCGGCCGCCTGCGAAGGCGCCGCGCGCTACGGGGTCGGTGCCGGCGCGTCGCATTTGATCCTGGGTCATGCCGTAGCCCATCACGCGCTCGAGCACGCGCTGGCGCATTTCGTACGGCTGCCGCGTGCGCTGCTGTTCTCGACTGGTTATATGGCGAACCTTGGAATCGTGACTGCACTCGTCGGGCGCGAGGACGCGGTATTCGCCGACAGGCTCAATCACGCGTCGCTCAACGATGCCGTGCTGTTGTCGCGCGCCAAGTTCAAGCGTTATGCCCACGGCGATCTCAACGTGCTCGAAAGGCTGCTCGCGACGTCCGCGGCGCGGCGCAAGCTGGTCGTCAGCGACGCGGTTTTCAGCATGGACGGCGACATCGCTCCGGTGCCCGAGCTGCTGCGGTTGTGCGAACGCTTTGATGCGTGGCTCTTGCTCGACGACGCGCACGGTTTCGGCGTGCTGGGCGCCGACGGCGCCGGCGTGCTGCAGCATTACGGTATCGCCTCGGAACGCATCGTTTATATGGCGACGCTCGGCAAGGCGGCCGGCGTTTTCGGCGCATTCGCTGCAGGCCAGGCTCAATTGATCGAAACGCTGGTGCAGCGCGCGCGGTCGTATATTTACACCACGGCAACGCCGCCGCTGCTCGCGCACGTCGTGCTGACGAGTCTCGAAATCATTGCCGACGAAAAGTGGCGGCGCGAACGGCTCGCGCAGCTCATCAACCGGCTCAAGCAAGGCGTGGCAGGTCTGCGCTGGGTGCTGATGCCGTCCGATACCGCGATCCAGCCGCTCGTAATCGGCGCGAACGACGAGGCGCTGCGAATTTCCGCGGCGCTCGCCAAGCGCGGTGTGCTGGTACCGGCGATCCGGCCGCCGACCGTACCGCAAGGTAGCGCGAGGCTGCGCATTTCGTTGTCGGCTGCGCACAGCGAGCACGATGTTGCACAGCTGGCGGACGCTTTGGTTGAGATTGAAAAAGAGAAGCTTTAATGGGTTTGCATGTCGCGAGCAAAGGCAGCGGACCCGATCTCGTGTTGCTGCACGGCTGGGGAATGAATGGCGGGGTGTGGGATGAGACCGCTTGCGCGCTTGCACCCTATTTTCGGGTGCACTGCGTCGATTTGCCGGGGCATGGCGCGAGCTCGGATGAGTGCTGCACGCTCGACGCAATCGCCGACGCATTGGCCGCGGCTTTGCCCGAGCGCGTGACCGTGTGTGGCTGGTCACTCGGCGGGCAGGTCGCGCTCGCTTGGGCGCTGCGCGCGCCGCGGCAGGTCGAGCGCCTGGTACTGATTTCAAGCACGCCGCGTTTTGTGAATGGCATGCAATGGGAATACGGAGTTGACGCCGCAGTGTTCGATGGTTTTGCGCGCGATCTGGCCGGTGATTGCCACGCGGCGCTGCAGCGTTTTCTGGTGCTGCAGACACACGGCGATGCCGACGCGCGCGAACTATTGCGCCGGCTGCGCGAGCGGCTGTCCGAGTGTGGAGAGCCCGGCGTCGCGGCGCTCGCAGCGGCGCTGCGCGTATTGCAGGTCACTGACTTGCGCGCCAGCTTGCCGCGGATTGCGCAGCCGGCGCTGATCCTGCATGGCGAACGCGATGCGATAGCTCCGCTTGCCGCAGGTCAATATCTGCAGCGCTCATTGCCGCGTGCTGCGCTCGAAGTATTCGCCGGCGCTGCGCACGCGCCGTTCGTGTTGAAGCCGCAGTTGACCGCGCGCCGCATCATGGAGTTCTGCGGTGAACAATGAGCTTGCGCTGGATAAGCGCCTGCTGCGCCGTTCGTTCGAAAAAGCGGCAGCGGGTTATGACGCCGCGGCGGTGCTGCAGCACGAAGTATGCAGGCGCATGCTGTCGCGGCTCGATTACATCAAGCATAGTCCAGCGGCTGTCCTCGATGCCGGCACCGGCACCGGCAACGTGATCGCTGCATTGCGCGCGCGCTATCCTCACGCTGCGCTTTACGCTCTGGATATTGCGCTCGCCATGGTGCGGCGGGTGAGCAGCGCGGTGCCCTGGTGGCAGCGCGTGCGCCGGCGCGGCGTGCTGCCGGTGTGCGGCGATATCGAACAGCTGCCGTTGCGCAGTGCCGCTGTTGGCATGGTGTGGTCGAATCTCGCTCTGCAATGGGTCAACGATCCGCCGCGCGCGTTCGCCGAATTCCGGCGCGTGCTGGCTCCGGGAGGGCTACTGATGTTCAGCACATTCGGACCCGATACGCTGAAAGAGCTGCGCGCCGCCTACGCGGGCGCAGACCGCTACACGCACGTCAACCGTTTTGTCGACATGCACGACTTGGGCGATATGCTGGTGCATGCAGGGTTCGCCGCCCCGGTAATGGACATGGAATACATGACACTCACTTATCCCGAAGTGCGGGCACTGATGCATGACTTAAAAGCGATCGGCGCACACAATGTCACCGCAGGTCGCCGGCGCGGCATGACCGCGCGCGCAACGCTGGCTCAAGTCGAACGCAATTACGAGGCGTCGCGCCGCGACGGCCGGCTGCCGGCGACTTTCGAAGTGGTTTACGGCCATGCGTGGGCGCCGCTTCCACGATCCACCGCCGACGGCAAAACTATCATTCCGATCAAGACGATCCCACGCTGACTCACATGACGCCTCCCGCCGCACGCGTCGCACCTCGCGGGTTCTTCGTGACGGGCACCGATACCGGGGTCGGTAAAACGCTCGCGTGTTGCGCTTTGCTGCGCGGATTCGCCGCGCGTGGCAAATCCGTAATCGGCATGAAGCCGGTTGCGGCGGGAGCTGTCCGCGGCGCGCAAGGTTCGATCAACGCCGACGTGACACAGTTGCGCGCCGCCTCCAATGTCGACATGCCGTTGGCGCTTGTCAATCCGTATTGCTTTGAGCCGCCGATCGCTCCGCACATCGCAGCGGCGCAGGCCGGTATTGCCATCGATCTCAACTGCATCGTGCGCGCGTTTAACCAGCTTGCCGCGGCGGCGGACGTTGTGGTCGTCGAAGGCGCGGGCGGATTCTGCGTGCCACTCAATCGCAGCGAAGACGGCGCCGACCTCGTTGAGCATCTCGGATTGCCTGTGATCCTCGTGGTCGGCGTGCGCTTGGGATGCCTGAATCATGCGCTGCTGACGGCACAGGCGATTCGCGCCAGAAATCTCGAACTTGCAGGCTGGATCGCCAATCGCATTGACCCGACGATGGCAGTTGCAAAACAGAACATCACGGCGCTCGCTGAGCGCCTCGCCGCGCCACTGCTGGGCGAAATGGATTTCGCGGTGGTACCCGACATACAGCGTATGTCAGAGGCGCTCGATTTGTCGCGTCTCTAACTGAAAGCCGCGGATTTTGCCTGGCGTTCGGTTGCCTAGAGGGGGCGTGTGTGATAGATTTCTGATGTTTTTTTTGGACGTGAGCGCTGGCAGAGGGGCAGTGTAATGGAGTGTACTGTGGGGCAGCAGTCGGGGTATACCTTAACTGCCCGCCGCAACAACTCCCTGTCTCCACCAGACCGGATTCTCGCTTTTGGTTTTATTGCATTTGTTTCCCTCGGGATTGCTGCGACTTTCGCCTGGCTGGGCGCGTGGTTGATTCTGCCGTTCGCCGGCATCGAAGTGCTGGTGCTCTTTTTCGCGTTTCGCTGTATCGAGCGCCATGCACGCGATTACGAGCGCCTGACCATCAACGGCGACGTACTGCAGATCGAGATCGCTGAAGTCGAGCGCGTGCAACAATTCCAGTTCAACCGCTGGTGGGCGCAAGTGGTGTATGAGCCAGACGGCAGGCGGCTCGCATTGCGCTCGCACGGCCGCGAAGTCGAATTCGGCCGCCATTTGACGGAAGATGAGCGCGTGGCTGTCGCTGGCACGCTCAGACAACGGCTGCGCAGCAGGTAATCCCTGGCGCTTGCTCGTAATGATGAATTTAACGCACCGTTGGAGTGTGAAGCATGCGAAGTGAATGGATAAAGTGTCTGGCAGGTGCAGCGATGGCCGGCAGCCTGGGACCGGCAAGCGCCGACCGCTATAACCTGCAGACGCCCCAAACCATTATCGCCCACGAAATCTACGATCTTCACACGCTGATTTTCGGCATCTGCTGCGTGATTTTCGTGGTCGTATTCGGTGCGATGACTTATTCGATCATCAAGCACCGCAAATCGGTTGGCCACAAGGCCGAGCAATTTCACGAAAACGTCAAGGTTGAAATTGCGTGGACCATCATCCCGTTCCTGATCCTGATCGGAATGGCATGGCCGGCGACCAAGACTGTAATCGCGATGAAAGACACCTCGAGTCCCGACCTGACGATCAAGGCGACCGGCTATCAGTGGAAATGGGGTTACGACTATCTGCAGGACGGGATCAGCTTTTACAGCAGCCTTGCCACGCCGCGCGAACTGATCACGGACAATACCGCAGAGGGACACAAGAAGCGCGAGGCCAATCCTAATTACCTGATTGAAGTCGACAACCCGGTCGTCGTTCCGGTCGGCAAAAAAGTGCGCGTCATCATTACCGCCAACGATGTCATTCATTCCTGGTGGGTGCCGGCGCTCGGCGTCAAGCAGGATGCGATTCCCGGTTTCGTGCGCGATAGCTGGTTCAAGGTCGACAAACCCGGCATTTACCGCGGCCAGTGCGCCGAGCTGTGCGGCAAGGAGCACGGCTTCATGCCGATCGTGGTAGAGGCGGTCGAGCCGGAGAAATATGCGGCGTGGATCGCCGAGCAGAAGAAGAAAACGGCGGCGCAGGCAGAAGATCCGAACAAGTCGTGGACGCTCGACGAGCTCAAGGCGCGCGGCGAGAAAGTGTATGCTGCCAACTGCCAGGTCTGCCATCAGCCGACCGGCATGGGACAACCGCCGGCGTTCCCGGCGCTGTCGGGCTCGAAGATTGTTACCGGTCCCAAAGAAGGCCATATCGACCGCGTGTTCAACGGCAAGCCGGGCACCGCCATGGCGTCGTTCAAGCAGCTGTCGGATGTTGAAATCGCAGCGGTGATCACCTACGAGCGCAATTCATGGAACAACAAGACCGGTGATTTGGTAGCCCCGGCCGAGATCAAGAAATTACGCAAATAGGCAATCGGGAGAAACTCATGGAAGCAGTACACGCACACGACCACGCTCACGGACACGGCGACGGTTACGCGCACCATCCGTCGGGCCTCATGCGTTGGATCACCACCACCAACCACAAAGATATCGGGACCCTGTATCTGATATTCAGCTTTACGATGTTTTTCGTCGGCGGATTGCTCGCGATGGGAATCCGCGCCGAACTGTTCCAGCCCGGACTGCAATTCTGGCATCCCGATTTCTTCAATCAGCTCACCACCATGCACGGGTTGATCATGGTGTTCGGCGCGATCATGCCGGCATTTGTCGGCTTCGCCAACTGGCAGATTCCGATGATGATCGGCGCGCCCGACATGGCGTTCGCGCGCATGAACAACTGGAGCTTCTGGCTCCTGCCGCCGGCCGCACTCCTGCTGGTGACGTCGTTTTTTGTGCCGGGCGGCGCGACCGCAGCGGGCTGGACGCTCTATGCGCCGCTGTCGACGCAAATGGGGCCCGGCATGGACATGGCGATATTCGCGCTGCACATCATGGGCGCATCGTCGATCATGGGCTCGATCAATATCATCACCACCATTCTCAACATGCGCGCGCCCGGCATGACGCTGATGAAAATGCCGCTATTCGTATGGACCTGGCTGATCACCGCCTACCTGCTGATCGCGGTGATGCCGGTGCTCGCGGGAGCGGTCACGATGGTGCTGACCGACCGCCACTTCGGCACCAACTTTTTCAATGCCGCTGGCGGCGGCGACCCGGTCATGTTCCAGCACATTTTCTGGTTCTTCGGACACCCCGAGGTCTACATCATGATTTTGCCGGCGTTCGGCATCATCTCGCAGGTAATCCCGGCATTCGCGCGCAAGCCCCTGTTCGGCTACGCCTCGATGGTGTACGCAACCTCGTCGATTGCGATCCTGTCGTTTGTCGTGTGGGCTCACCATATGTTCACCGTCGGCATGCCGGCCGCGGGGCAGCTGTTCTTCATGTTCGCGACGATGCTGATCGCGGTGCCGACCGGCGT
>Ga0070681_10001789_pt1 | contig 19314 bp, 17 predicted proteins | sample KBSC83BmetaG_FD_65650 | JGI IMG/M metagenome (GOLD analysis project Ga0070681, IMG submission 65650) | Corn rhizosphere microbial communities from Kellogg Biological Station, Michigan, USA - KBS C8-3B metaG | ecosystem: Host-associated > Plants > Roots > Rhizosphere | place: USA: Michigan... | reverse complement strand
CGGCGGCGCCGCGTTCGTCTTTGCTCGTATCGCCACCGGCCTCTCTGCGCATTACGCCACCGCCGCCGTTGACCCTGTTACCCGGGTCGGCGAATGCCGCGACCAATGCCAATGCGATGAGGGCACCGGCCGCAGTGCCGCAACAACGGTTCTCCAGCCCCCTGCCTCCTACACTGCAGCAGATCCATCCTCCCCATATCGCCCAACCGAACCCGCCGGTGCTTCGCGCACCCTATTCGGTCCCCCACTACAACCCCTCCATGAGCCAACGCCAATTTGGCGGCGGCGGTGGAGGACGTTCTGGGGGCGGCGGTCACTCGGGCGGCGGTCATTTCGGCGGCGGTCACTCGGGCGGTGGTGGACATCACGGCCGTTAGCCATTGCTGAATCGGTTATGAGAATATCCGCCCATTAGGCCACGCTAGAATAGGATGTCGTGAACGTTCCCGCCATGGAGACCACACTTCTCCGGTTCTTCACAAACTCCACGATCCGGTTCTCGGCCCAGTACGAATCCTCGCCGTTCCGGGCCCACTGAAAGAATCCGCAATGGCCTCCATTTGTCGGCGCGATCAGCGTGATGTAACTATGCCGTTGTACCTGCGGGGTGGTGAACATGGCATAGGGAATCAAGGGGTCGTCCTTTGCCGTGATAATAAGAGTTGGAACTTCGATTCCTTCAATGACGTGGCAGGCGCCTGCACGATCATAATAATCAGCCGCATCACGATAGCCGCCGTCGGGCGCCGTGTATTGATTGTCGAAGTCGCTGATTCGCGTAATGCCCGCCAACCCGCCCAGATCCCACAGGCCAGGGAAGAGAGTGGCTTTTCGTCGCAGCCTGGCCTTGAGGCCCGTGAGAAGATGCCGGTGATAGAACCAATGTCGCGGCTCTTCCAATTCGCGGAAACAGACGGTGGGATTGATGGCGGGGCAGACTGCAACGACTCCGGCCAATGCCGGCAGCGACCTATGGAGTTCGCCGGCTGCTTTGAGGACCAGATTGCCGCCCATGGAATAGCCAACCAGGAACAGCCGCTCAAGGCCGTCCTGACTTGCCAGTTCGTGCATGATCGCGCGATAATCGCGGCTCAACCCCCCATTATAGAGCGTCGGGGTCAGATGCTCTGTGCCACCACAGGTACGTTGGTTCATGCGGATGACGTTCGATCCTGCCCGATAGGCTTTCTCCCCGATCCCACGCATGTAATGCGACTCGCTGCAACCTTCAAGGCCATGGATCAGGATGACGGTCGGACAGGCTTCGCGATCCGGCTGCCAATGGCAAAGGCCGAGCAGTTGCGTCCCCGGTTCAACGGTAAAGAGTCGGGATTCATACGGAATATCCTTCAAGAGCCCGTTGCGCGGCCAGTATCGGGACACGAGCGTCATGAAGTGCGCGTTTCGAAACGCCGGCTCAAAGGACCCGCCGGTCGACTGCATGCCAGGGTCACACCGGTATTCCGCCGGTTTCTGGTGAGCCTCTGATCGATAACTTCGTGCGGCTGAATCCTGGTTCATTTGGAGCTACCTTGACGGCATTGTATCGTCCGGCCTAGGCCTGAACATCTAGGGGTTCCCCTTGCGCCACCCCCAGTTTGTATCTAGTGCTTAAGGAGTTTCTTGAGATGACGGGCTCATGACCGAATAGACACAGATAACCAAAAGTCCCATCACGATCGCCGGAGTGGATCCTAGACTCGCCTGCCCCATCTGCAATTTCCGCTAAGGAAGGAAAGCTTTTCGCCCATCGGCATCGTCTCGAATAGGAAAGGAGAAATCTTTCCTCACACTCATCCACGCCCCTTGACCGTGTTACCGCCACGGCGTAGAGTAAAAGGAGTTTTTCGAACCGCCTCTCCAAGGTGGTGGCTATGGTCCTCCGTGGAGCATTGATCCAACGGTGTGGACTTGCCGGGTGTGGCCTCCACATCAATCCTCCAGTCTTCAACAAACCAGCCTGCGTATCTTGCGAAGTGACGGGACTGTGCAGTCCGTTGCCTGCTCACCAAAAGTTTGACTGTCGAGTCATCGTTCAATTGAAAAGGTCGACTAGGACCGCCCCAAATGATTCATCGCGAGATCGCGTCATTCGGGCCGCGCGCCGTGCGGGAACCGGCCGCATGTCATCTGGTCCGAAACCATAAGGAGGGAGTTATGTCGTACAGATACACCACTATCGACGTCATCGTAGGTGTGGGGATGTGCGCCATCGTCTTCGGCGCACTCCTCTTCTTTGTCGCTGCCGCCGGAACCTTCCAGGTCGCACCAGTTGACTATATCCCTCCTGAACAATCGACGGGAATAGAGACAGGGGTGACGATGCTTCAACCGGCCCTTGGCCAAGCCATCGTCGATCGCGCGCTGCTGGAACGGCGTGCGAACCAGGGCATGATGGAGACTGCAGCCGAATGGAACCGGGCCACGCTGGCCCAGCACCAGTTACAATCCGTTCCTGGCGGCCCGTTCGGATCAGTTCGGCGCGACGCAGAGCTCGTCCCCTCTCACCATGCCGCCCGCGTTCAAGCTGTGATGGGACAGGCGATCGTGAATTTCACCAAACGAGGCGTACTCAATGAGGTCTTGTCAGCCAATCAATACCTCTCGCGGTTCAACGACCGTATGATTCAGAGGACCCAAGCGATGGGGCAGCGAATGGACCGTGAATTCGCCTCAACATGGCAGGCAACGCTCGGTCGCGAAATTATAGATAGGGCTCAGGCCTATAGCGGCATGGGGGCTGCAATCCAGGAGAGGCTGGGCCGGGCGATTCTGCAGCTGACGCATTTTCAAGCTACGCTGGAAGAGGGCCGGGACATGAACCAAGATCAACTGGCCAGTTTAATCGTCGCGGCTGTTCGCATGGATGCCCTGGCAGATCGGATCGGGCGAATCGAGGTGGCCGAATCCAAACCGGTGCCTGTGGCGGCGGCCTCTCAGGACATGGCCTCGTTGCCGCAGATCCCGATGGGGTTCCTGATTGCGGCAGCGATGGGCTTAGCTGCAGTATTTTTCGGAGGGCTCACGATGGCCGGATCGCTCCGCGAGCGACACGCAATCGCGGAGATGAACCGCAACAGTGCCCGCTGGGTCTATCGAACTGCGGCATAATCGCAGGCGGGATGAACCTCCATGCAGTGGCTGCTGCCAGATCGGATGACTGACAGCAGCCTTCCATATCGTTCATCTGCTCTGGCTGTCAGCACCTGTCAACCTGCTGACGGCCCGGGACACACCACTATCGTACCGGGAACGCCGACGTGAGAGCCGTGGCAATCAAGATGTACACCGGGATTCCGATTGTGACGTTGTAGGAAAATGTTAAACCCAGCGATGCCGCCAACGGTAAGGTTGGGCTCGATTCCGGAATCGCCAGACGTTGAACGGCCGGAACGGCAATATACGAGGACGCCCCGCACAATACAGCAAAGAGGGCATAGGTGCCGAGGTCGAACGGCTGCCCGAGGAAAATACTATAGGCATGGGCCACCAGAATGCCGATTGTGGCAAATATGTTCGGGGCAATCAGTCCGAACGCAATGAAGCCCCATCCGGCATTCTTCAGATCCGGGAGTCGCTTGCAAGCTGTCATCCCCATTTCCAGCAGAAACAAGCACAAGAGTCCGTGAAACATGACGACGAAAAGCTTGTCGTCAACTTCTGTCACCTTAGCTCCCTGGAGCCTCGCAATGAACCCGATGAGAATGCCCCCGAACAGCAAATAGAGTCCCGGGTTCAAAAAGACCTCGTGCATGACTTTTTTACTGAAGATCCCGCTTTCTCCGGATCCGGCAAAGTCCGAGGCGGCCGCCGCACCGAGCGACTGCGCGGGAGACGGAACCGGGACCGGAACATGCCTGGGCTCTTCTTCATCGGAGTGAGATGAGGAAGGCAGGTTCCGCACCCCCCTCGTAGATGGATCGAATCCTGCTTCACCCGGCATGTTTCCATGGACATCCATCTGACCGGTTGCACGCATCCGTGATACGAGAAACAAGGCAACCAGACAGCCTGGAATTTCCATCACGGCGAGCATGACCGGCATGTAGGCCGCGAACGCGATGTTCGCGGCCGTGAGGACGCCCAGACAGGTGACGAAGGTACCTGCCGAGTCCGAACCATAATAACCTGCCACGGTCGCCGCATCGATTTTCCGCATTTTCGTGACCATGCGGAGCATGAAGAACGCAGCAACCCCGATCAGCGTATTGGTAATAAAGCCGATGATCATAAAGCCTGCGGCATGTTGCAAGTCGAGCGCCGAAAGCGACGCCAATTCCTCGCCTCCATGCCAGCCTATGGCGATCAATAGATAGATGGTCAGCCCCTGATAGATGACCTTCGGAAACTCAAACGGCACCTTCAACAAGGGAATCGCGAACCCCAAATAGAAAAACAGCAGGAGGGGTTTGAAGAGGTTGTGCGACACGTTATACAGAAATTGCTCAAGCATAAACTACTCCTTCTGCGATGGAGTGAACGTAGGGAATATGAGTTCTGTTGCGAAGAGAGGCGCACCCATGGACTCGATACTGAAAGTGTTTCTGTTCGAGAGGACGGTGCATGAAAATCCTCCTTCCAGACCATGACCCGATGTCACACACATCTGACACTACGAGCTCCGCGCACACCACCGGCTTCGGTTTTTCACAGTTCGAAATCGCAATCTCCATGCCCTCAGGAGAAGCGAAAAAGTTAACCAACCCAAGTTATTGTTCTGAAAGAAAAGAATTACCCGGCGCGGACATATTGTCCGGCAGCGTCAGAGTGCCTGTGCGGGGGACTGTGCGGGTACGCGCTGGCACAAGAGAGCGAAGCCGCACACAAACCTGTCGAATGAATGAAACCGCTATAGTACGACGGGGTTTTTATGCAGAACGTTGATTGGAGGAAACAGACTCACGCGCGCATTTGCTCCGGCCAGACAGAACAGTCCCTGATGCAATCCCCGGAGAGCAAGAGCATCAATCACTCAGCGGGTCAACCAGGACCGGTTGCGGACCGTGACAAAGGCATAGGGAAAAATCCAGAAGAGAGCGAAAAAGGAAAAATACCCATACAGCACCCCATAGAGAAATTCGCGGGAGCGTTCGCTGTGGAGGAAATAGAGTGTATAGGAAAGCGACACCAGTCCGATGGACAACAGGAGGCGGAGAATTGTCCAGGGGTCCTGTAGGCTCAGATGGACCAACAGAACCAGTGAGCCATAGGCGACGGGATACCGCAGGTTCGTGACGGTGGTTTCAATCATGGTCAGCACCATCGCCGGAAACGGGAGCTTCCACATGATCTTCCACAACCGGACTTCTTCACGGATATAGCTCCGCTCCCAACGCACAAACATTTTGCAGAGCATCTGATAGCCTTCCGGAGCCACCGTGTGAACCACAGCCGTCCGTTGATAGACGGACTTGAACCCGGACGCCAGCACATCGTTCGTCAGCGCCCGGTCTTCGCCGATGGTACAGGCTTCGCCAAGAAAGCGCTGCCGGAGCCAGGCCGGCACCAGTGGCTTGACCACCGACGCACGGTAGGCCGAGAGAGCCCCGGGACAACAATAGACGGTGCCGTACGAGGATTGCGCGCTTCGAAGGAAGTCGAAGGATAGGACAAACCGCACATGGAGCATGCGGGGCAGGAGCGCACGGAATCGGTTCAGAACACACACTTTCCCCGCCACGACGCCGACACGCTCGTCTTGAAACGGGCCTGCAATTGCGAGCAATGCCCCCCGCTCCACGAGGCTGTCAGAATCAACGGTCACAATAAGAGCTCCCGTTGCCCGCTCAAAACCGGCGGCAAGTGCGGCGCGTTTCCCTTGGTTGGACGGCAACCGTACTGCTTGCACGAGATCCGGGTGGTCTCGTTCTGCCAGATGCACATGCGTCCACGTATCGTCCGTACTTCCGTCGTCGACGACGATGATTTCCAGGCGATCTCGGGGGTAGTCCGCGCGCACACAAGCCTCCACCGCCTGTCGAACCATCGCTCCTTCATTGTAGGCCGGGATCACGACGGAGAGCCTGGAAGCCTGCTCATATGCGACCGGAGCAACCGGGTGATACCGCAGCCAGAGAAGGGTGCGGACTACGAGCAGGACCATCCCCATCGTGAACCACAGGAGGCTCGGCCTCGCGATGACAGCGGCCCATCCCTGGATCGTCAACGACTCGGCAAGGGGATCAAATACCTCATGCCCGAATCGGATCGCGGTTACGATGACGCAGCCGAACAGCATGATCGTCGCGATGACGAAACGTGAGTCGACATTGAACCATGTATGGCCTTTATCCAATGAACGGGGAAGGCTGACCGAGGAAGCAGACGGGGTGATCGTGAGCGGGTCCATATGTCGTTCCTATGCGAAGGAAATTTATAAGGATCGGTAAAACTACGTGGCAGCATGACAATCTGTCAAGCCTCGCAACTTCGATCCGGCTTGACACACAAATTGTTACCGAGGCGGGCTGATCGTGGCGTCATGACCTGGAATCGCAGTCGGGCTGAGATTCTTCTTCGGAATCACCGCAGTGCTGGAACAGGTGCCGGCGTCCTGGTCCACATTGCGCTCCACAATCCTGACGCCGGACAGCATTTCGTTCACCAGTCCTTCGCGGACGATTTCAATATCCTGCTCCGCCTCTTTCCCTGTCCGTTCACGGATGCGATCTGTCGATCGTTCCGTGACCTTCACACGAATGAGCTTTGACAGTTCCACCCGTGCTGCCAAGTCGGCTGAGTGGTGACAGAGGTACAGCCCCTTGGCAAGACTGCCATAACCGACCACACGAACATCGCCCCCGTCGGATTGTTGAATTTCAGGCAAGGGGATCTGGATGGCGCCCTTGGTGGATGGAGCCGGCGCCGCTGATTGTTCCGGCAGGCCCGGTGACGGCGACTGTGACAACAAGTCCGGCCGATCCTGAGGCTTCTCCTGAGTTTGCAGCCGTTGAAATGCCTTGTCTGCGTGCTGGCGCACTTGGTCCGTACTTGGCGGCGGCGTCTGGGGCGTCGAGCAGGCGGAGAGCACTAGCGCGATGATGCATCCGAGTGGTCGAAGCCGGAGACTCTGTACGGGCATGGTCATGAGTATCTTCCTTTCGCAGGGATTCCTCTAGCGGGTGGCCGCAGAAACCTTGTCACCATGCCGCTCAGTCCCCTGCGGCGATCCTGCACGCACACGCAGGAACCAGAGTCTCACGCGATCGAGATAGAGATAGACGATCGGTGTCGTATAGAGCGTGAGCAGCTGGCTGACGAGGAGACCGCCGACGATGGCAATGCCGAGCGGGCGCCGTAACTCAGACCCCACACCCATCCCCACCGCCAGGGGAAGGGCTCCCAAAAGCGCGGCCATCGTCGTCATCATAATCGGCCGGAAGCGGATCAGACAGGCTTCATAGATGGCGTCCTCCGGCTGCTTCCCATGCGTCCGTTCCGCGTCCAACGCGAAATCGATCATCATGATGGCATTCTTCTTCACGATCCCGATCAGCAGGATGATGCCGATCATCGCGATCATGCTCAGCTCAGTCTTAAAGAGGAGCAGCGCGAGCAGAGCTCCCACTCCCGCTGAGGGAATGGTAGATAGGATCGTGAGGGGATGGATGTAGCTCTCATAGAGAATCCCCAGCACGATATAGACCGTGAGGAGTGATGCGAGAATCAAGAACGGTTGATTCTCCACCGAGGCCCGAAACGCTTTGGCCGTCCCCTGGAAGCTGCCCCTGATGTCACCCGGTAGTCCGATCTCCTGCATCGACGTCTCAATCGACTGTACGGCCTCCCCGAGCGAAGTACCCGGCGCCATATTGAACGACAGCGTGATGCCGGGAAACTGCCCCTGATGGTTGACGGACAGAAGCGTGTTGGTGGGTTCATAGCGAGCCACCGCGCTCAACGGCACCTGCATTCCCGATGGTGATCGCACGTAGATGTCGTTCAATGCAGCAGCATTCTGCCAAAACTGCGGCGCGACCTCCATCACGACGTGATACTGGTTTAGCGGAGTGTACATGATGGAGACCTGCCGCTGTCCGAAGGCGTCGTAGAGCGTATCGTCGATGAGCTGCGGGCTGAGGCCCAGCCGGGAAGCGGTGCTGCGGTCGAAGATGACCAGGGACTGCAGACCCTTGTCCTGCTGGTCGCTGTTCACATCCACGATCTCCGGCAAAGTGCGGAGTTTCCGCTCGACCTTCGGCGCCCAGGCGCTGAGTTCGCCCAGATCGACGGTCTGGAGCGTGTACTGATATTGCGCGCTGCTGGCTCGCCCGCCGATCCGCAAGTCCTGCACCGCCTGCAGATAGGTCGGCGCACCAGGGACTTTGGCAAGTTTGCCGCGCAGCCTGGCGATCACTTGATCGGCGCTGAGCTGCCGTTCATCGAGGGGCTTCAGCGCAATAAATAGTCGTCCCGTATTCGTGGTACTCCCGCCGCCGCCGGAGAAACCCATCACATTGTCTACTGCGGGATCGCTCTGAATGATCGCCACGACCTCGGTCAGCTTCTGGCGCATGGCCTGAAACGAAATATCCTGCGAGGCCTGGATGCTCCCGCTCAGGCGGCCGGTATCCTGCTGTGGAAAGAAGCCTTTGGGCACAATGACATAGAGATAGACGCTGAGGCCCATGGTCGCCAGGGTCACGGCCAACATACTGCGCGGATGACGGAGCACCCAGCCAAGACTCCTGCCATATCCCCCGCGCATCCCCTCGAAGAATCGCTCACTGACCCGATACCACCAGCCATGCGCTGTGGCCTGCTCATGTGTGAGCAGCCTGGCGCACATCATCGGCGTGGTCGTCAGCGACACGACGAGCGACACGATGATGGCGACGGAGAGCGTCACGGCAAACTCTCGGAACAGCCGTCCGACCATGCCTCCCATCAATAAGATGGGGAGGAACACCGCCACCAGCGAAAGGCTCATCGAGATCACGGTGAAGGTAATTTCTTTGGCCCCGCGCAACGCCGCCTGGAACGGCGGAACCCCCTGTTCGCGATATCGGCTGACATTTTCCAGGACGACGATGGCATCGTCTACGACGAAACCGGTCGCGATCGTGAGGGCCATGAGCGAGAGATTATCAATGGTGTACCCGCAGAGATACATCACGCCGAACGTCGAGATCAGCGAGACCGGCACCGCCACGATGGGCACAAGGGTCGCGCGGCCGCTACGAAGAAAGACGAACACCACCAGGATAACAAGCACGACGGAAATGATGAGCGTCCGCTCGACGTCGTGGAGCGAGGCGCGAATGACCGGCGTCCGGTCCATCACCACCGAAAGCGTCATGCTGCCGGGAATGGACGCCTCCAGCTGCGGAAGCAGCGCGCGGACCCGGTCAACCGTCTCGATAATGTTGGCCCCCGGCTGCCGATAGATGATGACGAGGATCGCCGGCTTGCCGTTGGCCATTCCCGTCGCCCGCAAGTCTTCGACGGAATTTTCGATCGTCGCCACGTCCGACAGCTGCACCGCCCGTCCCTCCCGGTAGGCCACGACCAGGGGCAGATAGTCTTCCGCCGCATGGAGTTGATCATTGGTCCGGATCTCCCACGTCCTGGATCCATATTCCAATTGACCTGTCGGCCGGTTCACATTGGTGCTGCTTAACATCCTGCGCACGTCCCCCAGCCCGATCCCGTATTTGTTTAGTGCGGTCGGATTGAGATCGACCCGGACGGCCGGGAGGGATCCGCCTCCCACGTTCACCTGCCCGACCCCTTCGATCTGCGAGAGCTTCTGTTGCAAAATACTCGACGCGGCATCGTACATCTTGCCCCGGCCGACGAGCTCCGACGTGACGGCCAGGATCAGGACCGGAGCGTCGGCCGGATTGACCTTGCGATACCGGGGACTGCTCGGAAGGATGGCCGGAAGATCGGCGCGCGCCGCGCTGATCGCGGCTTGCACGTCGCGCGCGGCACCGTCGATGTTGCGGTTCAACTCAAACTGTAGGGTGATGCTTGTGGCTCCGAGGGTGCTGCTGGAGGTCATCTCGGCCACGCCGGCGATGCGCGTGAATTGCCGTTCCAGGGGGGCTGCAACCGAGGTGGCCATGGTTTCTGGGCTGGCGCCTGGCAGATTCGCCGACACGTTGATCGTCGGAAATTCCACTTCCGGGAGCGCGGCCACGGGAAGGAACTGAAACGCGATCAACCCGACCAGCGTGACGCCGATCGTCAACAACGTCGTGGCGACAGGGCGTTGAATAAAGGTGGCCGAGACGTTCATGCCGGACCCGTATCGATAGCCTCGCGACCGGCCGCCGGAGCCCGACGTTCCCCGATCCGTCGTGCCAACCGGTCGAACGCAAGGTACACCACCGGTGTCGTGTAGAGGGTCAAGATCTGGCTGACGATCAGTCCGCCGACGATGGTGATGCCGAGCGGTCGCCTGAGTTCCGAACCGACACCGTTGCTCATGGCCAGCGGGAGCGCGCCGAGTAAGGCCGCCATCGTGGTCATCATGATCGGTCGGAACCGCAGGAGACAGGCCTCATAGATGGCTTCCTCCGGACGTTTCCCTTCCTTGCGCTCCGCCTCCAACGCAAAATCGATCATCATAATCGCGTTCTTCTTGACGATGCCGATCAACAGAATAATGCCGATCAACGCGATGACGCTGAACTCGGTCCGGAAGAGCATCAGCGCGAGCAGCGCTCCGACTCCCGCGGACGGCAGCGTGGAGAGGATCGTCAACGGATGGATATAACTTTCGTACAGCACCCCCAGCACGATGTACACGGTCACGAGTGCTGCGAGAATTAGCCATGGCTGATTCTCGAGCGATGCCTGGAAGGCCTGGGCGGTGCCCTGAAAACTGCCCCGGATGCTCGTCGGCAATCCTATGTCCTCAGCGGCCCGCTGGATCGCGATCACCGCGTCACCGAGCGAGCCTCCGGGCGCAAGATTGAACGAGAGGGTGACGGCGGGAAACTGTCCCTGACGGGAGACGACCAACGGGGTGGTCGTCTCCGTCACCTGCGTGAACACATTCAGCGGGACCTGGCCGCCGCTGACCGAACGGACATCGAGGAATTGCAATGACTGTGACCCCTGCTGAAATTCAGGCATGACTTCCAACACTACGCGGTACTGGTTCAGCTGCGTAAACATCGTGGAGACCTGGCGCTGGCCAAATGCGTCGTACAGGGTATCCACGATCGTCTGTGGTGTGATGCCCATGCGCGATGCCGTGTTGCGGTCGATGACCAGCATGGAGGCCAGTCCCTGATCCTGTTGATCGCTGCTGACGTCGCGCAGTTCAGGAAGCGCCTGCAGGACTTCGACGAGTTTGGGGGCCCACCGGTTCAGCTCCTGCGGATCCGCATCTTCGAGCGTGTACTGATATTGCGTCCGGCTCACGCGATCTTCCACCGTGAGATCCTGCACCGGCTGCATGAACAGAGCGATTCCCTCTACCGTCGCCAATTGCGATTGTAGACGCAGGATGATGTCGCCGGCGCTGATCTTGCGATCGGCGAGGGATTTCAAGTTGATCTGGATTCGACCGCTGTTCAGGGTGCTGTTGGTGCCGTCCACTCCGATGAATGACGAGAGACTTTCGACGGCCGGATCAGTCAGGATATTGGCCGCCAGGGCCTGCTGCCGCTCCACCATAGCGGGAAACGAAATCGACTGAGGGGCTTCGGAGATTCCCAGGATCACTCCCGTATCCTGAATCGGAAAGAAACCCTTCGGCACGACGACATACAGCAGCATGGTGAAAATCAACGTACCCACGGCGACTGCCAACGTCGCCGTTTGACGGTTCAACACCCATCGCAACGTCCTGCCGTAGGCGGCGATCGTCCGGTCAAAGAGGTCCTGAGAGACGCGATAGAATTTGCCTTCCTCGGCCTTCGGAGTATGACGGAGCAGCCTGGCACACATCATCGGTGTGAGCGTCAACGAGACCACCGCCGAGATCAGAATCGTGACGCTGAGCGTGATGGCGAACTCGCGGAACAACCGGCCAACGACGTCCCCCATGAACAGGAGCGGAATGAGGACGGCGATGAGCGAGATCGTCAGGGAGAGGATGGTAAATGCGATCTGCTCGGCGCCTTTGAGCGCGGCCTGCAGCGGCGAGTCACCTTTCTCGATATAACGCGCGATGTTCTCGATCATCACGATCGCGTCGTCCACCACAAAACCCGTCGAAATCGTGAGGGCCATCAACGTCAGGTTATTCAGGCTGAACCCCATCAGATACATGACCCCGAGCGTCCCGACCAGCGACAACGGCACGGCCGCGGCCGGGATGACGGTCGCGGACAGGGTGCGGAGGAAGAGGAAGATCACCATGATGACCAGTGCGACCGCCAGCATCAATTCAAATTGCACATCCCGGACCGACGCCCGGATCGAGATCGTACGGTCGGTCAGTACGGTGACTTGAACAGATGAGGGCAACGCGCTTTGCAACTGTGGTAACAGTTTCTTGACGCGGTCCACGACATCGATGACATTGGCGCCCGGTTGCCGCTGGATATTGACGATCACCGCCGGCTCTTCGTTCATCCAGGCCGCCTGCTTGACGTTCTCCACGTCGTCGATCACATCGGCGACGTCGGATAGATGCACCGGCGCGCCGTTGCGAAAGGCGACGATCAGAGGTTGATATTCTTTGCTCGAGAGCAGCTGATCCGTCGCATTGATGATGGAGGCCCGCTTTGGGCCGTCGAATGCACCCTTCGCCTGATTGACGTTCGCCGCAGCCACGACGACGCGAAGATCCTCCAGCGTGAGGCCATAGGCCGACAGGGCTCTCGGATTTGCCTGAATCCGCACAGCCGGCCGCTGGCCGCCGCTGATGCTCACGAGCCCGACCCCGGACAATTGCGAAATCTTCTGGGCAAAGCGGGTTTCAGCGAAATCCTCCACTTGAGAAAGCGGCAGGGTGTGCGACGTCAGCGCAAGGGTCAGGATCGGCGCGTCGGCCGGGTTGACCTTGCTGTAGATAGGCGGGCTCGGCAGATCGCGGGGCAAAAACGTGGACGCGGCATTGATGGCGGCCTGGACTTCCTGCTCAGCGACGTCCAGGTTGAGATCCAAACTGAATTGCAGCGTGATGACCGAACTGCCGCCCGAGCTGGTCGACGTCATCTGGTTCAGGCCGGGCATCTGTCCGAACTGGCGCTCCAAAGGCGCGGTAACGGAGGAGGCCGTCACGTCCGGGCTTGCGCCAGGATAGAACGTGAGCACCTGAATGGTCGGATAATCCACTTGGGGCAGAGCAGAAACCGGAAGCTCGCGATAGGCGATGAACCCGGCGAGCAGAATGGCCGCCATCAATAATGCCGTGGCGACGGGGCGCAGGATGAACAGACGGGACGGATTCACGAGCGCTGTCCTCTTCGCGTCTTTTCGCCTCCCTGGGCAGGCTGATCGGCGCCGCCCTTTCCGGGCTGGCCGTTCTGGCCTTGAACCTCTACCTTGCTCCCTTCCCGCAGTTTCTCCGTGCCATCGACCACCACGAGTTCTTCGGGAGCGAGGCCCGTATCTATGGAGGCCTCCTCGCCATGGGAGACCCCGACGGCGACCGGTCGTACACCCACTGTCTGGTCTGCGTTCACGACATAGACAAAGGTCCCCTTCGGTCCCCGTTGCACGGCAGCGGAGGGCACGACCGTGGTCCCGCGCTTGACGTCCAATAATAGGCGCGCATTGACGAATTGATTGGGGAACAATTCATTATCGTCGTTCGGAAAGACCGCTTTCAGCCGTACCGTGCCGGTATTCGGATCGATCTGGTTGTCCACCGTCAGCAAGGTTCCCGTCGCCAATCGTCGCTTCTGCTCCCGATCGAAGGCCTCGACCGTCAACGTCTCCCCGGTCTTGAGCTTCTCAAGCACGGCCGGCAGACTGTCTTCGGCGATGGTGAACACCACGGTAATCGGTTGAAGTTGGGTGATGACCAGAAGTCCGTTGGCATCATTTGCCCGGACCAGGTTCCCCTGGTCCACGAGGCGCAGACCGATGCGCCCCGTAATGGGAGCGGTGATCCTGGAATAGGTGATCTGCAGCTTGGCATTGTCGATCTGTCCCTGATCGGTTTGAACCATTCCTTCAAGCTGCCGGACCAACGCCTCCTGGGTATCGAGCTGCTGCTTGGGAATATAGCCTTCCTTCAAGAGGCCACGGTACCGTTCGAGATCCAGCTGAGCATTTTTCAACTGCGACCGGTCGCGCGCCATCTGGCCTTCCATCTGAGTCAATTGCACTTGAAACGGACGCGCATCGATTTCAGCCAGCAGGTCGCCGCTGCGGACCGTCTGGCCCTCCTTGAACCGGATCTGCATCAGTTGCCCGTCAACGCGACTTCGCACGGTCACGGTATTGAGCGGAATGACCGATCCGAGTCCGTTGAGGTAAACTCCGATGTCGCCTGTTTTCGCAGCCGCGGTCACGACCGGCACGGTCCTCGTCGCCTGGGGATTCTGCCCTTGCCCGGCGGCACGTAAGGGAGTCTCGTCGGACTTGGTCAAGAGGGCATAGCCCCCGACAGCGAGGACACAGGCCACAAATAATCCGAGCAACCAACGTTTGAGTTGCCCGGCAAAACCGATAGATTCCCGCATGGTGTCCTTCCTAAGATCCCTCGTGACTATCGTACGCAATGATCGGAACCCTGCCGCTGCAGGGCCGCAGCCCGTTTACTTGGTTCCCTTCAATCGTTTCTGGGTGGTTTGCAAATAGTCACGCGACACCTGCCAGCGCCGCTTGAGCGTGGCATAGAGTTCATCCAACGTGGTTTGCTGCCCCGCGGATAGTTTGGTTTTCATTTCCGTCATCCCCTGTGTCAAAGCCTGCTCGACTTCCGGCTGATGTTCGAAACGCACCTGGAGGATTTCCATATGAGTCCGGCTCACAATCGGCTCGATCTCGGCTTGTTGTGCCGGCGTCAAGGCCAAGTCGTGGGTCAAACGCTTCATGATCCGTTCCTGTCGTGCGGACGGTCCCCGTTCCCATCGACGGTCCTGTTCGTATTGCTGGTAGAGTGTCGTCCCGGCGATGCCGGTCAACGCTCCCGCGATGAACAAGACCGCGAGTCCCCCCCACAACTTCCCTGGTGCCATGACTGATCCCTCCTGCATACGTCTCTCTACTCGATGAGAGACACCGCCGCATCGAACTCGCTTGACATCAGTGCGGTCACCTCGACTGCGTCCCGGTTGGTATAGACCAATACGGACCCGGTGAAGACCAGCGCCAGGGTGACGGCCACTGTCGCGGTTCTCCACACGAGCCGATCGAGCCCGAGCGACATCATCGATTGGCCATTCCCTGCGGCCTCCCGGCGGATGTCCTGCATGACACGGAGCCTCCAATCGGCCCCGAGCGAAGGCGCCTGGCGAGATCGATGGGCTTCCGTCAACGCACGTTCTATTTTCTTAAATCGCTCATCGTTGAGTTGTGTCATCTTCCTGTCGCGTCCTTTCGAGTAGCAGCGTACGGAGCACGTTCCGCGCACGATGCGCCCGTACCTTCACGTTCACCACACTCCATCCCAACAGATTTGCCGCCTCGCGAACCGAATAGCCATCGAGATGGACGAGCGTCAGCACGAGGCGATTTTCAGCCGATAACTGTCCCAGCGCCCATCGCAGCAGCTCAGCCGCTTCCCGCCTACCGGCCTGCTCGAGAAATTGCCTGTCCGATTCTGCCGCCAGCACATGATCCGTCCACGTCTGATGTTCCGCGGTCAAGGCACTCACCGGAATGTCTTCCCGCCGTCTGGCTCGCCAGAAGTCATAGCAGGTACGGACGGCGATGCCGGATAACCAATGGTCGAATGGGGTCTTCCCCGAGAAGCTCGACAAACTCGTGAACGCCCGGACAAAGACATCATGCGCAACCTCCCCCACGCGATCAGGTGGCACATGACGATGTGTGATTTTCGTCACGTGCTGTTGATACCGCGCGATCAGCTCCGCAAATCGGTCGGTCTCTCCCTGCAATACCAGCCGGATCGTCTCGAGATCATCGGACACCAGAATCTGCACTCCAATGAAGTCGGGGCACCCCTCCGCCACATACGCAGACATTCCATCATACCCCATCCCCGAACCTGACCACACCAAATCCCCGCTGGAAAACATTGTTGTGTGTTCGGTCTCCTCGCCAACTTAACTGGTGTGTGAGCGGCTCTCCGCAATACGCGGCATACTTTCCGATTCCGGCGTCATTTCCTCGGCAGTCCGTTCACGATCGGATGCATCCATTCCCAGACTGCCGTACATGCGTCCTCGATGCATCTGCCTCATCTGATCACGAATGGCTTTCTGTTTCTCCCGCTGTTCGGGAGTCAACAGGGCATAGAGATCGCGCTTGGCTTTAATCCCCATAAAACTCAGCTTGGATTTGATCGATTCGCGTTCTTTGATCTTGGCTTCGATCACAGACAGCTCCGTCTTGTCGTCCGACACGAGCGCCCGGAGTTCCCGTTCTGCCACCGCGACATCCGCATGAGCCCGGATACGCTCACGGTCCTGATCCAGGGCGAGACTCTTCAGCTTGTCGATCTGATCGTCCGTGAGCCCGAGGTCCTGCTGATGTCTGAGAAGATTGCGGAGGACATGGGACGTCATCCCTCCATGAGACGCCAGACCATGCCTGGCCATACCGAATGCATGCCCACCCCCCCTGCACGACCCCCCTCCGTCGGCCAGGGCGAACGGGACTGTTCCTCCCAATAACACTGTTCCAACTGCGACCCCCAGAAACATCTTCAGTCCGCTACGCATGGGAACCTCCTTGTAAAAGTGACTGATGTGGGTCCTGATCGTCACGCTTGCAACTTTATCCCTTCACCTACCTAGTCGCTCCGACAGTGGGAAAGGTTACAGTCACGATGAACATAGTGCAGGTAGTCCTGTGTCCGTCCGACACAGATGAAGTCGATGGTGTGAGGGTACTGGCAGATTCAGGAGGTGATCAGAACCAATAAGTGGCAAGATGCGGATTTCCCTCACATAAATTGGTGAGGGGCTGATAACCTTCTAACGTATCGGACGAGCGGATCTTCTAACCTCTCTCGTGAAAATGGGCTGGATTGGTTCCCACTGCATACGTGCTGCCTGCATCGGAGGTCACCTAGCCAGCCCGCTTCTCAGGCTCCCTCCCGGCTCGCTCGTTTCCCTCCTCTATCGCGCGCCTCGACCGGGCACTTTCTGATCCTGCGCGGTCTGCGACCAAGGGGGATCAGACCTGACTGCCCCGTTTAATTTTCCATCATTTCCAACCGTGCATCGAATTCATGCCCGCAGGATGTGCAGCGGATGCAATCGGACTCGACCGTCAACTCGTCCGCCCGGATTCCCATGCCTCCACAATCGAGACAGCGGGCAAGGTGAACTCGTTGGTCGTCCACCGTTTCGTATTGTGTTCCACGGAGACAATAGACCGGCTTCCCATCAAGCAGCCAGGGCTTGCCCTTGTTATCCACTACCGGCAAGGTTAGATAATGATGGTTCACATAGTCTTCGATCTCTTTGCGGTCGGCGAACCCGTCCTTTATCATCTTGCCTCCTACCACCTCAAAGAGCTTGTTCTCCTTCACAATTGCCTTGGTTGGGCCCATCATGCACCTCCGGTTGTGTGAGATAAAAACGTATGGTTACAAACAAGAGCAGATGGCAAACGGCATAGCGCCGTTGACATGAACCAGGAACGCACCTCGCAAGATTGACTGCGCCTCACGAGGGACGCGCGACCTGTTGTTAGATCACACCCGAGTAGTAGCGGAGAATGTTGCTCACGGAAATCACGCCGATGATGGATCCGTCTTGCGTCACGGCCAGGTGCCTGGTGGCCTGATCCTTCATCATCCGCACTGCGTCGAGAATTGAGCGATCTCCTTCAATAGCCACGAGCGGCGATCGCATGCAGGTCTTGATCATGGTCTTATTGGCATCCAGGCCGTTGGCCACGACCTCTCGGGCCAGGATAGAATCTGTGACGAACCCCACATAGGACTGGTGATCCGTCACAAGGAGCGAACCCAACTTCCATTGTTTCATCAGCTGTCCCGCTTCTTGCAGACTGGCATCCTGCGACACGTTACGAATTTCAAAGGACATATGTTCGGCGACCTGGGGTCCGGTGAGGGCCTGCTGGCCGGTCTTCGGTTTCTTGGGCTCATCGGACCGGCGGGCTTCCAATTCCGAGATACAGGTTTCCAGCACCCGGCTGCGCTGCAAAAGGCTTTGGCGAAGGCTATCCATCCCCGTGCCTTCCGGCGCCTCATCCGTCATATTTACTAATCCTCCAGCTTCGCCCAGCTCTGCATATTCATAGGCCTCCAACGATTCGGAGGTTTCCCCTAGAAGGTCGGCAATGAGGCGTTCGGTCTCGAGATCGAACTCTTCCAGGCTGCGTGTGGGCTTGCCCTTGCCCAGATACGGAGCGAAGTCGGCGAGCTGCTTTCGCAGCCGTTCAATGCTCCGGTCAAGAGAGACCCGTGTTTTCTTGGGAGTGGTGCGCGACATGTCCATGGCGCCTCCTATGCGATAGCAGAAACGACAATGGTCGATCTTACGCCCGCTGGAACAGCGAGAGCAAGCGGAGAGCAAATGGACCGGTTTCTGGAGCGAGTGCGAACAACATGAGGAGGAAACAACCAGGAAGGGATTCTGAGCTTCACGCCAGGAGGAAGTGGCGAACGGTAGGGTGAAATGCGACACCGTACGTTCGAGGAGGTCGATGAGGAAACAGCGGAGACGTTACGCGAGCCAGACGACCGCGCCAAAGGGTTAGCTCTGAGGTCTGCGATCAGGTCGCGAGAGACTCCTTGGATACTGTTGCCGGCTAGAACGACACATAGTTACAGGGGCCGAATACCCGCCGACAACCGACAAGGTAAAGCGTTCCGAGCGATTCCACCTGAACGGGAGCGGTCCATCTGACTTCATACACATTCACGGTCCGGCCCCATCTGGCACGAGCGGTATTCACTTCGATGATCTGCTTCGCATGAGGAGCCTGGCGCATGATCAGACGAATCCCTTCCTTGCTCCGGTTGAGTGCATAGGCCTCTCCCTTCTCGATGACGACCGACTCTTCCTCGACAGCCTCCAGCACTTCGTACGAACAGAGGGACTGATGTTCCACGCGCGCCTCACGCCGGCGCCCGGGAGGGGCGGCCGTCGCAGGCTGCATGGCGGCCACGCGGGCGAAGTCTGTATATTCGACCGGCTGTTCCTGTCGATACACGACAGAGCTACAAGGTACTTCTTCGAGGGTGTGCGTCGACATAATTCAGCCTCCAGTCTCATCGAGAGAGGTGGTGTGGTTGGGCTATTG
>Ga0070681_10001787_pt1 | contig 19318 bp, 21 predicted proteins | sample KBSC83BmetaG_FD_65650 | JGI IMG/M metagenome (GOLD analysis project Ga0070681, IMG submission 65650) | Corn rhizosphere microbial communities from Kellogg Biological Station, Michigan, USA - KBS C8-3B metaG | ecosystem: Host-associated > Plants > Roots > Rhizosphere | place: USA: Michigan... | reverse complement strand
CGCATGGCGGCGAGTTTCGGGCGCGGCTTTGCCACCGGCGAAACGAAAGATGCCGCCGGCCTCGTAGGCGCTGCAGCGGGCGATCTGATCGGCTGGGGAGACGTGCGCGATCTCGCACGTGAAACCTGGCATGCGGCGACCGGGCAGGAAGTGAACAAGTGGCTCATCGGCCTTTCCGCGGTCGGCCTCGGTGTCACCGCCTGGACCTATTCGAGCTTCGGCGCTGCGGTGCCCGTGCGCGAGGGCGTGAGCGTCGTCAAGGCCGCGAGCCGTACCGGGCGGCTGAGCGAAAGTTTCATGAAATCCGCCGGGCGCTTGCTTGCGAATGGCCGCGTCGAGCGCGTCGGCATGGCGCTCGCAGGTCTCGGCACCGTGCAAAGCAAGGCGGGTACACGCGCGGCGATCGCGGGCTTGCGCGAAACGCAAAGCGTTGGCGAGATTTCGAAGCTCACGCGGCTTGCGACCACGCGCGGGCGCGGGACGCTTGCAATCTTGAAGACGCTGGGTCGCGATTCATTCGTGCTGGGGGCCGTTGCCTTCACAGCGTATGGCTGGCTGGTCGGCCTCTTCATCAATCTCTTTTTAATCGTCGTGGCGATACAAAAAGGTTTCGCGGCGCTCGTGCGCAGAGTCTGGCCGCCGCATGCATGGAGCGCGACACAGGTTGCAGCCGTTCGTTGATCGATTGAACGTAATTTTCTTTTTGAGCTTTTCATGCCTTCCTTCCAGCACGACAATCTTGAAATCGCGTATCTCGACGAGGGCGAAGGCGAGCCGATCGTGCTCGTGCACGGCTTTGCGTCGAACAAGGAAATCAACTGGGTGCTGCCGAGCTGGACGGTGGCGCTGAAACACGCCGGCCGGCGCGTGATCGCGCTCGACAATCGCGGGCATGGGCATTCCTCGAAGCCGCATGAAGCTTCCGCCTATACGATGCCGCTTATGGCCGGCGACACGCTCGCGCTCCTCGATCACCTCAAGATCGGTCGCGCCGACTATCTCGGCTATTCGATGGGTGGGCGGATCGGAATGTATCTCGCGCTCAACCATCCCGATCGCATTCGTTCCGCGAGTCTCGGCGGAATTGGTGCCTCGATCATTTCAGGGCCGGGGCGGCGGGAGCAGATCATCGCGGCGCTTAGTGCGAAAACCGCGGCAGACGTCACCGACCCGGTGGCAAAACAATTCCGTGTTTTTGCGGAGCAAACGAAATCGGACCTCAAGGCGTTGATCGCCTGCATGGATGGGCTCAGGGTGCAGTTCAGCGAGGAGGAACTTCGCCGCATTCGCATCCCGATGCTGATCGTGCGGGGCGCGGACGACGGCGATATCGCGGGTCCCGGCGCCGAGATCACGCGGGTCATTCCCGGCTGCGAATATATCGAGCTTCCGCGCCGCAATCACATGACCGCGGTGGGCGATCGGGCCTTCAAGGAAGGCGTCACGGCTTTTCTCGAAAAGCGCCCGTAAAAACTTGAGTCTTTTGAATCCCTTGCGCGGCTCTTTTCGCGCGCCGACTCCTTGCGCGTGTTTCTTCAGGCCAAGATTCAAGCAGGACCAATCGAAGCCCATTTTGAAGGCAGGAATCCGCACAGCTTCAGGCTTTCCGTTAGGTTAAAGCCCCGATTCAAACGGGTGCCAGCCATGCGTGGATTCTTCAGCTCTTTCGGGTTAGAAGCCGGAAAACCACATTTCAGGCTTGGAGAGAGCCATGGCCAAAACCCACGTTCAGGCCGTTCGCACCATCGACCCCGTTTGGGAGCGCGTGCGCGAGGAAGCTGAAGCTGCCACCAAGACATCGCCCGAGCTTGCGACCTTCATTTTCGCGACCGTGCTCAACCACGACCGGCTGGAGCACGCCGTCGCGTATCGTGTCGCGGCGCGGCTCGATCATTCCGATCTCCCCGCCAGCATCATCCGCGAAGCGTATGACGAGCTGATCGAGACGGAATCCGCACTCGGCGCGATGATGCGCGCCGACATTACCGCGGTCACCGACCGCGACCCGGCGACGACGCGCTATATCGAGCCGATTTTGTACTTCAAAGGTTTCCACGCGCTGCAGACGCATCGGCTTTCGCATTATCTCTGGAACAAAGGCCGCAAGGATTTTGCGCTGTATCTGCAGAGCCGCGCTTCTTCCGTGTTCGGCGTCGACATCAATCCGCAAACGAAGATCGGCCGCGGCTTGTTCATCGACCACGGCACCGGCGTCGTGATTGGCGCGACGGCCGTGATTGAGGACGATGTTTCGCTCCTGCAGGGCGTCACCCTCGGCGGCACCGGCAAGGAGCGGGGCGACCGCCATCCGAAGATCCGCCGCGGCGTCTTGATCGGCGCGGGCGCGAAGGTGCTCGGCAATATCGAGATCGGCGAGTGCTCGCGTGTCGCTTCGGGTTCGGTGGTGCTGAAGAAAGTGCCGCCGCGCACGACCGTCGCGGGCATTCCGGCGCGCGTCGTCGGCACCGCGCCGTGCGAAGGATCCCCGGCGCACACCATGGATCAGATGTTCGAGTCGCCGTTCTCGGGCGAAAATATCTGAAAGTCCGTTTGAATCGTTAGCGGCAGCTAACACGCTACCGTTGGCTGCCGAACGGTGGTGCGACAGAGCGCCGCTTGTTTTTTTATTGTTGGTTCTTCCACACTCGATATACCCCGCCGATCGCCGGTCGATGACTCGTTCGATTGCCGGGAAGCAAGGAGGGCCAACATGACCATCCGATTTATTCGTCTTGTCGTATTTTTGCTGCCGCTTCTAGCCCTGAGTTCGGGAGTATCGCTTGCGGCATCGAGCTCAGCGGCCGTTCCCGCTGGAAATTCTTCTCACGCACCGTTCTGCCCCGCGGATTCGGGTGTTGCTCATCAGCGAACTACGCACGCATATCGCGTCGCTCAATTCGGACACTGTCGCTGCTGTGGAAGAGATCAAAATGGGCACTGTAACCATCAATGTTGCAATTAAGGACTGTTTGAAAAGCTGATTTTATTGTGCGAGAAAAAGTCACGCGAGCTATAGCTTGCGTGACGGAACTAACGACTGCTTTCTCCTCATTGCAGTTAGCTAGCGCCGTTCCCCCTCAAACGGAGTACGCGCGTGGAGAAAAGCGAGCTCGATCAGGTGCAGAATTACCTGCGCCGCCTGTTCCGGAACCCGGAAATACGCCTCATCCCGCGCGCGCAGCGGCCGGACATGGCCGAGTTCTATGTCGGCGAGAAGCAGCAGGGGATTCTGACGCTCGACACCGAAGACGGCGACCGCTCGTACAATCTTCAGATCAACGTACCGGAAACCGACCTGCAGAAAGCGGGCGCGTTCCTGCGCAATCTTCTCGGCAATCCTGATATCAAGACGATGGCGCGGCCAAAGAAGAAGGATTCCGCCGAGGTCTATATCGGCGAGGAGTTCATCGCGGTGCTCTTCCTCGAGGACAACGGCAAGGCGTTCGCCTTCCAGATGGCCATTCTCGACACGGACCTCGACGAAGCGAACGTCTAGGCACGTCATCCCGGATGTGGTGCATCGCTAATCCGGGATCTCCATCCGTCTGGGTCCCGGGTCTGCAGCGCACCGCTGGCGCGCTGCGCTGCGCCCGGGATGACAGAAGGGCGTGCAAACACGCCCTTCTGTCAGTTAACCTTTACTTACCTTCGCGCTTGCCCGGCGCTTTCATCCTTTATTAACTGCGGCCCGTGGGGCGGCGATCTTGCCGCTTAAGTTTGTCGCGTCGGGCCTCAGTATGTCGCCGGAAACGTTCCAGTCGGTCTTCGCCGTTGTGTTCGGCTTCTCCTTCGCTGGGATGCTCGCGACCGGCTATCAGCTGTTTTCAGAAAGACCGGCGAGCTTCCGCTTGCTCAATAGCGAGAACCGCCCGAAAGCACTGGTCTCCGTTCCGTTTCTCGTCTTCGCGGCGCCTTTTATCATCCTGCGGAACACCCTGCGCGGCGTCACCATCGAATCGCGCGGCTTCATGCCGGCGCTGCTGGCGACGGTGCTTGCGGGCTTCTGGAGCCTTTCTTCCGGTCTCGTGATGATGGGCCTGATCCGCTCCGCGGGCTTCGGCGGCTAAAGCCACGTTTCAAGTTTTTGCTCGTTATGGCATGAGCTTCTTCGAAAATTCGAGGAAGTCATGCCCTTATACGAATTCAACGGCGCGCGGCCGCAGCTCCCGGCGACCGGGCGTTTCTGGATCGCGCCGAGCGCGGATCTGATCGGCAGCGTCACCGTGCAAGAAGAGGCGAGCATCTGGTTCGGCTCAGTGTTGCGCGGCGACAACGAACCGATCACTCTTGGTAAGCGCTCAAATGTGCAGGACGGCTGCGTCTTTCACACCGATCCCGGCTTTCCGCTCACGATTGGCGAGTATTGCACCATCGGCCACCGCGCCATCCTGCACGGCTGCACGATCGGCGATGGCACGCTCGTCGGCATGGGCGCAACTGTGCTGAACGGCGCGAAGATCGGCGAGAATTCGATTGTCGGCGCGGGTGCGCTCGTCACGGAAGGAAAAGAATTTCCGCCGAACTCGCTGATCGTCGGCGCGCCGGGACGCGTCATCCGCACGCTCGACGAGAACGGGATGGCAATGGGCCGGATGGGCGCGGAAAATTATTTTCAGCGCTGGCAGCAATACGCCAAGAGCTTCAAAACACCAGGCTGAAAACTTCAGGCTGAAAAAAGGTGAGGCCGACTCTGGGGGAGAGCCGGCCTCCGCGGTCCCGGTCCGGGGACGGGGAGGGTGGGGACGTGACCAGGATCGCGATCTCTATTTCTTCGAGTTCTTTCATCCCTCTTTTTTGCACATGACCTTTTCGGAAAACCGGTTTCCACTTTTCCGGGTCATGCGCTATCGCGTGCCCGCGACGTAATTCGTCGGGCGGTTGTCGCCGAGCGAGACCCACACATTCACATCGGTCTGCGCCTGACGCTTAACGAAGCGGTAGCCGGTTTCCGACCAGGTCAAGATTTTGTCCTCTTGATTGTCGAGGATGTATTCGCCCTTGTCGGTGCGGACGGTGAGCACCGCGTGCCCATCGCCTTTCTTGTCGCGCACGACCGTGATGAGGAGTGCGCTCTGCGGCCAGCCGGCCTGCATCAGCATCTTGCGCTTCAACAGCACGTAATCTTCGCAATCGCCGTAACCGTCGTCGGGATAGGCCCATTTTTCGACGACGCCGTAGTGATCGAGATCCGTCATCGGCTTGACGTGATCGTTGACGTAGCGGTTGACGCGTTCCATTTCCTTGAGCGCGGCTTTCGTAAGCTGCACATCGAGCGCCGATATCGAACCGCCCGTGCAATCCTCGGGATGGTCCTGGCAGAATTGCTTCCAGCCGATCGGCGCGCGCGTATTCTCGCCCACCGAAACGTAAGCCAGCTTTTCCGCCGCGTTCGCCGATTGCGGCACAAAGCCGCTCATCCCCGCCGCCGCGACCCACGCAGCGGCGATTATCCCCGTGCTCTTATCGAGCTTCGCCTTGCCAAACATGACTGCCCCCAAATTTTTCTTGGCGGCAATGTGGCAATCGGCGTTTGAGGCTGGGCTAAATCACGCGCGCAAAGTCGATGCGTTTTTGAATAAAATCCTATTCAAATCTAATTCAAATTGAGACGATTCGAATTTTAGCGAAATTGTATCGATCGAAGATCGCGCGGCCCGGCGGGCGCAATGCGGAAAAATCCGCTGTCACGGCCGATGCCGGAATCGCGCTTACGACAGGCCCAAAAGCCCGCAGGCATACGCTCCATGCAAGCGGCGCATTCGCGTTACATCGCTAACGGGAGATGAAGGGATAGGGTTAGCGCGCGGTTTTCAGCGCGGTTACATCGAGCTGCCGAGATCGCGCTCGAGCGTGTCAGGGTTCTGGATGCGGCTGAACTCGACGGCGAAGCCGCCTTCGAGCTGGCGCACGACGCGGCCCTGGGTGCGGCCCACCACGACCGGCGTGCCGGTCGGGACCGGCGTCGATGTCGCAACGGCCACACCCGAAAGCGAAGCATCCATGATGCGGCAGGGGATGGTGACGCCGGTCGGCAGCGTGAGCGTCGAGCGCGGATCGATGATCGTGAAACGCTCGTGACGGCGATCTTCCGGCAGGCCCAGAATCTGGCGGTTGGCGAACCAGGTGAGCTGGTTCGCAAGCTTGTCGCGGCGGCGCGCGGTGCCGGCGACGTTCATGGCGAAGCCACCCTCGATATGGCGCACGCAGCGGCCCTCGGCGCGGCCAAGATGGTCGATATAGGCGACGACGGTTTCGCCGATCTGCGGTTTGACGTCGGTGAGGAAGGCAATACCGCCCGGCGACATATCGCGCGTCTGGCAGGCGTACTCCTGCCGGTTCTGCAGCATGAATCGGCCGGTGAGCTGGACTTTCACCCGCTGGTGCTTGCGCCGCTCTTGGTTTAGCGGAGGGACGCGAACCGCGCGTCTGGACTGCATCATGGCGACCGGCCGATCTATTCTCGAATTCGCCTTGAGCCTAGTCACCCGTAGTTAACGAGGCGTATCTCGTGCGCGCGATCCGACACATTGATGAACGGGAGTCGGGATTTAGGCGCGGCCGCCTTGCACTACGCGAAGTTGTGGAGCCGCATGAAATCGCCTGCCCGAGGGTACGCCTTCGGGAGTGGTATCCTCATGCCGTAAGAAGCGCGAAGAACCGATCCGCAAGGCCGAAAGCGGTACGAGCGAGCTCCAATAGGGCCTGGAGAGCGCCGCGAGCGACCCGATGAGGCGCGTGTTGGTGCGGCCCTGATGACGCAGCGGCAGCAGCAAAAGTTCGAGCCCGAGCAGCCTGCGGTCTTCGGTTTCTCCGACCGCGCTTGCGATGACCGGCATGGCCGCGCGTGTGGCAGAGTCGAGGAGCCTGTAAATTTCGGCCTGTTCGGCAGCCGCGAAAATGTCGGTGAAACTCTGTCCCCGCAGCTCGCGTCCCAGAAGGGTACAGATCTGCGTGCCGGCAAGCCGAAAGGTATAGGCGTGGTTGCGGCTTTCGAGCATCAACACGTCGCCGAGAATCCGCGCGATCGCGTCGGGCTTCATTTCGCTGCGTTCGGGCGCGGAACGCTCCCCGCGTACGCGGTTCCAGTAATCGTAAAGAACGCGGGATGTCGCGTGTTTCATGGCACTCTCCGGCCGCCGCCTGTCACGGAACGGGACGGCTGGGCCGAACGGAGCAGGGCGCGTGCCAGCAACTGTGTGCCCCCGCGAAAGTAAGGTTAAAGCCGAGCTTTGGTGGACGCTGGGATTTGAGCTGGTAGGTTTCCGTTCACGACATTGGGTGGTCCTTCGTGACCAACGACCCGCAGGTGGAGGGCTCCGCTTGCGGGTCGTTTTATTTTCGGGCGTTCGCGCCATACTTGCGCTTCGCAATCGCAGTAGCGTATTCCCGGCACTTACCCACGCCGGACTTCCTCCTTGGTGCGTTCCTCCGAGCCAGCCTTCAATGTGCCGCCCGTCATCCTGTGGCTCTCCGCCGCGATGGCGTTCGTTCACGGCGTGCGGGCGCTGTTGGATACGGCGGCGAACAACTATGTGCTGTTATTGTTCGCCTTCATCCCGGCGCGCTTCGATCCGGAAATCAGGGCGGCGGTGCATTTTCCGGGCGGGTTAGCTGCCGATGTCTGGACGTTTTTCACTTACGCTTTTTTGCATGCCGAGGTTTTGCATCTTGTCGTCAACCTCGTCTGGATGCTCGCCTTCGGCAGCGCGGTGGCCTGGCGTTTTGGCGCCGTGCGTTTCCTCGCGTTCTTTCTCGTGACGTCCGCGATTTCGGCGGCGGCCTACTGGTTCATGCATCCCGGCGAAACGGCGCCGGTGATCGGCGCCTCGGGCGCGATCTCGGCGATGATGGCGGCGGCCTGCCGCTTCGTGTTCGGCGACGGCGGGCCGATCGGTTTCGGCCGGCGCGGCGCGGAGGCCTACCGGATGCCGGCGCTGCCGCTGAAGCAGGCGCTGCGCAACCGTCAGGTCATCGTCTTCCTGCTCGCCTGGTTCGCGTTCAATCTGATTTCGGCTGTGAGCTTCGTCGGCAACTCGCTTTCGGGCGGCGTCAATGTGGCGTGGGAAGCCCATGTCGGCGGGTTCCTGGCCGGGCTTTTCCTGTTCCGCTTCTTCGATCCGGTGCCGCGGACGATCCCGACCGTACCCCTTGCGCCGACGGACGAACACGACGAAACTTGAGCCGGGCTGGGGGTTCGAGAAGGAGAACGCCCATGACTGTACGCGCTATCCTCGATCTGAAGGGCCGCGATGTCGTGACCATCGCGCCGGACAAAACGCTCGCGGATGCGGCCGGACTCTTGTCCGAAAACAGAATCGGCGCGCTTGTCGTGGTGGTGGGCGAACGGGTGAGCGGCATTCTTTCGGAACGCGACATCGTGCGGGCAATTGCGAACGCCGGCGAAACGGCGCTTGCCAACAAGGTTTCCGACAAGATGACCGGCACGGTCGTCACCTGCGGGCCGCAGGACACGATGGCGGCGGTCATGAACCGCATGACGGCGGGACGCTTCCGGCATCTGCCGGTTGTCGACAACGGCCGGCTCGCGGGGATCGTCTCGATCGGCGACGTGGTGAAATTCCGGCTCGCCGAGATCGAGCGCGAAAGCTCAATGCTACGCGACTACATCATGACGGCGTAACGCTCAGACGAGGGCTGCGGTCGCCGCGCGGATTTCTTCGAGTGCGCGCTCGGCGGCTTCCTCGCCGAGCTGGATCGCGCTACCCGCATTCGAGAAATCGAACAGGCCGACACTGGAGAGCTTGGGCGAGATCAAGACGTCCGGCGGATCGCCCGCGAGGCGCGAGCGCGAGATGCGGTCCTGGGTGATGTTGAAAGCGTCGATCATCACCGACGAAATTCCGCTCGGGCCGTCGTTCTTGGCATCGCCGAAGAACTGCCGGCGGATGAGCCGGTCGACACGGAACATGGAGCCGAAACGCGTCTCCTTGGTGATTTCGACCTCGACCGCGGCGGACTCCTCTTCTTCAAGGCCGTGGTTCTGGATGACGGTACCGCGGCCGAAAAGATCGGCGTTCAAGTTGACCGCGATCACGACGCGGGCGCCAAGCGCGCGCGCGGCAGTGACTGGCACCGGATTGACCAGCGCGCCGTCCATCAGCCAGCGGCCCGCGACTTTCACGGGATTGAAGATGCCGGGGAGGGCGTAGCTCGCGCGCATCGCCTGCGTGAGGCTTCCTTGCGTGAGCCAGATTTCGTGGCCGGTGCCAAGCTCGGTCGCGATCGCGGCGAAGCGCACCGGCAAACTCTCGATGGCCGTGTCGCCGAGATTCCTGACGAGGAGATCCGCGAGCCTACCGCCCGCGATCAGCCCCGCGCCGCCGAAACGAAAATCCATCAGGCTGAGAATGCGGCGCTTGTTGATGGAGCGGACCCAGTCTTCGAGCTCGTCGAGCTTGCCCGCGGCCCAGACGCCGCCGACCAGCGCGCCGATTGAAGTGCCCGCGATCACTTCCGGGGCGATGCCGTTCTTGACGAGCGTCTTGACGACCCCGATATGCGCCCAGCCGCGCGCAGCGCCGCCGGAAAGCGCGAGACCGATCTTCGGAACGCCAGCTTTCGGTTCGTGCCGCTCGAGCGGTGGATTTGACACGGGCTCAGCCGGACTTCGTTTCGTAAAGACTTGGAACACGTCGTATCGTCCCTTGATCGCGTCTCGAAGTCGAGGCGTTTAGACGCGAACCATGACAAAAGCGCGTCAGCGGCCCGGCTTTTCGATCGAGGTAAGCCTAACGGGATTATCCGACGAAAGTTTCACCGAAGGCTTAACCGGCAATTCGCGGAAGAAACACGAGCGTTCGCCGGTGTGACAGGCCACGCCTTTGCCGCCCACGCGCACTTTCAAAAGGATCGCGTCCTGGTCGCAATCGACCCGGATGCCGGTAACGGTGAGCGTATTCCCGCTGCTCTCACCTTTTTGCCACAGTTCTTTCCGCGAGCGAGACCAGAACCAGGCTTCGCCGCTCTCGATCGTGCGGGCGAGCGCTTCCTCGTTCATGTGCGCGAACATCAACACCTCGCCGTCGCCGGCATCGGTGACGATGCAGGAGATCAGGCCGTGCTCGTCGAATTTCGGCATGAAGACGTTGCCGGTTTCGATTTCGCGGGTGTTGCCGCGGGCGGAAAAGCGGGAGGACATTATCGGCTCCGTTTGAGTGCCTCATCCTTCGAGACGCTGCGCTTCGCGCGGCTCCTCAGGATGAGGCTAGTTCGTCCATTTACCTCATCCTGAGTAGCCTGCCGAGCGTGAGCGAGGCAGGCGTCTCGAAGGATGAGGATTTCCAAAGAAAAAGCCCCGCCGCGGGTGCGGCGAGGCGATCATCCTCAGCGCTGCTTGCAGTGCGGCGTTCAGAAAGAACGATCTTCGCGCACCAACCGGAAGAAGCGGACCTGCTCCTCGGGATCGTTGCGAAAGGATCCGCTGAACTGCGTCGTGACCGTCGACACGCCCTGCTTCTGCACGCCGCGCATGGCCATGCACATATGCTCGGCTTCGATCATGACGGCGACGCCGCGCGGCCTCAGGTTCTCGTCGATCGCGGTCAGGATTTGCGAGGTGAGGTGCTCCTGCGTCTGCAAGCGGCGGGCATACATATCGATGACGCGCGCGATCTTGGAGAGACCGACGACGCGCTCGATCGGCATGTAGGCGACATGCGCATGCCCGATCATCGGAAACATGTGATGCTCGCAGAAGGAATAGAACGGAATTTTGCGGACGACGACCATGTCGTCGAAGTTGCCGATTTCGCCGAAGGTGCGGTCGAGCACGTCTTCGGGATTTTCCCGGTAACCGCCGAAGACTTCCTCGAAGGCCTTGACCACGCGGCGCGGCGTATCGATCAAACCTTCGCGGTTCGGATTGTCGCCGATCCATGCGAGGAGAGTTTTTGCCGCCGCTTCCGCCGCTTCGCGCGTGGGACGCTCGACGGGTTCCAGTTTGGCCTCAACTTTTTCAGCGCGCGGAAAACTCTTTACAACTGCATCCATCATACTCTCCCGTTCGACCGGCCGCTTCTGATGGCGGCCGGAGTGTCACCGGTGTTGCACATGCGGCTAAATCAGTGAGGCGCTTCCCGGACCCGCGCCTTTCGTGTGAACCAGCCAGATACTATATTTGTTCCCAATTGTGTCTTGCAATTGACCGGACGGCCCGCGAGAAAAATATCTATGCTAGACGACGTTTATAACAAGCGAATTTTGGAGCTGGCGGGCGATATCCCTAATATCGGCCGGCTACCCCACCCGGACGCCTCCGCCACCGCCCATTCCAAGCTCTGCGGGTCGACGGTAACCGTCGATTTGGCCATGAAGGGGGGCAGTGTCACCGATTTTGCCCATGAAGTGCGGGCCTGTGCCCTGGGCCAGGCGTCCTCCTCGGTCATGGCGAGGCACGTCGTCGGCTCCAGCGCGGAGGAGTTGCGGGCGGTGCGGGACACCATGCGGAAGATGCTGAAGGAGAACGGACCCCCGCCCTCGGGCAAGTGGTCCGACCTCAAGGTTTTGGAGCCGGTACGTAATTACCAGGCCCGTCACGCCTCCACCATGCTGACTTTCGATGCGGTGGTCGACGCGGTCACTCAGATCGAAGCGAAGAACCGGCAGGCGGCGGAGTGAGCGTCACGCGTGGCGACAATCACAACGAGCGTGGATTCGTTTTCAATCTCCCGCGCCGGTTCGGCCGCGGCTTGATCCGCGTCTATCGCTATACGCTCTCGCCGTTCATCGGCTGGCGCTGCCGGCATCTGCCGACATGCTCCGAATATGGCGACGAGGCGATCGCGCGATTCGGTTTGTGGGCGGGGGGATGGATGACGCTCGCACGGCTCATGCGCTGTCACCCGCTCGGCACGTCAGGACTGGATTTCGTGCCGCAAGAACTTCCGGAAAATTCCCGCTGGTTTCTTCCCTGGCGATACGGAAGGTGGCGCGGGGTCAACAAGAACGGACGCGCCGGAGGCTGATACTAGTACACCACCCCCGGCGCGCCGAGCGCTTTCAACGACTCTGACTTGCCAGCGACTCGAGCCGTTTGGGCGCTTCTTTGGACCCATACTGTCTGGCCTTTTCGTACCAGTAGCGGGCCTTCTCCACGTCCGCCTCCACCCCGCGCACGCCTAAATTTCTCATCACCCCCGGGTCGTAGGTCGCGGCCACCGCCATTGCCGCTTCCTCGCTTCCGCCTTCCGCCGCGCGCTGCAACAGGAGACGCGCGCCGGCGATATCACCGCTCTCGAACAACGCTTCGCCGCGTTTCAACATCGTCGCGATCTCATCGGAATCGAGCTTGCGTTGCGGCTCGCGCTTCGGCGCCGACCATTGCAGGCGCAGCGTCTGACGATCCGCGATCTTCGCGTCGGGCATTCTGAGCGCGACGGTGTATTGCATCGTGCCGGAGAAATCGGCGGGCGGGCGCAGTTTCGTATCCGCGACCTCGGAAGCGGGAACGAACCATTCGTTATCGTTCCAGGGCTGGCCGCGCGAGAGCTTGGTGCCCGGAACGAGCCCGCTCACGACCGCCATCACGCCTTCGATGCGTCCGGAGACTTTCACGCCGAGACCGATCTCGTCGCTGCCACCGGCGTCCGCGCCTTCTACGACGAGGCGGGGCAGCACCACTTGCGGCGGTGGCGGCGGGGCCGGCTGCGGCTCGGGCGCCGGGCGCACGAGGGCGGCGAGATGCTGCCAGGGCGCCGCCGCTGCCGACTTCCAGCTTGCGGGAAGGGGAAGTTTCCCCAGAAGAAGCATCACCGCGAACAGGATGACGCCCGTTACAAGACCGAGACGCAATACCAACCCGGCCATTCCGTCGCCCACCACATTCGCCTTTGGCCGTAACGGCGGGGGTGGCATGAATTCCGGCAAGAGCGAGCGGCGCGAGCGCGTTTGCGCCTGCGCACGCGCGATCTCGCGCTCCAGCTCATCAAGTTCGTACGGCGAGAGGCCGGGCGACGCTTCTTCCGCCGCCGGCTGATCGTCGAGCACGGGCACCACGGTGTCGTGCGGCGGACGCGGCCGGCCCGCGAGCTCGTTGGCACGGCGCTGCAGAAAATCCGGGATCGGCTGATCCGGCCCGCGCGGCATCCGGGGCCGCGAGGGAATCTGCTGTTCGGATGGATATTGCGGAGGATTGGCTGGGGTACTCATTTACGCTCTCCCACTACTACCCGCGACGCAAATGACTTCGGTTCGTTAGCGCCGGTCACGCGCTTGCTTCCATTTCATGAATTCCTGGAACAGCCGCTCGCGTTCTTCGAACGAGCCGCCATCGGCGAGCGGAGAGCTGCCGGGCATGTGCGAGGCGACGAATTCGTTGAACTGCTTGCGCTCGTCGCTCGCCGCGACTTTCGGGCGGTTCTTTTGCAGCCACTCGTCGGCATAGGGGAAGCGTGTCCAGCCGGGAAGTTTGGCCGCAAGATTCGTCTCATGCCATTTGACGTGACGCGGCGGCTTTTGAAATTCCGCGAGCCGCGGAAAGAAATGATCGATGAAGCTCACGATGCGGCGATAGCGATCGGTCTCCTTCGGCCAGTTGTAGGCGATCAGCACCGCGCCAACGGCGATCGTATCGATGCGCTCGCCTTCCTTGATGAGACCGGGATAGTCGGCATGCGTCAGCACCGCCGGCAGATAGTCGTTTTGCAGCGGCTTCGCATAGGCGACGGGCAGAAGACGAAAGCCGTCCGCCGTTTTCAGCTTGCCGGTCGAGCCGGTCGGCTTGCCCGCGATCAGGATCGTCGCGTCGATCGCGCCTTTCTTCAGCGCTTCGGCGGCGGCATCCTGGCCCATGTTGACTTCATTGGCCTTGATGTTGAGCTTTTCGAAAATGTCGTGGGTGGAAAGCTGCGTTCCGGAACCGATGTCGCTGAAGTTGACGGTCTTTCCGTTCAGGTCTTCCAGCGTCTTGATGCCGGAGTCCGCGCGCACGATGAAGTGCATCTCTTCGTTATAGAGCTTGGCGATGTAGACGATCTTGTCGTCGAGGGTGCCGATCTCGTTGGTGCGGCGCATCCGGTTCATGAGATTGGATTGCGTGATGCCGAGATCGATCCCTTTCAGGAAGCGAACATCGCGCAAATTCTGGCCGCCGCCTTTGCCGATCACCGGGAGGACGCGGAAATTATCGCCGTCGTCCAGCACCGCCGACAGGTCGTAGGCCATTTTGAGATAGGTGCCGTTTGGATTGCCGGACATGATGGCAATCGTGTTCTGATTGATCTGATCGCCCATCGACTGCACGGCGCGAGGATCGTTGCGCGCCGTTTTGATCGGCCGCGAATCCTGGGCATTTGCCGTAAGAGTTGTGAAAAGTAGCGCGGCGAACGCCGCAACCCCACAAAGATGGATACTCTTGCGCGCGCTTGTGTACGCACGCAGAGGCTCCCGCAAGCCTCGAACCATAACGCTCTCCCGTCTGGCGGTTTTGTACGCAACTGAAAACCGCTTCCGCCTTCTGTGCCAGCCTCGTCTTTTTTTTGATTGCGACGGGTCCGGTTCTCTCGTTGACGTGATATTTATTTCTGATTGTGTCATCCATCCGGATCGATTGTGTCGTCATTGGGGAATTGCAAATGCGCGAGAATTTTTGTAATTCCGCTATTGCAATGCGGTGCGCACAACATCTTGCGAGCATCTAAAATTTGCGGAATCCGAAATGGCGGATTCTCAAGGTCTCGAAAAATTTTATCGCTTACCTGCGTTCGTATGCAGCGAGTGAGCAGAAGAGGAAAAAATGATCACGGTTACTTTTCCCGACGGCGCGCGTCGAGAATTCGCTCCCGGCATTAGCGGTTTGGAAATCGCGAAAGGCATTTCGCCATCTTTGGCGAAGCGAACCGTCGCGATGTCCCTCAACGGCACACTTTCCGACCTTTCGGACAAGCTCGATCGCGACGCTTCGATCGAATTTATCTCGCGCGACGACCCGCGCGCGCTGGAATTGATCCGGCATGACGCCGCGCATGTGCTCGCTGAAGCCGTGCAATCGCTCTGGCCTGGTACTCAGGTAACGATTGGGCCGGTGATCGAAAACGGCTTCTATTATGACTTCTTTCGCAACGAGCCTTTCACGCCCGAGGATTTCGCCGCTATCGAAAAAAGGATGCGGGAAATCATCGCGAAGGACAAAGCTTTCACGAAAGAGGTCTGGACACGCGAGCAGGCGAAGAAGGTCTTCAAGGAAAATGGCGAGAATTTCAAAATCGAGCTGATCGACGCCATTCCGCCGGGCGAGGACCTGAAAATCTACAAGCAGGGCGACTGGTTCGATCTCTGCCGCGGGCCGCACATGACCTCGACCGGCAAGGTCGGCAGCGCTTTCAAGTTGATGAAAGTGGCGGGCGCCTATTGGCGGGGCGATTCCAATAATCCCATGCTGACGCGGATTTACGGCACCGCGTGGCCCGACCAGAAGCAGTTAGAGCAATATCTTCACATGCTGGAAGAGGCGGAGAAGCGCGATCATCGCCGCCTCGGCCGCGAGATGAATCTCTTCCATTTTCAGGAGGAGGCGCCGGGCGCCGTGTTCTGGCACGCCAAGGGCTGGACGCTGTTCGAGGCGCTGACGGCCTATCTGCGGCGCGCGCAGATGGAAGCAGGTTATCTCGAAGTGAATACGCCGCAGCTGATGGACCAGCAGCTCTGGATCACGTCCGGGCACATGGAGAAGTATCGCGACATGATGTTTCTCACGGAAAAGCGTGAGGACGACGAGCGCGTTTACACCATCAAGCCGATGAACTGCCCGGGGCACATTCAGATCTTCAAGAACGGCTTGAAGTCCTATCGCGACCTGCCGCTGAAGATTGCCGAATTCGGAAAGGTACACCGCTTCGAACCGTCCGGCGCGCTGCACGGCCTCCTGCGCGTGCGCGCGTTCACGCAAGACGACGCGCATGTGTTCGTGACCGAGGAACAGATCGCGGAAGAGACGCTCAAGATCAACAATCAGTTGCTCGACATCTACAAGGATTTCGGCTTCGAGGACGTGCGGATCAAATTCTCCGACCGGCCGGAGCAGCGGATCGGCGACGACGCGATCTGGGACAAAGCGGAAGCGGCGCTGAAAGAGGCGCTGGAAAAATCCGGCAAGCCCTGGGCGCTGAACAAAGGCGAGGGCGCCTTCTACGGGCCGAAGCTGGAATACGTGCTGCGCGATGCGATCGGCCGCGACTGGCAGTGCGGCACGATCCAGGTCGATCTCAATTTGCCGGGGCGGCTTGGCGCTTTTTACATCGCGCCGTCAGGCGAGAAAGTGACGCCCGTGATGCTGCATCGCGCGATGTATGGATCGCTCGAGCGCTTCATTGGCATCCTGATCGAACATTATGCCGGGCATCTGCCGCTATGGCTGTCGCCGACGCAGGCAATGGTTTGCACCATCACGTCCGACGCCGACAACTACGCGCAAGAACTCGTGCAGGCGGGCGCGCGCGTGGAGCTGCGGTTCGAGGCGGATCTTGCCAACGAAAAAATCAACTACAAAGTGCGCGAGCATTCGCTCGCGAAAATTCCCGTGCTCTTGGTCGTCGGCAAGAAGGAAGCGAACGAGCGGACGGTGTCGATCCGCCGCCTCGGCTCGCCCGATCAGAAGTCGATGCCGTGGGAAGACGCGCTGGCGATGCTGAAAGCCGAAGCCGTGCCGCCCGACCTGAAACGCGCCGAGGGGTTGGCATAGCGCTTGAACCCGCTATGATTTCCCCGATGACACGCGCGAAAGCCGCCTCTCTTCTCGTTTTGCTGTTTGCAGCATTCGCGCTGTCCGCGTGCGATCACTGCGGCGATCCGATCCGCGCGCAAAACGGCGATACGATGATGGCTTGCAAAGGCGACGGGCCGAGCGCGCGTTAATTCTGCTGCTTGCTCTGCCGTGCGGTGGTGACCTGATTTTCGCTCTGCGCGAGCACTTCGATCTCGCGATCCTTGCCGGACTCGACCTTGAAATTCTGCTGGAAGGTGCGGTCGCTTGAGCGCGCGATGGCGACATATTCGCCTTCCGACAGCACGACGGTCGGAAACGCACCGATCGACTCTTTGATGGAGTCGCCGCCCGGCGTCAGCACCGACCACTGGGTATTGGCGATGGCCTCGCCGCCCTTGTTGTTGACGAGCCGGAACGTCACTTGCGCGGCGCGATGATGGACGGTGGCGTCGGTGAGGCGTCCGGCTTCGATGCGCACGTCCGCCTGAATTTGCGCGTTGCCTTCGCCGTAGGTCGACTGGATGTAATAGATGCCCACCGGCAGGAAGACGACATCGCCTCCGCTCGCATTCCGGAGCACGGGCGGGCGGTCGTTCTGCTTCATGCGGCCCTTCGCCATGGCGCCGCGCTGCAGAAAGCTTCCCTCATAAACATCGAAGCGCAGCCGGGTCGACGGAATGGAATGCTCGCCGACGCGGCCTTGGACACGCAGACCGCCGACCGGAAGGACGAAAGTTTCTTTCTTTGGTTCGTTGGAGATCTTCACGCTCTGCGCCGCGCTCGCGAGGCCGGACGAAACGTGGACGATGTAATTGCCGGGCGCGAGCGGGAAAACGGGAAACGCGTCTTTCGCCTCGGCGACGAGCGCGGGCAGGCCGTTCTCGCCTTTCTCTGTGAACACGCGCCAGGTGAGCACGCGCTGAATGAGCGGTCCATTCTGCGAGTAACGCGCGGCGACGCCGAGCGGATATTTGCCCGTGGGGACCGTCGGCATGTTGGTGTGCGGCTCGCGCGGGGCTGCCTGTTTCGGTGCGGGCAGCGGAGCGGAAGGCTGCGCCGTGTGCGGCTGAGGTGCCGGTTCGACTGCGGGCGGTGCGTTGACGGGCGTTGGCGGCTCGGGAATGTCCGCCGGCGGCACGGGCCGCGTGGAATTCGGAGGCGGTGGCGCGAAAGTAAGACCGCCGCCGCTTGGCCCAGTGAAGCTTGCCTGTGCAAAGGCTGCTGAGGGCGCGCAAAGAAGTGCCGCGCACAGCGCGAAAACAGCGCTACGGCTTGTAATCACGACGTGATGGCGGGGCGGCATGGTGCTCCGTTTTCTACCCGCGTTGGGGCGAATGCAAGGCTTTGAAAGACGGCCTGTTGTCTCGGTAAATGGTGGCTGGAAACGGCCGCTCATGCTACGGAATCGCGACACAGACCTTCCATGACCGACACCCTCCATCTCCTGAAAACGCGCCGCTCGCCCCGTATCCCGGACCTCGCCGAGCCGGGGCCGAGCGCGGCCGAAATCGAGACGCTGCTCACCATTGCCGCGCGCGTGCCGGATCACGGCAAGCTCGCGCCGTGGCGCTTTATGGTGATGCAGGGTGCGAAGAAGAAGGAGATCGCGAAGGCGCTCGTGGAAATTTTCCGGAAATCGCATCCCGATGCGACGGAAGATCAGTTGCAGAAGGAGCCCGAGCGCTTTGCGAATGCCCCGCTTGTGATCGCGGTAATTTCAAAAGCGGGCCAGCACGCGAAGATTCCGGAATGGGAGCAGATTCTGTCGGCGGGCGCGGCGGGGATGAATCTCGTTGTGGCTGCGCATGCGCTTGGCTATGGCGCGAACTGGGTGACGGGCTGGGCGGCCTATGAGCGCCCGGCGCTTGAACTCTTCGGCGTCTGCGCTGGCGAGCGTGTTGCCGGCTTCATCCATATCGGCACGCCGAAGGCGGGACAGGAAGAACGCCCGCGGCCGAAGCTTTCCGATATCGTGACGTATTTATAGGCGTGCGATGTTTTACGAGCCCGCCAAACGCAATCACGGCCTGCCGCACGATCCGTTCAAGGCGATCGTGACGCCGCGGCCGATCGGTTGGATTACGACGATGAGTTTGAGCGGCGCGATCAATCTCGCGCCGTACTCTTATTTCAACGGCGTCTCCTCGCGCCCGCCGGTGGTGATGTTTTCGAGCGAAGGCCACAAGGATTCGGTGACGAACGTGAAAGAGACCGGCGAATTCGTCTGCAACCTCGCGACGTGGGATTTGCGCGAGCAAATGAACGCGACGTCGGCGACATTTCCGCATGGCGTGAACGAAATGGAGAAGGCAGGCTTAAAAGCGGTGCCGTCGAAGCTCGTAAAGCCGCCGCGTGTCGCAGCTTCTCCTTGCGCGATGGAATGCAAGGTCACGCAGATCGTGAAGCTCGAATATCTGCCGGGCGATGCGCCCGAAACCTATACCGTGTTCGGGCAGGTGATCGGCATTCACATCGACGAGAAATTCATCAAGGACGGATTGCTCGACACCGCCGCGATGAAGCCGATCGCACGCTGCGGCTACCACGATTATTCGCTGCTCGACGAGACTTTCACGATGGTGAGGCCGCGCTGATGCG
>Ga0070681_10001786_pt1 | contig 19318 bp, 16 predicted proteins | sample KBSC83BmetaG_FD_65650 | JGI IMG/M metagenome (GOLD analysis project Ga0070681, IMG submission 65650) | Corn rhizosphere microbial communities from Kellogg Biological Station, Michigan, USA - KBS C8-3B metaG | ecosystem: Host-associated > Plants > Roots > Rhizosphere | place: USA: Michigan... | reverse complement strand
ATTGCAACAACGAAACCGCATTGTTAGTATGGCGCTCCTGTCAGCCGCTCGCGCATCGCGACCAGGCTCATTCGACGGAGGTTGCCGATGAGACGCTTCGGTTTCGTGCTGGTCCTGGTTGTCGGCATTTCGGTTGGGCCGTCCACGAGCCTGCAGGCGCAGCGGCCGGCGGGCGACGCAGCGACGTTTGCGGCCTATGCCGGCACGGGCTATCGCATCGTTCCCAACATCACATACACGACGGCGAGCGGTGTGGAGCTGAAGCTGGACTTTTACAGGCCGGCGCAGGCATCGGGCCCGCTGCCCACCGCCATCTTCATGCATGGCGGTGGCTACCGCATCGGATCACGCAAAGAAGCGTCGGCGCTCAGCGTTCTGCCGTATATCCAAATGGGCTGGAATGCGGTGAATGTCGAGTATCGGGCCAGCGGAATCGCCCTCGCTCCGGCCGCGGTCGAGGACGCCCGCTGCGCGCTGCGTTGGGTCATCCACAATGCGAAGGAATACAACATCGACACCGAACGCATCGTCGTCACGGGTCAGTCGGCGGGATCGCACCTTGCGCTGATGACCGGCCTCGTCCCGGAGTCCGCTGGCTTCGACCGAAACTGTCCCGGTCCCGAGCCGATGAAGGTGGCCGCAGTCGTCAGCTGGTATGGCGTCTTCGACTACACGACGCTGGTGGACGACCCGAAGCGTGACTACGCGATTACCTGGATTGGCGGCCAGCCGAACTACAAGGACGTCGCCAGGCGTGTGTCACCGATGACCTATGTCCGCGCCGGTCTGCCGCCGGTGATGGCCATTCATGGCGATGCAGATCCGATCGTTCCCTACGAGCAGGAAGTTCGCGAGATTGACGCGCTGAAGAAGGCGGGCGGCGTTGCCGAGCTCGTCACGATTCCCGGCGGTGGTCACGGCAACTTTCCGCGCGACCAGGTGCTTCGCGCCTGGACGGAGATCGACAGGTTCCTCCAGGCCAACGTGATGAAGAAGACGATCACGACGTCGGCTGCGAACCGATAGCGGGCTTGCTCGGACGCGGGCGTATCACATCTCCTGGCTGGAGCGCCGGGCAAATCTCGCCAAGCGGCCACCCAAGTCGGTGACAATCAGGAGCCGTGTCGCGGATTCTTATCACGAGCTGGGGTTCGTACGGCGACGTCTACCCGTACGTCGGGTTGGCGCTCGCGCTGCGTGATCAGGGGCATCACCCGGTTATCGCGACCGCAGAGTTCTACCGCACACTGATCGAATCGCTGGACATCGAGTTTCATCCGGTCGGTCCGATGATCGATCCCGACGACCGGCGCACCATCGAGCGCGTTCTCGATCCCGTTCGCGGCGCCGATGCGCTTCTCAAGGGAATTGTCGTTCCGGCCGTGCGCGCCGACTACGTGGCGCTGGATGCCGTAGCCGCCGGCGTGGATCTGATCGTCACGCATCCCATCACCTTCGCTGGCCCCATCGTGGCGCAGGCACGTCGGTTGCCGTGGGTGTCCACTGTGCTCGCGCCGCTCTCGTTCTTCTCGGCAGCGGACCCGCCGGTGCTGGCACCAGCGCCGTTTCTCGCCGCACTCGCGCGATTCGGATCCTGGTACGGCCGGGCCGCCGCGGCGGTCGCGCGTCACACCACGAATGGCTGGATGGCGCCGATCTACGAGTTGCGGCGAGCACTCGGTTTGCCCCGAGGCGCCCATCCGTTGTTCGACGGTCAGTTTTCACCCTCGCTCACGCTCGCGCTCTTCTCACGCGTGCTGGCGGAGCCGCAGCCGGATTGGCCGCCACACGTACGCATCACGGGGTTCGTGTTCTACAACGGCCCGGACGGGCTGCAGCCCGAGCTGGAGGCATTTCTAAACGCCGGGCCGGCGCCTGTCGTATTCACGCTCGGATCGTCTGCGGTTGCCGCGGCGGGCCGGTTCTACGAGGAGAGCCTCGCGGCCATTCAGCGTCTGGGGATTCGCGCCGTGTTGCTGACGGGCGGCTTTGAACAGAACCGTCCACGGGTGCCGCTGCCCGATGGCGTCCTCCTGCTGGACCGGGCGCCGCACCAGTTGCTCTTTCCGCGTGCGGCGGCGGTCGTACACCCGGGCGGGGCGGGCACGCTGGCGCAGGCGCTTCGTGCGGGAAAGCCGATGCTGGTGGTGCCGCACGCGCACGACCAGCCGGACAATGCGTCGCGTGCGAGACGACTGGGGGTCGCGGGTATCGTATCTCCACGAATCTATCGCGGCCCCCGTGTCGCACGCGAGCTCGGAAACCTGCTGCACGACGCACGTGTTGCGGTGCGCGCATCGGCGGTCGCGGCGGTGGTGCGAAGCGAAGGAGGAGCTAGCGCGGCCGCAGTGCAGATCGCAGCGTTATGCACGTGAGATTGGACAAGCGTGGGGAGGCTTTGTGGTACTCTCAGGCCCGGCAACGCGAACGGCTCCATACATAAAACTGGACGGAAGGAGAAGCTCGATGAGTAAGAGGATCAACGTTCTTGTGGCGCTCGCGCTGTCGGCGCTCGCTACGACAGCTGCCTTCGGGCAAGGTGGTGGCGGTGGTGGGCAGCGAGGCGGTGGTGGTGCGGCTCCCGGCGGCGGCGGCCGTCAGGGCGGACCTCCACAGCCGATGTCGTTCTTCGTCACCAGCGTTGGCAAGGGTGACGGCGCCAACTATGGTGGTATCGCCGGGGCGGACGCGTATTGCCAGCAGCTCGCCACAGCCGCCGGGCGTGGGGGCGTCATGTGGCACGCGTATATGAGCCAGCCGGCGGCCAACGGAATGCCCGCCGTGAACGCACGCGACCGCATCGGCAGCGGTCCCTGGTACAACCAGAAGGGCCAGATGATCGCGCGCGACGTGGCGACGTTGCATGGCGACACGATCGACCAGGCTCGCCTCGGCAACGCCCTCGGCAAGCAGATCTCGCTGACCGAGAAGGGAACGATCGTGAACGGCGTCGGCGACATGCCGAACCAGCATGACATCCTGACCGGGTCGCGTCCGGACGGCACCGCGTTCACCGACGGCATGGACCACACGTGCAGCAACTACACCAGCAACGCCGACACCGGGTCGGTGCAGCTCGGTCACGTTGACAAGCAGGGCGGCGGCAACGGGTCGTGGAATTCGGCGCATCCGTCGGCGGGCTGCAGCCAGGCGAAGCTGGTGCAGACCGGCGGCGCCGGGCTGCTGTACTGCTTCGCGGTGAATTAGAAAGAGGAAGAATCCCGATCGAAGTCCGAATCCCGAATCCCGGCGCCGGCCACAATTTCTGGCCCGGGATTCGGATCGTAATGTCCGCTACGCCACGGCCGCCGTGGCGGCAATCACGCGGTCAACCACCTCGAACAATTCCACAGGTTTGATGGGCTTGGCGACGTAGCCGTCCATATCGGCGTCCAGGCAGCGCTGACGATCGCCCTGCATGGCGTGAGCGGTCAGCGCGATGATTGGCAGCCTGGCGGAGTTGGTTTCCCGTTCCCGGGTCCGAATCCATGCCGTCGCCAGGAAGCCGTCCACCTCGGGCATCTGCAGGTCCATCAGCACGAGATCGAACGCGTCCCGCTCGACCGCCTCGTACGCTTCGCGCCCATTGCCCACGACGATCGGGACATGACCTCGTCTTTCGAGGAGGTGCTGCGCCAGCTTTTGGTTCACGGGGTTGTCTTCTGCGACCAGCACGCGCAGTTTGCGTGCGGCGCGCATGGGGGTGACAGCCGGCGCGGCCGGCTTCCGTTCCTCGCTCACGTGTAAGCCGACAACGCGCCGGATGGCCTCAAGGAGTGCCTGTTGACCAACGGGCTTGACCAGAAACCCGTTCACGCTCGGCATGCCGGCGCTGTCATACGGTTGATCGGCGGAGGTCAGGAGCAGGATCGGAGTCGTCGTGCCACGCTTCGATTGGCGGAGCGTGGCGGCGGCGTCCAGTCCGGAGGCGCCGCCGATGTTCATGTCGAGGAGCGCAAGCGAGAAGGGATGAGCCGCGGCGTCGACGGTTGACGCAACCTGTGCCGCGTCTGCGATCGCAACCGACTGCATGCCCCAGCTCGCAAGCAGTTCCGTCAGGATGCGCCGATTCGTGGCGTTGTCGTCGACGACGAGCGCGGAGAGGTTGATCAGTTCGTCAGGTCGCGGCAGGAATCCGGCCGCAACGACCTGCTTGCTGATCGGAACCGTGACGAGGAAATGGAAGGCGCTGCCGCGCCGCGGCTCGCTGTCCACCCAGATCGTCCCGCCCATCAGCGTCACGAGCTGCTGGCAGATCGTCAGGCCAAGTCCGGTACCGCCGTACTGGCGGGTCGTTGAACCGTCGCCCTGGGTGAATGCCCGGAAGATGGATTCCTGCTTCTCGGGGGAGATGCCGATCCCGGTATCGATGACACTGAACTGCAACGCCGCCCGGCCGTCCGGCGCGTCGGGCTTTCGCTCCACGCGAACGAGCACTTCGCCGCGATCGGTGAACTTGATGGCGTTGCTGACGAGATTGACGAGTATCTGCCGGAGACGGTGCGGATCGCCGACGATCGAATCCGGGACGCTCCGGTGCACGTCGACGAACAGTTCACACTGCCGTTCGTGCGCGCGCAGTGCGAACGGCTTCAGCATCTCCTCGAGCATCTGCCGCAGCGAGAAGTCGATCGACTCCATCTGCAGCTTGCCCGCTTCGATCTTGGAGAAATCCAGGATGTCGTTGAGGATGACCAGCAGCGTTTCCGCCGAGCGGTAAACCGTCTGCATGTAGTCGCGCTGCACCGGAGTGAGCGGGGTGTTGAGGGCCAGCTCCGTCATACCGATGATGCCGTTCATCGGCGTCCGGATTTCGTGGCTCATGTTGGCGAGGAACTCGCTCTTCGCCCTGTTGGCTTCTTCGGCGGCGTCCTTTGCCTGGACCAGCGCGGCGGTTGCCTGCTCGCGTTCGGCTTGAAGCTTCTTCAAGTCCGCGGCCATCTGATTGAGGCTGTAAGCGAGCTCGCCGAACTCGTTGCCCCGTTCGAGCGCGATCACGGTGTCCCAGTCGCGCGCGCCAATCCTGATGACGCCGCGTTCGAGGAGGCGCACCGGCTTGGCGATGGAGTGGCCCATGCTGATGGCGCCAATCAGGATGAACAGCGCGCATCCGATGAGGCCGGCGACGGTGACGTCCGCGGCGCGCGTCGTTTCATCGAGCATCGCGGCGTTCTGCGCGAGCAGCACCTTCCGTCGTTCCGCGGTAATGCCGTCGATGACCTCGCCAAACTCATGTGCGGCGGTCTCGAGTTCCTGATGGTGGTTCAGGATCGAACGATTCTCGCTGGTGTCCGCGATGGCGTCCTGGCTGATGCCCTTTATGTGGTCGGCCGCTGTTTCCATCGCGGCGATCTCCGCTGGATTCCACCGCGCGCGTTTCCAGACCGTGCGCGTCTGTTCCAGCGCGACCCCGAGATCGCGGGTGGCGGCGGCGATTTCCGCTTGCTCCGCTCCCAGTTCCGCTGCATGACTGGTGTGACTCGAATCGAGCCGGAACAGCCCGTAATGGGTGGAGGCGGTCAGGATGCGCAGCCCCGCAGATTTGAACATCTGGAGCTGCTGAATGACCGGGCCGCTGTTTATGAGCGTTTCGCGCTGCGTGTCATGAATACGGCGGCCATTGGCGATGCCGAGATAGGCCGCCGTGCAGACCAGCAGGACGCTGATGAGAGCGAACAGAAGAAGGCGAGTGCTGACGCGCATTGTTCGAAACGGGCCGCACGGTGCACCTTCTGTTCCGCCGAAATTCAGCGCCTACTTGGGCGGAAGCGCGAAACGCGGCGTGCGCTCCTGTCGCACCGTGCGCCCCGGCCGTGCGGAATCGACTCCGACTCCATCCCTCCCGCTCACCCCTGCGTACTTTCTACTTCTCGACTTCCCACTTACTTTTCCACTTTTCAACTTCTCTACTTTTCCACTTCTACTGTCCCCAGCGGTTCCTGCTGCGTCAGGCAATGGAGCGTTCCCAGCCCCCAGACCAGGTCCACTGCGTGGATGCCGACGACCTGCCGATCGGGCATCGACGACGCCAGCGTGTTGAGTGCCACACGATCGTTCGCGTCATTGAACGTAGGAACAATGACCACTCCATTAGCGATGTAGAAGTTGGCGTAGCTGGCGGGCAGACGCTCGCCGTTCATGACGACCGGACGGGGGAAGGGCAGCGTGACGATTCGCAGCGGGCGCTGCGCATCGCGCGCGGCCTGCTCGAGGCGTGTGAGATTGTCCAGAGAGCGCACGTGGTTCTCGTCCGCCGGGTCGCGCTCCACGGCCAGCACGATCGTGTCTGGACTGACGAACCGCGCTACATCATCCACGTGACCGTGCGTGTCGTCGCCGACGCACCCTTCGCCGAGCCAGATCGTCCGCGTGATGCCGAGCCATTCCTCGAAGACGCGCTCGTAGTCCGCGCGCGTCATCCCCGGATTGCGCACCTGGACGTCGCCCAGCAGCCACTCTTCCGTCACGAGCATCGTGCCTTCGCCATTCACCTCGATGCCGCCGCCTTCGAGCACGATCCGCTCGCCCGACGGCCCCTTCGGCTCGACTCGTGGAAGCCCTGTCACGCCAGCGATCGCCTCGCCCACACGCGCGTCCCGCACCCAGTTGTCGTATTTCGCCCAGCCGTTGAATGCCCAGTTGACGAGGACGAGACGGCCTTCATCATCCAGCGTGGCAGTGGGCGCTGAATCACGGAGCCAGACGCGGTCTGTTGGAACGAGATGCAGTCTGATGCGGTCGGCCCTTGTGCCGTGCGCGGCGAGCGCCGACTGCGCGGATGCCATTACCTCCGCGTCATGGCAAAGGATTTCGACCTGCTCGTGTTCGGCGAGAACGCGGGCGATTTCCGCATACACCCATGGGATTGGTCCGAGCTTGCCGGGCCAGTCAGGTTCATGGTGCGGCCAGGCAATCCAGGTGGCGCGGTGCGGCGCCCATTCGGCGGGCATTCGGAGCCGGCGGTTCACGCTTCGTCGTTCCGGATGCTCATTCGGAACCGGTTGTTCACGCTTCCTGTCCCGGTGCCCAGTTCGTGTTCAGGTTCAGCGTTCGGCGGTGCCGATGTAGCGACTGAGAATCGGGCCATAGGCGTCGATGCGGCGGTCACGCAGGAACGGCCAGTTGCGCCGGACCGATTCGACAAGGGCGGGATCGCATTGCGCAATCACGATCTCCTCGCTCTCTCCGGCCTCCGCCACATATCGCCCGAACGGATCGGATACGAACGAGTGGCCGAAGAACGTGATGCCGTTTGTACCGGGCTCCTCCTCGTGGCCGATGCGATTCGGTGATGCGACATACACCCCGTTCGCGATGGCATGGCCGCGCTGCACGGTTCGCCAGGCTTCCACCTGCGCGGCGCCCCATTCGTCCTTTTCCGCGGGATGCCAGCCGATCGCGGTCGGGTAGAAGAGCACTTCCGCCCCGAGCAGCGTCGTGATGCGTGCCGCCTCCGGATACCACTGGTCCCAACAGATCAGGACTCCGATGGTCGCGTAGCGGGTCTTCCAGACCTTGAACCCGTTGGCTTCGCCGGCGCGTTCGCCGTGGTAGTCAAAATGCCCATCTCCTGGAGTGAAGTAGTACTTCTCGTAGTAGAGCGGATCGTCAGGGATGTGCATCTTGCGATAAACGCCCAGTAGTGACCCATCGGCGTCGATCACCGCCGCCGAATTCCGGTAGATACCAGCGGCCTGACGTTCGAAGAGCGGGACGATGATTACAAGCTGAAGCTCGCGGGCGAGGGCCTGCATCCGGCCGGTCGTCGGGCCCGGGATCGGTTCGGCCAGATCGAACCGGTCGCACTGCTGCGCCTTGCAGAAATACGTCGCGTTGAAGAGCTCCTTCAGGCAGATGATCTGCGCGCCGCGCCGCGCCGCGTCGCGCACCAACAGCTCGGCCCGCGCCACATTGGCCGCCACATCGTCGGTTGCATGGTCCTGAATGAGGCCAATAGTAAAAGGGGAAGTGGTCATCGGTTCGGTCTACAGTCTACGGTCGAAGCCTGCCACTTGCTCTGTCAGTGCCGCTGGGCGTATGATTTTTCTAATGTTTTCAGGTTCTTCGCCGGTTTTGGGCCTGATTCGGCCGGTTCCGCGTGCGTGCGCGTACGTCTGTATGTGTAGCGCCCTGGCATGCGTGACCTGGTCGATGGCATGACGGAACCGGTAGGAACCCGACATTTACCAGGCCCGCCGACCAGATGGTTCCGGCGGGCTTTTTACTTTTGAGTAGCTTCGACATTCTCGTTCCCGCTTCGACCGCCAATCTCGGCGGCGGTTTCGACACGCTCGGGGTCGCCCTGCAACTCTATCTGCGCGCTCGTATTGTCGACGTTCGCCAGGACGGTGGTGCGCGCCTGCAGGTGGTCAGCAGCAGACCGCCGGTGCGCGGCACAAACGCTCTCGAACGCGCCTTTGCCGCGGCATCCAGAGAGGCATCGGGGCGCGTGCCGACGGTGCTGGTCGAAACCGACAGCGATATCCCGCTCGCGGCGGGGCTCGGAAGCAGCGCGGCGGCGACGGTTGCGGGTTTGAGAATTTTCGAGCGCGTCGCCGGTCCCGTCGGCGAAACCACGCTGTTGGCGCTCGCGACGGCGCTCGAAGGTCACGCGGACAATGCGGCCCCGGCGCTCTTCGGCGGCATGACCTCCGTGGTCGAGGCAGGCCCGCGTTCGCCTGACGACTCCGGCGAGGCAGGCTGCACCGTCCGGGCGTTGCAGTGGGACTGGCCGAATGATGTGCGCTTCGTGATCGCGACGCCGCACGCGGGGCTTTCGACAGCAAAGGCACGCGCTGCGCTGGCGCCGACGATTTCGCGCAAGGACGCCGTGTTCAACTTGCAGCGTGTCCTTTCGCTGGTCCACGCCCTGCAGCATGGCGAGTACGATCGTCTACGAGAGTCGCTGCAGGATCGCTGGCATCAGCCGGCTCGGGCCGCGCTCGTGCCGCACCTCGGAGCGGTCCTCGCGATCGACGATCCCGACGTACTCGGTGCGTATCTTTCAGGCGCCGGACCATCGGTCGCCGTGCTTGCGCGCCGCAATTTCGATCGCGTCGAGCGGCTGCTCGCGTCGACGTGCGAGGCTGCCGGTTCGCCCGTGGACGTGCGGACACTGGCGGTGCATTTGGGGCAGGATAGGCAGGCGAGTCGGGACGGGCGCGAAGGGCAGGACGGCCGAGAAGGGAACGTCCCCTCCAGTCCCTCCCGCCTATCCAGCCCATCTCGCCCGTCCAGCCCTCCCACTCCGTGGAGATCCGCATGAATTTCGTCTCAGGACTGACGTGTCACCTCTGTGGCGCCCGCTATCCCGCACAGGCGCTGTGGGTGTGCTCGGAATGCCTGGGTCCTCTCGAAGTCACCTACGACTACGCCGCCGTCAGGAAGGCGATCAGTCGCGAGAAGATCGAATCGCGGCCTCGATCCTTATGGCGCTATCTCGAACTGCTTCCGGTCGAATCGCCGAAGACCGGCTTCAACTCCGGATTCACCCCGTTGGTGAAGGCCGATCGCCTTGCCAGGGAATTGGGTGTCGAGGAGCTGTACATCAAGGACGATTCGGTCAACCATCCGACGTTCTCGTACAAGGACCGCGTTGTCTCGATTGCGGCCACACGGAACGTGGAGCTGGGCTTTCCAGTGTTCGGCTGCGCATCAACCGGCAACCTGGCCAACAGCGTATCCGCGCACGCGGCGCGACTCGGCCTCACTTGCTACGTGTTCATTCCAAACGACCTGGAGCCAAGCAAGATTCTGGGCTCCGCGATTTACGGACCGCAGGTGATTGCCGTCGACGGTAACTACGACGATGTGAATCGGCTGTGCACCCAGATTGCGGATCGGTACGGCTGGGGGTTCGCGAACATCAATCTGCGTAGCTATTACGCGGAGGGCGCCAAGACGATGGGCTTCGAGGTGGCGGAGCAGCTTGGCTGGCGCTTTCCGGATCATCTCGTCTCTCCCGTTGCCGGCGGGACGCTGCTGCCGCGCATCTACAAGGGGATGCGGGAGCTGCGCGAAGTCGGCCTGGTCGAAGGGAAGCTGCCTCACATTCACGCCGCGCAGCCCGCGGGTTCGGCGCCGGTGATCCACGCACTCGAATCGGGCGCCGAGTTCCCGGATCCGGTCAAGCCGAACACCATTGCCAAATCGCTCGCGATCGGAAATCCGGCGGACGGTTTTCAAGTCGTACGTGTCGTGAAGGAAACCGGCGGCAGCGGCGCCATGGTGTCGGACGAGGAGATTCTCGACGGCATCCAACTGCTCGCGCGCACCGAGGGCATTTTCACCGAGCCCGCCGGCGGGACGACGCTGGCGGCCACGCGCAAGCTGATTGAACGCGGCGCCATTCAGCCGAACGAATCGGTAGTCGTCTGCATCACGGGGAACGGCTACAAGACGGCAGAGGTTGTGCGCAATCGGGTCGCGGTGCCCACGCAGATCGGTCGCTCGCTGGCCGATTTCGAGCGCGTAGTCGGATCCCGGGTCAAGGTTCCCGCGTCCGTATGAGCGTGATGTTTCCAGCGTTCCTCGATTTGCGGGGCCGCAAGGTGCTCGTCGTCGGCGGTGGACCGGTGGCCGCCGGCAAAATCAGGTCGCTGCTCGCGTCGGGCGCCTCGGTCACCGTCGTTGCGCCAGAGATTCACCCGGAGATTGAACGCGCCAACGTGGAGATCCTCAGGCGCGAATTCCAGGATGCGGATGTCGACGGAACGTGGTGGGTTGTCGCCGCTGCGCCGCGTCCGGTCAATCGGCACGTGAGCGCCGCCGCCGAGTCGCGGCGCGTATTCGTCAACGCCGTTGACGATCCGCAGCATGCCACCGCGTACCTGGGAGGTGTGGTCAGACGTGACGGGGTGACCGTCGCGATTTCCACTGACGGACGCGCCCCGGCTATTGCAGGACTTCTTCGCGAGGCATTCGATGCATTTCTGCCGCACGAGATCGATACGTGGCTGAAGACATCGGATGAGGCGCGGCGCGCCTGGAAGGCGGAGCAGACGCCGATGCCCGAACGGCGTCCGCAGCTGCTGCAGCTGCTGAATCGTCTTTACGCCGACAGTTCCCGGCTTCAGGCTTCCGACTCCCGCCCTTCGACGAGCTCAGGGCGCCCCGAGGCTCTCGGGGGGCGTCTGCCGGATCCCGGATCCCGGATCCCGGACGGCCGAATTCGGGCGCAAGTTGCCCTCGTCGGCGCCGGACCCGGCGATCCGGATCTCTGGACGCAGCGCGCCATCGCGTACCTGGCGCAGGCGGATCTCGTGCTCTACGATGCGCTCATCGACACGTGCGCATTACGCCGGTTCACAGACGCGCAGTGCTTCTGCGTGGGCAAGCGCGCAGGCCGGGAGAGCGTCAAGCAGGAAACCATTCATCGCTTGATGATTCGCGCGGCACGGCAGGGCAAGCGCGTGGTGCGGCTGAAGGGCGGTGATCCCTTTGTGTTTGGACGCGGCGCGGAGGAGGCACTGGCGCTGGCGGCCGCGAACATTGCGTTCGAGGTTGTTCCGGGCGTGTCGTCGGCCATCGCGGCGCCCGAACTGGCCGGCATTCCGGTCACGCATCGTGGGTGCGCCTCCGGATTCCTGGTTCTGTCGGGTCATGCGTCCGACGCGATTGAACGCAGTCTCGACGCCGTACGGCCCAATTCGGTTTCGGTGGTGGTGTTGATGGGACTCGGCAGCCGTGGCGAGCTGGCCGAGCGACTGATTGCGCGCGGATGGCAGAGGTCCACGCCGGCAGCAATCATCTGCGGAGCTTCCACTCCGCAGGAATGGATTTGGACTGGAACGATCACGCAGCTTGGGGCGAACGAGCCTCCGGCTGGCACCGCGGGTGTTCTCGTGATTGGCGACGTCGTGCGTGTTCGCGAAGCGCTCGCGTCGGCCGCGGAGCTGGCATCGCGGGATGTTGAGGGGGAGAAGGTGAGATATGGCCGCAATCGATGACACACGGACGCTCGGACGTGCGCGTCTCGATTTCGCAAGCGAGCATGATATCGACGAGTTCGTGACGACGCTTGGCAGGTTCGAGAGCGGCGAGATGCCGCCGGATCAGTGGCGCCGCTTCCGGCTGGTGCGCGGCACGTACGGCCAACGGCAGGACGGCGTCCAGATGCTTCGCGTCAAGGCCCCGCAGGGCGTGGTGTCCGCGTCGCAGATGCGGGCCTTTGCCGGCGTGGCCTCGCGCTACTCACGCGGCTTCTGCCACATCACCACGCGCCAGAACATCCAGTTCCACTTCGTTCTGTTGAAGAACGTCGAGGCCGCGATGCGTGAGCTGGCGGAGGAGGGGCTCACCACGCGCGAAGCGTGCGGCAACTCGGTTCGCAACATCACCGGGTGCCCGTATGCGGGAACCTCCGACAGCGAGATATTCGACCCGACACCGTTCGCGGAGGCGACCACGCGGTATTTCCTGCGCCATCCGCTGAGCGGGGTGCTGCCGCGCAAGTTCAAGATCGCGTTCGAAGGGTGCGCCGAGGATCACGCGGTCACCAGCATCAACGACATCGGCTTCCGCGCGCGTATCGTCGACGGCCGCAAGGGATGGAAGATGACCGTCGCGGGCGGCACGTCGATTCTGCCTGTCAACGGCTACGTGCTCTATGAGTTCCTCCCCGTCGAGGAGATGCTGAACGCCGCCGAGGCCATCGTGCGCGTGTTCCACAAATACGGCGATTACAAGCATCCGCAGCGGAACCGGATCAAGTTCGTCGTCCGGCAGATGGGCTGGGACGCGTTCAGAGTGAAGTTCGAGGAGGAGCTCGCAGGCTTCCGCGGCGAAGGAGGCGCACGCCTGCCGTTCGATCCGTCGAAGGTCACGGCGGAGAGTGCGCCCGATTGGGAGCCTGCCGCCCCCCCGACGCTGCAGCACGTGGCGGCGATGGCCGCTACGCCGATGCGCGGCCCCGGCATCTATCCTGGCACGGTCCGTCTCCAGGCGCTGTCTGACACTTACCTGCGATGGCTTCGCCGGAACGTCACGCGCCAGCGTCAGGCCGGCTACTACCACGTGACGGCACGTCTTCCCCTGGGCGACTTCACGGCCGGGCAGATGCGAGTATTGGCGGAGCTGTCGGAAGCGTACGGCGATGGAACCATGCGCCTGACCGTGGAGCAGAACGTTCTTTTCCGGTGGGTCAAGAAGGAGTCGCTCGAGCCGTTCTATCAGAGGCTTGCGGCAGCCGGATTAAATGAGCCGGATGCCCTGACGTTGAGTGATGTCGTGAGCTGCCCGGGTGCTGAATCGTGCCGCCTTGCCGTTACACAGTCGCGCGGCCTCGGGCGTGTGCTCACCGAGTACTTCAGCGCACGTCCGGATCTCGTTGACGCGGTGCCGTCCGGCAACATCCGCATCAGTGGCTGCCCGAATGGTTGCGGCCAGCACCACATCGGCTCGCTGGGATTCCAGGGAAGCGTGCGGAAGGTCGGCGGAAAGGCGGTTCCGCAGTACTTCGTGCTCGTCGGGGGCGGTGTCACCAGCGAGGGCGCGCACTTCGGAAAAGTGGTCGCGAAGATTCCTGCCCGGCGCATCGCGGAAGCGGCAGGACGTCTCGTTGAGCTCTACCGCGAACAACGGCAGAGTGAGACTGAAGACCTCGGCGCGTTCTACCGCCGCATCGCGCCCGTGGTCGCAACGGAACGGTTGAAAGACCTGGTCGAGCTCAACGCCGACGAGGCTACGGCTGACGACTTCATCGACCTCGGTGAAAGCCAGGCCTTTGACCCCGTGGTGATGGACGGGGAGTGCTCTGCGTAAGCTCCAAGATCCAAGTTCGAAGTTCCAAGAAGCTCCAAAACTCCAGCCTGAATGATTGGAGCTTGGAATTTGGAGCTTGGAGCTTGGATCTCGAGTTGCTCCTCCCTGACAGGAAGGAGCAAACCATGGCCGATCGCAGACGAGGTGCAAGCAAGCAGCTCAAGAAAGACTCCTCCATCCGGAGAGAGACTCTGGACGACATCGGCGCTGAGATAGTCCAGGATCGCAGCGAAGCTGAGTACCGGAACGTGAACCGCGATCAGGCGCGCGGCGATTGGGATCGATCGGGGCGGCACACGGACGAGGATCTCAGCCGCGACCCCGAAATTGACGGCGATGAAGGTCTGGGCCCGAAGAGCCGGTCCTCGCGCTGACGACCGCGCGTCACCGATCTTCGGTCATTTCCCTAATAGCAAGTGTCAACCACGAAGAACGCGAAGGAAGAGTAAGAAAAAGAAAACTTCGTGTTCTCCGTGATCTTCGCGGTTCGGTTCAATGCGTGTACAGACGCGCGGATGAAGCAGCGCTATCGCTCTCGATATCGTTCGATACGCGGCTCCGCCTGTTCGCGCCCGTCTGCACGCCCGCGCGGTGGCCCTTCTGGGTCGCTTCGCGCTTCCGGCTCGCGCGGTGGCTTCGCGTGCGCTTCTCCTTCTTCGCGCGCAATCAGCAGTTCGCCTTCCGGATTCGCGGTCCTCTCACGCGAGCCAGTGGCCGGCTTTGGCGGTTCAATCGGGTGTATCGACGCGTCGGAATCGGCGCGGGGCGGAGTAACGGCGAAGCCGCTCGAATCGCTTGCCCACACACCGGTCATCAGCCAGGTGGGAGGACGATACGCTGGTGAACCCTCGTACTGAGGGCGGCCGCTGTAGGCCTGCGAATCTGGAACGAACGCGCGGTGAAGGCGACGTTCGTAGCGGACCGCGTCGCGATCGTCCATCGCGGTGAACGCGCTTGGACTGAACTCCGGGTATCGCGCCAGTTCTGCCCGGGTCAGGGTGGTGCGCAGCGCGGTCGCGCCCGCGTCCGCCTCGACCTGGCCGACCGGAACGACATATCGGCGACCCGCAAACCAACCGCGCGAGTCGATGACGTAGTAGACCGGCCGCGTCGACTCGCTGTCCACGACGAACCCGTCGAGGGTGCCGAGCAGGTCGCCCTCGTCATTGTGAAGGGGAACGTCCCGGCCGTTCAGCGCGGGGACATCCGACGCAGACATGAAGCGGAGACGCGACCGGTACCGCGTCGACTGCTCGAGCAGGTCGTCGCCTGCCGCCTGGTTGATGCCGCGCTCCGCCAGCTTGGTCAAAACCTGATCGGTGTGCCCTTCTTCATCAAGTGTCTGCTGCAGGAGGCGCGCGGCGTCGTAATCGCCAAGTGTCTCGGCGTAGCTGCGAGCCGTTCCGTAGGAGGCAATTTCCCAATGTTCGATTTGCTGTGCGGTCGCGACAAGCGCGGCGTCGAGGGTTTCGCCGCGTTCCGTGTCGTGGAGCCTGCGGCGCACGTCTTCAAGCATCGCGGCGATGGCGCCGCTCGGCGCCTCGCGCGCGGGCTCATTGAGCTGTTGCAGCAGCAATTGCAGCCGCTCGATTTGCACCTTCGTTTCCCGGTAGTGATCGTCCAGCGCGCGCTGCAGGCGTGCTGCTGTCGCGCGGCCCGCCATCCGCGGCAGCTCCTCGACGATCTGCTTTTCCGCGTTCATCAGATCGTGGAGCTCGGCGGCATAGAGATCACGAAGTGTAATGGCGGCCATAATGGAGATGTGAATTGCACAGGGCGGGCCACCCTCGACGTCCAATCGGCGTTGGTCGGGCCTCTGTAACCGCGTGGTCAAGTTCGAGTCCCTCGATCCGGAAATCCGCGGCATCCTCGGCAAGAAGGTGAGCGAGCTCGGCCTCAAGGTCGAGGGGTCGCCCGTGGAGCGCTTCGTCATCGAGCTCTACAAGGAACTCGAGCGGCGGGGACTGAAGAAGTTCCGGCCGGTGTGCTACCTCACGGACGAATGGGGGTGCCCCGACCAGCAGCCGGTGCTCGGCATCCCGTTTTACCTCGCCGATCCGAACCTGCAGAAGCTGGAGAAGGCAGTCGATGCGCTCGAAAACGAGCGCCAGATCATGATGTACATGCGCCACGAGGCGGGTCACGTGTTCAACTACGCGTATCGCCTGTACACCACGCCGGAGTGGCGCAGGTTGTTCGGACCGTTCTTTCGTCCCTATCGAGACGACTACAAGCCGGCGCCGTTCAGCCGCAACTACGTCAGGCACATCGAAGGCTGGTACGCTCAGAAACACCCCGACGAGGACTTCGCGGAGACGTTCGCCGTCTGGTTGACGCCGCGGTCCGGATGGCGCCGGACATACAAGGGATGGCCGGCAATGCAGAAGCTGCGCTATGTCGAACGCGTGGCGCGCGCCGTCTCGGAAGTCGATCCGATCGTGAACACGGGCGAAGTGGATATCACTCCGCAGGACATCGACGTCTCGGTTGAACAGTTCTACCGTCAGGCGGACGAAGAGCGGCAGGCGCGCATCGATATCGCCCTCGACGCGCACCTCGGACAGATTTTTTTGACGCGAAAGCGCAAGGAATCACGTCCCGCGGCCGATATTGTGAGCAAATACGCGCCCGAGCTCGTGGAAAAGATCACCTACTGGACGGGTGTACGGCGTCCGATCGTGCGCGGGTTGATCGATTCCATCTGCCGGAACTGCCAGCGGATGAAACTGTGGGGCGAGGTCGGTGAGGAGGCGCGCTACCTCGTTGAGGTGACCGTCTTGGCGACGACGCTCGCGATGAACTTTCTTGCGAACGGGAGGTTCGAAGCCTAGCTTGGGCAAACTCAAGGTCGTCGTCATCTACGATCGCGTGCTCGTCGACGAGGCGGAGGAGGCCTCGCCCGGCGACAAAACGCCCGTCACCCGTACCCTCGACAAGAAAGAGGTCGAAGAGGAGGTTGCCGAGGCTCTGACCAAGCTGGGGCACGAGCCCGTCCTCTACGAAGTGGACGGCACCCTCAAGAGCCTGCTCGGACTCGCGCGCGTCGATGGCGATCTGGTCTTCAACCTGTGCGAGTCGTTCAACGGCGATGACACCGCGGACTTCAAGATTGCGTCGTACCTCGAGCTGCTGGGGAAGAAGTACACCGGCTCGGGAACGCACGGCTTGATGCTCGCGCAGGACAAGGCCATTGCCAAAAAGATTTTCGCGTTCCATGGCATCCACACGCCCACGTTCGCGAAGTGTTACCGCGGCCGGCTCGACTTCTCGCACGACCTGCAGTTTCCGGTCATCGTGAAGCCGGCACGGGAAGACGGATCGATCGGCATCGAATTCAGTGCGGTGGTCAGCTCCATTCGGGAGCTGATGGAACGAATGGACTGGCTGCATGCGAACTTCGACTCGCCGGTTCTCATCGAGGAGTACATCGACGGCCGGGAGATGTACGTCGGCGTTCTCGGCAACGACAAGCCGGAAGCGTTGCCGGTGGTGGAGCTCGATCTGTCGAAGCTGCCGGACGGGACGCCTCGGATCGCCGCAGCCGAAGTGAAGTGGGGGAAAGGTACGAAGGCGTATCGGGACACGAAGTCCGCGATCGCCACCGACGTGAACGACGAAACCGTTGCCGCACTCCAGCAAACCGCCGTTGCCGCCTATCAGGCGCTTGAACTCCGCGACTACGGACGCGTGGACATGCGGCTGCAGCCCGATGGCCGTGTGCAGGTTATCGAGGTCAATCCGAACCCATGGCTTAGTTCCCGGGCCGAATTCGCCATGGCCGCCCGCAAGTCGGGCCGAACCTACCCGCGCCTGGTCGAGGAGATCGTCGAGCTCGCTACCTCCCGCGCGTAAATTCTGTAGGACAAGCGGTTAACGGCAAGCCCAGCCGTTGTTGGCGCAGAGACATTCCTGCAGCCAACCGTCCATTTCCGCCCCTGAACGGCGCAAAACGCCCAGTTTTCTGGCGTTTTTCGTTGATGCCCCTTGGTCATGTGGTCTATACTTGTTGGTGCTGTTCCCGGCTCGCAGCCGGTCCTTCCACCCTACTTCCTGCTACGGGGGAAACGTGACATTCCAGGTCGGCGACAAGGTCATCTACCCGAACCATGGGCTCGGTATCGTTGAACGCATCGAAGAAAAAACAATTCTTGGCACTACCTGCGGGTTCTTTCATCTGCGCATCGTGTCGAACGACACCACGGTGCTGGTTCCCGTTGCGAATGTCGATGGCGTCGGTCTGCGCAAAGCGATTTCGGACGAAGAGGTCGAGCGCCTCTTCTCGCTGTTGAGCGACGGCAAGATCGACAATCACCAGAACTGGAAAGGCCGCTTCAAGGACAATTCCGACAAGATGCGGACCGGCTCGATCTACGACATGGCCGACGTCCTCAAGAGCCTGACGTTCCTGAGCAAGTCGAAAAGCCTGTCCTTCCGCGAAAAGCGGATGCTCGATCGCGCCAAGGCGCTCATCATCTCCGAAATCTCCGAGGTGATCCGGGAGAAGGCCATCGCCGTCGAGGCACGCGTCGATCAGGCACTCGAACGATGCTTCCTCATGAAGGCGCGCAGCATGGCGCGCACGGCGTCACGCTCCAAGATCACGAAGACCGTCAAGGCTGTACCTGCCGTCGCCGCCGCCCAGCGGCGGCCGGCGGCTCGCGCCTCGTAGCTGCTTCGTCGCCCAGGTTGTTTCCACCTTCTTCGCCACCCGGGCGGGACCTTCCGCCCGGGTATTTTTTTGTCTAGTCGACGTTGAGCATCCGGCCTTGTGCATTGGGCATTGAGCCTTGACGGTACTTCCCGCGGCCCGATCGGCCGCCACCTACGTCGTCGTCCTGCTCTATATCGCCATTGCCGGCCCCCTCGGCCTGCTGTTCGCCATCATCTTCAGATGGAAGCGCGGACTATATGCGCTGGGCCATTGTGGCGTCCAGCTGGCGCTGTCGCTCGCCGGAATCCGGTATCGGGTCAGCGGCCGCGAGCACGTCCCCTCTGCGGCCGCGGTGTTCTGCTCGAACCACGAAAGCAACGTCGATCCGCCGGTCCTGTTCCGCACACTCCATCCCCAGCTGCACATTTTGTACAAGGCTGAACTGCACAAATTCCCGATCATGGGGACCGCATTCGACGTCGGCGGCTTCGTCGCGGTGGAGCGCGACAACCGAGAGCGCGCCATGCAGTCGATCGGACGCGGTTCGCAGTCGCTGCGGGCAGGCAACTCGTTCCTGATCTTTCCGGAGGGCACCCGCAGCCGGAGCGGCCACCTCCTGCCGTTCAAGAAGGGCGGGTTCATCATGGCCATTCAGGCTCAGGCGCCCATCGTGCCTGTCGCCGTCCAGGGCGGGCGTGCCGCCATGCGGAAGGGCAGCGCGATTGTCCGGCCTGTTCGCGTGAGCGTCAGGATAGGCGAGCCGATTCCGACCGCGGGTATGAGCGTGGACGACCGGGATGTGCTGATCGAGCGCGTACGGGTGGCGATTCGTGGCCTGCTGGACCAGGGGTCCGTTTGGGAGCACCAGGTCCCGATGTAGCCGAAGCGCGCGTCGTGATCTACACT
>Ga0070681_10001785_pt1 | contig 19321 bp, 16 predicted proteins | sample KBSC83BmetaG_FD_65650 | JGI IMG/M metagenome (GOLD analysis project Ga0070681, IMG submission 65650) | Corn rhizosphere microbial communities from Kellogg Biological Station, Michigan, USA - KBS C8-3B metaG | ecosystem: Host-associated > Plants > Roots > Rhizosphere | place: USA: Michigan... | reverse complement strand
GCGGCCTCCCGCCGGTAGTCTTCAGTGGCAGTTGCCCCTACCAGGACTATCTGAGAAAGAAGTCCTTCTCGAGCACCTGGCTCTCCGGCAGCACCAGCTTGTCCTGAACCGTCGGCCTGCCGGCGATGCTGATTTTTACGGTCGCCTGCGCTCCCCGGGTAAAGCCGCACATCAGGTACGACCCGTCACTGTTGGTATCCGTCTCGACGGTGCGCTGCTGATTCGTCGACACCAGTCGGCCGTTCTGCTCGACCCACAGGATCTGCCACGTCGCCCACACGTGCGCGCGCGGCACCGGTTTCCCCGCGGCGTCTCTCACGTAACCGGCGACGAAGCCCTGCGCCTCCGTTCCCGTCTCGTTCCGGCCGCAAAGCTGAGTGCGCAGAGTGCCGTACGACGGAAGGATGATCGATGCCTGACCACGCGTGCCCGGCAGCACTGAGATCGATTGCACCCGATCCGCTACGTGAAACAGTCGCAGCCGCGGATGCTCGAACACAATGCTATCGGTGAACGGCGTCTCGATCGCCAGCTCATATCGGCCCGCCGAGTTCGTCACGGTTCTGTAGCGGCCGCCGCCTGACCACACCTGTACCCCGGGAATTCCGCGGCCACTGCTGCTGTCGAAAACGATTCCTACGATCGATGACTGGTTCGCGTCAGCCGGGGAATCTCCGGTGCCTTCCTTCGCGCCACTCGCCGCAGCACCGGACCCTGATGTCCGCCCACCACCAACTGCGGCACCACCCGCCGCGCCCGCTGGACGCGCGGAGCCAGCCGGACGCGCCGCTCCACCAACTTCCTGATAGCCGACGAGACTGTCGTGCGGCGCGGTCGGAGCGCCTAGCTCGTTCGTCGACACACGCGCCACCCTCGGCATCCTGATATACCAGCGCGGCACGATCCAGCGACCGTCCGGCAGCTGCTCGAATTCCAGACGACCGGTCGTCCTCGCAATACGAAGCGGGATCGGCAGATTCACATAATCGAAGTTGAGCGAACGAAGAGCGTTCGACTTCGGGTCCAGCCACAACACGCCGGTGAGATCTGCCGGGCCTGCAATTCGCGCTGGACGGAACTCGAGACCGGTGAGCCCTGCGTCCTGGCCGTAGCCGCGGATTGCGGTGTAGCAATGCGACTTCACGAACTGATCCGAGACCAGGGTCCCGGCATCGGGGGCGCGATAGACCTCGTTGCTCCCACCATCACCACGCCGCGTCGAGTCGAGCTGGTCCCACGAGATTCCCGTCAGCGGCCGCCGCGAGATCCGGTTCCGCTGCTCGCCACGCTCGGAGACGATGCCGAGGTTGCGATCGAGCACCCGCTCGTAAAGATCGACATCGAGCGGGACGAGTCCCTGCGCTTCGGTCATCGCATTGGCGGTCAACGCTTTCTTCAGCTGCACCCAGATGTCGCCCGCCGGCGTGCCCGGTCCGCCCATCTGCTGACACGCGCTCTCGCTCCGCATCACCACCGGCGCGGGCGCACGTGTCGGCGCCATTCCAGCACGCACGATTACGGGGCGATCGCCCAGGTGTAATTGAACCGAAGTCCAGGTGTCGAAACCGACTTTGTCGGCGCGGACGCGATATGGTCCGCTAGCGGGCGCGCGTAAATCGGTGCGGCCACTCTGATCGCTGAAACCTCCACCGAGCGGGAACATTCCCGACGAATCGAAGAGGGCGACATTGGCGCCGACGATCGGCCTGCCAGTCGCTGCTTCGACGACCTCTACGCGGACGTCCTGCGCACCGGCAGTAAGGGCAGCGGAGGCGATGGCCGCAACAATAAGGATTGATCGGAAATGCATGGATGGAGCGCCTTCTAACGGGGGTTAGTTAAAAGACGCTCCAGACTGGGTCGGGGTTTTGACCTATCCCCGAATTGGGTCAAAGTCGAAGCAGCGACCCCTCTATAGGCTCAAACTGGAAAGGCGACCGGTACGAGCTGCCCGCGTGTGGCACTCAGGCGAAAGCGTCGTCGCCGCGGCTTTCCTCGAAGGGCGCGGATCTCTGCGAGGACCTGGCCGGCGGCCGATCGGCGGTCTGCTGCCCTCCGTCGTCGGATCCCAATCCCATCTCGGCAGACCTGTGTCCGCGCTTTCGCTCCATCACAAGCTCCTTGATCCACTCCTCAACCCGAGCCGCCTTGTCGTCGTCGAGAATCTCCTCCTCGTGGTGGATGGGTGACACGAGCCTGGCTCCGCTCTCGACCACGATCTGCTCCAGCAGGCTCTCCCAGGTTTGCGCCTGCATCCCTTCGCCCAGGGTACGCACCGCCAGCCAATCGGCGAGATTCGCCGGGCGGTCGTAGACCTGGACCTGGAAACGGATCAGATCGGCGATGTCTTCGGACAGGAACCTGATCGCGCCGGCAAGCGGGTGACCGCCGAGGGTGACGAGCACCGCCTCGTTCGACGTCAGCTTTTCGACGCGCACCTGTACGTTGCCACGCGCGGGAAGCGACATCGTAATCGTCGTTCCATAATCCAGAACCGTCGGAGTGCCCGGCTCCGCCCGTAGATCCATCATGAATGGAGTGAGCTCCCCAAACCGCACGCGAAAGCGGGCGAAGAGCTCCTCTGCGCTCAGCGGACTGCCCGACAGATCGATCCAGAATCGCTTTCGCTTGAGCGATCCCACGCCCTGATCGGGAGTCTGCTCGGGCTGCACATCGGCGAGCTTGCGCAGCCCGCTGTCGAGTGGCGTCGGCTTGATGCGGAACACGCTGGTGAGCGCGTTGGTTCCGGGAGTCCTGATGAAGTTGCCCTCGGTGAGCATCGTCACCTGGCTTTCGCTGACCGGGAGCTTCGCGCCGAGCAGGCTGGCCATGGTGATTCCGGCATTGGCGATGAACGACGGGATGGGAATGCGCGCCGGATTACGACTGGTGATTTCCGACAGGCGGTCCAGGACTTCGTTGATCGAGGTTCGCTCCTCGCCGGCCAGCTCGAGGGTCCGTCCGTGGAGATCCGTGCGCCGCACCGTTTCCGCGATCGCTTCGACGAGGTCATCGACCCAGATCGGCTGGAACTTGTCGTCGCCACCACCGATTACCGGGACGACGGGCAGGGTTCTCACCATCGTGAGAAGGAGCGACATGACGTCGTCGCCTGGTCCATAAACGTTGCCGGGACGCAGAATTGTCCAGCCGCCGGCAAAGCCGCGCACGACCTCCTCGGCGCGGCGCTTCGAGCGGTGGTAAGGCGACGTTCCCGCCTCAGCCCCCAGAGAAGATATGAAAATGAAGCGGCCGACTTTGCATCGTTCGGCTTCGCGGACAATGTTTCGCGTGCCTTCTACGTTCACGCTCTCGTAGGTGAGCCTCGGCGGTGATTCCTCGATGATCCCGGCGATGTGAAGGACCAGCTCGCAGTCTTCGGCGCAGCCTTTCAGCTCGTTCTGATCGCAGACGCTCGCCGGCCAGGGTTCGACGCCGGCAGGCCATTGCTTCGCATCGTCGTCCGCCTTCCGCGTCAGAAGCCGCACTTCGTGACCCTGCTCGAGCAGCTTCGTGATTGCCGCCTCGCCGATCACCCCCGTCCCGCCGGTTACCAGAACCTTCATGTCGTCTCCTCGTCTTCTCACCCAAGGTGCGTTCGGGCGGTCATCCTGGTTTCCTACCGCCTGGCTGCATAGGGGCAGATTGGGTGCCACCTCAGGGCCTCAAATCCTTGAAATGAGTGACCGGCCGAGCTTCGACCTCGTCAATTCGGGGGACATGAATGTCCCCGAACACTGGGGAGGGGGAAGTTGTCTTCTAAAGTCGTCTGGTCGGTCGCGCTACTCGCGCTCGCCGCCTGCAACAGCACCAAGAAACCGTACATCGTCGCAGCCGCGGGCCCATGGAAGCAAGGCTACGGTCTCCAGAACCTGCAGGGCGTCGAGCTTGCGGTCGAAGAGATCAACAACGCGGGTGGCATCAACGGCCATGCTCTGCGACTGGTCTCGCGCGATGACGACGGCGAAGGCGACAAGGCCACCAAGATCGCCCAGGATTTCGTCGCTACCCGCTCGATCTCGGCGGTGATCGGACACGTGAATTCTTCCGGTATGCTCGCCGCCGCGCCCGTCTACGATGGCCAGCTGCCGGCAATCGCGACCAGCGCCACTTCGCCTGACCTCACCGGCATCTCCAGCTGGGTCTTCCGCATCATCTCCAGTGATTCGCTCAACGGCATCGCCCTCGCCAACTTCGCCTCAAAGTTCGGACAGCGTGGCCCGGCGAGCGTCGCAGTGCTTTACGAGAACAACACTTACGGCCGCGGTCTGGCTGATTCCTTCCGCCGCTCCTTTCACGGTGACATTCTGAGCCTCGATCCAATCGACGCCGATCTCCAGAGCGCGGAGCCGTACATCGCGTACCTGAAGATGCGGAAGCCGAAAATCGTGTTCGTCGCTGGCCGCGTCGCCTCTGGCCTCAAGATTCTGCAGGAAGCGAAGCGCGAGGGGTTCAACCCGATTTTCGTTGGCGGAGACGGCTGGCAGGGCATTCTCGCCGATACCTCGACCGCTGAAGGAGCCTACATCGGGATGTCGTTCACTCCCGAGGATCCCTCGCCTCCGGCACGCACCTTCGTCGCCGCGTTCGAGAAGAAATACCATACCCAGCCCGATGCCCATGCTGCACTCGCCTACGACGCGACCAGACTCGTTGCGCAAGCGCTCAGGGAAAAAGGCCCGGACCGACGCGCAATCCGCGACTACCTGCATTCACTGAATCGCGAGACTGCTTACGCCGGTCTTACCGGGCCAGCGTACTTCGAGGACACCGGTGATCCGGTCGGGATGCGGTTCCGCGTGCTCCGCGCCCACAACGGGCAGCTGACACTGACGGAGGCGCGATGACAACGACCTTCAGATTCCAGACGATTCGACAGGTCCTGACGGTCGGGTTTTCGTTCCTGATCCTGCTGCTCGTCGGCGCCGGCGCCGTTGGCTGGATTTCGATGAATAGCATGGCCAACATGGTGAGCGAGACCCTCGCCGACGCCCAGCAGGATGCCAAGCAGGCGTCCGACTTCTCCAACGTCGTCACCCAGGAAATCCAGGCCGCGAACACCTACCTGAGCGACCAGGACGCCAAGTCCGACGCCGATTTCCGCCGCCTTGGCTGGGAAGCGCATCGGCTGCAGAGGAACTTCAGCGCGCGAGAGGACATGCTCGCCGATCAGATCGTTCGCACCGTAGCCATCGACACCACCCTCGCCCGCGTCGAGGCAGCCTTTGCGCTGTCGCACAGATTGACCGACCTGGGCAGGCTCGACGAAGCCCACGCCGAAGCGCAGAAGGCGCGCAAGATGGTGCCTGGGCTCCTGGAGCAGCTGACCGCGCTCGAGCATTCGCGCGCGAAGCAGCTGTCGACGATGTCGGCGGATTTACGCGGCCAGGCGACGGCACGCTCGCGGATCCTCGTCACCGTCATCGTCATCGCGACCCTGCTGGCGATGATGATCGTGATTCGGACCGGTCGCGCTGTCGGGCGCCCGCTGCGTCTCCTCGTGCGTCACGCGATTCAATTGAGCCACGGTGATCTCCAGCAGCGCACCGAAGGCGAGATGCCCGGTGAGTTCCGGACCCTCGCCGATGCGATGAACCACGCCACGATAGCGTTGTCGCGCATTGCCGCCGGCGCGGCAAAGACCGCCGATGAAGTGGCGCAATCCGCGTCGGATCTCGCCTCGGCGTCGAAGCAGATCTCGGCGTCAGCGGGCGAAGTCGCCGACGCCGTCGAGGAAGTTTCGCACGGCGCGGAATCGCAGGTCGCCCAGCTGCGCCAGGTCAACGAAGCGCTCGACGGAATTCGGACCCGCGGTGACAATCTGGTCGGCGGCGCGCAGGAAGTTCACGGACTCGCCAGCGCGATCGAGGCCGAGGCCGAGGCGAAGCGCATCGAGATCGACCGCGCGTTGAAGATTCTTTTCGACGTGCGGACCATCGTCGAACAGGCTGCGGCGCAGGTGCGCGAGCTCAACACCAGCACCAGCGAGATCAACAAGTTCGTCGTCTCGGTCGGCCGCATCGCCGAGCAGACCAACCTGCTTTCGCTCAACGCGGCGATCGAAGCAGCGCGCGCGGGTGAAGCGGGCCGCGGCTTCGGCGTCGTCGCCGGCGAAGTGAGAAAGCTCGCCGACCAGACCCAGGCCGCCGCCGATGACGTGGTGAAGATGACAGAGGGCGTCACCACCCGCGTCACGGCGACGTCGAAGGCGATGGAGGAAGGTGTGACCCAGGTCGGCGAGATCGAGCGGGTGAGCCGCGAGCTCGATAGCGCGCTGTCGACGATTCTCGCCGCCGCGGAACGCACCCGAGCAGCCGCCGCAACGGTGACGACAGCGGCCACCGAGAACGCCCGCGCCGTCGATTCAGCCGCCGCCAACCTCGGGCTCGTCGCCCGCACCGCCGAGAGCCACGCGACGGCGGCGATGCAGGTCAGCGCGTCCACCGAAGAGCAGAGCGCCGCCTGCGAGCAAATGAGCATGGCGTCGACGCAGCTGTTCCACGGCAGCCACGCGCTCAAGGATCTGGTCGGCGAGCTGAAGACGGACGGCCTGACGGGCACGACCGAGATGCAGGTCCCACCGGCGGGTACAGCGGCCACGGCTCCCGCCGCCCCTGCCGCTCCGCCGGGTCCGCGACTCACGCCGCCGAATCCTCAGCCCCCAATGAAAAAGGTCGCGTAAGCGACCTTTTTCAGTTCTCAGCGGGCGCGCGTGTAGATCTCGCCGCGGTCGGTCGGCGAGGGGCGGGGCTGTGAAAGTCCTCGCGCTGCCGCTGACGCGGCACCGTGCCGGGGCGGCACTGCGCTGCGGATATTCAGCCGACCCCGCCCCTCGCCTCCCTCCCCTCCGCCTGTGTGCGCGACCGCTGGAAAGCAAAGCCGGTTCGCGCGGGGTGTGCGATAGTCAGCGCGGGACGCCGTTGACATGAAAAGTCCCGGGAAGGAGGAGGGGCGGACTCGCAGGAGCATCCGCAGACCTGCGCGTTGTACCAGGACGCGGCTCCGCCGCGCCTGGTACAACGGGCGGGCGAGGACTCTGCTCCGGCGAATCCGCCCCTCCGACTGACCGGCCGTCGCGATCTCGAACAACCGACGCTCGCAACTCGCGACTACTGCACGCACGCGCCGTGAGGATCCGGCTTGGGCTTATCCACTACGACGCGGTGATCGAGGTTCCCAACATTGAGCGCGACGTCGTGCACCAATTGCGCGACCTTGCGCATGTGCTCGTAGTCGATGTACTGCGGCTCGTCGGTCAGCTGGTGGTAGTCCATGTGCAGACCGGTGGTGAAGAACGTGATCGGGATCCCGTAGCGCGCGTACTCGTAGTGATCGCTGCGGCAGTAGATGCGCTCCGGGTGGCCGTTGGCGTCGAAGGTGTAGTCGAAGCTCATTGGCGTCGGCTCGGACTTGTTCACCGCCTCGACGATGTCGCCGAGCTCGGTCGAGAGCCGCCGCGATCCAACCAGCTGCAGGTACGTCGGCCCGCCGCCCACGAAATCAAACGCGCCGCCGCGGCCGATCATGTCCATGTTCAGCTGCGCCACGATCGAATCCCGCGGCACCGTCGGATTGTCGGTGAAGTAGCGCGATCCCAGCAGCCCCGCCTCTTCACCGGTGTGCCAGACGAATAGCAGCGAGCGTCGCGGACGCGTTCCCGATTTCGCGAACGCTTCCGCGATTTCCAGCGCGCCCACCGACCCCGAGCCGTCGTCGTCGGCGCCATTATAGATCGAATCCGGTCGCGGCGGTCGGATCCGGCGCAGGCTGTCGACATTGACGTGGATCGAAGCGCGCTCGGCGGGCGTCAGACCACCGCCGGGAGTGCCCGGCGTTTCATGCGTGCGCGCTTCGACGATCCTGTTCGCCATGATGTTGTAGGTGCGCAGCGAATCGTGATCGAGCGGTCCGGCGAACCTGATTCCCAAATGATCGTTGTGGGCGCCGAGCGCGACGTACTCGCCGCGCAGCGCGGGGTCGGTGCCGGGAATGATGCCAATCACGTTTCTCGCCGGCGCCGGCGACCGTGTGAATGCGATCGAGGAGAATCGCAGCCAGGCGCCGAGGGTGCCGGTTCTCATCGAGACCGTGTCGCCGCGGAGCAATCGCGACGCAACCGCCGGCGACACGACGAAGTTCACGCGCGCCGGCGTGGTGTCACTCGACATCGTGACCGCATACGGCCGCACGACGCGCGGGTCGTTGACGGTGATGATCGCGCGCGCCGCCTCGTAGCGCCGGATGATCTGACCTGGATTGCGCCGCAGCGGCGTACGGACCGCCAACAGCAGCGCCTTGCCCGCGACCTGGTCGGGAGCGATCAGCGTCGTGGTGTCGGAAAGATCACCGCCGTAGATCACCTGCAGACTGTCGACGGGAATCGCTCGGCCCGAAGCCGGGAAGCTCGTAATGAAATCGGTGCCGAGGGCGAGCGGCGTCCCATCCACGAAGACCTGCGCTCCCGGCGCCAGGGAGACTCTGAACGCCGGAACGTCCTGGAAGTAGCTGCCGTTCAGCCCGCCTGGCTGCACCCCCATGCGCGCCAGCTCGCTCGCGATGTAAGCGGTGCCCTTGAAATTCCCCTCGGTGCCGAACTGCCGGCCGAGCATCGAGTCGGCGGCAAAAATGTACAATCGCGTACTCAGGTCCTGCGCCGATATCGCCGCGCTGGTGCCCCCCGCCGGCGTCGTCTGCAGCGCCGTCGTGCACGCCATCGTTAATGCCGCAATGCCCGCCACGACGATCCTCGAGATCTTCACATCCGCTCCTTGTTGTTCGATTTCATCGCATCGCGATCTTCGCCGCGCTGCGCCCAGCCCGCTGAATCTGGAGCGCGCAGCCGCGGCGGGCAAACCACTTCGATAGCTTTCACTCAGCTGACTCATTCACGAAGCGTTCACTACAGTGAATCCACCCATCTCCGGCCCCGCGACTATCACGGCATCGCAGCGTACCGACGCAGGCGCTGTCGTGCTCCTGAGCGGCGGTCTCGATTCGACCACGGTTCTGGCGATCGCCCGGAGTGAGGGCCTCGATATCCACGCCCTCAGCTTCCGCTATGGCCAGCGGCACTCCGTCGAGGTTGCAGCCGCGCAACGGATCGCGCGAAAGATGGGGGTGCGCGATCACCGCATTGTCGATATCGACCTCGTGCAGTTCGGTGGCTCGGCGCTCACCGCTGACATTCCGGTCCCCAAGGACCGCGATCTGGGCGCATCATCGCCGGCGTCGGGAGAAATCCCGATCACCTACGTGCCGGCGCGCAATACCATTTTCCTTTCCTACGCCCTCGCGCTCGCGGAAGTCACCGGCTCGACGAGCATCTTCATAGGCGTGAACGCACTCGACTACAGCGGCTACCCCGACTGCCGGCCCGAGTACATCACGGCGTTCGAGACGATGGCGAATCTGGCCACCCGCGCCGGGGTCGAGGGCAAGACGCGAATCTCCATCCGCACGCCGCTCATCGCTCTGACCAAAGCTGCCATCATCACCCTCGGCGTGTCGCTCGGCGTCGATTATTCGGACACCACCAGCTGCTACGACCCCGGCCCCGGCGGCGAAGCGTGTGGTAGATGCGATGCGTGTCAGCTGCGACTCAAGGGTTTCAAAGAGGCCGGCCTCGCGGATCCCATCGCGTACGCACGCGACGCGCATTCGTTCGCCGGCAGGACCGCGCAATGAGTTACACGGTGAAGGAGATCTTCTACACCCTGCAGGGCGAAGGCGCGCAAGCAGGACGCGCCGCCGTGTTTTGCCGCTTCTCTGGCTGCAACCTCTGGTCGGGCCGAGAAGAGGATCGCTCGCGGGCGGTCTGCAAATTCTGCGACACCGATTTCGTGGGCACAGGACCCGACGGCGGCCGATTCAAGTCGGCCGGGGAGCTTGCGGCCGCGATCGATCGATGCTGGAACGGCGGCGCGTCCCGCACAGATTCTAGCGAGGGGGCCGACGGTCAAACCGAAATCTCCGACCGCAACGCCCGAAAGTACGTGGTCTGCACCGGTGGCGAGCCCCTCCTCCAGCTCGATGAAAACCTGATCACCTCGCTGCACGAGCACGGCTTCGAGATCGCGGTCGAGACAAACGGCACCCGCCCGGCGCCACGCTCGCTCGACTGGATCTGCGTCAGCCCCAAAGCGGGCGCGCCGCTCGTGCAAACCAGCGGAAACGAGCTGAAGCTCGTCTACCCGCAGTCGGACGCTCCACCCGAAAAGTTCGAGCGCCTCGACTTCCAGCATTTCTTCCTGCAACCGATGGACGGCCCAGATGTCGCCGCCAACACCGAGCGCGCCATCGATTACTGCCTCCGCCATCCACGCTGGCGTCTCAGCATCCAGACCCACAAGCTGGTTGGGATTCGCTAGGTCCTGAGCGCCGGACCCAGCGCGCTCTGGCGCTGACTGCGCGGCGTCCGCGCCTTCACCTCGGCGTCGAACGCATCGAGATACTTGATCCCCGAGCCCGTGTTGAACAGCACCACCCGCTCACCGAGCTTGATCTTTCCGCGGTCGATCAGCTTGCGCAGCGCCGGCAGGCACGCGCCCCCTTCGGGCGCGGCAAAGATTCCTTCGCGTCGCGCAATTTCTCTCGCCCCGGCGATCAGCTCCTCGTCGCTCACCGCGATCGCCGCGCCCTTGGATTCCCGAATCGCGTCGAGAATCAGAAAATCACCGATCGCCTTCGGCACCCGGAGCCCGGACGCGATGGTCGTAGCGTTCGGAAATTCCTCGGCGTGGCGCTCGCCCTTCTCGAAGGCGCGCACGATCGGGGCGCAGCCGGCAGCCTGCACCGAGATCATGCGTGGCCGCTTGTCGTCGATCCAACCGAGCTCCTGCATCTCGTCGAACCCCTTCCACATGCCCACGAGACCCGTGCCACCCCCGGTCGGATACACGATCACGTCCGGCAATACCCACGAGCCCTGCTCGGCTAGCTCATAGCCGAGGGTTTTCTTGCCCTCGACGCGGTAAGGCTCCTTGAGCGTCGAGACGTCGAACCAACCCTCGGCTTCCTTTCTGCGCGCGACCTCGGCGCCGCAATCGGTAATCAGGCCGTCGACCAGCGTGACGTTCGCACCGGCGACCTCGCACTCGATGATGTTGGCACGCGGTGTGTCGCGGGGCATGAAGAGATGCGCTTCGATCCCCGCCAGCGCGCAATACGCGGCGAGGGCTCCGGCGGCGTTTCCGGCTGATGGCGCGGCGAGCTTCTTGAGCCCGAGCTCTTTCGCCATCGATACAGCGACCGCCATCCCACGCGCCTTGAAGCTCTGGGTCGGATTGACCGATTCATCCTTGATGTAGAGCTCGCTCATGCCGAGGGTTTCACCCAGGTGCTTCGCGTGGTGGAGCGGAGTCCAGCCCTCCCCCAGCGTGACGATGTTGTCCTCGCGACGCACCGGCAGCACTTCGCGATACCGCCAGAGATCGGGACGGCGCGCGTAAAGCGCCTGCCGGGTGAGGAACTTCGAGATCCGCTTCAGGTCATAGCGCACGAAGAGGGGCTTCCCGCACTCGGTGCAGACGTTGTGAACGCGTCTTGCCTCGTATTCGCGGTGGCAGGAGGAGCACTCGAGATTCTTGACGTGCATTCGTCGACGCTGACTCGTGAAGTTGGGCGAGTTGGCCGCCCGCCTTAGCTTTATGGAAACTTACATGCCCGGGGTCAATTTGCGGACGAATTGCGAGAGTTGAAGCCGAAATGTTGATCGCTCTCTGGAGCGCGCCGCTCTCGTGACCATCATCAGCGAGGTCAGCGAAGCCGGTTGGCTGCACGGCGGCCGGCTCTTCTACTTCGCTCGTCTCGTCGCCGCGCTTCTGGCCGCGACTCTGATTCCGATCCTGATCGATCGTCGGCTGCGCCGCTAGATGTACGTCGGCCACGTCGGTGCCGCGCTCGCAGGAAAGCGCGCGCGCCAGAGCATCGGTCTGGCGGTGCTCCTCATCGCTACTTACACGCCCGACTGGATCGACACGGGCCTCTGCATCGCGGGAGCGTACAACCCGGATGGGTTGCTCTCGCACTCGATTCCGGCGGTGCTGCTGTTCGCGCTCGTGGGGTTTGCTCTCTACGGGATCGTCGCCCGCGACTGGCGCGGTGGGCTGATCGTCGCGTCGGTAATCGTCTCACACATGCTGTTCGACTGGATCACCGGTGACAAGCCGACGTGGCGCGGCGGGCCGATGATAGGACTGCGTTTGTACGCGCATCCCATTCTCGACTTCGTCGTCGAAGGACTCGTGATCTTCGTCGGCGCAATGCTCTACGCGAAGACGTTGCCACCGCGCCGGCGGCCGTGGGCAGGTCTCGCCGTCATGGCCGGCGCGCTGATGGCGCTCCAGCTCTCGATCGACGTCGCGCACCTGTTGATGAAGACGCTGCCCAAGTGTTGACGCCCGATCTTCGCGAGGTCGCGCGGCAGGTGATGCTCGACGACGGCTTCGATCCTGATTTCACCGCCGCCGCGCGGGCCGAGCTCCGCAACGTTGGAAAGCATCCCGACAACGGCGCGCCGCTTCGCGACCTGCGCGGGCTGCTGTGGTCCTCGATCGACAACGACGACACCCGCGATCTCGATCAGGTTGAGTACGCCGAGCAACTCGAGGATGGCGGTTACCGACTCTGGATCGGTGTCGCTGATGTCGACGCCGAGGTGCCGAAGGGTTCTGCCATCGACGCCCACGCAGCCGCGCAGACGACGACTGTCTATACGGGCGCAGTGATCTTCCCGATGCTGCCGCTGGAGCTATCGGCCGGCGCTACCTCGTTGTTCGAGGACGTCGAGCGAAAGGCGGTCGTGGTCGAAATGTCGATCGGATCGAACGGCGAGCTGAAATCGTCCGACGTCTATCGCGCACGCGTGATCAACCGTGGGAAGCTCGCCTATCCGGGCATCGGTGCCTGGCTCGACTCGCATGCGGCCGTTCCGGCGGCAGTAGCGAAGGTGCCGGGATTGGAGCAGCAGATCAGGCTGCAGGTGGCGATCGCCGCCGCTCTCCGCAAGACGAGAGTCGAGAAGGGGGCGCTGGAGTTCGATCGCATCGAAGCGCACGCCGTCGCCGATAACGGCACGGTGACGGCGATCGCTCGAACCGAAAAGAACACGGCCACCGACATGATCGAGGATTTCATGATTGCAGCCAACGAGTCGGTGGCGGCGTTTCTTGAATCTCACCACGTGTCCGGGATCCGGCGCATCGTCCGCAACCCAGAGCGCTGGGATCGCATCGTCGAGCTGGCGAAGGAATTCGGCGCGCAGCTACCCAGGACGCCGGATCCGCTGGCGCTGCAGAATTTTCTGCAGGAGCGGAAAGCTGCCGATCCCGAGCACTTTCCCGATCTGTCGCTGGCGGTGGTGAAGCTCCTCGGTCCCGGTGAGTACATCCTCGATCAGCCGGGGGTTGAGGAGCCCGGACATTTCGGCCTTGCGGTGCAGGACTACACCCATTCGACGGCGCCGAACCGACGCTACGCCGATCTCATCACCCAAAGGATTGTGAAAGCGGTGCTCGCCGGAAACCCGGCGCCCTACACCGACGACGAGCTGGCGACGATTGCGCGCAACTGCACGGTCAAGGAAGATGCCGCGCGCAAGGTGGAGCGCACTGTGCGCAAGATCGCCGCGGCGATCCTGTTCGGCCATCGCATTGGCGAGCGGTTCAAGGCGATCGTGACCGGCAACAAGTCGAGCGGCACGTACGTGCGAGTCGTCAACCCGCCCGTCGAGGGAAGACTGATGCGCGGCGAGAAGGGCGTGGACGTCGGCGACGAGATCGAGGTCGAGCTGCTCTCGACAAACCCGAAGCGGGGCTTCATAGATTTCGGAAGAGTGGGATCGACGCCAACTCCCAACCCTCCGGGCAAACGATGAGCGACACCCTTCCGACTCGCGCTGAGACGCTGGCGCTGATGCACGAGTACACAGCGAGCGAATCGCTGCGCAAGCACATGCTCGCGGTTGAAGCAGCGATGCGCGCGTACGCGAGAAAGTTCGGCGAGGACGAGGAGCGTTGGGCAACGACCGGCCTCATCCACGATTTCGACTACGAGCGCTTTCCCAACAACGCGCACTCGGCGACGGAAGAACATCCATCGGAGGGTGTCCGCATTCTGCGTGGCAAGGGGTATCCCGAAGATGTTCTAACAGCGATACTCGGCCACGCCCAATACACCAACACGCCACGGGAGAGCAGGATGGCGAAGGCGCTGTTCGCAGTCGACGAGCTCACCGGTCTGGTGACTGCAACCGCCCTCGTTCGCCCGAGCAAGAGTGTCCACGAAGTCGACGCCCGCTCGGTCCGCAAGAAAATGAAAGACAAAGCCTTCGCCCGCGGCGTCAACCGCGACGATGTAATAAACGGCGCCAGCCAATTGGGCGTCGACCTCGACGAGCACATCGCCTTCGTCATCGCCGCGATGCAGGGATGTGCCGGAGAACTCGGCCTAGCTGGCACCTAAGCCCGCGCTACCCGCGCGCGAGACGTGATCCTCAATCGCGCGTGACAAATGAGGATGCGACGCCTAGATACCAGTGTGGAGGGGAGCCGCCAGGGTCCTCTGCAGGAGGCCCGATTTCGCGACCAGGAGACGCGCGACCAAGCAGAGCGAGGGAGCGTTGTTAGCGGCTCCGCCCGAGCGAAATCAGCCGACGAAGAGGACCCTGGTGGCGACCCGACGCGCGAGATCCTGGAAGCGCGGAAAAGTCCTCACTCCATCGCGAATTCGCGATTGAAGATCACGTCGAACGCGAAGCTCTTGGGTCGCGATTTCTGCTCCATGACATCCGCGATCCGTACGAGTCGCGCCGGAATCCCCATGATCTTCTCCTGCGCCTTCCTCCCCAGATCATTCAATCCCTCGAGCGATTCGATCGACCAGTACTTGATCAGCTCCTCGACGATCTTCAGGTACTCGCGCGGTCCGTAAATCCCGGCTCTCCGCACCACGTCCGCCAGCTCGCGAAAGTGCGGCATGTTGACGCCCGGCATGTCGATCGCCGGCATCAGCTTCGCCGCGGCGATAAGCGCCTGGTTGGGATCGCGCTCGATCACTTCCTTGAACACCGACCGATAGAAAGTGTAGTGACGCGCTTCCTCCTTCGCGACGTTCTGCAGCACCGTTCCGATCGTCGGCTCGTACTGCGACGCGAACTTGCCGGTGTTGGCGTGTGACACCTGGGTCGCTCTCTCCTGCAGCGACGTGTACACGAACACACGATACGGATCCTTGTCCCATTCCGGCTCGAAACCGGCCTTGATGTAATCGAACTGCATCTTCTCGATCACGACGGGATCGAAGATTCCGGCGTCGCGCGTGTAGTCGTGGAGGATTGCGCCGTGCCGATCCTCCTCGGCGGTCCACATGTTATTCCATTTCGCCCAGACGCTGTCGGTGCCGAGGTAAACGGCGAGCAGACGATGGAAATGGGGCAGGCCTTCTTCGGTGAGAAGATTGAGAGCGAGGGCGACCCGGGCGGGATCGCTGATTCCCCGCGCTCTCTCGCGGAGCGACTTCAGGTGTTGGTCGGGATCCTCACCAGGCGGCGGCTCCAGCAGCTCCGCGGGGAACCACAGCACGCGCTTGGCTTCGTGCGCGGCCATCAGCTCCTCTACGACCGGCTCGAGATCGGCCAGGACTTCGATCTTCGATAGTATCTCTTCTTCTACCGGATTCACTCGCGACCTCGGACTGGGGACTCGCGCCGACGATGCGACAGCGGGGAGACAGGAAAGTATATAGACAAATCGTGCCGCGCGTGAGCAAGCGTGTCCTTAACCCACTCCTCGGGGCCGCGCGGGGTCACACACATGCGCACAGAGGAGAAATCCACATTTTTCCGAGCCTTGCGATGCGTTCGCCCCTCACTGGAAATTGCGGCCTGCCGCTTGCGCATCAATTTCGGACTCAGTTGCGGCTCGCTCGGAAAATCCACTCACACATGGATGCCGCGCAACCGCGCCTTCATCAAACGAATAATGCGGTAGGAGATGGATAATGCCAGACGAAGCAACCAACACAGGGGATAGAATGGACGAGCGGAGCGGACGTAATAGCGGAGCGGCAGTGGCAAGCGGCAGCAACAATAGCATGGGCGGCAACAACGGCTCGATCGGCGGAAACCGGAATGATGGCGGTGTGGACCCCCGCAACACCGGTAGCGTGAGTCGCAAGACTCCACGTGGATTCGCCGCGATGGATCCTCAGGCGCAGCGCGCAATAGCCGCCAAAGGCGGACGCGCCGCGCACCAGAAGGGCACCGCACACGAATTCACGAGCGAAGAAGCTCGCATCGCGGGAAGGAAAGGTGGCGAAGCTTCTCGCGGCGGCCGCCGCTCCAGCGGATCGAACGCCAACACCTGAAACCCAGCCGGGACGAGGTGAGCGAGGCACGGAGCGATCCGTGCCTCGTCGTTTTTCCGGCCGTGAGTCGGCCCTGTAGTTGCATGACGAGAGGCGAGTAGCGCCCCGAGACCTCATCGCCAATGATGGACCCCCAGCAGCACGAGTCAGACCCGGCTGACTTCCGCGATTTTGCGCGCGGCGCGACCGACACGCGTGGCGTGCGCGAGACTGCCAGAGCGCATGGCGAGCTGATCGAAGCGCGGAACTCCCTGGAGCGCGAGCGCCGCAAGTACTACGAGCTGTTCGAGCTCGCACCCGACGCCTACGTCGTCACCGACACCCGCGGCAACATCCGCGAAGCCAACGCCGCCGCCAGCCATCTCCTCGCCGTCGCACCGCAGTTCATCATCGGCAAACCGTTGCTCGGCTTTCTCGATGACACCGCGCGCAAGAGTTACGCGCTGCAGCTCGATCGGCTCTGCGACTCGGAGCGGGTCGACGACTGGGAGACCAACATCAATCCGCGCAGCGGCGGCGCGATTCCCGTATCGGTTTCAATTGGCCGGATGCTCGGGTCCGACCGCAAGCTCGCCGGCTACCGCTGGATCCTGCGCGACATCACCACTCGCAAACGGGCCGAGTCCGCCGTACGGGAGCTGAATCGGGAGCTCGAGATCCGCGTCGCGTCGCGCACCACCCAGCTCGCTGCCGCCAACCGCGTCAAGGACGAGCTCCTCCTCAGCGAGCGCAGGGCGCGCGAAGACGCGGAAGCCGCGAATCGGGTCAAGTCGGATTTCCTCGCCTTGCTCAGTCACGAATTCCGCACCCCGCTCCAGGCGGTCTTCGGTTACACCGAGCTCCTCGATCGCGAGATTCACGGTCCGCTCAACGACACCCAGCGCCGCTACCTGCAGCGCATCCAGCAAAGCCAGCAGCACCTGCTCGGCGTCATCAACACAGTGCTCGACTTCGCGAAGCTCGAGAGCGGTCAACCGATCGACATCGATGTCCGTCCGACACCGATCGACGAGCTTCTTGCCACAGTGGAATCAATCGTCGGCGCGCAGCTCGAGACGAGACAGATCGACTACGAGTGCATCCGGCCGGATCAGCCGCTCGTCGCGCAGGCGGACGGAACCAAAGTGCAGCAGATCATCCTCAATCTCGTGTCGAACGCGATCAAGTTCACGAGCCGCGGCGGGCGTGTTACAGTCATTTGCAGTCAGGACCCGTCGTCCGCGATCGTTCAGGTCCGCGACACCGGCGTGGGGATTCCCGCCGACAAGCTCGACGTGATCTTCGAGCCGTTCATTCAGATCCGGCCGAGGGATGGCCTCAAGGTGGGGACGGGGCTCGGCCTTTCCATCAGCCGGCGGCTGGCGTGCGCAATGGGCGGGACGCTCACCGCGATCAGCGAGGTGGGCAAGGGGTCGACGTTCACTTTGAGGTTGCCGCTGAGCACTGCTGGCTGAAGAGCCACCGGCGATTGGAGGTACCACCACTGAGCAGGTAGATGGGAACTGCAACGGAACGGGTGTCTGGGCACTGCAACGGAACGGGTGCCAGACGTCAGTAGCATAGATGGCAGTGGCCGGTTCACTACGTCGGGACGTTTCTACTGGTTGATGCCACAGGCAGTTGCATGTGGTCTCATTCCGCCGGTGACGTCCCGACGTTGTGAACTAACAGCTACTCACTGGGCTACTGGCTACTGGCACCCGTTCATTGGCAGTTATCAGCCGCCCGTTCATTTGCAGTTATCAGCCACCCGTTCCGTTGCAGTTCCAAGCCGGCCCTGTCGCACTCACGATCCCCCAGCCGCGCGTACCGGCCCCCTCGCGCAGCACTCCTCGAGCATCTCGACGATCTCCCCCATCGTGCTGAGCCCCTTGTCGCGCGCGTAAAAGCTGCGCACCTCGCGGTAGCGTTCCTCTTTGGGCAACGCCAATCCTTTCTCCATTACCCACTTCTGTAGCTCGCGCGGTCGCGGTCCCCACCAGCCGCACTCCTCGAATTTCGGGTTGAGAAGAATCACGATCGGGATCGACCGCGATTTCCCCGTCAGGTGGGTGTCCATGATGTCGAGATTCTCGTCGCGGGCGAGGATTCGCATGTCCATGTTGCTCACCGACTCGGTGAGCTTCTCGATCAACGGGACGATGTTCACCGCGTCGCCGCACCAGTCCTCGCTCAGCACCAGCAGATGCCAGCGGCCGTGCAGAGCCTCGACGCGCGCCGACACCTCGATCGGAACGACGACGTGCTTGTAGATCGCGAGCCACAGGTCGCGATTCTTGATCGGGCGGGCGATGAATTCGGCGAAGGTTTCGCCGTCACAGTATCTGGCTTTTGTTATCACGTTGGCTGACCTATCGAATCATGTCGACGTGCATGATTCCGTCTTCGTCGTACGGCGCGGATACGACAGTGAATCCGAAGCCGATGTAAAAATCCACGAGGCGCTGCTGGGCGGCGATTTTGATGCGCTGACCGGGCATGAGCATCTCGGTGCGGCGCAATCCTTCGGCCATGAGAGCTCTGCCGACGCCCGTGCCGCGCACGGCCGGCGCGGTGACGATGCGGCCGATCGAGCCCTCGGTGTAGCGAACCCCTGGCTCGAAAACCCGCGCGTACGCGACCAGCTCACGCTTGCCGTCGCGATCGTACCAGCCGAGCAGGTGCCACGCCAGCGGGTCGCGACCGTCGGCGTCGGGGTATGCGCACTCCTGCTCGACGATGAAGACGGCCTCGCGCAGTCTCACGATCGCATAGAGATTCTCGACGCTGAGCTCGCTGAAGCGCGACCACTGCCACTCGATTTGATCTCCGCGCGGCGCGCTGGTCGGCGTGGGTCCGGACGCCGATGGTGAGCTTGTCTTGGTCAATGCGCGTCCCTATTCTGAGCAGTTGAACCCCGTCCTCACTCGGAAAAAATAACATGCGCCGGAATGTGCTCGTCGTCCTCGTAGCTGGGCTA